>Ga0208380_1000056_pt1 | contig 32906 bp, 47 predicted proteins | sample CryBogCBE27Jun07_FD_184570 | JGI IMG/M metagenome (GOLD analysis project Ga0208380, IMG submission 184570) | Freshwater microbial communities from Crystal Bog, Wisconsin, USA - CBE27Jun07 (SPAdes) | ecosystem: Environmental > Aquatic > Freshwater > Lake | place: Crystal Bog, Wisconsin, USA... | reverse complement strand
CTACAAGTACACTGGCCACAGTAACAGGACGTGGTGCAACTACAAGCACAGCGGTAACATTAAATGGTGGATTAAGTGTTGGCATGGCACTTTTACCAACTGCTAACGTGTCTGTTAACATTGGTAGCAGTTCTGCGTGGTTTAGTAATATCTATGGTACAGCAGTACACGCACAGTATGCGGACTTGGCAGAAAACTATTTGCCTGATTCAGAATATGCTCCAGGAACTGTAGTAGTCTTTGGCGGCGAAAAAGAAATTACAACCACTACAACTTTTGCAGATCCTCGTGTAGCAGGTGCTATATCCACTAACCCAGCATACTTAATGAATGGTGCTGCTGGCGGAGTTCCGTTGGCACTACGTGGACGTATTCCATGTCAAGTATATGGTCCTGTTACCAAAGGTGATAGTTTAGTTACTAGTGATCAACCAGGTTTTGCTCAAAGTGTTGGCATACGTACAGGATATGCTCAGGCAGTATTTGCCAAGGCTCTTGAAACAGATTTAACAGATGGTCCAAAAACTATTGAAGTGGTAATACTATAATATGGAAAAATTAAGTTGGGTAACTCCCACTGGTAGTGTAGGAAGTGCATTAATTGGCTTACCTATATCCATTGGGTTAATTGTTTCTAGCAATTTAAATACTGGACCAACCTTTACATTTTCTGTAATCGGTGGCAGTCTTCCTCCTGGCTTAACTTTATCTAGTGATGGTGTACTATCAGGAACACCTGGTTATATAGAAGGTCTAGTAACTGATTTAAATTTTAATTTTATTGTTCGAGTAATCAGTAGCGGTGGTGCTGTACTCGATGGTGCATTTTCTATTCTTATTTCAAATATTGCAACTGGGGATATTAATTGGGTTACTGCCGCAGGAGATCTTGGAACTATCCCTGATGGAAAATACTATTCTTTAAAATTATCAGCTGAAAGTAACAGCGGATCTGCTATTACATATAGTTTTGTTTCAGGCGAGTTACCAGACGGAATGTACTTAACTTCCAATGGTTTATTAAGAGGCGTTCCAGTATTTTTAAATTTAAATATTGTCGATGCCCTAAAGAGTTATCGTTTTGCTATCCGTGCAACTAATAGCCACGGAGAAATTTCGGACCGAGCATTTACCTTAACTGTTACAAACGTATACGGCCCAGTAATTGAACCCACTACAGTTTTACTAGGATCATTCTTTGATGGTTCTTATTTTGAACAACAATTAACTGTTACAGAATTAAATCCTGAAGTCCAGATTCAGTGGAGTGTGGCATTAGGTGCTTTACCACCGGGGGTGACTTTAGATTCTAAAGGTAATCTAAGTGGATACATACAACCATTACAATTAGTTGGCGAATTTGGGCCAGCTGGTTTTGATGGAGATTCTATAACTGGCGGTGTAATTACACAGCAACAAGAATACGATTATAGTCCATATGACTTTAATCAATTGAATCAAAGTTTGAGTTATACATTTACCATCCAGGCGTTTGATGGTTCTAACTATGACTTACAAACATACATTATTGAAGTTGTAAGTCGCGCTAACTATACTGCCGACAGTACAAACTTGGTCAACGACACTTACTTGACAGCAGATAGTAAGAATGTTTATGTTCCTATTATTTTAAATTCATCAACTACTTTACCTACTGGACGCCAAGACAGTCACTACGCTTATAAATTTGAAGGCTATGATTTCAGTGGCTCTCCGTTAACATATAGTATTGCAAGCACCGCAGGTACGTTTGATGCCGGTACATTTGACCCATTGAACCGTAGTGATGCTAACAATGGCCTACCTGGTAGTTTTGACTTGGTTACTGCTAGTAACGCAAACTTACCAGGACTGCTACTAGATTCACAAACAGGTTGGTTGTATGGAAAAATTAATCCACAGACTGCAAGTTTACAAACATTCTCTTTTGGAGTACAAGCAAGTAAAGTAGTTGGCGGTGTTACATATAACAGTATTCCAGTATTCTTTAATTTACCAGTACTAGGTGACGTTAATAATATCATTGAATGGATAAGCCCAAGCAATCTTGGATCTATTGACAATGGTTCAGTTAGTGAGATTGCAGTTGTTGCCAAGAGCATAGTAGGTAAAAATCTTGTTTACAGTTTATATGATCATGCTGGTGTATCTGCAAGATTACCACAAGGTTTAAGTTTACTACCATCAGGTGATATCAGTGGACGAGTAAGTTTTGAAACATTTGGCATTGATGACTATGCTACAACCTTTGATGGTAAGAAAACTACTATAGACAACGTCTATACATTTACAGTATTTGCTCAAACCGAAGATGGTACTGCTAGTTCATATCAAGAGTTTACATTAACATTAAATGTAATTGATAAGAAACCGTATGAAGATTTATATCTGTCGGCTAAGCCTGCGTTTGATCAGAGACAGATGTATAATTCTGTCATTTCCGATTCAACAATATTCCCACCTGAATTAATTTATCGCAGTGATGATCCTTGGTTTGGTATAAACCAAAATCTAAGAATGTTATTCCTTTCAGGATTAAATTCTGAAACATTAGATCAATACGAAGAAGCTATTGCACATAACCATTGGACAAAGAAATATAATTTTAATTCAATTGAAACAGCAGTAGTGCTTGACGATTTTTATAATGTAAAATACGAAGTAGTTTATATTAATGTAGTTGATCCAGAAGAAAATAGCAAAGGTGGTCCTCCAGAAGTAATCGACTTGACCAATGTTATTGCAAATCCTTACATAGATGAAAATGGAACTAGCTACAAAATTGTTTATCCAAATAGTTCTAACAACATGCTGTCAGAATTAGAAAAAAATATTGGATTCCAAGATCAAAGTACCTTGCCACCATGGATGACCAGTAATCAGCCTGACCCAGCAAATACCGGCAAGTTTAAACCGCCACTGGGATTCGTAAAGGCTGTAGTGTTGGCTTATACTGTACCAGGTGCTAGTAAATTAATTGCCTACAGATTAAGAAACGCAGGAATTAACTTTACCAATATTGAATTCAGTGTTGACCGTTATAATGTTGATGGTTATTGTAGTCAGTACTTTAATACCGCAACTGGTGCATTTATTCCTGGAAGAGAAACAACATTTGATGCGTTACCTGTAAACAATGTTGGACTTATTTCTGCAAGAGTAAATTATGCAGCAAATATTCCGTTTGATCAAATCAATGGTCGCCCAATTGATTATATTCAAGCCAACGGCGGCATAGATGGAGTGCTAACATTTTCAAATGGTGATACATTAATCTTCGCTCAACAAGAAGGCTTTTTAAATCCTGGCCCTTATGATGGTTGGGTTAATTACAATGATGCGTGGATCGGTGACAATATTACCACAGGCACCGTTGAAGGCTACGGATCAGAAAGCTACGACGGATATACTGTAATACCTGGGTATTTAGAATATATACAAGGTACTAGTTCAGTTAATCAACGAGGCGGTGTTTGGAAAATTAATATAATTAATAATGTTGTAAACTTAACATTCGTTAAACAAATAAACACCAATGATCGTGTGCAAATCACCGACGGCAGAAGTCATGCTAGTAGTATTATGTTCTACAATCCTATTTTAACTACTGGACATACTGTTCCTGCATATTCAGTATACCATTTAGCATTGAACGCGGTAAAAATACCAACTACATTCAATGCGGGTACTACCAAATTCTTTAATAATAGAGATCAATATTACACACCAAATACACAAGATAAATATCTTAAATTCCCACAACACGGAGTATTTAAATAATGGCATCAAACATTAACCCAACAAATATTAATATTACCTATCCTATTGCCGGACAGGATAATGATACACAGGGATTTCGAGACAATTTTAGTAATATTAAAAATAACTTTTTAGTTGCTCAGTCTGAAATTACTGCATTACAGGCCAACGTATCGGTTAGCCCACACTATTCGTCTGTGCCAATTACTGCAACTTCTGCAGGTACACCTGGGCAATTAGCCTACGATGCAACACATTTATATCTGTGTATTGCTACTAATTCTTGGGTTCGCGCAAGTTTTGCAAGCTGGTAATAATGTTGATAAATACTTAATAAACAGGATACAGCTAAATGGCATCAAACATTAACCCATATAATATCGACGGCACCTTCCCAGTAGCAGGTCAAGATAATTCCAGTCAGGGATTCCGCGATAATTTTACAAATATCAAGAATAACTTTTTATTTGCCCAAAACGAAATTAACGATTTACAAGGTAAAGCAATTTTATCTAGCGCATTAACCGGCCAAACTATCAACAATGATATGGCTGGTACTGTACTACGTCGTCCGCAATTGGCAGCTTGGACTGAATCATTGCTTGATTTGGGTGTTATTAGCAGTAGCGTTGCATTAGATTTTAATCAAGCTAACTTCCAAAAAATTACTACAGCTGGACAAATTTCTATTAGCTTTATTAATTGGCCAGCAAGTTCTGGTGCAGGCGCATTAGGCTACGGCTCTATGCGTGTTTGGTTTGTTGTAACTGATCCTAGCCATACCGTTCAATTGCCAGCTTCAGTAAATATTGCTGATAGTAGTTTAGCTAATTATAGCCAAGGTCTTTTATCATTTGATACTGTTGGTAATTATCTGTTTGACTTTAGTAGTATCGATGGCGGCAACAATTTTGTTGTTTTAGATTTAACACGAAATCGTTCTACATTCACTGATCCAAATCTTTACTATAATGGCATGGTTAACTCAACATTCTTAATCGGCTTTGATGGCGGTTTAGACATGGCATTAGAAATGGAACAGGGACAAGATAAAGTCAGTACACTTGGTAGTTATAACTCTGTTGGCATTGGAAGTTTAAGTACCGCTAACGTAGCCTATACTCAAATGAATGATGGGTCAATTAATATTGCTGGCTATACTGTTACTGGTGCTCGTGGCAATATTCAAACTGGTAATATTCAACCAGTTCGTTCAAATGATTTCTTAGGTTATGTAAATAGTCTAACCTATACAGGTAGCAATAATACCGGAAATACTTTCCAACAATGTGCTAGTATTGGTTTCTTTGCCACAGGTTCTAACGTGGCCTATGGCCTAGGTGGTAACATTGCTTTCTTTACTTCTGATGATGGCGGCCAAGGCGCAAATAAAGTTAACCAGGCTCTTGGCATCGAAAACGATCAAAGTGTTAAGGTATATGGAAATTTAACCATAGCCGGAACAAACAAGACCGGTGCTGGTATTGTAAACGGTGCTACATATTTGTTTAGTGCTAACACCAGTGGTGCAAATAGCTTCAATGCTAATACAGCGGTTAGTACAATCGTAGTTGACAGTATTAATTCAGCTACTATTGCACAGGCCAATATCAATTTACCAACTGCACCGTATGATCGCCAAGTTATTAAGATCAGTTCAGTTGCACCAATTACTGTTGCAAACGTATATGGTGGCGGCATTATTCCTGTAAAATATGTGGCTTCAAACACATTTAGTTCGGGTAACGTGGCTGTCCAATTAACCTATTTAAATGGTTCTTGGTATCGTACCTAATATAAAAGATTAAAAAGTCATTGACTCCTTACGATAATTGCTATATAATTACGTAAGGAGTTTTATTTTGGAGATTGTATGGGACATCCGCTAACGCCAGATTTATCTAAATTAACAATAGACGAGCTTAATAAAAAGTACGGTGAATTACTTAACCGTATTACCTATGCTTATCGAATCGGGCAAGCTGATATGATACAGCAGTTGCAGTTGTTAATGGAAGATTATCAAAACGAACTACAGATTCGTAATCAAAAAACATTAGCTGAGATGGAAAAGAATTCCAAAAACTTTAAAAACATTATTGACATTCAATGAAATTTGATCCTTACGGACAATTAATTATCGATAGTAATGAATTGGTTGACGAGCTATATCGTAAGCCCGATCTTTTTATTGAAAATTTTTATGTTACTGATCCAGAATCATATAATAATGCTGTAGACAAACTACACGTAGATTTCCCACAGTTAAAAAAATATTTGCCATTGGACTATAAAGAAGAAGTACCAATAGAATTATTTGATCATCATAAACAACAAGAGTGGCGCATGCCTGAGGAATACCAGACTCTGGATATTGCACAATACGTATTGGATTTATGTAAAACTGAGCCAGAATTACAACGTGTAGGCAAAGAGCTATTACTTTATCAAGAAAGAGATTTATTTAATCTTTTGAGATATTTAAAATATTTCGTAGATACAATGCGATTAAATAATGTAGTCTGGGGACTAGGACGTGGATCAAGCGTGTCCAGTTATGTATTGTATCTATTGGGAGTACATAAAATTAACTCCCTATATTACGATTTACCAATAGAAGAATTTTTAAAATAAACAGGAGAAGTAAAATGGGAAATTTATACAAATCTGCCCGCGGTAAAATGGTTGACATGGATAAAGTCAAATTGGCAAATGAAAATACAGTTGCCGTAGGAAATATGAAAGTAAATGCTCGCGGAGATTTATTAGGTTCCGGAGGTCAAGTAGCACAAGGACGTAACGCAGTAATGGATCAAATTTATGCAGTTGATCCGGCGCCGTATAGTCCTAATGATCCCGATATCTATGCACAACAACAGGCTGATATTGATGCCGGTAAAGCCAAACAACTACACGATCTTGCTAACAATCTAGTGACTCCTGCTAGTACCCAAGAGCCAGCGGTAGCAGATACTGCACCAGCGGCACGTGGTAGTTTAGCCAGTGCTGTTGCTAAAACAGTATCTGTTACTCAAGAACCATTAGTAGACCCACGCAAACCAAAAGGACCATCAAGGATTTAAAATGTTTACACCACACAAAATTAAATCAATTCGAGCACTAAATGATCATGTATTAGTAGCAGACATGAATTTTGGTGCACGTCAAACTAGTTCTGGTATCCACTTGCTTGGTGATGATATGCGTACTGCTGGTATTCGCCCACGCTGGGCCGAAGTTTATGCAGTTGGTCCAGATCAGCAAGACATACGTGTTGGACAATGGGTTTTGGTTGCACACGGTCGTTGGACTCGTGGAGTTAATATCGAAGATGACAATGGTGAAGTAACTATTCGACGCATTGACCCAAATGATGTACTGTTAATCTCAGACGAAGCACCGTCAGCCGACGATACTCTAAGCGACGCAATTCTCAAAGACAAAGCCGATCGCTGGTAAAATGGGATTTCAAAAACCCGATATAGATTCAGCATACTCTGCTATACGTAAGAGTTTGGTAGAAATACATAGCCCTTACAACGACGGTTTTACCAGTTCCTATTGCAAAAAAGATCTATATATGTTAAAATGTTGGTTAGAAGATGAATATAGTAAGTTACCAACTTTTGCCGGGGAAGAACGATGGGAACAAGAACGAGTAGTAGAGATACTCAAAAACAAGTAAGTAGCAAACCACCACGTTGTAGTTTATGTAAAAAACCTTATAGACCTTCATGTGACTATATGCAAGGTCGTTGTCCACATCATCCAAGTCTAATGGATAATATTTTATCCGATACATATCGATCACGTTTTTACAATCTATTAAAACTATTTCAAAGGAAATCAAAATGAAACACATTGACGAATTAAAACAAGACCACCATTTCCAAGTTAGTATTGTAAAAAGCGCATTTCGATTAATGGCATGTGGCACATTAGTATTGGCCCAAGCTGATGGTGTTGCGGCAGCTGGACTGATGTTAGGCCTAGCTGAAATTTTGGGTATTGCTGAAGAGCTAGTATAATGACACAGCCAGCTTGGGTCCAGCTATATCGTTGGTATAAGAGTTTAAATTCTCTACAACGATGGTTGACTAATTTGGCATCTGCAGTTTGTCTGATGATGCTTGTAGTAGTTGTAACACATCAGCCATCGCAACGTCCATTGCCAAGAAGAATTATATTAAACTGCGATCACTGTGGCAGTGATCCTGAACGCACTATAACCTACAACGAATATATGGATCAAAAAGAACAAGCACAGAAATCTTGGTTCCATGATCAACATCAACGTATTAAACAAGAAGCGTGGGACAGTAACGGAAAAAAACATTGGTGCCAAAATCACCCACATGACTATAATTGTAAAAAAGAAAGAAACTAATATGAGGAATATGAAATTAGTTGATGCTGTAATTCAATTACACGACATTGCTCGGTTAGTTGAAGAGGAAGTGGGCGAAGGGGATTTGAGCAGTAGCATTCGTCATGCAGCAGATCGGTTACATAGATACTCGATTGATGATGACAAAGCTAATACAATAACAAATGAAATTATTAAACAGGTAAAAGAATGAAAGAACTTTGGACAGAGAAATATCGCCCCAAGAAAGTTGAAGATTATGTATTCACTGATCAATCGCAGAGAACACAGGTAGAATCTTGGATTCGTGAAAAGTCAATTCCGCATATCTTACTAAGCGGTAGCCCGGGCACAGGTAAAACTACACTGGCTAAAGTGTTAATTAACGAACTTGGCATTGAAGATTACGATACACTACACATCAATGCATCACGTGATAACGGTGTAGAGTTTATTAAAACACGTGTTGAAGGTTTTGTCAGCACAATGCCATTCGGTCCGTTTAAAGTTGTATTGTTAGACGAAGCTGACTATTTGTCGCATAATGCACAGGCAATCATGCGTGGATTAATGGAAACGTATCAAGAACAGGCACGTTTTATTTTAACTTGCAATTTGCCACATAAAATTATGAGTGCTCTACACAGTCGGTGCCAGGGTTTTCATATTGACAAGAGTGATCCTACAGAGTTTACAGCACGTGCAGCCACAGTACTGGTAACTGAAAATGTAGAATTTGACCTAGATACATTAGACAGCTATGTTAAAGCAACTTACCCAGACTTACGTAAATGTTTAAATTTACTACAGGCAAATAGTACTACAGGAACACTGACTGCAGCCGGAGAAAATGATCGTGGTGTTAAGGACTGGAAACTTGATGCTGTGGCATTGTTTAAAGCAGGTAAAATTGTTGAAGCACGTAAAACAATTTGTAGTCAAGCTACAGTAGAAGAAATTGATGAATTATTCCGCTGGATGTATGATAACTTAGAACTATGGTCTAAGAATCAAGAAGGGCAAGATGCAGCTATTTTAGCAATTCGCAAAGGCCTAGTTAACCATGCGGTATGTGCTGATCCAGAAATTAATTTATCAGCAACACTAATAGAACTAACACAAATAGGAAACGAATGAAAATCAAAGACCTACACCTAATTGCTTTTTATGTACAAAAGCCACGTCCCGGAGTACAAACACAAATTGCCGGCTGGATGAAAGATCCTGCTAATTTCCAATATGATGAACGTGTTGAATTTACCAAAGGATTATCTAGCAAGGATCAACAGTATGCAGGTATTGTTTTAAATCTCAGTAAAAAAACTGTTATCACTAATCGTTATAATAAAGAACAACGTGACTTTGATTCATTGTTTAAGTATTTTCTAGAAGCGTATCCGCAACACGTGGCTACAGTGATGGCTGAATTGGATGTAGAATATCTAAAGCAATTTATACCTCAAGAAGAAACATCCAACGTAGAGGTTGCCGGTGAAACGATTCAAGCTGAGTGACGCCGGTGCCCGCGGTTGGTTTATAGGCGACTTTGATGGTGCAGTAGTACGTACCCAAGACTTTGAAGTTTGCTATCAAACCAACTTAGCAGGAACTAGTTATCCACGACACTATCATAAAATCATTACCGAGATTCAATTAATCACTCGCGGTTGTATGATACTCAACGGAGAAAAATATCGTGCTGGAGATATTTGTATAGTTGAACCCGGCGATGTTAATGAAGCTGTTTATACAGAAGATACTGATACTGTAGCTATAAAATTTCCAAGCGTACCTAACGATAAATATCTAGTATGAGCATGTTTGATATGTATAAGCCCAAGAAAAAGCGTCCCGTGGACCCTAATGCACCACCACGCCCAAACTTGCTTAGTCACGAAAAAGTACTTAAAGATACCAAAATAACTTTAGAGCAACTTCAAGCAGAAAACTATCAATTACGTATTAGAATGGATCAGCTAGAATCTAAGCTGTCTAATCAGACAAATTTCCTAAATACCCTACACCAGTTTGTAATTAACAAGCTCAAACGCTGATTGACCAATAATTCGTTTTATGCTATAATATAGTATGGATCAAAAGAATGGACAGTCAAAAATGAAGAAGAAATTCCCCACTATTGAAGCACTTGCAACCGCAGTAGCGGCATTTTGTCACACTGACAAGAGAATTGTCCGTGCTTTAATCACCGGCGGAACTTATCCAAATCGGCAACTTATTGCCAACTACTTATTGGGACTTGGCGGTCCATTTGTAGTCAATGACCATCATCGTAAAGAAGCTGAAGGCATCGTACAGTATCTTCAGCAGACTGTAATCATGCAAAGCCTTAAAGGTACTCCAGATCGTTTTTTAGCACAAGCTACAGAACTAGTAACCCAACAAGAAGTAAATGAGCGTGACTTTGGAATACTTGCATGGGCTCCTAAACTAGCCGATGACTATCAAAAGAAAGATCACGTTCGTGAAGTCAGTGCTCGTTATGAATATCGTAGTAACTATGTTGGACGCATTGGAGATAAAATTGAACTTGACTTTACGCTAATTGAAAAGCGTTATATTAAATCAATGGATTGTTATGCAGTATATGGTATTAATGAACAAGATAATTTAATCTTCTATTGGGCTCGTACACTAGACAAGGTCTGTGAAGTAGGACGTATTCATGGTCGTATCAAAGATCATCGAGAGGACGAGTATAAAAATAAAGCTCGTATTACTGTACTAAATTATGTAAAGGTATTATGAAAGAAAGTATTATATTAGTTGATGCAGATGGCGTATTACTTAATTGGGAATATGCATTTGAAATTTGGATGGAGCAACACGGGTTTGAACAGATACCCGGTGGCGATCTAAGTTATGACATTAGCAAGCGATTTGGAATCAGTCGCGAACAAACTACACGTCTTATTAAGATGTTTAATGAAAGTGCTGCTATTGGCTTCTTACCGCCACTACGTGATGCCATGTACTATGTAGAAAAACTACACAAGGAACATGGTTATGTTTTCCATTGCATTACAAGCGTAAGCACAGATCCCAACACTATTAAATTGCGTGAAATGAATTTGCGTAAGTTATTTGGTAAAACAGTATTTCAAAAGATTGTATGCTTAGACACTGGTGCGCCAAAGGACACAGCACTATATCAGTATAGAGATACCGGTTGCTGGTGGATTGAAGACAAAGTCGAAAATGCCGAATTAGGCGCTAGTCTAGGTCTTAATAGTTTGCTTATGGAACATGGTCATAATATGAATCACTATCACGACCATGTACGTACAGTTAAAAACTGGCGAGAAGTTTACGAGCTAATCGTCGGTTAAACCTCCTTGTAAATTTTAAGAATTTCAAGCACGGCAGGGTGGCGTTGTATATCTCGATGCTGGAATTCTACACCGGATACATATTTACAGCTACGATAGTCTTCAACTAGTCGCTGAAAATCAAGCAATCCGTTATCATCTTCCCGGCGATCGGCTTGACGGGTATCACCAGTTACAATCATTTTACTACCTTCGCCTAATCGTGTGAGTAACATTTTCATCTGACTTGGTGTCGCGTTTTGCATTTCGTCTGCAATAATCCACGAATTTTTAAATGTTCTACCTCTCATGTATGCTAGGGGAGAAATCTCGATTGTACGGTCATCTAGCATCTTAGCGATTTCGCTTTGGCGGTAGTATTCGCCGATGATGTCAAATATAGGACGAGTCCATGGAGCCATTTTTTCATTTAGGTCTCCAGGTAAAAATCCATGCTCTTCATCATCCACGCCTACTGCTGGTCTGGTGACTACAATACGTTCTATTTCGCCCGCTCTGTATGCTTTTAGCGCAGCTAGTACCGCCAGCATGGTCTTGCCTGTGCCGGCTGGACCCGTAGCAAATATAATAAGTTTGCTAGGATCAGTTAATAGATCAATATATGTTTCTTGGGTAAGACTTTTTGGAAGAAGTGTTATTGGACGTTGTTGCGGTTGTTTGCGATACGAATCCAATACTACTGTGTTGTTGCCTTTAAAGTTACTGCTGGTGTTACTACCATTTACTACAAGAGCGTCTGCTCTACGGTTTTGACGTTTGGACAATTATGCCTCCTAAATAAACGTATGAACTACACAAATATTTAGGTGTATTTTTATAAACCAAAAACAGCGTGTTTATAGTTTTTTTCTAGTCATAAGTATTAGACTGACACTATACTTGTAGCCACTCAGCGTAGATTCTGTTGTTACTATCCCACTCTAATCTGTTAATTTTATAACCAAATTTTTCACTAAGTCGAATGTGTTCATCAAAACTCCAATCGTAAAAAGGAATTTCTTCACATTCAGAATTGCCATGATCTTTACGACCCGGATTACAGCGCCAATATATGCGTGAATCTTTAGTGCGTAAAATTTTAGTTAGTAAATCGATTTCGTGTTCAATATCTTCGCGTGTGCCAAAGTTAATACTGCCTAGACAAAATGCTACATTAAATCTTTGTACTATACCTTGTTTAACAAAGTCTTCTAAACTTAATTGGAAGTCAGCTTCGGGAAAAGCAGGATCAATACCAATTAAATTTGGTATAAGTCCTTTAAAAGGATTAATACCGCAACCAACATCAATTACATGTTCGCCTGGTAGTATTTGCTCAGTTAATGAGTAACCGCTGAATTGATAGTTACCAAATTCACGATTTCTATTACGCCAGGCAGTTGAAAAATAAATATTAAGTAGTTCTTGATTTAGTGTCATAATTGTTGTATAATATCAAATATTTAATCAAAATCACCCATGCTTAAAAAATTAATCTTAACCATTTTATTAATCCCGGCTATTGCACTAGCTTGGGAACCAACAAAGCCTGTAACTGTGTTAATTGGATTTCAAGGTGGCTCGGGTAATGAAGTTGGATTCCGTGTGCTGGCTGCCGAAGTTCAGCGAGCACATCCTAATTTTGTTTTTAACATTGAACTTAAACCCGGTGCCGACAGCGTTATAGCTAGTAATATACTTTATGAATCTAAACCCGATGGTTATACTATCAGCGTTCCTAGTTCAATGGGAACTTACATCACAAACGATATCTGGCAACGAGATTTAAAAAAGTTTCAATATAACAGTTTTACCGAAGTAATGGGAATGGGTAAAAGTCCGTTGACTATTGTTGCTAATCCTAAAAGTAAAATCAATACCGCTAGCGAACTAATACATTTAGTACAGACTACTGAACGTCCTATTACTTTTGCAGTTGGCTCTGGTGCTCATCGCATGACTTATGAATATTTTATGTGGAAAGCACATGGCGATAAAAATCTAGTTAAATTTGTACAATACCCCGGCCCTCTACAAACAGTTACAGCAGTAGCTAGTGACGCTGGCATTGAGTTTGGTATTATGCCAATCAGTATTGCACTACCATTGGTACAGGCCGGCAAGGTTAAAGTTATTGGCATTACAGGAGATAAAAAGTTAGCAGGACTACCCGGTGCTGAACCGATACGTGTTGGTGGAGAATATATTGATATATTTGCTGCATGGAATTTAACATTACCACCAAATACTCCGCCAGATATTGTCAAGTGGTACCGAGATGCGTTTACGGCTGCAGTTAATAGCCCAGCAGTTAAAGAATATTACAAAAAGAATTTAATTATTTCAGTACCTGAAGAAATGAATACACAAGGGTTTAATCGACATATAGAACATTTACGCAGTATTTGGATGCCGTTGACTCAACAAGTAGATTTAGTAGGAACTAAATGAAGTATATCTTTATGGCCGGCGCTCCTGGTAGTAAATGGTCTAGTGTTAGTAAAAACATTTACTTTAGTCCAAGCATTGACCGTAGTGACTATAGTGATGACCGCACTTACTATCATGAAGCTGGTGGTACACTAAATCTCATGCATATGGGCGCATACTTTGATCCTGGCATGGAGTTTGGCGACTGGTTTGATCGATTAAACGAACACTCTCGAGAAGAGTGCGAAGCAGAATTTGATCGACCATTCTCAGGAACAGGCGTTCGTATTATTAAAAGTCATGTGTTTTGTCATCACCTAAACTTTATCAAACAAACTTGGCCCGACTGTCCTATTATCTTAGTGCATCGCGGAGATGATGCTAGTCTTGGCTGGTGGGTTAAATGTGGTCATTTTAATATTACCTATCCATCATACAGCAAATATTATGTTGATTTAAAAACCATGGCACAGCACATACAGCGACAAAATGCTGATATGAGACCTGTATGGGAACATGCCAGTAGCGTTGCAGACAATCTTGCACTATGTAGTCATATAGGCATTGAGCCGCCACCAGAATTGTATAGACAAAACTATGCCGATAATAAAATAAGGGTAAAAGTATTATGAATGAAGAAATGCAAGTTTGGCCTAATAACAGTCGTTGGGAAGGTACCAAACAGTATAGTAAATGGCACTTTGATCCTAGTCGTCCGCCTGAGCCCGGCAAAGACAGTTATACATACGTTTGTCGATTTGACGCTGACTTTACTGAAGATATCAAAAGATGTATGCCTATCGCCAAAGAAAAAACCTGGGCCGATCGCAACAAGTACAAAGTACCCGGAGAACTTTGGTCAGCTAGTGCCGAAGAACAAGATTTAATCAATGCTGGCGCTGATCCTAAAATGCCAATCTTTGAACGTGCAAGTAACTGCTGGCATATTGCAAATTTTAATTTAATCACTATGCATCTAGGACTACAAAAATATGATATTAATTTTCATAACCAAAGTACAGGACAGATGCTAGTAGAACATATTGATAATTTTGCTGGCACCCATTCAAGAGAAAACAGTTTTAAAATTGCTGATATTGATAGAAATCCTGATTCAATGCGTCGCTTTACTATTATGTTAGCCGACTGGCAACTAGGACAAGTGTTTCAATTAGGCAATGCTACATGGACACAATGGCGTGCCGGTGATTGTATTACGTGGGAGTGGCGTGATATTCCACACGCTACTTGTAATATGGGTTGGTGGGATCGTCCTATGCTACAAGTAACAGGTCGTACTACGCCAGTAACTGAAAAACTGTTGGCACAGGCCAGCCGAGATCTAGTAATTAAATTATGAAATTCAATAACGTTAACATAGAACAAAATCCTAAATTAGGTTACTATACTGTAGGTGATAAAGTCTATTACAGCAAAGTACAAGCTCTAATAGAGGGTACAAAAACTGATCAATTTCCCACATGGAATTTTAACAATGATATATTTGGTCAACAAGATTGGTCAGTAGAGCCCGAAGTCAGTCTCAATGAATTATATCGTCAGCGAGCACAGCAATTACGTGATCGTTATGATTATATAAGAATTGAAGCATCAGGCGGAAGCGATAGCACACAAACTATTTTTAACTTTTTGTTAAATGATATACACGTTGACGAAATTGTATTTCGTTATCCTAAGACAGGAACAGAAAAATTCAATCTAGATCACAGAAACTATAAGTGCGAAAATACACTTAGTGAGTTTGAGTTTGCTGCAAAGCCATTATTAAATTGGGTAGCGACTAACTATCCCGAAGTTAAAATTACTGTACACGATTATTCTGCTGATATGTTAGTTAACGAGGACCGAGACGAGTCATGGGTGTTTAGTGCTAAGGAATTTTTACAACCCGGACACGTTACTAAGTTTCCCAATTACCAAACAATTAATCAACGTTATCTAGCCGACACAGGTAAAAGTATTTGCGTATTATACGGCATTGATAAACCCAAGATGTGTATTAGAGACGGCAAGTGGTATTTGTACTTTATGGACTTTCAAGCCAACTATGCTAATCCGGACATGGGAGACTATACTAATATTACTAACGAATATTTCTACTGGTCACCAGACTTGCCAGAGATACTGGTTAAACAAGCACATCTAGTACGTAATTGGTTTAATATGCCAGCTAACAATCATATGCAATTTTTAGCACGTTGGCCCAATCACTCAGTAGCGCAACGAACAACCTATGAAAATTTAGTTAAACCTATTATATATCCCGACTACGATCCATTGACTTTCCAAGTTGCTAAACCCGGTAGTAATTTTTACTCAGAGATGGATAATTGGTTTTATAAAAACTTTAAAGATCATAAACTATATCGTAGTTGGGAAGCTGGCATTAATTTCGTTGAGAGTAACATTGATACAAAATACTTTAACAAAGAACTAGGTCGCACCGTGGGATTTGTTGGGTTCCTAAGTCCATTTTATTATCTCGGTGATGCAAGCGAAAATACAGCGTCTAGAATGAGATTTACCAATGCAGTTTACGACAGATTTTAATGGCCAAGATAGAATTAACTTCCTTTGCTGATATAACTTTTGAATCTAATAAAAAATTAGGTTACTATCTGTTGGGAGATCGTATCTATTATAATAAGTTTCAGGCCTTGCTAGATGAAGCCCGTCAAACAGAACATAGAGTCAAGTGGTTTTTTAATGAAAATGAATTTATACACGCAAACTGGGCAGAAGAACCAGACGAATCAATCAATGAACTATATCGTCGGCGAGCACAGCAACTAAGAGATTGCTACGACTATATACGTGTCGAAGCATCGGGAGGTGCTGACTCGACTACTGCTATTTTTGCTTTTCTACTCAACGGCATACCATTGGATGAAGTTATATTTCGTTATCCTAAATCTGGAGAAAAAAATGTAGTCAATGGTGCTGGAGATTTGAGTTGCGAAAATACACTAAGCGAATGGAACTACGCTGCCAAGCCCTTGTTTGATTGGATTGCAACACATCATCCTGATACTAAAATTACATTTCACGACTACAGCGAAAATCTATTAGCAGACGAAAAGACTAGAGACGAGTCTTGGATTTTTCGCACCAGACATTTTCTACAACCCGGACACTATACTAAACATACAAATCTATTAGACCATCACAAGCGTATTGCTGACCAAGGACTGCGTATGTGTGTACTGTATGGAACAGATAAACCTAAGGTTTGTATTAAAGATGGAAAGTTTTGGATGTATTTTGTTGATGCACCTACAGGTGAAAATGATCCAAACTTTGGGCAGTATACTAATATGACTAACGAGTATTTTTACTGGGCACCCGAATCTACTCGTATGTTAGCCAAGCAAGCACATCTTATTAAGCAGTGGGCAGAAATGCCAGCAAATCATAAAATGCAAAATCTGTTACGCTGGCCCAATAATAGTTTTGCCACAAGAACAATGTATGAACAATTTGTTAAAAGTATTATATACCCAGATTATGATAGCAATACTTTCCAAGTTGTAAAATCAACCAATAACATCTATAATGAAATGGACTATTGGTTTCATACTAATTTTAAAGAAACACGGTTGTATTCAACTTGGGAAGCCGGCATTGACTATTTGCTTGACAATATCAATGAACAACACGTTATTCGCAAGCACGGACGAGCAACAGATTTAACGGTATTTCAAAGTCCGTTTTACTGCATTGGTGACTGTAATATACCAGTCACTAGTCCACTGCCAAATGCTCGCCCCAGCAACACTGGAGAATATAAACATTTTATAAACGGTAAATTGTTAGTTTATTAGACACTGGTATAAATACTACTAGCAACGCCGCAGATTGCGACGTCGGACTTAAAATTGACGCCTGGGGTAACCCTTTACTACTAACCACGTAGAACGCCGATTCCCGTAAGTAGAGTTCTTCTACTAGCCTTACATAAAATAAAACTTTTGCAAAAGGTGAATTACAATGAAAACAACAACAATACGCTGGGTTATCGCACACGAGCCGCTAGATCTTTTCTTACGTGCCGCTAAGGATTTCCAAGACTATTTAAACGAAGCACAGTCAGTAGAAAAAATTGAAGTAGAAGTAATGACATTGGGCGAGTACTCTGCCAAGTACAAAAACGGTGCTCCTGTAACCAAACACGATCTATTAGATCTAATGGAATCAGGCGAAATCGAAATGAGCCAAATGTACACAACTTGGTTAGCTGAAAAGTATGACCACGATATGTTAGCTCTAGAAATGCCTTTCTTGTTTGAAAATCACGAACATGCTAGTCGAGTATTAGAAGGCGAAGTTGGCGAGTTCTTGTTAGACAAGATCACTGAAAAAGGTAATGTACGTGGTATGGCATTTACTTACAGTGGTGGTTTCCGTAACGTATTATCAAGCAAAAAAGTTGATACTCTAAAAGGGCTAACTGGTGAAGATCAGAACTAATCGTAACCCAGTAGCACAAGAAACTTTTAAAGCATTGGGTGTGGAGTCGAAAGACATCCACATCTGCGAAATCGAAGATCTTGCACCACATATTAAAGCAGGCGACTGCGATGCTGGTGAAGGTGTATACAGCCGTGTTTATCCATTAAAACAGAATGAAGTTACACAATCTGTTATTGATACTAAACATAGTTTATTTTTAACCACAATGATCATTGGTGATAAATTCTGGAAACAGTTAAGTCCAGAAGTACGTGCTATTATTAAAGATGCAGCTATCATGGCTGGTCGTAAAGAACGTTTAAAAACAATTGAAGATGGCGAAGAAGCTAAAGCCAAATTGATTGCCGAGGGCGTTAATGTACACGAACTAACACCAGAAGAAACAGCCGAGTGGAAAGATAAAACCAAAGTTGTTTACGAAAAATTTGAACCAACATTCACACCTGGTCTAATAGATAAAATCAAACGTAGTTAATTAGTTGTAATATTGGGCAAGTGGTTGACATTTGCCCAATTCTGCTTTATAATCACACAATATATTCAACGAGGAAATCATGAAGAAAATTCTAGCCCTATTGCTTTGTTCTTTAGCTCTGACCGCTAATGCCAAGGAAACAATTAATATCATTTACGGTTTTAGTGCCGGTGATAACGTAGCCAACTATGCTCGTAACTTAGCCGAAGAAGCCAATAAGATCCAAGACAAGTATCAGTTTACATTTGATGTTAAATCTGGTGCAGGACAAGTAGTTGCTGTTAACTATGTAAAAAATACACCTAATACTATTTTTATGACATCTGGTGCTTACTGGGTAAGACCAAACTTTTATCCAAATGAAAGTTATGATGTGCATGAATTTAGAACTATCATGACACAATGCAGTATTCCATTTGCAGTAGCCAGTTCGAAGTTTGCATCTTGGAAAGATGTACCAACTGACCGTCCACTGACAGTTGGTACCAGCGGACTCGGAGTAGTAAGTCATTTAACAGCGGTACAATTACAAACTCGCTATCCTAAGATTACTGTAGTACCTTTTAAATCTACTACTGATGCACTTGTAGCAGCAGCAGGCGGACAAATAGATTTTGGCATTGGATTCCTAGGTGACTTAGCACACTGGTCAGAAGGTGGCAAACTTAATATCCTAGGTACAACCGGTCCAAAGCCAGTTGGCGGTTACCCTAATCTGAGCGGACAAGGATTCCCGGCTGTGCTATCTAAAATGAACAGTATGCATAATCTAATGGTGCCAAAGAGTTGGAGCGACGCTAAAGCTCACGAGATCCGTGAAATTTTAGTAAAAGCTGAAAATACAAGAAGTGTTCGTATCGCATATAACTTAGACTATTGCGAACCTGTGCAAATTCCAGAGAACAAATTACAGTCTTGGTTCGATGATCAAAATTCTACTTGGACTAGTTTAACCAAAGGCGTTAAAATTAACTAACCATGAAAGTCGAACAAAATCCTAAATTAGGATATTATCGAGTAGGCGATCAAACTTTTTATTCTAAGCCTGAAGCTTACATTTATGCCACACAAACTCATCAAGAGCCAGTGTGGCATTTTAATACAAACACCTATGCTAAGGCCAAGTGGTCTATAGAACCCGAGACCAGCATACGTGAACTTTATAGAATACGTGCTCAACAATTAAGAGAAAAGTACGACTATATACGTGTTGAAGCATCGGGTGGTGGAGACTCAACTACTGCTATTTTTGCATTTTTACTCAATGGTATACACTTAGATGAAGTTGTATTTCGCTATCCTAAAAAGGGCGAAAAAGGTGTAACTGCTGATCCGTTTACTACTAAAGCCAATAACACCTTAAGCGAATGGGATTTTGCTGCCAAGCCATTGTTAGACTGGATTGCAACACATCACCCTACTGTTAAAATTACCGTACACGACTACAGCGAAAACATGCTAGAAGAAGAATCAACTCGTGACGAGTCGTGGGTGTTTACCACACGTGATTGGTTTCAGCCCGGTCATGGTAGCAAGCATACACACTTTGGTACAAAAGAACATAAAGACTTAACCGAATCAGGAAAAAGTATCTGCGTATTATATGGAGTAGACAAACCTAAAATTACAATTATTGACGATGGCTGGTACGGATATTTCATTGACTTATATGCTAACCACGCTAATCCTGTTAATGATGGTCATACAAACATTACTAGCGAACTATTCTACTGGTCACCGGATTTACCAGAAATATCAATTAAACAAAGTCATTTAATTGCTAAATGGTTTGACATGCCACAGAATCATCATTTACGTTATTTGGTAAATGAACAAGATCCTAATCGACGTACTGCATATGAATTTATTGCTAAAAGCATTATATATCCTGATTACGATTTACAAACTTGGCAAACAAGTAAACCTACAAACAGTTTCTACAACGAAATGGATCATTGGTTCTATACTAATTTTAAAGATACAAATTTATATCGTGCATGGGAAAAAGGTCTTGAGTACTTAGTGGATAAAATTGATCCTAAGTATTTTTACTATCAGCTGGGTCAACCAGTAGGGTTAACTATGCAACGTAGTGCTTACTATTATATAGGCCCAGTGAAGTCAGAAAAAACAACACCAACCTTTCCCAATCGTGGCCATATACAACCTGTTGCAGTCACTATTATTAAAGATAAAAAAGTTGTTAAAGGTATGCAAAATGATTGAAGGTGTTGAGAAAAATCCCAAGCTAGGGTTTTATCGGGTAAACGATCAAACTTTTTATTCTAAACCCGAAGCTTACATTTATGCAACACAAATTAATACCACACCAACGTGGCATTTTAATGAAGTAGCCTACGGAAAATGTCACTGGAATGTCGAACCCGTTCCTACAATTAGAGAGTTATATCGCCAACGAGCACAGCAACTGAGAGAAAAGTACGACTATATACGTGTTGAAGCCAGCGGCGGCGGAGATAGTACTACCGCTATCTATAGCTTCTTACTTAATAATATACACCTAGACGAAGTTATATTTCGTTATCCCAAACAAGCAGACAAGGATGTTGCTGGAGAAGCACACACAACCGATGCTAGAAATTCCTGTAGCGAGTTTGAGTTTGCTGCTAGGCCTTTGCTTAACTGGATTAAAACTAACTACCCCAAGACACGTGTTACAATACATGACTTTACTGAAAATATGTTAGCCGAGGAAAAGACTAGAGATGAGTCATGGGTACTACAAACTCGTCACTGGTTTCAACCAGCACACGCAGATCGCTTTAATCAATTTAACGTGCGAGAACACAGAGAATTAGCTGATTCAGGTAAAAGTATCTGTGTACTAACTGGCATTGACAAACCACGTATGACCATTATCAATGATGAATGGCATTGTTATTTCTTAGACGTGCAGGCAAATACAGCACATCCTATAGTAGGACCATATACAAATATCACCAACGAGTATTTTTATTGGACTCCCGACCTTCCCGAGCTAGTGGTTAAACAAGCCCACTTAATACGTAGTTGGTTTGAAATGCCAGAAAATCAACATCTAAGATATTTGGTGGTATGGCCCAATACTAGTGTTCATATGCGTACTAGCTACGAACATATTGCTAAAAGTATTATATACCCAGATTATGATCCTACAACGTGGCAAGCAGATAAACCCACTAATAGTTTTTATAACGAATCAGACTACTGGTTCCACCATAATATGCAAGGAACTAACTTATACCGTGCGTGGGAAGCTGGACTTAAATATCTAATAGACAAAATTGATCGTAGATTTTTTGACTTTGAATCGGGTGTTCCTGTAGGGCTAAAGTCAAATATTAGCAAATTTTATTATATTGGGCCGGCTAGCCAAGTACAAACAGCAGTTGTTCAAAATAATCAATACTTAAATTTGTCAAAGAGACCGTTAGAGATAATTAAAGATAGAAAACTTAAACGGGTAATCAGATAAATAAGTGTACTATGCCGGCAAATATTAAAGACCTATTAAATAACACCAAAGACATTTTTATGACTGATTCTGCTGTGAACAGTCTACTAGATTTTGAACGTGTCTTAGATGAACTTGACCTATATGCTTTTGCTAACTGGAAAACTGGTGAGATAGTTGAAGGTCCTGTATATGAAAAGTATTTTGTAACTTGCACATTTATGTGGCCTTACAAAAAAATGCCAGACCCACGTGGGGCTGTACGTTTGGCTGAATACGATTGCGAAGTTAATTTTAAACAAGACTTTTTTGAACATCCTAAAAAAGTTAAAACACCAAACGATTTCCAACCTGGAACCAAAGTTCCAAAACTAATTAAAAGCCCTATCTGGTTAGTTGAAATAGTTATGCCTAAAAAACTAATGCAAGATATTGAGCAAGGTGCACTAGAATTAGAATCTGGCACAGTTGATATGGAAGATATTGACCAAGCATACGAATCTGGTGCCGACAATGACGCAGTAGATCAACAGGATGAAATCAATGCTCGACAGTAATTTATTTGAAGGTCTGGAAGAAAACGATCTAAAGCGTTTAATACATCCTGAACTGCACGTTGACGAGTTCAAGAGTAAACTCGGCGACGACTGTGATGTTGTTGTACTAAGTTTTAAAGTAGATAGCAAACAACCAGCTAACGACCTAGTGGCATTCATTGAAAAAGGCTACGATTGGGTTATTGATGCTGACGTTAGTTCTGGCGAAATGGAAGACGGTAGTTATATTGTATTCGTTGAGTTAGATCGTGAAGAATCAGTTGCCGATAATATCATGGACCTAATGGGTGACATGATGAATTTAACTGATCAAAAAGAAGAAGATTGGCGTGTACGCTACTATAAAAGTCATAAAGAAAAGCAATTAAGTTTAGAGTCTTTACAAGAACTTATTCCTAATAGTCCAGAAGCATACGAACGAGCTTACGGCAAAGAAGATATCGATGCATTAAAAACTGCAGCCGGTATTGATGTTGACACTAAAGCACCTAAAAACGAATTTACAGAAACACTAAGAAATTTAGCTGGTATCATTCGTTAATTTCCCGATGTTAAACTTTATCACAGTTGTATTTCAGGACGAATTACCTCTCCTGGAAATACAAGCACAATCAATTGACCTGTACGTCAGTGACCTAGATCAAATTACCATAGTTGTTAACGATACTGCCGATGTAGCTAACTACATAAATCCCGAATGGTGGGGTAAACATGCCAGTAAGGTTGTTGTCACACTTGGCAATCAATACAATATCACCGGGTGGGAAAGTCAGCAACTACTAAAACTACAAGCGGCGGCTGATTCAACCAGCGAGTGGTCTATGGTATTAGATGCTAAGACCTGGTTTATTAAAGAACTTGACTACAATAAATTATTTGTTGACGGCCGCCCACGAGTAGGAAACGTATCTGGCAAACCCAATGTGTTTGCAGAAGGACGAGCATTTATAGAAAATTATTATAATATACAAATGCCCACGATTATAGGACCCAATGGCGTTCCTTATATGTTTCATACAGAAACAGTTAAACAAATGATCAGCGAGTTTGACGATTTTGGTAATTTTTTTCAAACTAATGTACGTAGCCCAAATTTTATAACTGAATTCTTTTTATATTCAGGTTATGTTATTAAGCGTTATGGAAGTATAGAAAAATTGTATGAAACTAATTATAACTATTTGTTTCCTGTAAATATTTCTGCTAACGAAGCAAATGAATTTCAAACAATATTCAATAACATTCGTCGTTACCCAAATTCGGTACTAACAGCCAGTATACATAGAAATACCTATCAACATTTAACACGAGAGCAGTTATTAACTTGGGTTTTATTTCTTGAAGAACGGCAATTAATCTGTAACATTTTAAATACCCTAAATCTGCTAAATACTTACATCAAGTAAGGAGTTAGCCATGGGCTTTCAATTCGATTTTACACAAGATCAGCTACAAGCAATTATTCCGCAAAATGCACACGTACCACATTGGTTTGAAGCATTAAGCAAAATTCTACCTGACTACGATATCAGTACTCCGCCACGTGTGGCAGCTTTCCTAGCACAATGCGCTCACGAAAGTGGTGGCTTTAACGCTATTCAAGAAAACTTAAACTATCGTCCAGAAACCTTAATTAAGATATTTGGTAACCACTTTCCAGGTGGATTAGCTGAAGCAACACAGTATTGCAGTCAACCTAATAAACAAGAAGTAATTGCCAATCGTATCTATGCTAACCGTATGGGTAATGGCCCAGAAGAGTCCGGCGATGGCTGGCGCTTTTGCGGTCGTGGTTTAATTCAATTGACTGGACGTACTAACTACACACGCTTTGCTCAGAGCATTGACACGCCAGTAGATCAAATTACAGACTTTATGCAGACATTTGAAGGCTGTGTACAAAGTGCTTGCTGGTTCTGGGAAGCAAACAATTTAAATCAATATGCTGATGCTGGTGATATTCGTACAATGACCAAGATCATTAACGGTGGCTACCTAGGCCTAGATGATCGCATTGCACATTATCAACACGCACTACAGGTATTTGGAGTAGCTTGATGTTCGGCTTTATTGTCAACCATTTCTTAGGTCATATACCAACGTGGATATTTCCCTTTATGGCTGGCGGCGGCATGGCTGTATTCTTTATGGCTGGTATTGCTAGTCATATACAGCCACTAAGAATGTATGCGCTTATTGCTAAACCTATAGCATTTATTGTATTTGTCTTAGGTGTGTTCTTTTATGGCGGCGCCGGTGTTATCGCTGTTCAACAAGAAGCATTAGCAGAAGCTGAACATAAAGTTGAATTAGCTGAACAAGCCAGTAAAGATGCAACTGATAAATTAGCGCAGGCATTGGCCAACAATGAGCACTTAGTTAAAGGTCGTGGCTACGGTGTTCAGCAGATTATTATCAAAGACAAGGCAAAGATTGATGCCGATTGCAAGCGTATCAATGATGATGCTTGGGAAGATTACAATCGTGCTGTGAAAAATTCAGGTAGTAAAATATTAGGACCTAAGAAATGAAAAGATTAGTTGTTGTTTCCTTATTTCTTTTATCAGCCTGTGCAAATACAACTGCACCAGTGATGCCAAATTGGCCCGCGGCTTCTGCAGACTTACAACAGCCTGCGCCTGACCTAACACCATTGGCACCTGAACAACGAAACTTAAGCGATTTGATTCAGAACTCAAATGAAAATTATACACAATACTACATACTCAAAGAAAAGTATGAGGGTTGGCAGAACTGGTATAACACCCAGCAAAAAATTTGGCAAGGCCTACAATAATAAAAGGAGCAAAAGATGGCATTGATTGATACAGTATTAGGAATGTTTACAAAAGGTCGTAAAGAGCCTTTAACAGGTTCACGTAGTGAACGTGAAGCAAAGATCAAAGACAAAGCAGGTATGGTAATCAATGTGTTTGCTGCACTACTAGCATTTAACACAGTTATCAGTGGCGGTTTAAGTAGTACCGTTATGAACAATACTATTAAGGCCAACGATCTTTGGAATTTTTACCAAGCTAAATCAATTAAACAAACACAGTATGAATTAGCTGCTCAACAAACTAAAGATCCAGTACTATCTAAAAAATACGCAGACAAGGCCGCTGGATATGAGGACGGCGAAGAAGGCAAGAAAGCCTTGTATGCTACTGCTAAAAGATTAGAAGCTGAACGCGATCTGGCTAAAAAGAAATCTCCTTGGATTGGTTATGCTTCAACAGCCTACCAATTAGCAATCGTGTTATTATCTGCCAGTATCTTAGCAGTACGTATGGAACTGTTTTGGGCTAGTTTCTTGGTTGCTGGTGCTGGATTACTATTAATGAGTCAAGGTCTTTGGCTTTGGTTTTAATATGAAAAAACTTTTATTAACTTTATTTGTTTTAAATTTATCAGGTTGCGCTGTATATGATGCAGTAACTATGACCAAATATGATCCTAACGAATATTTGTTAATATCTGAAATACGTGTTGATGCTCGTCATTATGCAAAAGGATGCAATAATCCTGTTATGAATCAACCTAATGCCTTAGCAATGGCAAACAAAACAGAGTTATTTGAAGCTTATAGTGAGAATTTGCCTAGCAATGGTGACGGTGCTAAAGCCGCAAAAGCTCTAAACGAAATAGCACAGGGTCTAGTAGCACAGTATAACACAGGTGCTCCAGTTAGTCCATTTTTTTGCAAGTTGAAGTTTGAAGGAATCGAGCATAGTGCCGATACAATACAACACGTTCTAGGGAATAGACCAAGATGACATTAGATGATATCAATAACCAATTGGCAGCATTAGTAAATTCAGGCGATCCTACATTTGCTAACGCCGCACAGTATGTAGCACAAGCAGTACAAGCAGTACACGCCGGGCAACTAAGTCCACAAGAGCTAGCGGAAACGCTAAAAGATGTGCAACGACAATTAGACATTATTCAAGATATGAGTCAGTTGCAATTTAAAGAAACATTAAATACATGTATTAACGGTTTATTAATAATCGCTGGTGCAGTATAAAAGGAGATTTAAAATGAGTATCGAAAAGAAAATTGCAGATTCAATGATGAGTTTATTTGGCAAAGCTAAAAGTGTAGAAACTGCTGTTGTTGCCGAAGTTAAAAAAGTTGAAAAATTTGTCATAGGCGAAGCAAAAAGTGTTTTTGAAAAAGCACATGATGATGCTGTAGCCGCTAACAAAGAAGTTAACGCTATTAAAGAATCATTGCAAGATGCGTTGGCTCGTGCCGCAGAACTACATCAAATTGCAGTTGACGCTGCCAGTGCTGCTCAAGCAGCCGCTGAAGCAGATGTTGCTCGCTTTAAGGCATTAGCTGATGCCCATGCTAAAGATTTAGTAACGCAGTCAAGTCAAATTACTGCACCAGCACCGGTCCCAAACGAACCGACTGCAACAGAACAACAATAATAATAAAAAATCAAATAGGAGCTAATCAAATGTCGCAAGAGAAAAAAGATAGTAACTGGATGCAAAACTTATGGCGTCCAATGATGGGTTGGATGTATATGCTTATCTGTTTATTAGATATGGCAGTATTTCCAGTACTATGGTCATTGTTACAAGCAATGATGCATTCTCCAATTACACAGTGGAATCCATTGACATTACAAGGTGCAGGATTATTTCACATTGCAATGGGAGCCGTCTTGGGAATTAGCGCATTTGGTCGCACACAAGAAAAACTAGCAGGTACAGCTGCTAATCCAACTGCAACAAGTCAAACAATGACAACCAATACTAACATGTCTGGTGTACCAGCTGGTATGCAAGGTGGTATGGGTGGTGGCTTTGGTGGCGGTATGAATTCAGGTGGTGGCTTCGGCGGTAGCACCGGAGGATTTGGAGCACCAGCTGGCGGTGGCTTTGGTGGACAGTCAACAGGCGGATTTGGAGCACCAGCAGGTGGTGGCTTCGGCGGTCAATCAGCTGGAGGTTTTGGCGGAGCAAGTACAGGCGGATTTGGCAGTCAAACTCCATCGAGCACAGGGGGTTTTAGTTCGGGCTTTTCCGGTACAACACCAGCACCGGCCGTTACCCCAACAACAAACGCTAGTGGACAAAAAGTTGTTCCTCAAGCAACACAACCATTAATGTAAGGATATCAAAATGAAAAAATTATTAGCCATTTTATTAGTAGCAGGTTTATCTAGTACAGCATTTGCAGTAGAGAAAAAACCAGCAACAAAACCAGAAGTAAAAAAACATCAGCGTTTTGATGGTACTAAAGTTGCCGACGACAAAGGTACTAAACCAGCGGCGCCAGCAAAAAAGAAAAAATAAGGAAATTAAATTATGGCCATTATTGCCACAGCAACAGCAGACAAAACAACAATTAATCTAGGGGAAAAAGTAACTGTTACTTATTCAACTAGTGGTTGCTTTGACACACAAATTCAAGCAGACAATATGCCAAATCCAATTGACTTAGGTGCAGGCCCACAATCAGGTACTATGAGCTTTTTACCTGGTACCAGTGGAACCTTTAACATTTATGTAATGGCAATTGGTGATCTTGGTCAAGCCAGAGCTGATGACAGTGAAACAGCCATAGTACGTATTACTGTAAACTAATAAATTACAATAACATTTCGAAGCCGGTAAAGTTGACTCTGCCGGCTTTTTCATTTATAATAGTAAGATGACTTATTACGAAATTTTGGGTGTATCCAAAGAATCTGGACCAGATGAGATCAAACGTGCTTATCGAAAGCTGGCCAGCCAGCACCATCCTGACAAAGGTGGTGATAAAAATAAGTTTCAGGAAATTGAAGAAGCATATCGTACACTAAGCGATCCACAAAAGAAACAACAGTACGACATGCATCAAAATGGCTTTGGTGGTGGACCGGACGTACAGTTCCGCTGGCATTCAGCTGATATGAATCACCCAGACATCAGCGAAATATTTCGTAGTTTTGGCTTTGGAGCAGGAGCAGATCCGTTTGGCGGATTTAGACCGCAACAAAGACGCAATAGAGATCTGCGTATAGAAATCCCAATTCCATTAGTTAGTACCTTAGAAGACCAACATAAAACAATACAGGTAAAAACTACCAATAACGAAACTTCAACACTAGAAGTTAAAATACCACGCGGTATTACCAACGGTACACAAATTAAATATTCTGGATTAGGCGACAACCTATTCAATACACTACCACGTGGAGACCTATATGTACATTTTAATGTCCATAATGCGGAAAACTTTATTGTCAATAATATTGACTTATACACCCAGGTTAGTGTAAACTGTTTGTTAGCTACAGTAGGTGGACCAGTTAATATAAAAGGTTTAGATGGCAGAGTATTTGAATTAGCATTACCAGCTGGAACACAGCCAGGTATTAAATTTAGAATTCCTCAGCAGGGCTTATATCAATTGAATTCCAATGTTCGTGGCGATTTATTTGTAGAAGTCGCATTAACAGTACCACAAGATTTATCATCCGATCAACTAGAAACTATAAAATCTATCATTAACCAACAATAAATATTTTTATGATAACTCCAACTCCAGAAATAGAAGTAATTATTGCCAATGCAACAGACTTGGCTAAAAAATATAATCATGAATATGTAACCCTTGAGCACTTGTCTCATGGGCTAACAACATTTAAACCATGGAATGATTTGTTAGTAGCATTTGGTGTAGACGTTGATGGACTAATTTCAGACTTAGAAGACTATCTAAGTAAACAAACTTACTTGGTAGCCAAGAATCCCGATACTATTCCAAAGAAAACACACAGCCTTGAGCGTGTGTTTAATCGTGCATTGACTCAGGTCTTATTCAGTGGACGCAATCATGTACAACTTATTGATATCTTCTTAAGTATTGCAAGTGAAACTACTAGCCATGCTAGTTACTTTTATATTAAGTATGGACTAGAACGTAGTCAACTAGTAGATTTTTATAATCATAATTATGTAGAAACTAAAGCTAAACGAGTTCCAGCAGATGCACGTGCTGATCAGATACTAGCCGAATATTGCGAAAATTTAAATGTTGCTGCCAAAGATGGCAAGATTGATCCTGTAGTTGGGCGTGAGTTTGAACTAGATGAAATTGCACAAATCCTAGCAAAACGTAACAAGTCAAATGTTCTAATGGTTGGCGATGCCGGTGTAGGTAAAACAGCTATTGCTGAAGGACTTGCTCGTAAAATTGTCGAAGGTGACGTAACAGAATACTTACGTGACTATACAGTATGGAACTTAGACATTGCCAGTTTACTTGCCGGATCAAAGTATCGCGGCGAATTTGAAGAAAAGTTTAAAGATGTTATTGGTGCATTAACTGCCAAAGGTAAAACTATTTTATTCATTGATGAAGCACATCAAATGCGTGGTGCAGGATCAGGTAGCAATAGTTCAGTGGACTTTGCTAATATGATTAAGCCAGCACTGGCCAAGGGTAATATTAAAGTATTAGCAAGTACAACATGGGAAGAATATACACAGAGCTTTGAAAAAGACCGTGCCTTAATGCGTCGCTTCTGCCGTATGACTATTGAAGAACCAAGTATTCCTGTAGCTAAAGAAATTCTACGTGGCTTACGTGAATACTTTGAGTCATTCCACGGTGGTGAGATTAGCGATGAAGCAATTGATGCCGCAGTTGATTTATCAGTGCGTTATCAACCAGATAAGAAACTACCAGATAAGGCAATTGATTTAGTTGATACGGCTTGCGCTAAATTAAAAATGAACGCAGTAGACTGGTCTTGTCGTAAAAGTCATATCGTGGATATTATTAGTAAGTTTACAAAGATCCCAGCTGAACAAATTGGATCCGAATCAACTAAGACTCTAGTAGATCTTGAAGAAACTATTAAGTCTAAACTGTTTGGACAAGATAAAGTTGTAGAAACTGTACTAGAAAAAATCTACGTAGCACGAGCTGGACTTAAAGCATTGAACAAACCAATTGGTAACTTTTTATTCTTAGGGCCTACAGGTACAGGTAAGACTGAACTTGCTAAGTTACTTGCCGAAGGCATGGGAATGAAGATGATTCGTTACGATATGAGTGAGTTCCAAGAGAAACATGCGGCTGCTAAGTTAATTGGTGCTCCCCCAGGCTATGTTGGCTACGATGATAGCAACCTTGGCGGCGGATTATTGATTAGCGATATTGAAAAAAATCCTAACTGTGTAGTACTATTTGACGAAGTTGAAAAAGCACACCCAGATGTAATGAATATTTTACTACAGTTAATGGATGAAGGTCATATTACATCAAGTAACGGTAAGAAAGCAGATGCTCGTAATGCTGTGATTATCTTAACCAGTAACTTAGGTGCAAGTGCCAATGAACAAAACAATATTGGCTTTGGCCGTGAACTTGCTAAGTCAGGCGAAGATGATAAAGCAGTCAAGGACTTTTTTAAGCCTGAGTTCCGCAATCGTTTAGATGGCATTTGCAAGTTTAACAAGTTAGGCGAAGTTAGTATTAAGAAGATTGTTGCTAAGTTTATTAACGAAGTTAACGATTTACTTAACGAAAAATCAATTCGTATTCGACTAACAGAAGCAGCAGTAGATCACCTAGCCGAAGTTGGCTATGATAGCAAGATGGGTGCTCGTCCATTAGGTCGTAAGATTAACGACTTAATTAAAGTGCCACTATCAAAGAAAATCTTGTTCGAAACTATCCCGGCGAATACAGTTATTGAAGTAGACTGGATCAATGATAATTTTGAATTTACAGCAGTAGATACTTTTACTGCAAACGTACCAACCGTGGATGAAAATGGATACATCGTTCTGGATTCAGTGCAATCCTAAAATAACTGTAGAACACACTACTAAAAAATATTTTGGTAAGTTCTTATACAAAATAGTTGTATACTGTCCTGCTGGTCGATTGATTGACAGTAAAGGAGATATGTTGCCGGCGTTAGAACACAGAAAAAACATCTACAAACATATTTCTGGTAGTAGTTGGTGGGGTGCAAGGCAAAATAAAGATATAGAAAATGCCGATGTTTCTCTACTAGAAATTCTACGCAATATCAGAATGAATAAGTTGCTAGGATTCAAACTACGTGTTGAAGAACCAAGAGTGCAAATCTATGCTGGTACCGAGGACGAATTAAAAAATTTAATCGATAGCCATTTAAAAAATTACCAAACTCAAATTGAGTCCGTTAGTGGACCGGCTAATAGCGACTGTGCCAAAATACTAGATTCGGGTGCAATTATTCGCAAAATTGATAACGGTTATAGTCATAAAGTAATACTAAGAGATGGTCGTTATGGGTCCGATGTTAAAGAAACTATCTTGAACTATCTTGATGGGCTACAAATAGAAATAGTGGGTGTACCCAAAAGTTGTAGAGAAATGTTTGGTAAAACAAGTAGTTATGTATGGAATTGTTACTTTTATACAAATGATCCTAGTGTAGTAACATTTCTTAACTTAATACAGCCTGGGCTAGTTTCAAATATTCACGAGCTGATAATAGCCAACTAATAAATAATAGCATATTATCAAGGAGCCCGAGATGGCAAAACTTCAAGAAGATACATTAGTAATTAAAATTAGTAAATTGATTAAAGATTCGGATACAGCTGGTACAGCATTAAACGAAGATTTGATTACAAGTTTGGAAGCAGTAGTGCAGGAATTAGCAGGCGCAGGCGTATTAGTTGAAATAACTGCAGCCTAATCAATTAAACAAGAAAGAACTCAATGAGCACAAAGAAAGTTAGTCAAAAAGACGCAGTAGCGATGATCAAAGAAGCTGCCGCAAAACAGAAACAACAACAAGCTGCAACACCTGTTGCACCACAACAGCAACAACAAGGTGTGCCGTTTGACTTTAGCAAAATCCATTTACACATTGGTATTCCTTGCTATGGTGGTATGGTAAGTGAGCCAACAATGACTTCATTCTTGCGCTTTACATTGTTAGCTGCACAGGCTGGTTTAAATTGGTCATTAGACACTATGGTTAACGAGTCATTAGTAACACGTGCTCGTAATAACTTAATGTCATTTTAGCCATTAAGTT
>Ga0208380_1000052_pt1 | contig 34099 bp, 32 predicted proteins | sample CryBogCBE27Jun07_FD_184570 | JGI IMG/M metagenome (GOLD analysis project Ga0208380, IMG submission 184570) | Freshwater microbial communities from Crystal Bog, Wisconsin, USA - CBE27Jun07 (SPAdes) | ecosystem: Environmental > Aquatic > Freshwater > Lake | place: Crystal Bog, Wisconsin, USA... | reverse complement strand
GGCCATTACCCCCGCCATGCGCGAGGGCTCGGGGCTGGTGGAATTTGCCAAGCGATTTCCCAACCGCTATTACGACGTGGCCATTGCCGAACAACACGCCATCACGCTGGCCGCAGGCTTAGCGTGCGAGGGCATGACGCCGGTCGTGGCAATCTACTCGTCGTTTTTGCAACGCGGCTATGATCAACTCATTCACGATGTGGCGCTGCAAAACTTAAAAGTTATTTTTGCCATTGACCGCGCCGGCCTCGTCGGCGGCGACGGCGCCACGCATCAGGGCACCTTCGATATTTCCTATTTGCGCTGCATTCCAAACCTGACCATCATGGCGCCTGCCGATGAAGCGGAATTGCGCCAAATGCTGTGTTTGTCCCATTCCTTAACAGGGCCCAGTGCGGTGCGCTACCCGCGTGGCCACGGCCCCAAAGCAAACGTTGGCAGCGCGTTAACGGCGCTGCCCTTCGGTCGTGCGGAAGTGCGTCGCCACGGCGACGGTGGGTTGTTACTCATCGGCGTGGGATCCACGGTCGCGGCCTTAGAACCACTGGCGGCGGAGTTTAACGCCAGCCTCATCAATTGTCGTTTTATAAAGCCCTTGGATGAAGCCACGTTGTTGCACGAAGCCCGGCGCCATTCGCACCTCATGGTGGTTGAAGAAAACATGGTTGCGGGCGGCGTCGGCGAAGCGATTACGTCGCTGCTGGTTAAAAACGATGTGCTGATCAAAACTCGCCTCTTGGGCATCAACGATCAATTCATCGAACACGGCTCACGCGAAGACAACTTGCGCGATGCGGGATTGGACGAACTGAGCGTGCGGCAGGCAATCGGCCATTTCTATCAAAAATCGGCAACCGTCCGCACGGGATCCTAGTGGTATCCGAGCGCACGTGGGTAGTCGACAGAGTACTGTTTGAGATAAGGTGAAGGACTCATAACGATGATGGAAGACGTACAAGGACGCCACGATGACCGCTCATTGGCGATCGATGAAGTGGGCATTCAAGGATTACGACTGCCCGTGCGCGTCAATCTATCGGCTCAAAACCCGCAAGCGACCGTTGGCCGCTATCAGGTGAGTGTGCATTTGCCACACGACCGCAAAGGCACGCACATGTCCAGAATGGTGGCGCTGGCCACCGAGTTCAAAGAGTTATCGCTCGAGAGCTTTGCCGACCTGCTTAATGAAACACGCTCGCGACTGGACAGCGAACGCGCTCGAGTGCGCATAGACTTCACTTACTTTTTAGAAAAATCGGCGCCCGTAACCCATGAATCAAGCCTCATGGATTACGACGTCCGCATCGAAGGCACGACCTCAAAAACGGGCCACACCATTTGGCTGAGCGTAACGGTGCCGGTCACATCGCTTTGCCCATGCTCAAAAAAAATCTCCGATTACGGCGCTCACAATCAACGCTCCGAAATCCGAATTACCGTGGAGCCGGCGGGCGCAATCCACCTGGATGAACTCATTCGCATTGCGGAACGGGAAGCCTCATCGGAGCTGTTTGCAATCTTAAAACGCCCCGACGAAAAAGCCGTCACGGAACGCGCGTACGACAACCCAAAATTTGTGGAAGATTTGGTGAGGGACGTAGCCCAGGCGCTGCACCATCATCAGGCGGTCAAATCGTTTGAAGTCACGGTCGAAAACTTCGAATCCATTCACAACCACTCCGCGATCGCCACCATCAAACATCAGCGCTAGTCAGCGAAACGGATCCCAGCCGGGCGGAATGACGCGCTCTTGTTTGCCATCCATGAGGCGAATGCCGGGCTTGGCCGTCATTTCACCAATGCAATGCACGCTCGGCAGACCGCCTTGAGTGCGCAACTTCGCAAAGTCCGCGGCGCGTTCCGGAGGGATGGTGAACAGCAACTCAAAATCCTCACCGCCCGCCAAGACCCACTGCAAGGCGCGGTCCTCTCCCGCCAAAGCAAAGAGCGAACGCGATATCGGCAACTCGCGGTAACGCACCACAGCCCCCGTCTGACTCTGTTCACACAGATGTCCCAAATCTTGCATTAGGCCGTCGGAGACATCAATGCACGCGCGCGACACCTGGCGCAGTTTTTGACCAAACGACACGCGGGGTTCTGGCCGCCTAAAACGCTCCTCTAAGGTGGCGCGCATCGACCCTTGCCCCTGCAACCGACCTTCAATAAGCGCGAGGCCTGCGGCCGCGTCGCCCGGCCACCCTGTGACGTAGATCAAATCCCCGGGCTTGGCTTGATCACGCCGCATTGCGTGGCCGCGGGGCACGACCCCCACCACCGTCACGGTCATCGTCCGCGGGCCTTTGGTGGTGTCACCGCCCACCAAACTCACGCCATGCGTGCGCGCCAGAAGTTCAAATCCTTCCGCGAATTGCCCCAGCCATTCCTCATCGACACTGGGCACCGTCAGCGCCAAGGTCGCATAAAGTGGCATTGCGCCCATGGCCGCCAAATCCGATAAATTCACGGCGAGGGATTTATAGCCAAGATCGCGCGCATCGAATCCAGGCGGAAAATGCTGCCCTTCAACCAGCGTATCGGTGGCAATAGCGACTTCTTGACCCGCCGGCGGAAGCACCAACGCGGCATCATCGCCCACGCCCAACACCACGTCTGAGCGCGCAGCCCCACGGTTTAAGAAAAAACGTTTGATGAGATTAAATTCACTCAAGAACGTCCATCCTCATGCGAATGCGACCCGCAGTCCCCCCGTCGCGTCGAGTTGTTCGACACCGGCGTCTGTGGTGGTTCACAGAACCCCCTCAACCCGATTCAAACACCATTTATGAAAGATCCGAACGCTGCTCCAGCGCACGAAACTCGTGCGCCGCTCGGTCGAGCACACCGTTGACAAATTTGTGGCCATCCGTCGCCCCGAACTTCTTGGTCAATTCAACCGCTTCGCTGATGACGACGCGATAGGGAATGTCCAAGCGATTTTTTAACTCATGGACCGCCATCCACAACACGCCGTGTTCCAAGGGATCTAAGTGTTTGGGCGCGATGTCGCTGAAGCGACCGACCAATTGATCGTAACCGTCGACGTCGGTGGCAACCGCGGACAACGCTTCCTGGAAAAAATCCCGATCCAAGCCCGCCAAGTCGGGGTCGGTGGAATATTGCTGGAACAAATCCTGCCACGGCTGCGCCGTCATTTGCAACTGATAAAATGCTTGCACGAGCGCCTGACGCGCAAGTCGTCGGGTTCGTTGCAGTTGACGCTCTGCGGACACTGACATAATGTTATTAATCCTTCAACCGTTTCAACACCGAAATCATCTCAACCACCGACAGGGCCGCATCCGCCCCTTTGTTTCCAGCCTTACCGCCCGCACGATCCAAGGCCTGCTCCATCGTTTCCGTGGTCAACACGCCCAATCCAATTGGCCATTGGTATTCCAGGCTCAACGCCGCCAAGCCATTGGTGCACGGTCCAGCGACGTAATCAAAATGAGCCGTATCCCCGCGAACAACCGCCCCCAGCGCCACGAGGCCATGAAAGCGTTTGGATTCGGCTAAGGCTTTCGCCGCCAACGGCAATTCAAATGCACCGGGAACGCGAATGACTTCCAAATGACGCTCCTGGGCACCGTGGCGCACGAGCGCGTCAATCGCTCCTTCAATCAATCGATCGACCACAATCGAATTAAATCGACTCGCGAGCAGAGCAATTTTGGCATCCCGCACCACGAGTTCCCCTTCGATGGTTTTATTGACTTTAAAAGACATACCGCTATCCCTTTACTGGCCGCCGCTTTTGGCGACTCTGGCGTTACTGAGAAAACCCAAGTCGATCTACCGATCCACGTATTCAATCACTTCAATGTCAAACGCAGCAAGCCCCGTCATCAGCACCGGCGCCGACAATACCCGCATCTTCGAGACGCCGAGGTCTTTGAGAATCTGCGCTCCGATGCCGTAGGTTCTGAGCACCCGCGACTCGGCCGGATCGCCGTCACCGCCCAGTTTATCGATTAACGAGCCGGTCGCATCGGGATAGCGCAGCAACACCACCACGCCCGAGGCTTCGGCCCGAATCGACTCCAAGGCCTCGTGGGTTGATCGACCTAACCCTTTGATTCCAATAGCGTCCCTGAGCGTATCTTCCAATTGAACGCGCACCAACGGTGGGTTCTTTTGGACATCGCCGTGCACCAAGGCCACGTGGGTGTTGTGGTGAACCAAGTCATCGTAGGCGACGAGGGTGAACGGCCCAGCCTGGGTTTGCACCGCTTTCTCAAGCCGGCGTGCGACGGTGCTTTCGCGCGTGAGACGATAGCGAATGAGATCCGCGATGGTGCCAATTTTTAGGCCGTGAACCTTCGCGAAGACCATTAAATCGTCCCGTCTGGCCATCGACCCATCTTCGTTCATGATTTCGCAAATCACCGCCGACGGCGCTCGCTTGGCAAGCCGCGCCAAATCGCAGCCGGCTTCCGTGTGCCCAGCACGCGTGAGCACGCCGCCGGGATGCGCCATCACCGGAAAAATATGTCCGGGTTGTCGGATGTCCTCCGGTCGCACGCCCTCTTTCACCGCGGTGCGCACGGTGTGCGCGCGATCCTTGGCCGAAATGCCGGTCGTGACGCCACTGGCCGCTTCGATCGATAACGTAAAATTCGTGCGGTGTTCGAAGTGCGTACTCGACACCATTAACGGCAGCCGCAACCGCTCGCAATGCTCGCGCGTGAGCGTCAAACAAATGAGGCCGCGGCCATGCTTGGCCATGAAATTAATATCATCGGGCGTGACCGCGTCCGCCGCCATCAACAGATCGCCTTCGTTCTCGCGGTCCTCGTCATCAACAACGATGACCATGCGACCCGCCGCCAACTCGGTAATGATCTCTTCAATGGGGGAAAACATAGCCATGGGTTTGTCCAAGCGAAACCGTTATTTTACCCGAGTTTCTGGACAAAAATATAACCTTTTCAATCCATTAGATGGGCGCTGACGTTCAATCGGACAGCGCCGAGCCCCCGCGCTACAATTCCCCTATGCCTCCGTCCTGTGATCTCATAGCGCTTAAACCCGCCGATTTGGCCCTACTCAATGCGTGGGCGGAGAGTGATCTGCCCGATGGGTTGACGACGCACGAACGGCTTTCTCGGCTCAAACGGCTCGCTCAGGATCAGCGGGTTTTGGGGTTTAAACGCCATGGCCAACTGATGGCCGCCGCCGTCGTCGACTGGGCGTCAGACCCGGTTCATCTGGAAACCCTCATTGTGGGTCGGGCCTTCCGCCGTCAAGCGCTTGGCCAAGCGCTCCTCAATGCGTTGTTGGCAAAATCCCAAGTTCTGGGCGCGAGCGGCTTAAAACTCATGGTGCGGCTATCGGCCCACTCCGCCTTGGCGTTTTACGCCCACTGCCACGCGGTTCGCCGCGACGTTCACCTGGGCTACTACGACGATGACGATGGCGTGGAACTGTTCATTCCCCATCCGATCCCGCCGCGCTGATCGTCAACGGGATTGGGGATCAGCGCAGCTGGCGCTCCGCCAGCAATCGCTCGACGTAACGGGCAATCAAATCCACTTCCAGATTCACCCGCTGCCCCACGTCGAATTCTTTCAACGTGGTCCACTCCAGCGTGTGGGGAATGAGCGTGACGCTAAAGCCATCCGCGAACACCTCGTTCACGGTCAAACTGACCCCATCCACGGTCATTGATCCCTTCACCGCCAAAAACCGCCGAAGCGCTTCGGGCACCGCGATCACCATGCGCGTGCCTTGGGAATGCGGATCGATGTGCGTCACGTGACCGACGCCATCGACGTGCCCGGACACCAAATGGCCATCTAAGGTCGCCCCAAACTTGAGTGCTTTTTCAAGATTGACGCGTTGCTGAGCGTGCGTTTGATTGAACGTCGTTCGCGCCCGCGTCTCTGAGGACAAATCAAAACGCAACGATTCCGATTCGAACGCGGTGACCGTCAAGCACACGCCGTTGACCGCAATGCTGTCGCCCAACGACACCCCCTGGGTGAACGACGCGGGCACACGCACCTGCAGCACGCCCGTTTCACTGAGCGGGGCAACTAAGGATCCAATCGCGGTAATGATTCCGGTAAACATAGGTAACGCCGACTGCTCTTTACTCCAAACACGAATTATCGCATCGATTCGCATTCATCGCCATCGATCCGATGCCCCCAAAAAGCGGACCCTCAGGCGCGCGTGGGGGTTAGAACCAAGCGCAGGTCCTGACCCACCTGCCGCAACGACTTTTGCTTAAAGAGGAGTCGCTGACTCAACTCCGTGAGTGCGCTCGGCAATCGCACCAACGGCATTCCCAGATCCCCTAAAACCGTCGTGGCCAGGTACACCACCCACTCATCCACCCACTGTTCCTGCAGCAACTGCCCGGACAAGGTCGCTCCCGCTTCCACCCACACCAAGCCCAGGCGCTCGTGCGTCAAAAACTGCATCACCGAGGACAACTGACCATCCACCAAGCGATGGACGCGAGCGCCGGCGTGTTCTAAGGCTTCTCGCTTGGGCTGATCGTCGCTGACCGTGAGGATCCACAACGGGCTTTGGTCGTTAAAAAGGTTCAATTCCGGTGTGAGCAATAATTGCCGATCAATAATCACCCGCACCAGCGCTCGACCGTGACGCTCGGGGGCAAAGGTTCGATCCGTCAAGCGCGCGTTGTCCATTAAAACCGTGCGCGCGGTACTCAACACGCAGGACGCGAGCGCCCGGTGGCGTTGCACATCGGCACGGGCGGCATCGCTGGTGATCCACTGACTGCGGCCATTGGACAAGGCCGTTCTGCCATCCAAGCTCATGGCGCTTTTCAACACCACATACGGACGACGTCGTTCAAACAACGATAAAAACCCCGGATTCAGGGCCCGACATTCGGCTTCCAATACCGGCGTTCGGACCTCAATGCCGGCCTGACGAAGCCTGTGGATGCCTTTGCCGGCCACCAAGGGATTGGGATCGGTCATGCCGATGACCACGGCCGACACGCGCGCCTCGAGCAAGGCCTCCACACAAGGACCGGTTCGGCCCTGATGAGCGCAGGGCTCCAAGGTGACGTACGCAATCGCGCCTTCCACAGACTCGCTGGCGCTTCGGAGCGCCTCCACTTCCGCGTGCGCCTGTCCAGCGCGCTGATGCCAACCCGCCCCAATGCGCCGGTTGTTTTTAACCAAGACGCAACCGACGAGCGGGTTGGGATGAACGGAGAATTGACCCTTCCGTGCCAATTGAATCGCTTGGGCCATCCACTGGGCATCGGTCATGGCTTTGGTTCTTTGCCGTCTTTGGGTTTGGTGGGCGACGGCTCTAAAAAGGACAATTGGTCAATGCTTTTTAATTTGACCGGCTTGGGCGATTTGGCCAAGCGGTTAATTTCATCTCTAAAATCACCCACGCGCTCAAAACTTCGATAAATTGAAGCGAACCGGACGTAGGCCACTTCATCCAACGCGCGCAACTCTTCCATCACCAACTCACCAATGATTCGCGACGCGACTTCACGCTCGCCTAAGTTGCGAAGTTTTTGTTCAATGCGAACCAAACTGGCCTCCATCGCCTCGTGTGCGACTGGGCGCTTTTGCAACGCGCTCATCATGCCGGCGCGCAGTTTGTTCTGTTGATAAGGCTCACGGGTCTGATCGGATTTAATGACCTGAGGCATCACCAGCTCTGCGGTCTCAAAGGTCGTGAACCGCTCCAAACACGCCAAACACTCGCGACGGCGTCTGACTTGCTGCCCTTCTGCCGCCAAACGCGAGTCATTGACTTTGGTTTCCGGATGATTGCAGAACGGGCAGTGCATTGAGGATTAGACCCTTAGTGCTCGTATACCGGAAACCGGGCACACAGCGCGGTGACTTTGGTGCGAATCCCTTCAATAAATTGACCATCCGCCACCACACCCCCTTTGCCATCTGCCGATCCCATGCTGGCACGCGACGACAGATGCTCAATGATGTCCGCGATCCAATGCGCAATTTCCGTCACTTCCGCTTCTTTAAACCCGCGCGTGGTGCACGCCGGGGTGCCGATTCGGATGCCACTGGTGATCATGGGTGGGCGCGGATCGTTGGGCACGGCATTTTTATTGACCGTGATGTACGCCTCTCCCAACGCTTTGTCGGCATCTTTGCCCGTAACGTTCTTATTGACCATGTCGACGAGAAATAAGTGATTATCAGTGCCGCCCGAGACAATTGAAATGCCGCGCTCCATAAAGGTCTTCGCCATGGCTTTCGCATTCTTAAGCACCTGGGCCTGATAGTCTTTAAACGAAGGTTCCAGCGCCTCTTTAAACGCCACCGCCTTGGCGGCAATCACGTGCATGAGTGGGCCGCCTTGATTGCCCGGAAACACGGATGAATTGAACTTTTTAGTCAGTTCGTCGTCGGCGCTTGAAATAATAAACCCACCCCGCGGACCACGCAGAGATTTATGCGTGGTCGAGGTGACCACATGGGCGTGCGGAACGGGGTTCGGGTACAGACCGGCCGCCACCAATCCCGACACGTGCGCCATGTCCACCATAAAATAAGCGCCCACTTCGTCGGCGATTTGGCGAAATTTTGCCCAATCGAGAATACGACTGTAGGCCGAAAAACCTGCGACGATGACTTTGGGCTTATGGTCGTGTGCCATCTTTGCAACGTGGTCGTAATCCACTTCGCCATTGTCCGCCCGTATGCCGTAATGAACGGCGTTATACGTTTTGCCCGAGAAATTAACCTTAGCGCCGTGAGTTAAATGGCCGCCGTGATCCAAGCTCATCCCCAAAAAGGTGTCGTGCGGGTTCATCAGCGCCATGAACACGGCCGCGTTGGCTTGTGAGCCGGAGTGGGGTTGCACGTTGGCGTAGGTCGCGCCGTAGAGCGCTTTGAGACGTTCAATCGCCAAGGTTTCGGCGATGTCCACGAACTCGCAGCCCCCGTAATAGCGCTTGGCTGGATAACCTTCCGCGTATTTGTTGGTCAACACCGATCCCTGGGCTTCCATCACTCGCGGTGAGGTGTAATTTTCTGACGCAATGAGTTCAATGTGATGCTCTTGGCGTTGACGCTCCGCCGACATGGCCGCAGCCAATTCGGGATCGTAAGAAACAATGTTGAGATTTTTCGGGAACATAATGCGCTTCCAGTTGAGTGGCCCAAATTCGATTAGCAACGTCGTCTATTTTAGCGCCGATCGGCCCACGGTTTTAGCCAGTTGCGACCCAAACCTCTCAGTTTAGGAGCAAATTGTCACCTCGTTCGTTCAAACTCACCGGCAACCGTTGCCAAGCGTCGCAGATTCCCGACCAGGCCTGCGCCAAATTGTCGCGGTTATACCCGCCCCCGCCCAAGCCTAAAATACGGCCATGTCCCAACTCCAAGGCCAAACGGGCCAGCGCGGTCGCGGCACGCGTGTGGGCCTCAATGGACACGTTGAGATGCGCCAGTGGGTCCCCTTGAATGCTGTCTGCCCCACACTGGAGAATAATAAATTGGGGAGCGTGGGCCTTTAAAAACGCACCAATCGTTTGCATCGCGCGCTCAAATTCGACGTCGCCGGCACCGGGTTCAAGTGGCACGTTGAGCTTGCATCCCGCCGCGGCCGCTACGCCAATCTCCTCCACCGCCCCCGTTCCCGGGTACAAATAGCGCCCATCCTCGTGGACGTCGGCAAACACCACCCGCGGATCGTCCTCAAACCCATAGTAAACCCCATCCCCGTGGTGGACATCGATATCCACGTAGGCCACTTTGCTTAAGCCGTAGACGGCCAACAACGTTTCGATCACCACGCCACAATCATTAAAGACGCAAAACCCCGCGGAAGCATTGCGTCGGGCGTGATGCAAACCCGCAATGGGCACAAAGGCGCGCGCGCTGTGACCGCTCATGATCGATTCCAGAGCGACTAAGGACGCGCCGACCACACAGCGACTATCGTCGTCCACCCCCTCATAAACGGGTGTGTCGCCTCCATCCAAATAGGCGATTCCATCGCGATGGGCGCGCCGCACCAACTCAATCAACGCCGGATCATGAAACCGATGCAACTCCGCATCGCTGGCCCGCCGCGGCGGCAAGGTCGGCGGATTCAATCCGCGACGCGCCAGAGCCGACAGAAAGGCCTGCAGGCGATCACGCCCCCACGGGTGCGGCTTGGGAAAACCATAGTGACCGATTTCAGGTCCATGGATCAATGTTAACGGCACCTTTGACATCGACTCTTCACTCCCGGTTCCTTACCCCCGCGACCGCGAGGCCCTCGCTCAAGGCTCACCCGATGAAGGCCCCAGAGGCATGCCGTCTCCCAACCCTTCAGAACGAAGTCAACAACGGGTGTGGGGTGCACGCCAGAGCTCACCCACTCGAAGCGAGGTCGCGAGCACATCATGAGCCCGCCGCACTCGCCTAACAGTCACCGCGTGAGAAGCGAACCAAAAGTGTAAAAGCTGCGAGCGAAATGTCAAGAATTGTGTAGCGACGCGGCGCCTCAAGGGTTATCAACGATACTGTTTAACCCACACAGGGGCTGTTCAGACTAATCGCAATGGGATCGTTGTCACCTGAGCAATCTCTGCCCAGTTTTACTGAATCGATGACAGGCGGCATCCAAAATAAACCAGTCACTTTAGGGCAAGGGGTCAGGGTTGAACACGACGAAACGCATTTTTGTGGCAGGACACAACGGCATGGTCGGCCGAGCGTTGGTGCGTGTGCTGGCGCAGAATCCTCATCATGACATTATTGTGAAGTCGCATGAGGAATTGGATCTCACGGAGCAAGGTCAGGTGCGCGCGTTCTTTCAAACGCACCCGATTGATCAAGTGTACATGGCCGCAGCGAAAGTCGGCGGCATTCATGCCAATAATGAATACCCAGCCGATTTTATCGCCGACAATCTGGCGATTAACCTCAATGTCATACACGAGGCCGCAAAAGTCGGCGTTCGACAATTGCTGTTTTTGGGCTCGAGCTGCATTTATCCTAAAAACGCCCCGCAACCCATGACGGAATCCGCGCTGTTAACCGGATCACTGGAGCCCACCAATGAACCGTATGCGATCGCAAAAATCGCCGGCATAAAATTGTGTGAGTCGTTGAACCGTCAATATGGCTCTGAGGCGATGGATTACCGAACCATTATGCCCACCAATCTGTATGGGCCATTCGACAACTATCACCCTTTGAATTCCCACGTGTTGCCGGCGTTAATACGACGCTTCCACGAGGCGATGGTTCGTGACGCCCCGAGCGTCACGGTGTGGGGCAGCGGCCGAGCCCGTCGAGAATTTTTACACGTCGATGATTGCGCGCAAGCCTGCGTCACACTCATGAACGTTCCCATCGAACAGTGGCGATCGATGACAAGCCCCCAGTGCGCTCACGTGAACGTGGGCTTTGGTGAGGACATCACCATTGGCGAATTGACCCACTTGATTGCAGCTCAAGTGGGCTACACCGGGACGGTCTTGTTTGATCACCACAAGCCAGACGGGCCCCTACGCAAAATTTTGGACAGTTCGCTGCTTCGAAAACTGGGTTGGCAACCCACCATCCCTTTAGACGAAGGGATTCGTCGCACCTATCACAATTTCTTAACTGAACAACACCTCATCTGACGAACCACTCTATGAAACGCGCTCTGATTACCGGCATCACTGGGCAAGACGGATCCTACCTCGCGGAATTGCTGCTGGAAAAGGGATATGAGGTGCACGGCATTAAACGCCGCAGCTCGTCGTTTAATACCGAACGCATCGATCACATTTACGAAGATCCCCACATCGACGATCAACGCCTGGCGCTCCATTACGGCGATCTCACTGATTCGAGCAACTTAATTCGAATTGTGAAAGAGGTTCAACCGGATGAAATTTACAACCTAGGCGCGCAAAGCCATGTGGCGGTGTCATTTGATCAACCCGAATACACCGCCGACGTCGACGCGTTGGGCGCATTACGCTTACTGGAAGCGATTCGGCTATTGGGCTTGACTCAATGCCGTTTCTACCAGGCGTCCTCATCCGAGCTTTACGGCTTAGTGCAGGAAACCCCTCAATCCGAACGAACGCCGTTTTACCCGCGAAGTCCGTATGCGGTGGCCAAACTTTACGCCTATTGGATCACGGTCAACTACCGCGAAGCGTATGGTCTGTACGCCTGCAATGGCATTTTATTCAACCACGAAAGTCCACGTCGCGGCGAGACGTTTGTGACTCGAAAAGTCACCCGCGCCATTGCGAGAATTTCGATGGGCATCGAACCCTGTGTGCATCTGGGCAACCTAAATGCGCTGCGCGATTGGGGGCACGCGCGAGACTACGTGAAAGCGCAGTGGCTTATGTTGCAGCAAGAAACGCCTCGTGACTACGTGATCGCCACTGGCAAACAATACAGCGTGCGGGAGTTTGTGCATTGGTCGTGCGAGGCGGCGGGGTTTACGGTTGAATTCAGCGGACAGGGCGTTCATGAAATTGCGACCGTGACCCGAATTGACGGGGATTGCCCTGGCATTTCCCTCGGTCAAGTGGTGGTGCGTGTGGATGCGCGCTATTACCGCCCCGCCGAAGTGGAATCGCTCATTGGCAATCCCCAAAACGCCATCCGCGAGTTGAATTGGCATGCCGAGTTTGACGCGAAAACACTGTGCCACGATATGATCAAGACCGACTTGAGTCTGGCCAAAGCGCACCTTGCCATTCAAACGTCGATGCGCCCAAGGCAAGGACTCAACCGAAGGACAATCTGAGGTTTAATCGGGTCAGTGATGCGACCGAATCACGAGCGGCTGGTCATTATTCAAATTGATCCAACTACTGAACTGGCGCTTAATCCACTTGCGTCAAATTCGATTCCGAGTCTACTGCCGGATTGAGTTCGCTCTCATCGGATTTGGGGCGAACCAGTTCTGATCTTAAAATCGACACCGACTTCGGCGCCTCAACCCCCAACTGAACCGATTTGCCATTGGAATTGATCACCGTGATCACGACGTTGTCGATCACTACTGATTCGCCGATATTTCTCGTAATCACCAGCATGATGACAACCGTAAAAATTAAGTCGTACCAAGTATACCGAAACCGGTTACCGGTGGGAGAGTTGGCGTATTTTAAAACGTTATCTCCACAATACATTCCCCACTATAAACGCCCGTTGTGAACACTTGTTATGAATACCCGTTATGAAATGTTAGGTTGCCGAACCGCGATCCCATTCTGGGTATGATGCGCACATTCCGTTGCAATAACCGACTATGGCCATTGAGTTAAATTGGGAAGACGCGGGCACGCTGACTGTCCTTTCAGGCGAAATTACATTCGCCCAAATGACGGATCTTCACTACAAAATCATCAACGACCCCCGCTACGAACGCGTTCAATATTCCATTTATTGCATCAACCCGAGGCTCGGATTGTATTTGCGGACGTCGATTACCAAATGGTCACTCATTTTGAGCAGGAATCAAAAAATCTGGAGCGCAAAATCATCTGGGCGATTGTGACCACCGACCAAGTCATCATCCGTCAGCTCGTCAACATGAGCTTTAACACCCCCATGAAGATTTGCGAGTCGTTAGAGCAGGCGCGCGCTTACGTCCATCGCGTATTGCACGCCAAGCCATCAGACCTTGATCCCATGGAGCAACTACTTCGACGAGAGATGGGCTTGGGCGATCCTCAAAAGGAACTCAATTAAGCGAGTTGGCAAGTGAGCGCCTCCCCTAAACGACTGCACGTGAACCGTCGCCGTGGGTGTGGCGGCAATCCGCACCAATTGGTTTTCCAACGATCATTCTGGCCCAATCCGCGTGGCGCCCGACGACCCACGTGATTGAAATCACCGCGCTGGGAGCCCGCTTGGGCCGACAATTTAACCTCGATGATCAGCTCAATATGGTATCGTTGCCTGCGTCAAAAACGTGGCCAAAGGTCGTACGTAAGCCCACCGTTGAGGCGCGAGGCGATTTCGCCTCAAAATTATACAAGCTATTGATTTTCAGAGGATTTTAGATGGCTCAATTTATCTACACCATGAACCGGGTCTCCAAGGTCATTCCGCCCAAGCGGACGATCTTAAAAGACATCAATTTATCGTTTTTCCCGGGCGCCAAAATTGGGGTATTGGGTCTCAACGGTTCTGGTAAAAGTACCCTGCTGAGAGTGATGGCCGGCGTCGACACAGAAATCGAGGGCGAAGCCAGACCCCAACCCGGCATTCAAATCGGATTTTTACAACAAGAGCCGTTAGTCGATTTGGACAAAACCGTCCGAGAAGTGGTTGAAGAAGGCGTGAAGCCCATCAAGGATGCCTTGGCGCGCCTGGATGCGGTGTACGCGGCCTACACCGATGAAAATGCTGATTTTGACAAGCTGGCCCAAGAACAGGCGGAATTAGAGGCCATCCTAGCCGCGACCGACGGTCATAATCTCGAGCGCACCTTGGGCATTGCCGCGGATGCGCTGCGACTGCCTGAATGGGAAACGAAAGTCGGCAACCTCTCCGGTGGCGAAAAGCGCCGCGTGGCGCTCTGCCGGTTGTTGCTGTCCAAACCCGACATGCTGCTGCTGGACGAACCCACCAACCACTTAGACGCGGAGTCGGTGGCTTGGTTGGAGCGCTTTTTACACGATTACCCCGGCACCGTTGTGGCCGTGACCCATGACCGATACTTTTTAGACAACGTGGCCGGCTGGATCTTAGAACTCGACCGCGGGCATGGCATTCCTTGGGAAGGCAACTACACGTCTTGGTTGGAGCAAAAGGAAAAACGCCTTGAACAGGAGGAGCGTCAACAAGACGGTCTTCGAAAAATGCTTGCTCAGGAATTAGAATGGGTTCGTCAAAACCCAAAAGCGCGCCAAGCGAAGAACAAAGCACGCTTACAACGCTTTGAAGAACTACAATCCATTGAATTCCAAAAGCGCAATGAGACGAATGAGATTTATATCCCTCCCGGTGAGCGCTTGGGCGATCGCGTAATTGAAGTAAATGGTCTTAAAAAGGCCTTTGGCGATCGAGTGTTGATTGATAACCTCAACTTCAACCTGCCGCGCGGCGGCATTGTGGGAATTATTGGACCCAACGGCGCCGGCAAAACGACGTTGTTTCGAATGCTCACCGGTCAGGAGAAACCCGACGCCGGTGAAATATTGTTTGGACCATCGGTTAATCTGTCCTACGTCGACCAATCCCGCCAAACACTGGATGACGGCAAAACGGTTTGGGAGGAAATTTCCGGCGGCTTGGATATGATCAAAGTCGGAAATTACGAAACCCCGTCACGGGGCTATGTGGGCCGCTTTAACTTTAAAGGCACAACGCAACAGCAACGAATCGGCGACTTGTCGGGCGGCGAACGCAACCGGGTTCATCTTGCCAAAGTCCTCAAAGCGGGCGGCAACGTATTACTGCTCGACGAGCCAACGAACGATTTAGACGTCGAAACCTTACGGGCACTGGAAGAAGGCTTAGTCGCGTTTCCAGGATGCGCCGTGGTAATTTCGCATGATCGTTGGTTTTTAGATCGCATCGCGACGCACATCTTGGCGTTTGAGGGCAATAGTGAAGTCGTGTGGTTTGAAGGCAACTATCAAGAATACGTACTGGATCTAAAACGTCGCAAAGGAGAAGACGCCAACCAACCGACCCGACTGCGCTACAAGAAGATTGGCGGGTAACGGCGACTTGGATCTTATCCAAATAAACGATTGAGAAGCGCAACACTAAACCGCCGATGAGCGCAGCACTTCTCGCTCACTCAATCGGCGATTTTTTTGGACAAAAAAAAGCAAGTGACTCTGGGTTTTAAAACCCCAAAAATCACTTGCCTCTCTTTTGACTGAATTTTTTTAAAGCGTCAGGCGTCTTGGCAACTTAAATTCAAATGATTGAGCTTATAAAGTTTATTTGAATGAGGACACCGAAATTGGCCGTGCCCAGAAAGCGGCAGCGGCAATTGTTCACCATATTGGCTCATCCAGCCAATTTGTTTGGCCGGCACACCCACCATTAGCGCGTAAGGCTTTACATCTCGATTGACAACCGCTCCGGCTCCAACAAAGGCATATTCCCCAATACTCACGCCGCAGACGATCGTACAATTCGCGCCCAACGTCGCGCCTTTTTTAATCAGCGTGTTTCGATATTCGCTTTTACGGTCTAAAAAGGAACGGGGATTATAAACGTTGGTGAACACCATACTCGGCCCGCAAAAAACATCGTCCTCAAGCGTCACATTATCGTAAACACTGACGTTATTTTGAATTTTACAGCGGTCCCCGATGACGACTTTATTTCCGATAAACACGTTCTGGCCCAACGACACCTCTTTACCGATTTGCGCCTCACCACACACGTGGACCCAATGCCAAATTCGACTGCCCTTGCCGATATTTGCACCGTCGTCGATAATGGCTGTGGGGTGAATAAACAGGCTGTTGCTCATGGGTCTATCTCAGTGAATACGAGTGAAGTCAGTAAACGAGTGGCAAGGATACCGTTTTGCCATCGCGAGCGGACAAATACGCGGCGATGAGCAGTTCCAGCGATTTAAGCCCCTCCCGTCCGTCCGTTTGAGGCTGGGCGGATCCGCGCAACACGTCAACGACGTTTTTATAATAGGGAGGATGACCAAAGCCGTATACGGACGTGGTGTCGTAGTTGGCTTTTTCAATGTCGGCATCGTATTCCATCGGTTTATCAAATTTCCAAACCTGGATGTCGTTGACCGCAACGCCTCCAATGCGCACCGTCCCTTTTTCTCCCAATATGGTGATGCTGCCTTCTAGGTTCTTGGGGTACGTCAACATGGTAACGCTCATCGAGCCGAGAGCACCATTACGCCACTTCACGTTGATCACTCCGGTGTCTTCCACTTCGATATCCAGCGTGGTGCTCATCATGGCCTGTACCTTCTCAATGGGCCCAATCAGCCATTCCAACAAATCGACGTAATGACTGGCTTGGTTCATAAATGCACCCCCGTCAAATTCCCAGGTCCCACGCCAACCACTGCCTTGATCGTAATAGGCCTGATTTCGGGTCCAAAAAACGCTAACGTGAACCATGTGGATTTTGCCAAAGCGCTTTTCAGAAAGCGCTCGTTTAAGCAATTGCAACGTGCTGTTGAGCCGATTCTGTTTAACCACAAATAATCGAACGCCGGCCTCATCGCACGCCTTCACCATGCGAACCCCATCGTTCCAACGTGTGGCCATTGGCTTTTCGGTAATCACATTTACTTTGTATTGAGCCGCAAGCACCGCTTGTTCTGGATGTATGCCACTCGGAGTACAGAGCGCCACAACGTCCAAACATTCTTTTTTGAGCATTTCCTCCAAATCACTATAGGCGGGAACCCGATGCGTCTCGGCATGCTTTGCTAAAATAACTGGATCGGCATCACAGACCGCAATCAATTCGAGATCGTCTACAAATGCACGAATCGAATCAAAGTGATTTTTCGAAATTCGCCCACACCCGACGATGGCGACTCGAATTTTTCGCCCAACGATCGATTGAAATTTCAACACTCCACCACCCTTCTCTCACTTGCCTTTATCAAAATCGAAAAACTTTAAACCCCATGTCCTCGGCATCCTGTCGGCTATACAAGGACTTGATGTCGCCCAAAACGGGCCGCTCAGATTTGCACAATCGTTTTAACTGACGCGGCGTCATCGATCGGTATTGCTCATGGCCGACCGCCACGACGAGCGAATCCACCGGATTCACCTCATCGATCAGCCCCAGCTCAATTCCATACTCGCGAACAACTTCATGATCGCTGGCCCATGGATCCACAACGACCACTCGCGCGCCCCAGGTTTGCAATTCGCGAACCAAATCAACAACCTTGCTGTTACGTATATCTGGGCAGTTTTCTTTAAAAGTAATGCCAAGGACTCCGATGGTGCTGCGCGCAACGTCCAGGCCGTTTTGAAGCATCAATCGAATCATATTTCTTGCAGCGTAACGGGCCATATTGTCGTTAATGCGTCTGCCTGCCAAAATGACCTGGGGGTGATAGCCAACCGCCTCCGCTTTGTGGGTCAAGTAATAAGGATCCACACCGATGCAGTGGCCGCCGACCATTCCAGGCCGAAATGGCAAGAAATTCCACTTACTGCCGGCCGCCTCCAACACCTCAAGCGTATCGATCCCCAAACGATCAAAAATCACAGAAAGTTCATTGACAAAGGCAATGTTGAGATCGCGTTGACAGTTCTCGATGACTTTGGCGGCCTCCGCGACTTTAAGAGAGCCGGCACGCCATGTACCGGCGGTGATGACGCTAGAATAGAGACGATCCACGGCCAGCGACGCTTGCAGTGTGCTGCCGCTGGTAATTTTTTTAATGGTCGTGAGCGTGTTGACTTTATCGCCGGGATTAATGCGCTCAGGGCTGTAGCCGCAGTAAAAATCCCGATTAAACTTCAAACCCGACGCGGATTCCAATACGGGCACACACACTTCCTCCGTGCAGCCTGGATAAACCGTCGATTCGTAAATAACCAATGCCCCGGGTTTCAAAACGCTGCCGATGAGTTGGCTCGCCCGTATTAATGGAGTCAGCTCTGGCCGATTAGCGGCATCAATGGGAGTGGGCACCGTCACGATGAAAACCCCACACTCCTTCAAATCCTCTACGCTTGCGCTAAACGTCAGTTGGCTTGCCAATTTGAGCTGTTCACCGGTCACCTCTAGGGTCGAGTCAACCCCAGTACGCAATTCGTCGATACGCGATTGATTAATGTCAAATCCGACAACCGGTCGAACTCTTCCAAATTCAACCGCCAGTGGCAGACCGACATAACCAAGTCCAATAAGCGCGATTTTTTGATTTTCGAGTTGCATTGATCAAAATCTCACTATGCTGATTGATTTGATGACACTAAAAAGCGGCACGCGCTCATATACAATAAATTGGGAAAGGATTTGAAAACTAACCACCGCGTCTAACTTCGTTGGGATAGTTCGCTAAAGCCAACGCAATCGCGTGATGCTTGAATACTCAACACGACCAATTTTGCGACGCCGTTATAGATCCGGCCATCAAGTCGATTGAATTAGGAATTAGTCGAAAAGTTAGGGCAATTCAACTACGGTCTTTAAATATTGGCGATACTGGTTGCTGCCCATTTTCGACGCGGTTTCCAACAATTGGTCGGCGTCGATCCATTGATTTCGAAAGGCAATTTCTTCGGGACAGGCCACCATGAGCCCCTGTCGTCGTTGCAACGTGGCAATGAATGCGGCCGCGTCTAGCATCGACTCGTGTGTCCCGGTATCGAACCACGCAAACCCACGCCCCATAATATCGACGCTCAACTGACCCATTTCGAGATACTTCTTGTTGACGTCCGTAATTTCAAGCTCTCCGCGGGCACTTGGCTTTATCGATTTAGCGACGTCAATAACGGCATTATCATAAAAATACAGCCCCGTAACCGCGTAATTGCTTTTAGGGTGACTTGGCTTTTCCTCTAACGACAATACCTTTCGATGCTGATCAAACTCAACCACACCATACCGCTCCGGATCGACCACGCGGTAGGCCATGAGTTGAGCCCCAACTTTTGGAGCTGCACGGGTGGTCAGAAGATTTTTAAGCTCATCTCCATAAAAAATATTATCACCCAACACCAACATACAAGGCGCATTCCCTAAAAACGACTCGCCAATAATGAACGCTTGCGCAATTCCATTTGGCTCAGCCTGGGCCGCGTATTGAATGTGGATACCCCATTGGCTGCCGTCACGCAATAAATTCTCAAAGCGCGGCAACTCATTGGGAGTTGAAATAACGAGAATGTCTCTGATCCCGGACAGCAATAGAGTCGACAAGGAGTAATAAATGAGCGGCTTGTCGTAAATGGGCATCAATTGCTTCGAGCAAACCTGGTTCAGTGGATACAAACGAGTGCCTGCCCCTCCTGCAAGAAGGATTCCTTTTCGAGATTGATTTACCATTTTTGGAAATACCTATGATGCAAATGCGAATCGCTTGAGCTTCGATTTAATGACATCCGGCACAAACCGTTGCACTAATCGACGAAGCTTTAATCGCTTTCGGTCTTGAAATCCAGCGCTAAAATTGGATTCGATGAGTCTAATTTGATTAAGTGACGCCATAAACGCTGATTCATAAGGCCTGTACAATAAGTGAGAGGGCATCGACTGATTGATGTACTTTTTTGAAATCCAGTCGAATTCACCGACGTCAATTATCTGAAACTGATGAAAATGATAAAAAATACATTTCACGCCATTCGATAACAATTCCCCAGACGGGCTTTTGGAAATTCGATATTGATCAAAGTTCCAGGGCGCCAAACCGGCGCCGTGATGCTCAATGATGCAAATGGAGTCGTAACGCAGCGGCCATTCGTCCAGGTACTTCTGGTCGCCAAATTTGTCGTCCTCCAAAATGCTTTTACACCAAGCAATACATTGGTCACGCCACCGTTCGAGACAGGCAAGCCCCTGTGGTTTCCGACAAATGGACACCCACTCCACACAAAACAGGCCGAATTTTTCTAGACGAATTAAATGCTTTGAGAACCGATGTTCAATAATGGCAATCTGGCTATCGCCAATCTCTGAAAATATCTCAGACACGTCATTATAAAAAAATAAGTCTGCGTCAAGATAAGTTAATTGGTCAATTTCCGGATACGTATTGAACAAATAAGACATCAAGGAAGGCGATAGCGTCCAACAATATTCCGCCTTAGTTCGCTGATCCTTAACTTCTAAAAGCTCTTCCGTTTCGATCGATTGCAAGTCAATCAAGTGGACATTTTTAAGGTCCAGACTTTTCAAAAGGCTTAAACAGTGATTATCCATACACAACACGTAAATCATCGTGTTGGGATTATGGGCTAACAACGAATGAATCATCGTCAACCCTTTTATAAGGTAATTGACGTCAAATAAAGTGCAATAGAATTTCATTTTAGTTTTTTGAGAATTCGTTTAGCAACCGACACACCGTCATAACGTCTTCCGTTGTGTTTGCAAAAGAAATAGGCAAACTCAAGATTTGTTTGTGTATTTTTTCAGCAATGGGATAGTCGTCATTAAACAACCCCACCATTGCCTCTTGCCGATGCGGTGGGAGTGGGTAATGAATCTCAGTTTTAACACCCCGATCGGCCAACCACGTTCTCAACTCATCTCGCCGCGGTGTCCGAATCGGAAATATGTGATAAACATCGTGGCGACCAGCCGACCGATGTGGCAACACATAGTCTTCGCAAAGGTTTGCAAAATAGACATTGGCGAGATGATTTTTGTATTCATTTATCTGATTTAAATATTTGAGCTTTACTCTTAAAATCGCTGCTTGGATCTCGTCGAGTCTGGAGTTATAACCTACAAACTTATTATGGTATTTGACGGCTGATCCATAGTTACGCAAATACTTAAGACGATGTGCGACCCGTTCGTCATCGGTGACCACGGCGCCCGCGTCACCCATGGCCCCTAAATTTTTAGTGGGGTAAAAACTAAAGCACCCAGCCTGGCCAAAGGTTCCGGTCTGGACATTCGCATAGGTCGCGCCATGAGATTGCGCACAGTCCTCCACCACAGCCAAGCCGTGCGCCGAGGAAAACTCAAGTATCTCTTTCATATCACAGGCGGAACCATACAAATGAACCAAGCAGAGGGCTTTGGTTTTATTGGTTAATTTTGCCGGCAACTGCCGCCAATCGATATTTAGCGTCTTCTCACTGGGCTCCACCAACACCGGCTTGTGGCCGGCGTGAAGAATGGCTAATATCGTAGCAATGTAGGTGTTTGACGGGACCAACACCTCCGACCCTGCTGGCAACTCTAATGCACGTAAGGATAAGGTCAACGCGTCTAGTCCATTAGCAACACCAACACAGTATTTGGCCCCTACCCATTGAGCGAACTCGATTTCAAAGAGTTCGACTTCGCGACCCAATATGTACCAACCGGATTCAATCACCTTATTGACTGCGAGCTTGATTTCCGTGAAAAAAGGCTCGTTTAGGCGACCCAGCTGCTCGTACTCTATTTTAGTCATCATCGGTATGGCTCGTATATGTAGTCGTTTTTGTCATAACCGTGGGATGCGAGCACCAACAATCGACCCTGCGGTCCAAAATTGAGCGTGTGCCAATCTTCCGGATTCACCACGAGGCACTTATTGGGTGCATTTAATGTGACATCCCAAATATCGGACCCGTTGTCCATATGGACGATCACCGATCCAGACACGGCGATTAGAGCTTGGATGGTCTTATGGTGGCGGTGACCTCCACGAAGCTGCTTATCGCAGTTGTAAATCCAGTACACGCGCTTCACATCAAAGGGCAAATGCTTTTCGAAAACGGTGAGCGCCCCACGACTATCCGAGTGCGTAGGCAACTCAATGAGTTGGTTTGGACATTCAATTGTTGGGGATTTGGCGAACATTTTTGGAATTACTTATCCAAAAGCCACTGATGGTTAGCTAAGTACCATTTAATCGTTTTCTTAAGACCGTCACGAAACGACTGCTGCGGCTTCCAATTTAATTCGGATTGAATTTTTGTACTATTAATTGCGTACCGTCGATCGTGGCCAAGCCGATCCGTCACGTAGGTGATCAATTTTGCATGAGATCCAACTGGCTTAGAGCACGCGAGATCCATTTCTTCACAAAGAATATTGGCCAACTCAATATTAGTAATTTCCGCATTGCCACCAATGTTATAAGTGTCACCAACGCGCCCACTCTCCAAAACGCGCTGTAAGGCACTGCAGTGGTCATCGACGTACAACCAATCTCGAACCTGCAGCCCATCCCCGTAGATCGGGATGGATTTATCCAATAGACAGTGTTTAATCAATAACGGAATAAATTTCTCGGGATGCTGAAACGGACCGTAATTGTTGGAGCAATTGCTGATCACGGTTGGAACGCCGTACGTGACCTGCCAGGCTCTAACCAAATGATCGGACCCCGCTTTCGTTGCCGAATAGGGACTATTTGGCCGATAGACGCTCTTTTCAGTGAACCCAGGCTCGTGTGGTTTGAGGGCACCGAACACCTCATCCGTTGATACGTGCAAGAACCGAAAGTCGCTGCCCCCGCCACCCTCCGCCAAGTACGTCCGCACGGCCTCCAACAGCTCATAGGTTCCACAAAGATTGGTCTTTATAAATACCGATGAGTCGGCAATCGACCGATCAACATGCGACTCCGCCGCGAAATGAACGACCTGGGTGATTCGGTGACGGCGTAAGGATGCCAACAATAAAGGTCGATCCGTTATATCACCGTAAACAAAGTGGTACCGGGGATCGTAACTGAACCGGTCTTGGGTATTGCAGTTGGCGGCATAACTTAAGTTATCAAAGTTAACGACAACCGCGGCGTCAGCAGAGGCCAAAAGTCGTTCAATGAAATTAGATCCAATAAATCCTGAACCGCCAGTGACCAGCACCGACGATTGCTCGCTAGTTGGCTTCATCATTTTATCCAGTTATTGCTTTGGGAAAATTTCGTCTTCAGAGGAGCGGAGGCTGCTGTAAATTCGTTTGATCGACCGCAATAAAATTAAGAAAGCCGAGCTGAGCAACATTCCCAAAACAAAATATTGAACAATTCGAACGCCACGGCCCATGGGCATGGGTTTATACGGCGCTACAGCCCGATCCACAATCTTGAAAGTAGAATTCTCTTCGGTCTGCGCGATGATTTCCTTTTTAATTTCATCTTCTAAGATCCGACCGACGGACTGCTGGACCGCGGTAACCGAGGTCTTCTCAATTTTGTTTTCTAATATTTCTGAACTTTGCACGGCTGACCGAATTTCCTCTTGCTTGATTTGAGCATTCAATTCGTCAACCATCGCGTTAGTCAGATCCGCAGCGTTTGCCTTATTGAGCGAGGAAACATTGATGTAAATCAGGCCTGTTTTACGATCGTCGCGAACGCTAATGTGCGACGACATAAGCCGACCGGCCTTGTTGAGACTAAAGGGTTCAGTATCAAACCAAAACTCATTGTCCTCTGAGTCTCCTGAGTCGTAAAGAACTTTCATCTCGTTCTCTAATCCATGCTTTTTAACAAATTCAGTCGAAAAGGCAACGGAACGCAACACTGCAAGGTACTCCGCGACGCCCGGCCTAGCGCTTTCGCTGCCACCAAAACCAAGATTATTCAATATATCCAACCCCGAATTAAGCGAACTGCGCTGATGGATCGGTACTAACACCACCGAGGTTTGATACAGCGGCACTTGCCTAACAGCAAAATACGCGGCAACCGAAGCTGCGAGAAACGCAATGATCAATATAAAGCGTCTGTATCCCCATAAATAAACAATAGCTTCTGGCAGCTCGTAGCGATCCCCATTCAACTCTGACTCCTCGCTAGAAGCAACGGAAGCGTGCTCGATATTCATTATTCCTCCAAACTACTGCGTGATTTAACTCAATGAGTCAAACGAGCAAAATTTACTTTGTTTGATAGTATCTTTATGACACTGTGACGCTTAATAAATAGCTCTATAAGACAAAAACAAACAAAAAAGAGTCGACTATAGCCTATGGCCTCTCGCACCCCATCCATAACGTAGCTGTGTCTCACTGGGTGAGATGGCCTGGAAGCCTGGTCAATGATGCTGTATGCGGGATGATCGCTCGTTGCAAGCAGCACTCGTTGTGAATAGCTATTTTCAATTTCGTCGGCTATTAAATTTTTAACTTCGGCGTTACCAACCGAAGCGAGTCGCTCCCGGAGAAGATCGGCGTTGCGTTGGAGTCTTTGTGACTCCTCGTCTCTTAAGGATTGATTGAGGTCGGCAATAAGCGCATTGACCAAAGGAGCCACTTCATCTTGGTTTGGCCATATCAACTTAATTTCCACAATGCCCGACTGACCATTCAGCGATACGCGCAAGTGATGTCGGAAACTAATGGCTGCGCGGTCGAGCGTAAAAGGTCTGCGATCATTTAAAATTCGAGCGCCACGATCATCGTAATGATAGTCGTCTGCTAACGATTCAAGCAGATGATGATTTAATACGAACTGTTTCGAAAACTCCAGTCCTTGCATCAATTTAATGTCTTCGGCCAAACCAAAGTCAGAATTCAACACAATGGGCTGTTTAAATAGTGTTTGCAGTTTATCTCGAGACTGTCTACTTTTAGCCTGGTTGACCGAGACGATTTTTACTTTAGCCTCATACACGGTGTGAAACTGACCGGAGTAATAGAGACTATACAAAAATACCGCTAAAAATCCACACAAAAAATAATATCGCCGGTGAAAAAGAAGGATCAAAAAGTATCGCACGGACGTCTCAACTCAATTAGGAAATCATGTCTTCGCGAAACACGTAGCAAATGAATATGAGTACAGCGAGCCCGCCCGTTATTAAGGTTGTAAAAAATGACGCATTGACGAGACTGGTGAGCGTTCCGCAAGACGCGCACGCAAAGATCGTCGCATTTTTGTTTTCAAAAAGGTAATCAACCGTGCGAAAAAAAAGCCCCATAACGATGCCGATAATCGGCAATCCCAGTATGCCGGCCGCCGCGATGCCGTCGGTTGCGAAAAAATTGGCGTTTGCGTCTAATTCCGGAGCATTTAGAGTCTCGCCGACGACCATGCCAAGCTGTTCCCTGTACGGGTACTTAATAAAAATATCCACAAAATGAACATGCGAATACCAGGTGTGCGGATGCTGGGCGAAGAACATCATAAACTGTCCGGTCATCGCGCCGACAATGCCAAACGACCGCATAAAGATGAGCGTCGATATCGCATTGGAGATTGGATCGTTAATATTGTCGGCAAAGCTATAATAGACAAGCGGCAAGACAATGATTCCTGAAATAAAATACAAATAGGATCGCCATTGAATTTTTTTATTATTGGTGCACAGGTAGCATATTAACAACGTAACAAATAAATTCAAAATAACAGCTTTAGCGGCCATTGTTGCAAACACATACACCTGACATACGATTCCGATGTATATATAACAATAACGTTTGTGTAAACACCCCACCGTCATTAAAAATGGATTGAACACATTAGACAGCAACCCCACTGCGTAGCCACCCAAATTGCCGAACGCGGCGTTGCCACCCACCGCGCGCTGTTCGTATATAGCGGCAAGGTCGACCAGCCTTAACGTTCCACCGAAGATTTCCAGCAAATACAGAATCAAATAGCAGTAAATCACCCAAAAGGTGGTCCAAAACGCTTGTTTTGATATTCCAGCACCGAGCCGCTTAAATTTTGGCTTGTATTGCAACTTACATATCAGGTAAAAACTGGCAGCCAGCACAAATTCAAATGCGTATAACGGTACGTTGAAGTACTGTAGTGCCGGAATCAAGGCTGATGGGATATACGTAAAATAATAAATAAACCAAATGTGATAGCTCGTTGCCTTATTGCAGTCGGTATCCAAGTAGCATGATGGTAAAACGCATAATAAAAATGTCGTCAGCAATAAATCTCTGGGCGTGTCGCCAAGTTCGCATCCCAAGTACGCCCAATCGCGTAATAAATAAACATAAATATACCAAAGTGATGCGGTGTAAATGCCTGTGCACGTGATCGCTAATAAGCGTCGCGAGCTTTGCCGGTCAACTGCGATCGCCGTCATAGCAACGCCTTAAATGCAGCCCATTGCTGATCTTTATTAAAACGATCAGCCATTAACTTAAGGGCGGCCGAGGCAATTCCGGTTGCTTTAAAGTCAACCAGTAGATTACGGATGATGTTTACGGCTTCGTCAGCGCTGGCATACTCAAGGTGCGTCACTCCAGCGACCATGCCTTCCGGGTAGGCACCCGCATCCGACACCATAAGCGCGCCGCAGGACATGGCCTCAAAACAGCGCATATTGCCGCGCTCATTCCCCGCCACTTCCCCGGCAACGTTTACAACGACTTTCGATCTCGCCATCACGTGATACATCTCTTGGCCGTAAACCGCTGGCCGTGTATGTTGCGCAAACTCTCTGGGAACCACATGGTTTTGAAACAGACCGATCGACCGATACAAAAGGTTGTCAAAATATTTTGAAAAGCGACTGGTCTCCAAATAGAATTGAACGTTGAAGCGCCCGGACAAAGTCCTGATGATTTCTTTTAAAATCTGCGCACGCCGCGTGTGATGTCGTCCATAGGAACCCGAAAATAATACATCGATTGGTCGGCTTTGGTTTGTCGCAAAGCCATATAAGGATTCTGGTGGAGCGGGAAACATTGCCGCTACCCGGCAACCCAGTCGCTTGTAGCTGTCTCGAAGCTTTGGAAAATTATTGACCACTAAGTCGTAGACGCCTAGGTCCGCCGGCGGTTTAGGTCCCGCGTACCACGCAATAGTCTTTTTGACACAGCCAGGAAGCCGTTTGACAAACGCATTTCCGTAGCGCGTTGGATCAAAGCTGTACACAATGTCCGCGCCGTGATGCTCAATCTGATTTAATATCAGTTCTATTGAGGGCGTTCGGGTCGACCGCCCATGCTCAGTTGCCCACAGCTTCTGCAACGAGTCACAGTTGCCTAATGAGATGAAGAAACTCGGATCTCTATTTATTCCGGGTTTCAAAATATGTACAATCTCGTGCCCAAACTCTAAAAATCGTTCAATTCCTTCGGCATACGACTCGATTCGCGGATTGAGCGTATTAAACCGGTGATGACAGCCCGATGACAGATTGTTGAGATGAAAAATGCGCATCAGGTGGCCCGACTGGTGACTCGATAGCTCAGCGTAGCCTGAGTAATCGCCGACGCGGAAATTATCAAAGAAATACCAATTAAGGCGTGTTCAATTGGCGCGCTACTGTAAAACACCCAGCCCCAAAAAAGCGTCAGAATTGCAAACTGGCTCACATCAATGATGCTCTGATACTTTAATAAATTTCTGACGTAGAGCGTGGTGTTAAATGGGAGCGTTAAGAACGTGATAAAGTACATTCCGATCAAGCATCGCAGGTAATGTGCCGCATTGATCCATTTCGGGCCAGCGACCAAGCTGACGAACTCTGTATTAAAGGTAAACAATACCGCAAACGGTAGCGTAATGATCAAAATATTTCGTAAAACTATTTTTCTAATCAGCTCAGACTTTTCCCGATTATTGTATTGTCCGTCGGCTAAAATTGCCGTGTACGCCTGAGACATCGCGCTCGATAAAATCATGCTCGGCATACCGATCAAACGATCGATCAGCACGTAAAGCCCCGCGGCCGAAGCGCCGTATCGCGCGGTAATGAGCAATATAATCGAGTTGCTGCAAGTTGCCGAAATCACCGAGCCAGGAGTGGTGATGTACAAAAATCGTCTATATTGACTTAAAATCGTCTTCGTCGTTAACCAGGGTATCGACAGCGGCTCTCGCAATAAATGGAGTTTGTTGCGCAATAATGTGAGCAATAGCGACGATCGACCGATCAGATCCGCGACCACCAGCGGTAACGTCAGCGGCCATAACAATCCAAGCAACAACGCCGCACTGGGAAAAGTAACGGACTGAGCAACTTTTGCAAGGGCTATTAGCTTTAAATTCTCTTCCCGAATTGCCATGTTGGTGGCGATTTGCGTCACTCCCACCACCAGGATGTATATGGGCAACAACCACACGCTGTGTCCAAGACCGTGATAGAAACTCGAGTGAGCCTGACTCAACACCGCTATCAAACACCCCACCAGCGAGGCGACAACAATTGAAATTAGGGTTCCGGCAACAAATAGCTTAGGCAACTCGGATCGAGGCGCTTGCAGTACCGCCAGATCCAAACGCATCGTAGCGATTACCATAAGAATGGATGAAAAATTTTGTATTGTTTGCATCGTTCCAAACGACGATGCCTCGTAAAATCGCGATAAAACTGGAATTGAAAAGTAGAGAATCGCACTACTGATAATGGTCCCTTTTAAAGATTGACCAGCATACTTAACAAATATTTCATAGGTGCTGAGTCTATATAATTTTTGATTGTCACAATCCATAGATATTACGGTCGTTATCTTTTCAACTTCAACAGAATCGTTTTTAATTGCCTTTAATCCGCCGTTGACCGACAAATTAACGCAGCTTAAATCAACAAAGCAACTTCCGTGTGCAATTCTCGCGCTCTGTATTGGATGAATCCGCTTTATTCGCCCCTCCCCCGTTGTTTTTAAATGCCGTGCAAACGCTACCGGTGCACGACGACATTTACTCTTAGCCAATCAAATCGATTGGCTATTCAACGAATCAGCTCAAGTCATGAGCAAAGGCTATTTACTTCCTAACCGCCAACCAATTGTCCATGTATCCTGACGTGGGATCCGCGACGAAGCTGACGAATTTGTCGTTGCACGTATTGGCCATGCCCTCGCAACACCGCGCGACGGAACGCGTTGATGGCCTGATCGATTGAATCCAACGAGTACGATTAGACTGCAGATTCACTGGACGGGATCATGGCTTTACGCGAGCATGGCTTTAAGGAATCTACGTTCGTAGGCCCGGATTGCGGAGGCTTCACGAAGGGCGCGAACATGGCTTTTGCTACGTTGACTTCAAGTGGATAAGCTGATCAACGTACTGATCCCAGGCATCCGTTGTAAACGTAAGCTCATATCGTGGACGCCATTGACGCTGTAATCGACGGCGCAGATCATCGAGCGCACCGATTAATGAATCGACATCCAACGGATCGAAGTAAACGCCTTGATCTTTGACAATTTCTCGAGCGTACGGCAAATCGGGGACCACCAATGGAATGCCTATGGTCATGGCCTCGTGCAGAACCAGTGGCGAGCTTTCGACCAATGACGCGAACAGGACCGCGTCACATTGACAATAGCGCTTCAACATTTCACCGTGACCGATTTCCCCAATTTTTTTTAACAATGGATGGTCGCAACCGGCCTGCCGGTCGATTGTCAGCACCACCTCTTCCAAACCCGATTGGGCCTGATGGCTTCGGACCAATTCCGCGATAAGTTTATGATTTTTATGCTCGTACAATGAGGCGGGATAAAAAAGTTTTAACTTGCTGTTTGGTGAAAATGGATGAGCGGGTTTCCACCGCGCAGTCGCGTCTAATACCCACTGCGGGGGCGGCAGAGGCATCACCGCAATTTTGGACGACAGAGCCGGAAACTGGTGTCGAAAAGACTGGGCCACATGGTGTGTTTGCACCACGACGGTTTCAATGTCGTGTGCCGCTCGACGAATGATCCACGCACTGATGGCGTATTTCATATAATTAAGGCCGAATCGTTGCTTGGTTAGGATGTTGGCTTGATGAAACAGCACAACTTGCCTCGCAAGACCAACAATTGGCAAATCCCCTAATATCCACACCTGTGCGTAACCAGGGGCAATTTTAAATCGGCGCCATCCCCACAGGCATTCGAGCAAGCGTGATATCAGGTTCGGCAACCGCCGCCGATAGTCTACGACCGTTAATACGTCCTCCAGACCATGCCGTACCTCGCTGTTGGGTGGCAAAATCACCAAACTGCCGCGGCACATTGGCCGTCTGGCAATGGCGCGAAGAATGGATCGGGCGACGCCCTTGGCCCCTAACCCCTTGACGTTTGTGGCGTGGATGAATAGCAGTTCTCCCACGGGCGGTCTAAGACAGGATGTGCTGCTTTATATACCGACTCAACTGTCCTATCTCGCGCAGCAACAGTGAACTTTCACGTCGCTTCGCGTCGTAGTAATTAACCATAGACTCTTTGACAATCGCGTGGCCTTTTGGGGTTAACTGATAGATGAATCCAAATTTATTATCCGCTTCTTCGTCGCGCATTACCTTAATCCAACGCTTTTCAGTGAGCTTTCGTAGGCGATAGTTGATTCCGCCAAGACTCAAGTTTAATGAGGCCGCAAGCGCTCGCTGATTAGAGTCCTTACTCAAAGCGATTCGATACAGAACTTTAACGGCTTTTTCCGTATGCATAATTGACGATTTTTTCATAGCCCTCATGACTTCTCCTGCATAAATGTGGTCGTAATTCGGCTCTCGCCGGCATGTTCTAAACGACGCGGTTTAGAATTTTCGTACGCAAAAAGCTGCGATAGCTTTCGAGCTTTTTTACAAAATACTGCGCTCAGTCCACCGACGAACCCAAAGCCCGCACGCCGGACCGCAATCCAGTCCTGAATCGTATTGGTGAAAAGACACCCAAAAGATTTCGTGCTCACACCGCCGCATCGCATGGTGACTTTGATGCCGGGATGGTAGCGGGCGTTAAAACTGCGATGACTAAAAAAACGCAGCATCGATAAGTAATCCGCAGCCACCGTCAAGTCAGAATCAAAATAGCCGCAGCGCTCGTACCAACGACGTCTGACAAACAACGTCGGGTGGGCTGGGGCCCACCCGGTCATCAGTGGCTGCGGTGAGGTCCCCCGCCACCGTCGTATGACCCGATCGGTGTGAATTCGATCCACGATGTCCAGATCGCCGTACACGGCGCTGACCGAAGGGTCCGAAAACAACTCGCATACCCTCGCCAATACCGACGGTTCTGGATAAAAATCGTCGGAGTGCAAAAACCCAATGACGTCGCCAGTCGAGTCTTGAATGCCCTGATTCAAGGCTTGGTACAGGCCGCGCTGTCGTTGACCTACGACCGTCAAGGGATGACCCACGTAGTGAATCGCCAATTCCGCGCAGCCATCGGTGCTGCCGGCGTCAATAATCATGTGCTCATCCGGCACACGCGTTTGCGCCGCAACCGAATCCAAGCACTGCTTGAGTGTTGCCGCGGAGTTTTTAGTTGCGGTAATTAGGGATAACGTGGTCATGGACTTAAAGCCACCCCTCGCGCCCTCCTTAAGAGAGCGCGAGGATGATGGTCACGAACGAATGTGGAGACCCAATGTTTTTGAATTTGGAGCGGGGGTTTCTTAAAAAACCCCAACCGTTTTAAGTGCCGCTAACGTAACTGCGAGGTTATACAAAATAGACGACAATCCTTGCCATTGAACCAAAGCCGGCAACCGACTGATGTCCAGAGGAACAATCAAGCTGTCACCGGGACGAATGATGTTAGAGCTGTGAATGGCTGATTTCGAAACAACAGAACCATCCGCACGCACAACGTACATTGTCCCTTTGTTCGCATTTTCGGTGAAGCCGCCTGTGACTTCCACCAATGAATTCACGGTCATCCCCTTTTTAAAGTGAAAGGAGGTGGGATTCTGCACCTCACCGATGACCGTCACTTCGTTGTTGATAAGCGGTATAGCAATGACGTCTCCGTCGTTGAGGACCACATCGGCCGACGCATCAAAGTTATCTTTGCGCAAAGCGTTGAAGTCAACGACCATTCGACCAATCGCTTTGGCGGACTTGAGTTCCCCTAACACGTAATTCGCAGCACCCTCGTTCGTTTGACTATTCAGGGACTGAGGTTGGCCTCGAATTTGAACTTGCGCAGACAGAGTTGAAGCCGCCAATACCGTCAGCGAGGCCTGCGCTCGATCAACCAATCGTTGGATTTGTTCTTGTTCACGCTGGCGCAAACTTTCTCGCAAAAATATTCCGCCTTGCAAAAACGCGCGATCGTTATAGCCACCCGCGCGTTCGATCACATGGGACAGTGTTTCGCCATGTTCAATGATATAGGTCCCTGGGAAACGCACCTCACCATACAGCTTGACCGATTCAAAGCTTCCCCAATTGGGAATTTGCCGAATCGCCAAGCGGTCCAGCGGCGCCAGTGGCTTGACGTAACCCGGAGAATCTTGGCTCAGACCGATGACGAGGTTTTCTTTAATTTGTCCGCCTTCCTCGCTGCTGCTTCGAACCAATTCGGCACTGGACAAATAAGCCGACGGTTTGAGGCCACCGGCGGCACGGATCAAATCCTGCACCGTCATCCCATCTTCGAGCGGATAACGTCCGGGCCAATACACTTCACCTGAAATATCTGCAATTAAAGGCAAATGCTCTGGGTTGGACTGTCGTTCTAATTGCGCGATGAGGGGTCGTAAGGAGTCGTAACGCGGCACCGTCTTGTCGAATACATATACGTGATCGCGTGGGTATAACGAAATGTTTTGTTTGGAGTTCGGATTTGCAAAAACGTCTTCCATATTGACGCTCACTGCCGATACATGGTTATTCGCGTCAATGCGATGAATAACGACGTATTGCGTGTCTGCCATTTTTCCCAATTGTTCTCGGTTTTTTATGACGTCACTGATGCGCATATTCTCGAAATATGCAAATGACGTTAAGGTAAAATCGTTACTCAATTGAACTTCGTTAGTCACCAAGTCGGGAATTCGATTGACGGAAAAGGTGTCGCCGTCGTGGAGTTCCTGATTCAAATCGGCAAGTTTACGCAAATTTAACGCCACAGTATTCGCACCTGTGGCTCCCGTGCGCGTGATGCGCGCTAATTCGTGATCGGCGGTTACCGTCAAGCCGCCAGTCATCCACATGAAGTCTTTGACGGTTGTTTTGCCACTCAATTCATACACGCCGGGCCGTTGCACTTCTCCCTCCGCAACGACCTTGGGGCCGATGGGCGGAACGAAAATCACATCGCCGGTAACCAGCCGCACATCGGTTGGCATGATTCCTTTGAGCAAGGAATCGTATAAATCGATTTTTTTAATAAGCTTGCCATCGCGTCGAATCTCCACGTTTCGAAGGGAGCCAATAGATTTCACGCCACCCGCGACAAACAGCGCCGATATTGGTGTCGACAGACCCGCAATGACGTAACTGCCCGGATGTTCAACTTCGCCCACCACCACCACGCGCGCCGAGCGCACTTCCGTCAGACTCACGCGCACCGACGTGCCCACCATTTGCCGCGCGACTTGCGCTTCGATGGTGGAGCGGGCGTCGGCGTAGCTTTGATTGCCGACGTTGATCGGTCCTAATTCGGGGATGTTGACGTAGCCATCGCGACCCACAGTCACATTGTTTATTTCGTTAAAACGTCCGGACGTCTGCACGCTCAACTTGTCCCCTTCGCCCAAGCGGTAATTGTCGGGGGCGGGGATGTCGGAGCCTGGAATCAACGCGGTGCTGGAATGCGAAAAGAAATCCGCCCCAAACAATAGAGTCGATGGGTTGGATATGCGCAACAAGTGAATTCGAATTGAATAGGCC
>Ga0208380_1000049_pt1 | contig 34549 bp, 25 predicted proteins | sample CryBogCBE27Jun07_FD_184570 | JGI IMG/M metagenome (GOLD analysis project Ga0208380, IMG submission 184570) | Freshwater microbial communities from Crystal Bog, Wisconsin, USA - CBE27Jun07 (SPAdes) | ecosystem: Environmental > Aquatic > Freshwater > Lake | place: Crystal Bog, Wisconsin, USA... | reverse complement strand
GCCGCATGGCGCCGTAGTAGTCACTATCCGTTTAGTGTACTATTAACTTCTATATTATTAACACCAGCTAAAACATTTGGATTGTGTTTAGATAGATCTAACATTGTAAGAAATTTAGCCGGACAGTTAGTTTATAAACAAACTAATTTGCGTGTAAGACCTCAAGATGTTGTTTTACCAAGCATATATTCTAGTGCTGTTAGAGTACAAACTGCTGGCGTAGTTAACTATATTGTTGACCACATATTAAACTTTATCTTTAGTAACAACATTAAAGATTATAATCAGTATGCGACTGATTTGTCTACCATGACAAGTCAAATTAGTTATAGATTAGGCGCATTTAGTAGTAAAGATCAATTTAATATTATTTTAGATAGCAAAACACCGTTAAGTACAGGTAGTGTATTTGTACCTCAGGAAAACTATCATATTAATATTAATAGTTCAAGTCCAATTAAGAAAATTACTTACAGCGGAGTTATTATAACTCGACTACAAGAAGGATATGAAGTAAAAGGATACAGTACTACACAACCTTATTTTAAATATTATCCTTGGACTCAAACTGGACAAAGCATTAATGTTGGCGGCATAAGCGAAGCATTTTCAAATTGGACTAGCGGTCAACAATACATTGCTGGGTCTATTGTATTGTATGCTGGTCATTATTATAGAGCAGTATCTACATTAACAACTGGCGCAAGTTTTGATCCTGCGCAGTTTACATCTATTGGCGAATTACCAACTATTGGTGGAGCAAACGCAGTATTAAGAAAACTATGGGATAGATCTAATCCTATCACTGTTCCTTATGGCACAGAATTTGCTAAACTACAAGATGTGGTAGATTTTTTACAAGGATACGGCGAATGGCTTAAAGATCAAGGATTCGTATTTGACGAATTCAATAATAATTTAAGCGCAGTAGCTAACTGGGAAAATAGTGCCCAAGAATTTTTATTCTGGACTACACAAAATTGGAGCGCAGGATCAGAAAAATGGGCTAGCTGGACTCCTAACGAACCAGTAACTTATGGCACGGTTGTCAAATACAACGGTGATTATTACAGCGCATTATATAATCTTGCGGCTAGTGATATATTTGATCCATTAAAGTATACTAAGTTAGAAGGATTAAGTACTGTAGGTAGTAGTGTTATCAGTCTAAGCCCTGCCGCTAATAAATTAACATTTAATACTCCATTAGCAGTGGTGGATAATATTAATAATCAATTTTATGAATATGAAATATTCAAAGTTGACGGAACTCCTCTTGCTCCATTGTTCCTTGACAGCTATAGAGAAGGTAATTTAGTAACATATAGCCCAAGAACTACAGATGGAATTTATGGTGCTAGTTTTTATCTAATACAAAATGAACACGTTGTTACGTTAGATAACAAAACAATTTTTAATGATGTAATTTATAATCCCGAAAGCGGATATAGACAAGAACGTGTAAAAGTTTCAGGCCATACAAGCATTGATTGGTATGGAGGGTTAGATGTCCCAGGCTTTATATTTGACCAAGCAAAAATTAAACAATGGCAGCCATGGCAAGATTATGCCTTGGGCGACATTGTAAACAATCAAGGATTCTACTATAGTGCGTTATCAGCATTGCCTGGTACAGAAACATTTATAGCTTCCGATTGGACACAGTTAACAACAAAACCAACGCCAAAGCTGATACCAAACTGGACATACAAAGCAACTCAGTTTACTGATTTCTATAGTCTAGACAGTGACAATTTTGATAGTGCTCAACAAACCATGGCACATCACTTGGTAGGATACCAAAAGCGTCAATACTTGGATAATATTATACAAGATAATGTTAGCGAATTTAAATTCTATCAAGGAATGGTTCGTGAAAAAGGCACACAAAACAGTCTTAATAAATTGTTTAATGTTCTAAGTAGCGAAAATAAAGAAAGCCTAGTATTTTACGAAGAGTGGGCCATTCGTTCAGGACAGTATGGTGCTAGCAGAGCATTTGAAAATATTGAATTTATTTTAGACGAGGCAGAGTTTAGATCTAATCCTCAAGGATTTGAATTAACTAACACTCACGATTCTACATTAGACAACACGTTTATTTCACAACAGTTGCCGACAGATGTTTATGTTAAACCTCTTGGTTATAACAGCAACCCATGGCCAGTATTAACTAACTACAAGCCATTTTTACGCACTGCTGGATATGTAAATTCTTCAGAAGTATTTTTAACTTTAGGTTATTTGCCCCAGATACAAAATTATGACATTAGTAAATTTGACGAAGGGTCTTATATCTGGGTAACATTCGAAGGCCCTAGTTGGAATTTATATAGATACACTGATATTCAGTTACCTATTACAAATGTATCTTATAACGATTCGTCAAAAATATTAATCATTACTACACAGAGTCTAAACAATCTAGCTGTGGGATCTTGGATCGGTCTAGCACAAGTTCCGTTATTAAATGGATTTTATCAAATTACTAGTACAACTTTAAATAGTTTTACAGTTTCTGCTAATATCTCAGGATTCCCAAGTCCGTTTACACAAGCTAATCAATTAGTTCTTTATGCTTTAATAAGTCAAAAAACATCTAGTATTGACACATTAGATTCTATCTTAACAGCTAAACTAAATCCAGGAGCATTAGTTTGGACAGACGATAACGGTAACGGCAAATGGGCTAGTTGGATTTATGATCCTGTGTATGCTATTAGTAATCTTAATAATACACAGCCTCAAAATCAATTAAGATTCGGCAATGTAATAGCCATAAACGGTAACGGCAATTTATCTGCTGTAGGTACTAGTTTCGGACAGTTATTAACTTACGATAAACCAAGTTCAAAATCTGCTTGGACTTCGAGACAAGTTATTTCTCCTCCGTTTATTGCCGCTAACACAGTTACATTTACTACTGGATCAACGACTGCTAACAGTACAACAGTGGCTTTAGGAAATGCTGATCCTAGTATGATTGGCGGCTTTATACAAGGTCCTGGTATTTCTCAACAGACATTGGTAAGTGGGGCAACAACAGGATTTTTAACTATTAGTCAACCAGCTTATGCTACGACAAGTGGTTCTTATACTATTACAACAAATCCAAACCCAGCTACAGTACTATCTACTTCTATAGCGTTTAACGCAGACGGCACTTGGTTAGCATCGGGCAGTCCATTAGCCGGTTATGCGGTAACGGATTATCTTGGTAGTTATAATAGTAATAGTATCTACGGTCCAGGCCTTATTGTTTCAACTGGCACTGGAAGTAATACACAATATTGGCAAGCAATTGATAATGTTCCAGTCAATACTCCACCAGCGACTAATTTAAATCACTGGATTAATATACATTATATTCCAGTTGATAGTTACGGAACTTGGTCGATATACAATTCATATACAGCAGGTTCTTTAGTCATTTATAAAACAAATGTTTATAAAGCGGCAGGAGCATTGTATGGTCAGACTACTGTATCAGTTATAAAAACCGACGGAATTAATTACATATTAACTTGTATTAGTACACAAAATTTATCACCAGGATACCAAATTATATTTTCTGGAAATACATTTGGTGGTATCACTGCTGGATTAATTTACTACATAGCTGCCACTAACTTTACTTCAACAACGTTTTCATTAACTCCAACACCAGGCGGAAGTATTTTAGTACCGTTAATAAATGGCGGAACTGGAATAATGCTAGGTATACAACAACCTCAACCTGCTCCTGACTCGGGTAATGGACAATGGGTTAAACAAAATGCTGTAGCAGGTCCTGCTGGCCAAGGTGTAGTAAGTATATACAAGAAAGACGCCAATAACATTTACAGTCTAGTAGATACTATTATTAGTCCATTCCCTGTGGCTAATGAAAACTTCGGAAAAAATCTTGTATTTGGAAATAATGTATTATATGTTTCTGCTCCAGGGTATAGTTCTACTGGTCGAGTTTATAAATTAAAATATTCAACAGTTATACAAGCAACTAGCGCATATAATCCTGTAGGCAGTAGTTTTGGAACACTTGTAGTAACTAGCACCGTAGGCGTTAGAGCCGGTATGTATGTAATTAATGCGGCATTTACCAGCAACCAAACAGTCCTACAAGTTGTCAATTCTACAACCTTATTGCTAAGTGGTAGCCCTGATTCATTACCAAGTGGCTTAATATCTTTTGCTAGTATCGGTTGGGGTTATGACTTTACAGAAATATATACAGGTACACGAGCAGGCGAAAACTTTGGCAATTCAATTAGTTTAAGCCAAGACGGTAACACATTGGTTATTGGCGCCAGCGCCGGAACAGTTACCGGTCGAGTCAACATTTATAAAAACTTTGGCTCTGGTTTTAGTTTCTTACAAACATTAAACGGCAATGATTTAGATTTTGGTATTAGTACTAGCGTAAGCAACAACGGTACATATATTGCTATAGCTGATGATAGTGCTACAGTTAACAATTTGTCAGCTGAAGGCGGAGTGACTGTTTACTCTTATACAAACAACACTTATTCTTTCTATCAAAGTCTAGTTCCACGTTTACCAGAAATTAACGGACACTTTGGTAATAAAATATCCTTTATGAATGATTATCAAACACTTGTTGTTTATAGTCAATATGGTGATACAAGAATTACAACAACATTTGATAATAATACAACAACATTTGATAAAAATAGTACTGCCTTTAGTTATACACAAGTTAATAGTGGTCGTGTTGACGTCTATGATATGTACGCAAACAACTGGGTCTTTAGCGAAAGCCTGACCAAGTCTAATCCTATTACAACAGCAGGCGAATTCCAAATCAACAACGTTTATCAGATTTTAACAATTGGTACTACAGATTTTACAAAGATTGGCGCAAGTACCAATGCTATAGGAGTTGAGTTTAGAGCAACAGGCGACGGTTCTGGAACTGGTACTGCGGCGCTAGTAACTAACGAAACACTAATAGCAGATGGATATGGTGTAGGTTTAGGTGTAGGTAGTAATCATATTTTAGTAGGTGCTCCAGAATCTTTAGATCAAGGATTTAATTCAGGCCGCGTTTATAATTATGAAAAAGCTCGAAACACATTTACTTGGACTATAGATCACGTTGAAGTAGATAAACCAGATGTTACAAAAATTAGAAAAGCATTTTTATACAACAGAAAAACTGGCGAATTAATAACACATTTAGATGTAGTGGATATTGCCCAAGGTAAAATCCCAGGCCCAGCAGAAGAAGAAATAATGTATAAGGCATTTTATGATCCTGCTGTTTATAATACTGTCAATGGTGTAACATCTCAAGCTGATACTGTAGCATGGACCAGCGACCAGGTTGGACAAATTTGGTGGGATTTACGTACAGCTAAAATTATAGATGCTTATGAAGAAGATCCTGTTTATAGAAATACCAACTGGAGTACACTAGCCACAGGTGCTAGTATAGACATCTACGAATGGATCAAGACAAAATATAAACCTAGCCAGTGGGATGCTCAAGCAGATACTCCTGCCGGTCTAGCATTAAACATTAGTGGTACAAGTTTATACGGAGACAGTCAGTATAGTGTCAAAACAACTTATAACTCAGTGACACAGACTTTAGTTTATACTTACTATTATTGGGTTAAAAACAAAAAGTTTATTCCTAACATACCAGGAAGAAACATGGCTGCTCAGGATGTTTCAAACTTGATTAGCAATCCTCGCGGCGAAGGATACACATATCTTGCCTTAACTGGACTTAACAGTTTTAGTTTAATCAATGCTAAACAATATTTAAAATCTAACGAAGTAGTCTTAAGTCTCGAATATTGGACAACTGAGAAAACAGATCAAAATGTACATAGTCATTGGACTATTATTAGCGATGACCCAACTACATATATCCCTACTGTGATTGAACAGAAATGGATTGATAGTTTATGCGGAAAAGATTCTGCCGGACGTCTAGTACCAGATTTAGAATTACCAGTTAAATTGCGTTACGGTATTGAAAATCGTCCTCGCCAAAGTATGTTTATTAACAGATTTGAAGCACTTAAACAATTTGTAGAATTGGCAAATCAATCATTGCTGGCTAATCAAACAGTTGAGTTAGACAATATAACTGCCTTACAGAGTTACGATGCTCAACCTACTACTATTTCTGGTTTATATGATACAACATTTGCTACTGATAGCGAATTAAGTTATGCCAGTATCGGAAGTTTTAGTAGACCAAGTTTAACAGCAGTGATTGCCGATGGCAGAATTACAGGAATTAATATAATTTCATCCGGAAAAGGATATTTAATAGCACCTTATCTTAATATATCTGGAGCAGGTCAAGGGGCCATTGTTCAATCAGTAATTAATACTAAAGGCCAAATTGTAGGTGTAGTAATAGTTGCTTCCGGTGAAGGTTATAATGATGCCACTACTGTATCAGTAAGAGATTATAGTGCTTTGGTACAAAGCGATAGCCAAGCTAGTAATAACTGGAGCATTTATAGTTACGATCCTGTACAAAAATCTTGGACACGAACTCTTACACAACGTTATGATGTAAGAGAATATTGGAACTACGCAGATTGGTATGGTTCTTATACAGATTCTTCTGGCAAGGTAATGTTTACAGCCACACAATTTACAGTGGCAAAATATTCTGTAGCAACACTAGCAGATTTAAATTCTTTACAAACTTCAATCGGAGATACAGTTAAAGTAAGAACTACCAATGCTGGCGGCTGGGAATTATTATACAAATATGCCGATAGTACAAGTGTAGATTGGACACAAAGTTATGCTACTGTTGGTATACAAAACGGAACTATACAGTTAAGCAGTAATCTTTATAAGTTAGCCAATACTGATTTAGGTTTTGATAATACAATTTTTGATACAAACGGGTTTGATAAAGTAGCAGACACTGAATTAAGAATTATTTTAGATACATTAAAGAATAAAATCTTCACACAGGATAATAATCTTAATGGTGTGTACAACGATTTATTCTTTGCCAGTGTAAGATATGCTCTTAGTGAGCAACCTTATGTAGATTGGATCTTTAAAACTAGTTTTGTCAAAGCACAGCATAATGTTGGAGCATTAGATCAACCAGTAACTTATAAACCTGATAATTTAGCTAACTTTGAAGATTATGTAAACGAAGTTAAACCTTATAAGACTAAAGTAAGAGAATATATCAGTAATTATGAAAGTGTTGATCCAGCACAGTTACCTATTACTGACTTCGATCTGCTACCTATATATGAAAATAATGCTATTAGTGTAATAAACACTTATATTAATAATGGAGTTGTAGGTTCGGGCGATGCTAACATACAAAATTATCCTTGGAAATTCTGGTTAGACAACGCAGGCTTCAAAGTTATTGATATAAAATTAGTCAGCGGCGGCAGTAATTATGTAACTGAACCACAGGTGATATTTACAAGTTCAAGCGGCTCTGATGCTTCAGCCCGTGCGCTAATATCTAATGGTCAAGTTAATAGAATTATCTTAACTAATGTTGATGATTTTGGTGCTAGTGGTAGCGGTTACTTAAGTGCGCCTACTATTACTATTAGCGGCGGCCTATTACAAGGCGGTACACCAGCACAAGCAGTAGCAATTATAGGTGATACCGTTGTTCGTAGCACACTGATTGGTATGAAATTTGACCGTGTTGATGACACATATTTTATCACACAGCGAACAAAAACAGAAGTATTCACTGGAACTGGTAACCAACAACAATTTAAGTTAGTATGGGGTCCTGATGTTATCATAGGTCAAAGCAGTGTATTAATCAATAATATATTAGCTTTGCGAGATAGCTATACACTATCGGTTGTAAAATCTACAATTAAAGGATACACAACTTATTCGGGAATTATACAGTTTAATACCGCACCTGCTAAAGGAGCAACAATCAGTGTTACATACAATATTGATCAAGCATTATTAAAAGCTACTGATAGAATACAATATTTGTATAATTCAGAGTCTGGAGATTTAGGTAAAGATTTAGCACAATTGATGACTGGTATAGACTATGGCGGTGTAATAATTGACGGTATTGGATTCCAAATAGCCAACGGTTGGGATAGTTTGCCTTTCTTCTCTGATAAGTGGGACAGTTATGATGAAACTTTTACCGACTATAACGTAGTAGTAAGTGCTAATACAAACACATTTACTTTACCTTATACTCCAGCGGCTGGAACACAATTAACTATCTACAGAACACAAACTCACACTGATTCTTATCAGTCAGATGGTGCTACAAAAATTTATAATTATAACTTACGAGATAGCTTGCCGTATGTAACTGTAACAAACAATTTATCTACAACTGGTACTAGAGGTAGTGCTACTCTTACAGTTTCAAATACTCAAACATTAAAGGTTGGAGATGTTGTTACACTAGTTAATTTAAATGTGTTTGCTTATAATACTACAGTATCTGCTATTGTTAATAGTACAACTGTTACATTGAGCAATATCATTTATGCTGATATCTCAGCAGGTACTTATGTAACATTTACTAGAACACTAGTTCAACCAACAGATGTTACAATTAAATCTGATGGTACTATAGTATTGACCAATTTATCCAACAGTAAAATATTTGCTGGTACTGTTATTAATATTATTGGAAAACAAAGTCCTGTAAGATTAGATGATCCGTATTATAATATTTTCCCATTCATATCAGACATAGTCACAGCATCTGCGTATGACACGGCATTTACTACACCAGGACTAGTCAACAACATACAAACTTTATTCGTAGGACTTGAAATTTTAAATCAAGTAACAACATATGGGTTTGATGCTGTTACTACAGCATATAGTGTGTCTACTATAGTTAATAAGATTTTAGCAATACCTGCGGTTGCTGCCAATACTACTGCTGTACAGACAATCAATACTAATTTAACTAGTATTGTAGGTATTATTGATCAAACTAATAACGGAGTAATTCCAACTCCTGAGTTTCCTCCTCCTGCGGGATTAGGAGCAGGTTATATTAATGCCGGATCTTTATTAGAAGATAATATTCCATTCATACAAGCTGAGATGGTTGCTTATATTACAGCAAATTATCCAACCGCCAATTACGATCATAATGCTTACCAATCAAATATACAGTATGAAGTATGGAGTTTGATATACGACTTAACTTATGGTGGAAATAGCACTATTACTCAAGCAGGATTGAAATATTGGTCTTCAAGTAGTGCATTGAGAGTTAACTTAACTAAGGCTTGGACAGGAATTTATACACGTTTTAATACATTATTACAGGGAATTATTACTAATACAGCAGTGACTCCTTTACAAAATGTATTCACTCAGTATATCGATCTAACTTTAACAGGCGGATTCATAGCTAGTACTAGTATTAGCAACAATATTACACGATTATCTTCTATTGTTGGTGCGTTGAATAAACCTACTTTAACAGTAATAGCTCCAACATTGTCTCGTGCTCCGAGCGATTTACAAGTTGTAGCTAACGCTATATTAACAGCTACAGGATTGATACCTAGTTATAATAAAAATGCTATTGTAAATACATTCTTATCTAACGGTATGCCTGATAGTGTAGGAGTAGTATCTAAGACATTTAATATACCTGCTCCTTATAACTTAGTAGACGGTGGCGCCAGCTTTACAACTCTTGACACTGAAGTAGACGACGGCGGCAATGCTAGCAGTTCGTCAGTAACAGTTGTAGATGATGGCGGAAGTGCTAGTTCAAGTGCGTTTGTAGTTAATGCTGGTGATCAGTTTATTATTAGACAAGCAACTAGCGATGGTAGTGTAAGTCCTAAACAAACAGACTTTGACACTAGCTTGAGCGGCGGCGACACTAGCGCATTAAATGGGGTGTATGCTACAGCTACAGGTTTGGCAGCCGACGATATTATAGTTGACGGTGACGACTTTGTAAGCACAGCAAGTAGCTATGCTCCAGAAGAAGTTGTTCCAGGACAAGTAGTAGATACAGTTGCTATTAAAGTATTTGATAGACCAAGTAGCGGTAGCGCAACTATGCGTACAGACAACTATATTGCTGACGGCAGTACCGTAAATTTCAGTTTAAGCCAACAACCAAACGGCACAGGCGCAGTAATTGTAAAATTAAATGATACAATTGCCACATTAACTACTGACTATACAGTAGATTTTAGAAACCGTTTAATAGTATTCAATTCTGCTCCAGCAGCCAATACACAAGTTAGTTTATTCAGTATCGGCTTCAACGGAAGTAACATATTAGAAATTGACCACTTTATAGGCGACGGATACACTACTGAGTTCGTTACTAATGCTACATATCAGTCGTTATTTACAACACTAGTATACATAGACGGTGTGGTTTCAAATCCTCAAATTTTTGAAACTAACAGTTCTTATGCGTTTGCTAACGGTATTGCTTTTAGATTTACCAGCGCACCAGCTGCCGGAGCATTGATTAGTTTTGTAATAGTGTCTGGAACTCAACAAACATTTGCTATTACTAAAGTAGAAACAATTGCCACAAACGGGTCACTGACTTATACATTGAATAACCAGATTGGTAATAGTTTACCAAATGAATCTAGTATGATTGTTCGTGTGGACCAGAATATATTATCTGCTCCAGACAACAGCTACTTTACAATTGGTAGCAACAGATTAAATTATAACATTGATCCAGTTAAGTTTGTTCCTTATAGTGTTGGTATCGCAGATATTAATGTTTTAGTAGGTAACACAACATTGAAACCTGGAACTGATTATATTGTAGATCTTGGAGGTATTACAATTAAGATAACCAAGACAGTATATAATGCTTATAAAGGAAAAACTCTAGTAGTTAGTGTTGTAACAGGACAAGGTTATACCTATAATGCCAGCACACGACAAATCACTTTTAGTCAAGCATACGATAATACACATTTGGTACAAGTTATCAGTAGCTATCAACATGATATTTTAGATATTCAACGAACAGTAATTAATGTAAGTAGTGTAGCACAATTAACACCTAATACTGCCAGTTACTATTACTACCAAGAAGCCGCTGGCGGATTGATCAGTCTAGACCGTCCAGTTATTAGTGATTACTATGTATGGGTGATTAAAAATTCATTGTTATTAACACCAACAACTGAATATAAATTAAACGACGATCGTCAAAGTATTACATTAGCTACTCCGTTATTGAATTCAGATAAGATTACATTGATAACATTTGGATCTAATGTATTGACTCCTGGTGTTGCTTACATGCAGTTCAAAGACATGCTGAACCGTACCACTTATAAGAGACTAAGTGCTGTCAAACAAACCACATTGGCTCAAAATTTAAATTGGAATAGTACAAGCATTGTTCTAGCAGATGCCAGTAACTTTGATGATCCAAACCCTAGTAAAAATAAACCAGGCGCCATCGAAATTAGGGGCGAGCGTATTGAATATTTTGCTAAAAACGGTAATACTCTAAGTCAATTGCGTAGAGGAACACTAGGTACTGGTATTAATACGCAAGTAATAGCTGGAACTTTTGTACAAGATGTAGGATCCGCAGAAACAATTCCGTATACCGATACACAAATAGTACAGCATATTATTAGTGATGGTAGCTTAACAGTTCCGTTAAACTTTATTCCAACTAGTGTTGATCAGCTTGAGGTATTTGTTGGTGGATACAATGACGGTAACGAGTGGTCTACTAACGTTGCTTACTCAGTTGGTGCTATTGTTAACCAAGGTCCTTATGCCTACAGATGTATACAAGCACACACTAGCACTACATTCTTCGATGATATAGCCAACTGGAAATTCTTTATTGGTAATCGTAGATTGAAGAAAACATCTTACAAGGTGTTTAATATCAATAATGCTCCAGACAGTCCAGAAGGTGATGTAACATTCCCAGCTGACTTTACAGTAGATGGACAAACTGCGGCAATAACATTGACCAATCAAATAGATTTTGGAACACAGATAACTGTGATAAAACGTACTGGAACACAATGGGACGGAAACAAAAACGGCACAAAAGTAGATCCAGTAAACGCTCCGTCAGTCGGAGTATTAAATGATACATCCACCGTTGGACAGTTCTTAAGAGCTGTACCGGGCATCTGGTATAGTGAGTACAAGCAGATAAGTACTACACCAACCGGAACATTTGATAGTGCTGGAGACACTATGGACAGTTCAGGACAAACATTCGATCAAGGATAATAAAATGGCGCAACAGATCATTAATACAGGTACTATAGCAGGCGATCACTCTGGTGATAGTCTGCGTACAGCTGGCCTAAAAATAAATGCTAATTTTACAGAGGTATATGCCAATATAGCTCAACTAGGCCTGCCCAATCAACTGGGCAATGCTGGAAAAATACTAATTACTAATGGTACTAGTGCTAACTGGCAACAATTAAACAGTATAAGTAATGCCCAATACATAACTTATGTAGACACTTCTGGAAACCTAAATACTCCAAGCGGCTTAATTTTTACAAGTTTAAATCCTGCTATTACTGCGCCAAATACAGCGGCATTAACTGTTCCAACATTAAAATTCCAAGATAACAGCACACAGTCAACAGCATATCTTGGAGTTGCTAGTACTAATCAAATTGGTGGCGTAAAACCAGACGGTACTACTATTACTATTTCTAATGGTATTATTAGCGCAGTTCCAGGCGCATACAGTCTTCCTACAGCAACAACCAGCATATTAGGTGGCGTCAAAGTTGATGGCACAACTATCAAAATCAGTAACGGAATTATTACCAGTTACACAAACTATTCATTACCAACAGCAACAACTAGTGCATTAGGTGGCGTTAAAGTTGACGGTACAACAATTACAATTAATGGTAGTGGTGTTATCAGTTCAACAGCTTATATATTACCAACAGCTACTACTGGTTTGTTAGGCGGTGTTAAAGTAGATGGAACTACAATCGGTATTAATAATGGTATTATTTCTGTAGGAACTTTGACTAGTAGTCAAATTACAACAGCACTAGGTTATACACCTTACAGCAATACTAATCCTAGTAGTTATATTAATTTAACAGCATTTAGTGTTACAACAAATAGCCCAAGCGGTACTGGTAGTTTAGCTTACAGTAGTTCAACAGGAGTATTTACATTTACTCCACCAGCAGTTTATACATTGCCAACAGCAACAACTAGTGTAGTAGGTGGCGTTAAAGTAGACGGTACTAGTGTTACAATTAACAATGGTACAATCAGCGTTCCGGCAGTAGCTACTATAGGACAAAATAGCGGTATTGCTACACTAGACAGCAGTGGTAAATTAACTGCGGCACAAATTCCTTCTAGTTTAACAGGCGCAGTTATATTTAAAGGTACTTGGAATGCCAGTAATAACACACCTACACTGGCTAACGGTACAGGTACAGCAGGATGGGAATATGCTGTAAGTGTTGGTGGAACAGCATTAGGATATACATTCAACGCTGGCGATTATGTAATTTATAATGGTACCACGTGGCAACAAATTCCAGGCGGTGCGGCACCGTCTGCTAACGCATTGACAGGTACAACACTATCGGCAAATGTTATTAATTCAAGTTTAACTAGTGTTGGTACACTGACAAATTTAACAGTAACTAATACTATTAATGGTAGTGTTAGCGGAAATGCTGGCACAGTGACCAGTATTGCTTCCAATGTTCTTACTAGTAATCAAGTTACTACGGCATTGGGATATACTCCGTTACAATATGGAAATCTAAGCATACTAACTATTAGCCCAGCTGGCGGCGGCGCCCTTGGTTATAATAGTAGTACAGGCGTGTTTACATTTACGCCAGCAGTTCAATATTCATTACCAACTGCCAGTACAACAGTACTAGGTGGAGTTAAGGTAGATGGTACAACCATTACAGTTGCTAACGGAGTAATTAGTGCTGTACAAACAATATTACCAACTGCTAGTACCAATTCGTTAGGTGGAGTCAAAATTGACGGCACAACTATTACAATTAATGGTAGCGGCGTTATTAGTAGTACAAGTTCTTATACATTGCCTATAGCAACAACTAGTGTGTTAGGCGGTGTCAAAGGTGACGGTAATACAGTTACAATTAACGCTAGCGGTATTATCAGTGCTAACTATACAAACTATGTGTTGCCAACAGCAACAACTAGTATATTAGGTGGTGTTAAGGTAGACGGTACAACTATTACAATTAATGGTAGCGGTGTAATTAGTAATCTTTCAACATACACATTACCAACAGCAACAACATCAGTATTAGGCGGCGTTAAAGTTGACGGTACTACTATTACTATTAACGGCAGTGGTGTTATTAGCGGAGCAAACACTTACACATTGCCGATAGCTACAGCATCAGTATTAGGCGGTGTCAAACAAGGATCAAATGTAACTATTGATTCAGGTGGAGTCATCAGCGTGGCTGCTCCTTATTCATTACCAACTGCTAGTACTTCAGTCTTGGGTGGGGTCAAAGTTGACGGTACAACAGTTACTATTAATGGCAGTGGAGTCGTAAGTGCTACTCAATATACATTACCAACAGCTACTTCAACAGTACTAGGCGGTGTTAAAGTTGACGGAAACACTATACAAATTGTTGGCGGTATTATTTCAACAACATCAACGGCTGTGGGACTACAAAGCCGTACAACTGTAGCAACAACTACAGCAAGTTTAGCAAATGCCGCTAGTGCTACCGCAACAGTAACCGCGGCAAAAGGATACGCTTTGTATAGTATCCAAGTTGATCGTGGAGCGTGGGTAACTGTTTATACAAGTTCTTCAGCTCAATCTAGCGATAGTGGAAGAAGCATTACTACTGATCCAACTCCTGGAAGCGGCGTAATTTGTGAAGCAATTACTACTACTGCTACAACAACATATTTTACTCCAGCAGTATATGGTTACAACGCAGATGGAACTGTTAGTTCAAATATGTATTTGAAGATTTATAATAACAGCGGATCTACCGGAACTGTAACTGTAACAATAACATATTTAAAATTAGAAGTTTAATATGGACTACAATCAACTATTCCAAGTTAGTATATACCTTAATCATGATACACATGATAATGGCATGTCGTTAAAACAATATGCCGATGCGGTATTAGCAGGAACTCAACCAATATTGGACCATGCCGAGTTTGATAACCAGTTTGGAGTGACTGATGCTGATTTAAAAGTAGTGACCGATTGGGCAACTGCCAATAAATTAACAGTATTATTGGCAGAATCGGCTATAGCAACTGTAAAAGTACAAGGAACACTAGGGCAACTTGGTGATTTATTTTCTGTAACTGTTGAAGAAATAACAAGTAACGGCAGAACATATTTAAAAAATAAAGCACCTGTAGTAATTCCCCAAGCAATATCTTCTGTAGTCAGAGATGTACTTGGCTTTGATCAAAGTTTTATAGCTGGCCGCCAACTAGTTAAACATGATTCGACAACAAATCCAGATATAGGCAGTACATATGGTTCAAGTCCTGTTACACCTCCGCAAATGTGTACAGCATATAACGCACCAGCCGGAGACGGATATGGCGGATGTATTGGTATATTTGAACTAACTCTTAGTGCGATTAGTAATCCTGGATATAATGAAGGTTGGTATCAACCAGACGTAACAGCAAGTTTCAATCGTATTGGTTTAACACCACCTACAATTACTACAGTATTAGTTGATAGTCCTATATTCAGTTCTACTAGTACAGCTGAAAGTATGTTGGACATTTACTGTTCTGGAGCTGCCGCACCTCGAGCAAAGATAGCATACTATACTGCTCCTAACGGCGGAACAGTTTATATTAATGATTGTATTAATGCCGCAGTCAACGACACAGTCAACAATCCTAGTGTACTAAGTATCAGTTGGGGTATTGGAGACGGTACACAATATGATACTGCTTTTCAATCTTGTGTAGTAAAAGGTATAACAGTCTTTGTTAGTTCAGGCGACTCGGGTGCCGTTAATTTAAGTATGGCCGCTACTTGCTGTAGTCAGTATGTAGTAAGTGCTGGAGGAACTAACATAACACTCAACGGTTCAAATCAAATAACTAGCGAAGTTGCCTGGGGGAGTTCTACAGGTGCCACTGGTGGATCTACAGGCGGCGGACAAAGTGCTAGTATCGCAGTTCCAAGTTGGCAATCAGGTTTAACTTATACTACAACTACAGGCGGTAATGCTACAGGTTTAGGCACAGCTACAGCACTGGCACATCGCGGAGTTCCTGATTGGAGTGCGCCAGCAGATCCAAACACAGGCTGGCAATTTTATATTGGCGGAACAAGTGGAGCTCAAGGAACGCTAGTACAATACGGCGGCACAAGCGCATCGGCTCCTTTCCTAGCAGGATTATGGGTACGTTTAACACAATTATTAGGTTATAGAATACCGTTTAATATGGCAACATTTTATAGTAATAGTAGTACCTTATTCACTGATACAACTACAGGTAACAATCGAAATGGTTATACTACTGGGTATGCTTGTACTGCCGGTTGGGATGCCGTTACAGGATTAGGTAGCCCTAAAGCTGATCAAATTTACAAGTATTTTCACACAGGCAGTACATTTCCTAAACAAAATTACGGATTTAGACCTGCTAGCGGATCAGCTTATCCTAGGAAAACAACCGGTGCTCGTTAATAAAACTAGCACATTTTAAACATTGATAAATATTAGATAAAGAGAGTTGACTATGCAGACTAAAGATCAGACAGGAATACATATTGAAGGTCATATTAAAATATATGATCCTGAATCCAAAGAAATCTTCATTGACAAGCGCAATGCGATTCACTACGAAAATATCAGTGTAGCCCTGGCACAGAGTTTAGCAGATAGTGGAAACGGGTTTGTTTATCAAATGGCGTTCGGTAACGGCGGAACTAGCATAGATCCAACTGGAATTATTACATATCTTACACCAAATACTAGTGGAACTAACGCAAGTTTGTATAATACAACTTATGCTAAAGTAGTTAATCAGAATTCAAGTAATAACGTAGACCCAACAAGAAACTTTATTGAAACTCGTCACACAACTGGAACAAACTATACTGATTTGTTTGTAACTTGTTTATTAGACTACGGTGAAAATATCACCGGACAAAGCGCATTTGATAATGTAAACAACAATTCTAGTCCTGCTGTTTTTGATGAACTAGGTCTAGTCAGTTATAATAGTGCTGGAACAGGACTATTATTGACTCATGTTATTTTCCACCCAGTACTTAAGAGTTTAAATCGTTTAATACAGATTGATTATACTGTACGTATTCAAAGTTTAACTGGATTGGTAGGAGTATAATAAATGACCTATCAAGTTACATTTACACAATCTAATAATCCTGATAAACCACCAATCACAGTTGCTGACGGCACTGTCGATAATACAACAAGTTTACAATTTCCAGGAAAAAACTATGCTGGCTATGGTACAATTATAGCCAATGACTTTTTACATCTGTTAGAAAATTTCTCTAACGACACTCCTCCTAACAGTCCTGTACAAGGACAGTTGTGGTTTGACACTGCCAGCGGAATTAATTTATTAAAAGTGTACGATGGTACACAATGGGAACCAGCAGGAAGTCTTAAGAAGTCAGGAACAGCACCAAGTGCGGCTACAGCCGGTGATATTTGGGTTAATACAAATACTAGCCAACTATATTTGTACTCAGGAAGTACATGGACACTAGTTGGCCCACAATTCAGTTCTGGTCTTGCTACCGGCCCAGTTGTTGAAAGCATTGTTGATACTAGTAATGTAAGTCATAATGTAACAACAATATACTCTAGCAGTAGTTCTAATGTTACGGCAACATATAGAGTGGCAATTATCAGTCAAGATGCGTTTACTCCAAAATCTGCTGTTACTGGATTTAACACAATTAACAAAGGCATCAACGTAGCAAGTACAAAAACAACTAGCGATCCAGGTAGTACATATACTGGAATCTGGGGTACTGCTAGTTCGGCAGATGCTTTGTTAGTTTCTGGAACACCTGTAGCGGCTACTAACTTTTTAAGAGCGGATACACCAACTATTGCTAACAATACTGTTAGTATTCGTAATGATGGCGGTCTAGTTCTTGGAGCAAACTTAGGTTTCAACATTGGTATTAACGGTAATACAACTATATTCTATAGTAAAAACAGTGGTAATCCTATTGAGTTTGCTCTTAACAATAACGGAACAACTAATACAGTAGTACATATTACTGCTGACAGCAAAATTGGTCTTGGAACTAACAATACTAGTCCGCAAAGTACATTAGATGTAGTAGGCGGAACTACAATTAAAGACGATCCAAGTACACAAGCAGTTACATGGACTAACCAAACATCTATAACTGCTGGCTTATATCTAGTAACTGGTGGAAAATATTACCTAGTTATCACAGGTGGAACTACTGGATCTACTGCTCCTACTGATACAAGTGGTTCTAATGTACTTGATGGTACTGCTACAATCAAATATATTGGTCTTGTTCCTAGTTATCCTGTTCCTGGACGATTAATAGTCAAAGGAACTAGCGATGTAGGAGCTACAGCCACTAGTGTTTTTGATCCAGGCGGTGCTAGTATACAAACACTAGGCGGTTTAACAGTAGCTAAACAAACAAGACTAGGTGATAATGTAACTAGTTTTGGTCAATACTTTATTAATTACTTAGATGGTAATAATAATCCAGTAGCCGCAAGTGTAATACAACCTGGTACAGACAGTGCAGCTAATATATACGATATTGGATCAGTAACTCGTCCATTTAGGAATGTATTTGCTCAACAATTCCAAGGTAACTTTAGCGGTACACTAGTAAATGCCAGTATCACTGGAAGTACAGGTGTTGCTCAAAGCGCAGCCAAATTACAGTCTACTACAATTTTACAATTAGTAGGAGATGTTACTAGCGACGGCATCCAGTTTAACGGCCAAAGTGCCACTGGTATACAAAGTTTTACAACTAGTATCAATCAAGGTATTATTACTAGTAAAACTGCCGCTACTGATTCTAATTTAATTGATGAATTCCTAGTATATCGTCCAGGCACTGGTTTATTAAGTATGACAAAATCTGTACTACTTAATCATGTACCAACAGTGCCAGTTGGCGCTATCTTTCCATATGCTGGTAATAGTTCTAATATTCCAACAGGTTATTTGTTATGCGATGGTAGTGAAGTAAAAATTAGTAGTTATCCAGCTTTATATGCTGTAATTGCTTATCAATACAAGGCCGCTGCACTGTTAGTTGGACTTAGTACATTTGCGTTACCAGATTTGCGCGGAAGATTCCCACTAGGCCCTGACAATATGAATAATCAGTTACAGGTTCCAGCAAAAGATGGTTCAGGTCAACAGGTTATAGCAGGTGGTGGAGTTGCTAATAGAGTTAGTGATGTTACAGCTGATACAGTAGGTGCTGCAAACGGTAATCAAACAATTACATTACAAACAACTAATTTGCCAGATCACAAACACAATCTTAATGACGGTGTACAACAGTTCTACGCAGTTGGTTCTCCAAATCCTGGAACAGATGCTAGTACAAATATTACTGCGGGACGTGGTCTAACAGCACAGTCGCAAACAGGACAAGGTTATGGATTAAATGATAGCGGAAGTGTAATTTCTAATACACATGCTACACCTATTTCAGTGATGAATCCATACCAAACAATTAATTACATAATCTTTACTGGTGTGGTATAATGAGCTATACAATTAAACTTACAAACGGCAATACATTAACTGAACTGATTGATGGCACTATCAATCAAACAAGTACGGATCTTACATTAATATCTAAAAACAGTACAGGATACGGGTTATATATTAATGATAATTTTGTTCACTTATTAGAAAATTTTGCTAATACAAGTCAACCCAACAATCCTATAGCAGGACAGTTGTGGTTTGATACAACACAAAATCGTTTAAAAGTATACGATGGATCTCAATTTAAAGTAAGTGGCGGCACACTAGTATCTGCTACAGTTCCTAGTAGTTTAACAACTGGCGATATTTGGATTAACAGCGGAACTGGTCAGTTGTACTTTAATGACGGTACTGCTAATCGTTTAGCTGGCCCAATATATACAAACGCACAGGGTCAAAATGGATTTATTGTAGATACTGTTATTGATATTAATAAAATATCTCATAATATTGTTTACTTGTATTGTTCAGGAAATTTATTAGGATTATTTGCTACAGAAGCATTTACACCTGCTAGTTCAATAAGCGGATTTTCTGGATCTGTCGGTATAGGATTTAACGTTGGAACATTTACTGGTGTTACATTTAATGTTCCTGTGTTATCAGCAAACAATTTACTAGGTGCGGACGGTGTTACACTTTACCCAGCTAGTAGTTTTGTAACAACTAGTGGTAATAGTACAATTAGTCTTGGAACATTAAGTATACAAAATAGTGCTGTTAATCCAGCATTGATTTTAGGACCTGGTAGCAATAATGAAATTGATGTAACTACTACACTATTTCAAATTAAATCGAATACTCCAAACCAGAACTTCCAAATATCAACATTAAGCGGTACTGGTATTAGTCCTGCTTTATATATTAACGCTCAAAATAAGTATGTTGGTATTTTTAACAGTAGCCCTCAAGCAACGTTAGACGTAAGCGGCACTTTTAGAATTAGCTCGTCAGCTCCGGCAACTAGTAGCTCATCAGGCGTAACTGGACAAGTAGCATGGGATTCTAGTTATATCTATGTATGTACAAATACAAATACATGGAAAAGAGCGGCTCTAACTGGCGGTTGGTAAACGGGCAAACCAATGATAAATACTAAAGAATAAGGAAACAGGAGCAATGGCATATACAATCAATCACTATAACGGGCAACTACTTGTAACAGTTGCTGACGGTACCGTTGATGCAACCACTAATTTAAAACTAGTTGGTAAAAACTACGCTGGATACGGTTCAATTCAGAACGAAAATTTTGTCTATTTGCTGGAAAATTTTGCTAATTCAACAGCTCCTAGTAGTCCATTAACTGGTCAAATCTGGTTTGACAGCGGAACAAGTAAATTAAAATTCTGGGACGGTAGTAAATTCCGTACTACAGGCGGAGCAGAAATTGGAGATACAGCACCAAGCGGTTTAACCACAGGCGATTTTTGGTTTGATACTGTAACAAATCAGTTGTTTGCTTGGGGCGGAAGTAGTTTTACTTTAATTGGCCCACAAGCTGTTGCTGGTTCCTTAACTACACAAATGTTGAGTACTAGTGTAAAAGATACACTAGGTCAAAGTCATGCTATTATCGAAGGTATTGCTAACGGAACTGTTATTTTTACAGTTAGTAAAGATCCACAATTTACCTTAGACGGTACTGTAAATGCTATTACAGGTTTTACTACTATTAACCAGGGTATTACACTAGCAGGTTTAACAAATAATAGTCAGCCTAATGTAGGACAAATTTCTACAATGAAGTTCTGGGGAACAGCTAGTAACGCTGATTACCTAGGAGGCTTACCTGCTACTAGTTATATTACGCAAGGTTCAGCTAGTTTTAGTTCAGTAGTTAATTTTGCTGATGTTGGATATACAGTTGGTAATCCTACAGCAAAGTTAAAAGTGTTTAACAATAATAGTACAACACCAACAATTCAAAACCAATACGGTAATCAAATTGTTTTCCAAACAACTGTAAGTTCAAGTACAGTTACTCCATTACAACTAGTTGGAGCAGACGTACTTCCAGGTACAACAACTACTAGCAACTTAGGTAATCAAACTTATCAATGGTCTAGTGTATGGGCTACTACATTTAATGGTAATGCTACAAGCGCAAACAATTTAGTAATCAGCGGATCTAACTATGCTGGTAGTGTATCAACTAGTCCAAGCACTATTGTAGCTCGCGATGGCAGCGGTAACGTTAACGCTAATACATTTAACGGCGCAAGCACAACTAGCTACTACGCTGACTTGGCAGAAAAATATTTGCCAGATACAGACTATGCTCCAGGTACAGTAATGTGTATCGGCGGCTCTGCTGAAGTAAGAGCTGCCGGAGTCGGAGATTTTCCAATTGGTGTAGTTAGTACGGCTCCAGGCTATATGATGAATAGCGATTTAGAAGGCGGTATTTATATTGCTCTTAAAGGACGAGTTCCTGTGTTATGTCAGGGTCCTGTAAGCAAGGGAGATTTAATAGTCCAGTTTGGTTATGGATTTGGTATAACTGATAATAATGCGATAGCAAATGGAAATCAAGTGTTTGCTGTGGCAATCGGTTCTACAGATTCTAACCAAGTAGAATCTGTAGAATGCCTAATACTTTAATATACAAAGGATAAGATATGGCTGGACCAGGCACAAGAATACTTGCTAGTGACTTTAATGCGATACAATCAATTGTAGCCGCAGTATTAGGCGCTGGCTCCGGATCGCTGGGCTATGGACAAACTGTTACAAGTAGTCAAGTTAGTGTAGGACAAAAAATTACAGCCGCTAGCTGGGCTGCCTTACGCAACGATTTAATTGCAGCACGTCAACACCAAACAGGTAATAACGAAAGTGGAAATTTAACAGTACCTACTACCGGTATACTAGTTAGAGACTATGACAGAGCGGCATACTATGCCTTTGCTTTATTACTACAAACTAATGCGTTGGTAACCCCACCAGCAGGTCAGGCCGCACTGGCAACACTTAGTACTGGTACAAGAACTACTGCTTGGAATGGTAATGTTACACATACAGTAACATTGAACTTTGGTTCATATGCTAATGCTAGATACTTTTTCAACGCAGGTAGTAACATACAATTCAGTGCTAGTTTGACAAATATTCCATCAGACGGCAGTACAGCTAAAGGCAACGACTGGGCAACATTGTTACAAAACATGGGAACTATTACTATGAACTTAAATAGTACCAGTGTAACTGGTTCTGGTTCTGTAGCAAGTACTATTGGATTTTATCAATTGAATACAAATCCTCAAACATTGTTTACCAAATCTACATCTAGCCCAACATATACTCCTAACCAGTATGATATTTTAGCTCAAGTTGATGGTACTGGAAGTATTATTACATTCACCATTCAATTCCAGGACTTATCTGGGCAACCAAATGCTCCATGGGGAACAGACGAATATGTTGAAGGTACATTAACTAGTACTGTTCAAACTTACTATGCTTCTGGTGGTAACGTATCTGTAGCTAACTATCTACCTAGCGTAACTCCTTCAGGACCTTAATAGCCTAATCCATTGACAAGATAATTACTGTAGTGTATTATGTACATTACGGAGTTATCTATGGATGAAAGAATCGACAAAGCGTTTGCTGTTGCCAATTATATGGCAACTCTATCTAATCAACGCAAAATAATATTAGAAGAATATAATCAAAAGTTAACATATTATACTAACGGCGCCACATTTCAAATTGGCCCTGATTTGATTAATTTTGTTAAAACTGTTTTGGATTTAGGCTATACAGAAGATGTGGCCTTTATTGACATTAATAATCACCCGGTACTAATACCTGACGTACAAGTGTTTCTTGATACTATTGTTGAATTGTATTTTACAGCTACAAACGAGTATGCTACAAAGTTCAATGATATTAAGAAAAAACGAAAAATTTCTGACATTGTTGAACTATGACTACTGGCGCAATAATATTTGCTCAGAATAATTCTAAAATAGATTATACTAAACTAGCAGTATTTGCCGCCACGCGATTAAAACATCATTTAGATATTCCAGTTAGTCTAATCACAGATAATCCTAAGTGGGTCGAATCTTCCTATCCTCAACATCCTTTTGATCAAATTATACCAATACCACTAGTAAAAGCTACGCAAACTAAAAAATTTTACGACGGTAGTTTAAGTTCTAGTTCATTAGATTGGAAAAATTTAGCTAGGGGTCAAGTTTATAATCTTACTCCTTATGATCGTACACTGGTAATAGACAGTGATTATATTATAAATTCCAATGTCTTAAAACTTGCCTTAGAAAACGATCACGATTTTCAAATTTATCAAAACAGTTTTGACCTAGCATGGGAAAGACAATTACCTGAATTTACAAGAATAAATCAGTATAGTATTCCATTTTACTGGGCAACAGTATTTGTGTTTAAGAAAACTTTAATGGTAGAATCTTTCTTTGATCTAATCACTTATATCAAAGCAAACTGGAACTATTTTAAAATGCTATATCATATTAACAGTCCTACATTTAGAAATGATTTTGCCTTTAGTATTGCTATACACATTATGAATGGAAAAACAAAAGGAGATTTTGCTGTAGAACTACCGGGCAAAATGATCTATGCTACAGATAATGATGTGTTATTAAATGCCAAAGACGACAACATGAGCTTTTTAACACAGAAAAAAAATTATCTTGGAGAATATTTGGCAACAAAAACACAAGGGTTGGATGTACATGTAATGAACAAGCACAGCCTACTACGATACATAGACGGAGGAACAGGTGTCTAAAGGTTTCTTAATTTATGCTGAAGGTGACAAGTATGTTAAACAAGCTAGGGCTCTTGCCTTATCGATTAAGATTAGCCAAACAACTGTAACTTCTGTGTCACTAGTTACTAACGATCAAGTTGATAATCCTGAAATTTTTGACAACATAATACCGATACCTTGGTACGATCGTCCAGGTTCTGAATTTTGTGCGGAACATAGATGGAAACTATATCATGTTAGTCCTTACGATGAAACAATAGTGTTAGATTCAGATATGCTCATGCTTGACGATATAAGTCTTTGGTGGAAGCATTGCGGTAATTTTGATATAAAATTTTGTAGTAAAATACAAAATTATAAATTAGAACCTGTAATAGATACTGTACACAGAAAAGCATTTATAGTTAATAAGCTATCTAGTCCGTATTTTGCTTTACACTATTTTAAAAAGACACAAGCGGCTTATGAGTTTTATAAAATATTAGAGTTTGTTTGTAATAACTGGGAATGGTGTTGGACTCAGTATGCTCCTAAAGAATATCAAAAATGGCTCAGCATGGATTTAGCCAGTGCCATTGCTATTGAAATATCTGGACTACAAGATCAAGCTCTTGATATTTCTGGACCGTTAACGTTTACACATATGAAAACACCACTTCAAGGTTGGGATCATGTTCCTGCTAAGTGGCAAAATACATTAACTTGTATGCTTGACGGTCGAGCAAAATTATATGTTGATAACATACGACAAGGTCCATTATTTCATTATATAGAAAAAGATTTTATCACCGATAATATTTTAAAAAAATTGGAGGAGTGTCATGGCCACTAAGATTACTCCACCACCTCCAGTTTTATCTAACACATATTATGCGTATTATGATAAAATTACTAAAGAGTTGTTAGCTGTTACTAACGAGCCAATTAAACTATACCCAGACTTTTTAGAAATTAATTACGATATTTACAAGCAATTAGTTTCTGGAGAAGAAAAATTTAGCAATTATTTGCTAGGACAAGTTAAAGCAGATGGTAAGACTAGTTTGTTACTAGTACCTAAAAACGATTCTCAATATGACTTTAAAAATACTATGATAGAAATAGTAGATGAAGCTCCATCGGAATCGACCGAACTTACAGTTGTATGGAATAAACAAAGTTGGACATTTAATCTAAGTACAGATGCTAAGTTAAGAATTGAAAATAAAATACACAACGAATCTAGAGTAGATTTCTTTGTAGTTTCGTCTAATGATTACAATTTATTAATTAGAACTATATCCATAGACTTAAAGAAACTATGCGACGAACAAACTGTAACTTTTGAATTTGTTGATAATAGAGAACAGAATATAAAAGACATTGTATTAATTACTGGATTAACTTTTATATCATACGGAATAACATATGACAATAATTAAAATTATAGAGCAAGATGTTATTTTTCTCAGTTATAATGAACCTAATGCTGAGAAAAATTACGCTGATTTATTAACTAAAGTGCCTTGGGCAAAACGTGTACATGGAGTTAAAGGATCGGATGCCGCGCACAAAGCCTGCGCCGCACTAAGTGAAACAGAATATTTTACTACCGTAGATGGAGATAATATAATTGATCCTAAATATTTAGAAGTTGAAATTGAGTTAGATGGTGTTGCTCTTACAGAAGAAAATGTGTTTAGTTGGGCAGGCAATATTCATGTAAATGGTCTACAATACGGCAACGGCGGACTCAAACTATGGACACGTAAATTTGTCAATGAAATGCGTACACATGAAAATTCAAACCCCAATGATGTACAAGGTCGTGTAGAATTTTGTTTTGATCAAAGATATTATCAGTTCAATGAATGTTATAGTGAAAGCTATACTAACGCAACGCCTGAGCAAGCATGGAGAGCAGGTTTCCGTGAAGGTGTAAAGATGTGTCTTGTACAAGGCGCCCGTGTAAAAACTACTAGCGAAATTTGGTGGCAAAACTATCACAGATTGCTTATATGGTGTAACATTGGCGCAGATGTTGAAAATGGTTTATGGAGTATGTATGGAGCCAGAGAAGGTGCTTACAGAACCCTGTTAACTGATTGGGACTATAGTAATGTACGTGATTTTGATTGGCTATCAGATCAATGGCAAGAAAGATATAGCAAAGTTACTGATAAAATGTTGCCCTATGAAATAATGGGATTAGGAGAAACATTAAAACACGAATTAGGAATGGAGTTATTTGATCCAAATAATGATGCTAGTAAGTTCTTTAAAACAGTATATAGACCTATGCCTAGAAGTGTACGTAGGAAGATTTAATGTACGATATACTGTTCATTAGTTACAACGAGCCGGACGCAGATGATAACTTTGCTAGTTTAAAAGACCGATTTCCTTTAGCAAAACGTATTCATGGAGTTACTGGAATACACCGAGCACATATAGCCGCCGCAAAAAAATCTATGACTAAAATGTTTTGGGTAGTAGATGCTGATGCTGTTATATTGAACGACTTTAATTTTGATTATCAAGTACCGGACTGGGATCTAGAAACAGTACACGTATGGCGCAGTCTTAATCCTGTTAACAGTTTAACCTACGGATATGGCGGAGTTAAATTGCTTCCAAAAAAACTTACAATGTCTTTAGATCCTACAACAATAGACATGACTACTAGTATTAGTAAAAGTTTTAAAGTAATAGATGCTGTCAGCAATATTACAGCATTTAATACAGATCCATTTAGTACTTGGCGTAGTGCATTTAGAGAATGCTGTAAACTAGCAGTAACTAACAACGAGGAATCTATAGCACGATTGAATACTTGGTGTACACCGCACAATACTGCTCAATATGGGTTTTATGCCTATATAGGCGCACTCGCCGGCAAAGAGTACGGTGAAAAAAATGCCTCCAATAAGGAGGCATTGAGTAAGATAAATGATTTTACTTGGCTAACAGATCAGTGGCCAGGGAAAATATCTGTGAAATAACTTGCGCACAAGCAATAGCAACTTGTTGATGCTCTTTCTGTGTGCCGTTAGCACTACGCAATTCAATAAAGTGAATCCAGCTACGTAGTGTACCGTTCATGTATAAACGACTTACAGTAAGTCCTTCTGGTAGTACAGCACGAGCTTGTTCTTTAGCAATGCCGTTTTTGATAGCCCACGAATATTCTTGTTTAACATGATACAGTATTCGTTTTTGAGCACGTTCCCATTCGATAGCTAATAGGCGTTGCTCATTGTCTTCCATGTCAAAGTCTACGCTGTTTTGTCTATTATTAGTATCTTGGAATCTTGCTTCTCGTAAAGTAAACGCATCATCGAGCTCTGCCGTTGGGTCAGAATAACGTTGGGAAAACTCTTGAAAGGAGAAGCTTCTATGTCTAAGAATTTGTCTAGCAATGTCTCTGGTGGTTGTAATTTCCAGGCAAGCTGAGACCATTTCAAGAGGGCTCCAGTGCTGGTGCTTAATGAGATACTTGATAAGTTTTTCGCTTGTGTCTGTGTTGAGTTGATTACTTGGGTTTGAGACTCTTGCGCAATAGGCAATGAGCTCTTGCGCATCGTCGATTCCCATACTGGCAAATTCTTCGGTAGGTTGGCTGTAACTAAGGAGTTTAACATTCATTATAGTTTCTTTTTCTTTAAAAATTTTTGAGTACTAAGCTGAATATCGTTTTTAACTCGATTTGTATCTAGTTTAAAATCGATATTATCGATAGTTTCCTCGTAGTTTTTTACCAGTTCGGATAAGTTTCTTTGGAAACTATCCCAACCCTCTCGCTTGGTCTTTGCTGTTATTTTTATTTCCCAAGTTTTACCATCCTTAAAATTAACCAGTACGGTATGTAGATACCCAAGTGGTACCACATTAAGTTCTACATCTCCGAATACCTCTGGCCAATGCTCAATGACATCCTTGGGAAGAAGTCTTCCCGTTTTGGTCATTTAGGCTTTTTTCTTGGTCGGAACCAACTCCTCGGCTTTACGGCGCATTTCGGCGGCTTGTTTGCTTAAACGATCAGCTTGGCTACGATAAAACTTTGCTTGGTCTTCAGGAGTTCCTGTTGGTGTAACAGTTTCTGGAACAGCAACTTGGACTGAAGCAGTTGGTTTAGCATCTGAAGTAATAGGAGCATCAATTTGTTCGACATCTTGTAAACGACGAGCTTCTGATTTTTCAGGTGTATCAGCCTTAATGCTTAGGTCATCAATAGCAACACCGCGTTGTTCAGCAATAATTTGATTTAATTCTGACAACAAAATACCATAGTTGGTAGTTGGAGTCATTTCGATATCGCTAGTTGGTGCTTTAATCAAACGACCGTTGCCATGTAACCAGCGTAACATATTGCTACCATCTGGAAATTGATTGCGATCTAACGCATCGGCAAATTCGTATGAATCTTGACCACTACCACTTTCTACCAAATTAATGATAGCATCGTGATAAATGTCAGGCATGTTTTCTGTTGGAACGATTAGGCAATGATGAGCATCGCCTGGCAATGTGCGATAAGCTACTAAGCATTTTTTGTTAGTAGCTTTGACACGTGCCACGTGTTTTAGTTCGGCCATATTAAGCTCCTGTAGCTGGTGCGGCTGCTTTTTGTGCTTCTGCTTGCTTTGCTACAGTATTCAAGAATGATTCTAACTTGTTGTATGTTTGACCAACTGCTACCATTTCATTTGGCTTAAATGCGCCACGTGAACTAGCAATATCAATGATAACTTTCATTGCTTGCAAATCGTTAATAGTCAATTCGTTAGAATTTTGTTCTGCTTGAGCAGTAGTATCAGCCGCAGGTGCTGTGGGTTGTTGTAGTTCTTCACTCATTCGAGTTCTCCTTTAAGTACACAGTTAATTATCTACTTTGTAGTATTGGACAAGCAATCGTGAAAAAACTAAGTTCTTTTTCACTTTCAAATCCAATACGTGTATTGTACACTATTGTATTTGTGTTGTCTAGCATAATGCCCTGTCCTACATAGTACCTATTATTTAAATTCTTGCGTATCCAGGAGTCTATAGATCTGACTAAAGTTGGATTGTATTTGTCTATATTAATATACTTAAAATGAGGACAGGCAAACTCAACCCTACGTAGATTGAAATAATCTAAAGGATTGGGTTTACCATTCTTTAATGCCATTATGCTGTTTCCTTGGCAAATTCGTAGTAGGCAAATTCGCCAAATGGTGGAACAATGGTATTGTTACCATGAATGACGAATACTGTATCACAGTAGTTTTCATCACCCCAGCTACCCCAAGGGTATCCATCTGTAAACATGATAAACTTTTTAGGTTGAATATCATGTTCTTTCATGTATTCCCAGTTAGCATCAAACTCAGTTCCACCACCGCCCATTGGCTCATAGCTATCAAACTCATCGATGTTGTAGCCGTCGAAGTCTGCTTCGTTGTAAACTTTAGTATCAAAGCACCACACTTTAATTTTAAAGTCTTTATATTCTTGCATAATGCCTTTGATCTCTGTTAAGAAATCTTTGGCTTGTTCGTCACCGATAGAACCAGACATATCAATTGCTACACAGATATCAATTGTATCTTCAAATTGTGTTCCAGGAAGAATAGCACTCATGTGCCAGCCCTTACGGTTAGGACGCATAAACGAATAGTCATTCTTAATAGTGCTTTGGATTTGTTGACGTAGTATTTCACGCCAATTCATCTTAGGCTCTGTAAGTTCCTTAATCATTCGTTGTACGCTAGCTGGTGTGTTACCTGCGCCTGCGGCTTGTGCGGCCTGCATTGTAGCTTCGCGAATCTCGTCACGAATCTGTTTTAGTTCTTCTTTAGAATACTTTGGCTGACCGTCTTTGCCATTCTCACCCCAGTCAATATGGTCATCTAATAGTTGACCCAACTGGTTAAGTTCTTCCTCGTCCATTTCGTCGAAGATTTTGTCGTAAACTTCTTCAGCACCCATACCATAGTACTTTTGGTCATGGAAGATTTTGATGCCTTCGATGTTGTGCTCACCGATACGATCTCGTACTAATTGTCCGTTTACACAATAGTCTGCGGCAATATTAAAAATACGTGGATTACGATGTTCTCTACGACTCATGTGATCAAACACATTATGTAGAATTTCGTGAGCAATAACGAACTCAACTTGCTTAATTGTAAGCGGTTCAAAAAATTCTCGGTTAAAGTAAATTGTACGACCGTCTGTAGCGGCAGTACCCATCCATTCGGAGCCTTCTTCAATCTTTAGGCGTGTTGCCATATTGCCGAAGAAAGGATGGCGAAGTAGTAGACCCACACGGGCTACAATAATTTTGTCGATAATTGGATCTGTATGTGACACGAGTGCTCCTTTACTGTATGTATATATTATAACACCTCCCGAAGGAGGTGTCAAATAGTGCTAAACCAAATTATTTCTCAGTTGCGGCACTAATATACTTGCCGTATTTGGCATGGAAATCATCAAAGCATTTGATTTCGTCTGGATCCAATGGCAGTTTGTAAGTACTCAACGCCAATTTAGTACCCATAATAACCAATTCTGTTTCAAAGTTATTCATCATAAATTCGAAGAAGTTATTAACTTGGTCATTCCAGTTTTTAACTTTCTTTTCGCAAGAATCTTTCAATTCATAGCATAAAGATACTGTCAAACTGTACATGGCACTAATTTCTTTAGAGTCCATTTTCTTAACTTTGCCATTCAAAATGTCTGTTGGATTAGGCATTTTTCCGGCAATTTTACGATGAGCCATAAAGCTAACAGCCAATCCTTCGCCCACAGAACCTGAAACCAAGTCTGTAAGTGTGTCAACATCTACATCGTCGTCTGTAAGCAATTCGCTTACAAAGCTCCAAGAGCGCGGTGTAGCAAAAGCACGTGAGCTAGATTTTGGATCAAAATCGTACAAGCTCTTTTTAGAGAAGCTCAAAAAGCCTACTACGTCCTTGTGAACTTTGTTTTCAACAGCCCACTCAAAGTAGTCATCCCAATTAACAGTCATTTCCAAGTGAACAAAACGGTTAGCCAACGGAGCAGGCATACGGAATGTAACACCCTTGTCTGTTTCACGGTTACCAGCGGCAACAATTGAAACATTGTCTGGAAGTTGGTAAGTACCAACACGGCGGTTTAGGATAAGTTGATAAGCGGCCGCTTGTACAGCAGGAGCCGCAGAGTTCATTTCGTCTAAGAACAAGACGATTTGTTTATGTTTACTAGCCAATTCAGCACTAGGCAATTCGCTAGGTGGAGCCCAACGCATAGTACCGTCATTGCTGTCAAAATATGGAATGCCTTTAATATCAGTAGGCTCCCAAAGACTCAAACGAACGTCGATAACATGAGCTTCTAGCTCAGTACCGAGTTGCTTAATAATATCTGATTTACCAATTCCGGGAGGCCCCCACAGGAAAATTGGACGCTTATTTTTAAAAGCCTTACGCAAAGACTTTTTAGCACCGCTAGGGCCCACTGTACGGCTGGAAATTTCTGGCATGTTGCTTCCTATCTTAGTTTAAAAATACGTTGTTGATGTAACGCTGTATGTATGTATTATATAGGAGGCTAGTCTTTAAGTCAACTGTTATTTGTGCCTGCGAGTTCTTTTTCTCGCTCATTCATGGCTTTAATTATACCAAATTTTCTAATGTCGTCCGAAAACAACATTAACTCAAAACTCTTGCGTTCTGAAAATACAGTGATTGACATAGGAGTTAGGTAGTATGGACAGTCCACATACCTTTCTAAAAAAATAATTGTTTGAGGACTTAGTTCGATTGGTTCAGTAAATGGAATTTCATATTCTCTTAATTCCAAATCTTTTACTAAAAATTCATAACCGTCATCGCTTAGACGGAAATTGGTTTGTTTACCTGCTCTGGTACTTTGCCACCATTTACGACTAAACAGTTGTAAATTAGCTTCGTCTGTACTCTTGCCCCATTGTTGTAAAAATATTTTGGTCAGGGCGTCCCTTGTAATCATTTTACTACTGTACCTTGTGTTAGCATGACAACTTGAAAATCTTCACATCCAAAAGTCTGATTTAATTTCTTTGCCAAATTATGTGCGTGGCCAGGATTTGAAAAAGAAACTTTTTTATATTTCGGTCCAGGGTAGGAGGTAAGACTATTGAAACTTTTAAGATTGAAAGGCTCGTTTTTGTAAAAAACAGCCCAAATTGCTTCCGCTTCTAAAACCTGTTCGGCTTTATAAGTTTTTTTATTAATGTACTCTAAAAGTACCTGTGGTTTTGGTCTGCTCATAGTATGCGTATCCGGCTAATGTACGCATATATTTAGCCTTATTTGTCTTCAAACCCACCACCATCCATTGTTACACTAATAACTTCAGCATCTTGACTAGATTTTAACTGATTAAACAATGATTCATAATCTTGAAGCAGTTTATCTTGTATTTCTCCTAGTGCTAAACTTAGTAATCTGGCAGTCTGAATAGGCATTCTTATTTCTTTTTGTTGTGTAAGTTCAGCACTACGGACTATTTGAATAAATTGTGTAATTGGTGTTAGATTAATCTGATTTGACATTACTCAATACCTGTTTCATTTCAAATTCAGTTTTAAAAGGACCTTTGTATTCATTACGTTCTAATGTAATGACCTTAGGGCAAAAGCTCTTAACCCAACCTTTATTAAATTTGATAGTGTAGTAACCAGCACAGTATAAACTTTTACTAGCATTACTCTTAGTAAACAATGGTAGCTTACGTCTAACATCGTACATACTGTTATAAGGTTTTACACTAGTAGCATACCCATGACATTCATTAGATTCTGATTGGGTGACTTTGACCTTTGTATTGGAAAGGAAAAAATTCTCTCCAAATTGTTTAGTAAGATCTTGTTTCTTGTTAAACATTACTTCACCCGAAGTACTGCTTAGAATAAATTTATTGTTTTCTTTTTTGTGTAGTGTTGCAATTTTAGAACCGTCTTGTTCTACAATCCAAAACTTACCATCCACAATAGGCTTGGCGTGTATTTCAGTCATATTTTTCTCCTTAATATTATTCTACCCCGAAGGCGTTGGAATAATGTATGTATTTATCCCTCAAGATCTGGGTCAATGGCAAGCCCTTGCCACTCTTTAATTTTAACTTCTTCTGTCTCTGGCATATCGTCATGCCACGCATTGATCCAACGTGTACCAGTCCACTTACATTGATACGTATAACTGTTGCGGCCAGCAGTCCTAACCATGTAGACACCACTGCGTACAGGGTTAATTTTTTTAGGGAACCAGTCAGTCATTGGGTATTCGATATCATCCATATTTGAATACTTTTCCCACTTGCCGTCATTGAGTTTATTAGAGCCAGCAATGTAAAATCCAAAGTCACTACTCTTGCCGTCTGTGCTACCGCCCCAGTTGTCAATATCCTCGCCATCGTATTTTACAGCATTGACAATTTCTTCACCGTCGATTTCATCGTAGCCTAGTGTTAATTTAGTAATATCAAAAGGCATTTTTAATTCTAAATCTGCTTCAAAGAATGTACCTTTCTCGTTACTACTTCCTAAAAATACTACAGTACCATCGGGTTGACTGCCAATCCATACTTCGTCATTGGCTTCCCACTCTACGCTGTCATCACTACCGCCATCCATTTCTTCTAGACTGCGTTCAAAAACAGTATTGCCATTTTCGTCTTCAATTTGAAGTGTGCCTGCGTTACGGCTTACACCACTAGCATGGCCCATGCTGTCGCCTTCGTACCAACTACCTGGAGGAAACGGCCACATGTCTTCTGGAATGTTATTTTCTTCAGCGTATTCGCTGTTCCAAGCAAAATCACTTAGATCTAATCTACGTTTTTTGAAGTAGTCATAAATCTTACGATCTACGGTACCCATTACCTTTTCACCACCGTAACCCCACATAGTGATTTTATATGTACGGGGAGTAAATGAAAGTATCTCTACTAATTTTGCTTTTTCTTCAGATGTTGCCATTATACAGTTTCCTTTTCTGGGTATTTTGCTTGGAACGGTTCAGCGTATGT
>Ga0208380_1000046_pt1 | contig 35322 bp, 58 predicted proteins | sample CryBogCBE27Jun07_FD_184570 | JGI IMG/M metagenome (GOLD analysis project Ga0208380, IMG submission 184570) | Freshwater microbial communities from Crystal Bog, Wisconsin, USA - CBE27Jun07 (SPAdes) | ecosystem: Environmental > Aquatic > Freshwater > Lake | place: Crystal Bog, Wisconsin, USA... | reverse complement strand
GTGGTTGTGTTATGTAATATATATACAGAATAGGCGTGTGAAATGGCCTGAGAGATGGTCCATGGGGGGGTGTGATGTGTGACCCCCACATCTTTCCTTCCCCAAAAAAAATTTCCATATTGGCTTGAAAAGTATTAGATTGATGTTTAGAGTTTAGAGATACTGTTGGGGACAGACATGGTTATGATTGAGAAGGACGTACCGATACCTGATAGGCTGGTGATTGATACTGGCGCTCGGTTTCCTTTTTTGAAGGACATGGAGGAAGGTGATTCGTTTATGGTTGAGATACCGGACGATGACTTCTTTGGGATTGAGGCGAGCTCTGTGAGGGCTGCGGTATGGCGTTATGCGCGGATGAGTGGGCGCAAGTTCATCAGCCGCAAGGTCGAGGGAGGTCTGCGGATATGGAGGCTCTCCTAGACGTTTGTGAAGGCGTTATGGTGCTGATCGCTGTGATGGTTATCATGGCTATATTCACGCAATTGTGATTAACGCGGGGTGGAGAAGTAGTATCTCATCTGGCTCATAACCAGAAGATCGCGTGTGCAATTCACGCTCCCGCAACCAAATCTAAAGGGGACACATGGACAAGTCGTATCGCAGTCTTATCAAGGCCGTGACGTGGCGTATAACGGGATCGCTCGATACGTTTATCCTGACGTTCGTCATTACCGGCAAATTTGAAATAGCCCTTTCGATTTCCTTTTTTGAACTCTTTACAAAGATCTTTTTGTTTTGGGCGCATGAACGCGTTTGGAATATTATTAGCTGGGGCAAGTCAGATAAAAATAAATCATCTGAATTTATTGAACTTAATTTTTATAGAAGCATCCATCATATTGATAAAGAAGATGAGCGTCCAACTAAAATTTCAATTAGAAAATCTGTTATAGATTCTGTTACTCCGTATAAAAGCAATAATGTTCCCGGTCTTATAATTGGACATTCTGCAAATACTTTTGGAGAACAATTTTTTATTAAAGATATGTCTTATGAAGATTTTATGAAAGAATTAGAAAATGAGTAAATTTGATCTTAAAAAGTTTTACCAGTTTTGCTCTCAATTAAAGATCGAGACAAAAGAGCAGGGCTTGAAGAAAATGGGCCATCTACTCGGTACGCAAAAATATGTGATGGAAGAAATTGCAAAGGGGCTTGAAAATGACTGTCATTTCTTCGTTATCCTTAAGGGTCGGCAATTGGGGATTACAACTATCTCCCTCGCTCTCGATCTCTACTGGCACTTTACCAATCCGGGGTTGGGAGGGACACTTACAACGGACACTGAAGAAAACAGAGATATGTTTCGCTCCACCTTGGCGAACTATATGGACGGGCTTCCCAAAGAATATAAAATTCCGATGCTGGCGCATAACCGAAACCAGCTCTCTCTCAAGAATAGGTCGAGGCTCTTTTATCAAGTCGCAGGCACACGCTCGAAGGGAACTTTGGGACGCGGCAAAGCTATCACGTTTCTCCACGGTACAGAGACATCATCTTGGGGAGATGAAGAAGGACTTGCCTCGCTCTTGGCCTCGCTTGCAGAAACCAATCCTGACCGTCTCTACATATTCGAATCCACAGCTCGTGGCTTTAATATGTTTCACGATATGTACAAAACAGCACGAACAGCCAAAACGCAACGCGCCATATTTTGTGGATGGTGGCGTAATGAGTTTTACTCCGTGCCGGCGGATAGCGAAGTCTACAAAAGCTATTGGGACGGGCGTCTTACCGCTGAAGAAAAAGAATGGCACAGGGATATTAAGAAGCTCTACAACTTTGAAATAAACTCGCGCCAAATGGCGTGGTGGCGGTGGAAACTGCAAGAAGGCATCAAAGATGATGCGTTGATGTATCAAGAATTTCCGCCCACGGAAGATTATGCTTTCGTGATGACAGGATCTAATTTCTTCTCGAACTCAAGGTGTACAGATGCCGCTAAAACCGCTAAATCCAAAAAGTATGACTCGTACCGCTACGCCTTCGGGGCCAACTTCCAAGACACAGAAGTCCTCAAAAGCAACCCTCAAAATGCAACCCTCAAAGTCTGGGAAGAACCAATCGACACAGCCTACTATGTCATCGGGGCTGACCCTGCTTATGGATCGTCTGACTGGGCAGATCGATTTTGTATCCAAGTCTACCGCTGTTACGCAGACGGGTTGGATCAAGTTGCGGAGTTTGCCACGAGCGAACTTAACGCATATCAGTACGCATGGGTTATCGCTCACTTGGCTGGAGCGTATAAAAATTCTACTCTTAACTTGGAAGTTAACGGCCCCGGACAGGCTGTTATACAAGAACTCAGAAATCTCAAACGGCAAGCAGCAGTCTTAGGCGGTCAAACAGGACGTGACCTTATGGACGTCCTCTCACACATGACAAACTATATCTGGCGTCGTAACGACACCATCGGCGGCAATCTTTCAAACGCAATTGGTTTTCAGACAACATCTCAAACCAAAGAGCGTATGATGAACTACATGAAAGATTATTTTGAACGTCAGATGATGATTGTTCATTCGCTCGAACTCCTTGAAGAAATGAAATCAATTCGTCGTGATGGTTCAACCATTGCTGCGCCCGGAAGATCAAAGGATGACAGAGTCATGGCATCAGCTCTTGCTGCCGTTGCGTTTGCAGAACAGATCCAACCAAAGCTCATCATGCGTCAAATCTCGCGCAAGGTATCGCACCAGCAAGAGAGCTATACGCCTGAACAATTGTCCGTCGGTCGCAACGTCTCAACATATCTTAAGAAGCTTGGCATCTATGGTAATTGAAGACATACTTCCAAAGAAAGAAATTTACGCCCAGATTGAACGCTACAGAGCCGATCCTGAGCGCTCGATGTCATGGACGTTCTTTGCTGAACTTTGCGGTATGTCCGTCCATACCCTCAAGCACGTCTTTGTTAAAAAAGATTTGCCAATGTCCATCGAAACTCAGACCCGTGTCAGCCGCGGCCTCAAGCGCATGGCAAGAGGCGAAGTTGTCGTGGTTTACAATAAAGATAGAACTCGTAAGCTCATCTACCGTCAGGAGAACAAGCCACGCATTGCACGTTCAATGCAAGTTGATCTTAAAGGAGGCAAGCTATGTCTGAAGGTGGGATTACGAAACAAGTCGGATTACTCACAACCCTCGCTTGGCGAGAAAATGAAAGGCAAGTAAAATGGCTATTCTCAGAAGTTATAAATGTCCCCGTCATGGTTTTTTCGACTCATGGGAACCTCGGTGCGAACACGGTTGTGAGGACATTGACGTGGTGTTCTTGCGTCCTATATCAGTACGGACCTCTGGACGTACCAAAAATATCGACAAAACATTAAACGGCTTGGCTGCCGAATATAAGATGACCGACATCAAATCGACCCGCGAGGGCGATCACCAGACAGGTTATCTCAAGCGTAACAATGCCGCGCCCGACCCCCGTGAACCCCGCGCCGGCGATGCCGCGATCTGGGGTGGGGATGCCAAATTTAATATGCAAAATCTCTTGGCAGGCGGCGCTGTCAGATCCGTCCGAGGGGAACAGGTTGGCTTTAATCCAAAAGATGCTAATATGACCACCGGACCACGGCCTGATCCGAAGGCTACATTTAGCGATCCTGAAGGTTTGAAGATCAAATGAGAATTCCAAGAAATCTCGATGACCGAGAAAATTTTTATCTCGATCTCATCCGCAAATGCCAGACCTCTCGTGAGACACGTCGGGCCGATTACCAGTCATTGAGATCTTATTATTCATTTGGGTCTGGGCCTGAAAAGTCCCCGGCCCTTTACAACAAGATCTACCCTCATATTGACCAGCTTGTGTCCTTTCTTTATTCCGCCGACTCAACGCGCTTTACCATTAACCTCGGCGCGTCGGCCCCTGAAGCTGAATACAAGAAAATTCCTCGGCTATCTCAAGCACTTAACGAAGAATGGAATCATTCCAACGCTGACCGCGTGTTTGAGCAAGCCCTCGTATGGTCATTGGTCTATGACTCGGCCTTTGTAAAATTAATTGTGCATAACTCCACAATTAACCCATACTATGTTGATCCAGCCAATTTTGGTGTGTTGCGCGAGGACATTGCCTATACCGACCGGCAAGAAGCTTTTGTGCACTGGTATTACATCACCAAATCAGATCTCTACGCTCGCCTTTACGCCCATCCCAACCGTGATTCAATTGTGCGGCGGATTCAGACGACCGCGCATGAGCCTCAATATGTGCCCGATGGCGTTGATCGTATTGTGCTCTCGGCTGTTGATCCCACGATGTACGGCACAGTCAATATGGACCTTTACGGCTATAACCGCATGAAGGCCAAGGTTGAGGAAGAAACCGTTGAGATGTGCGAATTGTATGTCTGGAACGATGAAACCCAAGACTATCAAGTCGTGACAACAGCCGATCCTCAAGTCGTCATTTATGACCGCGCCAATGAGGAAATGTTCATTAAGGGCGAATCACCTTTCATTCAGGTTTGCCCTAACCCCATGCCTGATTATTACTGGGGCCAATCTGAAGTCTCGCGCCTCATGTTTTTGCAGGACGCCCGCAACCAGCGCATGAATGAAATTCTTGAGCTTTTGTCAAAACAAGTCTCGCCGCCGACCCTTTTGTCAGGGTTTACAGGCATTTTGGATGAAAAAGACTTTGCGCTTAATCGTCCGGGTGGCTTGCTGTCGTCTGATATGCCCGGCGTTAAAGCCGAGCGTTTGGCTCCTCAATTGCCTCAGGATCTTTATGCTCAACTCGACCAAATTGACGCTATGTTTGAAGAAGCTTCAGGCATTAACAACGTATTGTCAGGAAAAGGCGAGCAAGGCGTCAGATCTGCTGGTCACGCCTCCCAGCTTGCGCGACTCGGTTCAAGCCGAGCTAAAAAGCGTGCTCTTAACATTGAAGATGCTTTGGAAAAGATGTCGTCTCTCTACATGAAGCTAATTCAGGCTTACGACAACACTCATTACAAAGATATTGATGGAACGCCGTTCATTGCTGACCAATTTACCAAGAATTATATGGTCAAAGTTGACGCGCACTCAAACAGCCCGATCTTTATGGAAGATATGCGCTCCCTCGCTTTTAATATGTTTAAAGCTGGCGCAATCGACAAAGAAAGCCTGATCGAATTGCTCGATCCGCCCATGAAGCAACAACTTCTTGAACGGCTTAAGAAAGCAGAGCAAAATCATCCTCAAGGTGGCGGAAATGTAACGCCCATGCCTGCAAAGGATAAGAAACATGGCTAAAGGACAAGTCACAGTTGGTGACCAACCTCGTGCAGATACACGACAATTGACGCAAGACGTGAAAAGCCCTACTATGGATTACCGTGTGTCAAATATTCGGCAGTCTACGCCGGGTACAAACATACGATCCTATTCTCGCCAACCACGGCGTTATTGAGGTGTCAAATGTACAAGTCAATGAAGCGCTCACGGCGCGGCAAGCGGTACTAAAAAGTTTTGGGGACGTTTTAACGTATGGAGGCCATCAATGGCTCGTAAGTCTCGTAAGCATAAGCGCTAATCCCTTCGGGGGGTAAGCTCATCCGCCCAATCCTTAATTCTAACTATGGAGGCGTTCATGCGTCGCAAGGGTCGTAAGGCAAAGCGCTAACTAATAAACGGGTTAGCCCCGTTTACTGCGCTGTCCTGATGAGGGGCGGGACCGAATAAAAAACTACCCCTCACTTTACAATTAACACATTTTGTGTGTTATTTGGTGCATATAACAGGTGTTAAATGGCTGATGCAGATATTATGGCTTTAATGCAAGGTGGCGGCGCTCCAGATCTCGCTGGAGAGACCGGCGTACCTATGACTGCGTCACAACCTCCACTGTCAGCACCAATGGCAACGCCTGAGCCTAAAGATGGCAAAAAAGAAGCAGCTCTGGTCAATGTGAGCATGGCTCTTGACCTTCTTGAGCAGACTCTCCCGGCATTAGGATCTGAAACCGACGAAGGTAAAAAGGTCATGTCGGCTTTATCTTCACTCACAGCGCTTGTTGGCAAGAAGAAAGCCCGCACTGATGAGCTTCAGCAAGCTGAAATTATGCAGCTTCTTCAAAATCTTCCTCAAGCTGGTGGCGGTACTCCTGCATCAAAGATGATGCAAGGTGCACCTCCTAATCTTGGTTTGATGAACGCGCCTCCTCCAGCTCCCGCTGGTGGTCCAATGGGCGCACAACCCCCAATGCCCGCAGGCGCTCCGCCCGCTGGTCCAACACCCCCAATGGGAGCCTAAGATGTCTCAATTATTTAAGCCTCGTGGCGCTGGTACGGTTCGTAATCCAACCACAGACCAGCAACAAAATGGTCAAATCACCAATACACCTCGCTATGACCGGTTCGGTGGGCTTTCTGGCCCTAAAAAGACCGCTGCGAACAATATTTATAAGATTGTTCCTCCCGGCGACGGCAAAAAAGTTATCTAACGCTATAATAGGGGATTAAAATGGCGTCTCTCGAAGATCTAACACCTGAAGCCCGAGATGAACTTGCTCTCCTTGCAAGGGAACTCTCAGATGATCCAGAAACCCGAGAGGCGTTTCTTAGGCTCACAAAAAAGCGTCGTCCGAATTTAACTATTGATTCAATCGACCTTAAAGATGAGATGGCTCGTAAGCTGGATGAAGAACGCAACCGCGTTGACCAGCTTGAAGGCAAGCTCCGTGAGCGTGATGCATTGGATTCCTTAAAAGAACGCCGTGAAAAGCTTCTTAAGACTGGAAAGATTCAGTCTGAAGAAGAAATTGAAGAAGTCGAGAAAGTGATGCTTGAGAAAAAAATTCACGATCACGATACTGCGGCAGAATACTACAAGTGGATGAAGCAAGCAGCTACTCCAACACCATCGGCCTTCGAAAGCCGTAATGTTTTGAACGAGCAAGCTCGCAACACTTTATCTGGCTTTTTTAAGAATCCTGTGGGCCATGCCCGCGACGAAGCTGCCAAAGCCCTCAATGAACTGCGGAAGAATCCACGGCCCATTGGGTTTTAGCTGAAACTGGGGACAGAGTTAAACGGTTAGTAACAACGGAGAAGTCAAATGCCTATTGGTGGCGGTATAGTCCCCAACGCTGGCACATCGCAATATAACGAACTTACATACGTTACGCGTCGTGCCTTTATTCCTAAGATGGTTGTGCAGATCTACAACAGCACTCCTCTTATGGCAGCTTTGATCGCTAATAGCCAAACAGCAACAGGCGGCGTCTCGTCTGTTACCGTTCCGGTTCAAGGCGCTCAATTTGTTAATGCTCAATGGTCAGATTATTCTGGCTCATTCTCGCAGCCTGCTGTTCAGCAAGGTGCTTTCAATGCTGAGTTCGATCTCAAGCTCATGATTGCTCCCGTTCCATTCCTCGGCATGGAAGGCGCTGTACAACAAGACCACGCAATTATCCCATTGATCGAAGCTCGTATGAACGACGCGACGAACGTGATGATGGACGCGATGGCAACTGCGCTGTACAACAACACAAGCAACACTCAGCAGTTCACAGGCTTGCCTGCCGCTGTTGACGATGGCACAACCGTTGCAACTTACGGCAACATTAACCGCACGACTTATCCTTGGTGGTCGTCAAAGGTTTATGCCGCAGGTAACGTCAACCCAACCCGTCAGAACGTCCTTCAGTACATTTCTGGTACTGTTAAGAAGGGCGCTGAAGTCCCAACATTCGGTGTTTGTGGCTTCGGTACTTGGACATTGCTTGCTCAAGATTATGTTGGTCAAGAACAATATGTCATTACTCCGGGTCATGGCTTTGACGGCGACGCAAACGGCCCACAAGCTGCTTTCCGCGCTCTCATGGTTGCTGGCGTTCCGATCTACCCAGATCCATACTGCCCAGAAGGTACATTGTACCTCCTCAACACAAACTATCTCTCGCTCTACATCCATGAGCAAGGTCAGTTCGTGTTCACTGGCTTTGAGTCAACTTTGCCTAACTGGCAAATTGGCTACGTCGGCGCTGTCCTCAACATCGCAGAGCTTGTCTCCACGAAGCCTAAGTCTATGACTAAGGTCACTGGCTACAACTCGCTCTCACTCTAAGGAGAACCGACAATGTCAGGTGGTTTTAGCAAAATAATTGTCGCAAACGTCTCTACCAATCAGGCAGCTTCGACGTTTCTGACACAGACAATCGCAAACGTGGGTATCGGTAATGCCACAGCAATGAACGCTGGCGTGTCAAGCGCTCAGTACATTCCTGCTGGTACTTATCTTTTACCACCAACAGCAAACGTGACAATTGAAGTGAATAACTTCAACACGTCAACCAACACAAATGCTTGGACAACTCTTATTGCTGCCAACGTCGGTTCTGGTTCATTGATTTCGGATGGTTACAACCTCCGCGCCAATGCAACGACTGGCTCACAGACAGTAACATTGTTCAACGTGAACGGTGGTCAGGCTGTTACTGGAACCTACAACGCTAGCTAAGGAGAACTCTAATGGCTAGTATGGATTCAGTCGCACAGAATTATCAGGACAGCTTTGGCAATTATCGTATTGCCGTTGCAAAGCCTGTATCTCTGGCTGCAACAGGTAATGCAGTGGCAGTATTGCCATTATTGAGTGGTGGTTTGTCCAACAATGGGCAAATCATCCTTCGCCGCATTACAGTTGCAAATCCTAGCAACACCGCTGGTGGTACGGTACCGAGCATGGCTCTTGGTAACATTTCTATTCTGACATCGTCAGATGGAAATACATCAAATGCTGTTGCATCTGCTCAGTTGATTGGCAACGTGACGGGTGCAAACACATACCAAGATCTGACTCTTGCTTCTGTCACACTCACAAACACAGTAACAGCAAATGCTTTATTTGTGGTTGTGAATACAGCAGTCGCAAACAGCTCAGTAACCGTCTCTGTTTTCGGTGATGTGGTAAACTTCTAATGTCATCAGTTTGGATACTCAATAAAACGAGTGAAGAACTAACGGACAAATGGGCAGGGGAGACTTACAAGTTTCCCCCGAACATTCCGGTGGAAGTACCGGTTGAAGTTGCAATTCACACGTTTGGGTATTTAAAAAATGACAAAACCGAGAATTTAGTCCGGCTTGGCTGGACTAAGACAAATCTGGATATGCCGAAGGCTCTCGAAAGATTAAATCAATTTGATATTTCTGAGACCCGGCAAAACGTCTACCGAAGTAAGTCCCCAACGGTAGACCGGACCCCTCTCCCTGCGCCTATACGGGGAGGGGGGAAAGGGACACAGGCTGCATGATGTGGATGACCAATGACGACACTTCAAGACTACATCACGCAAGTTCGCCTCTTGTTGCATGATACAAATGCAAATTTTTGGACTGATAATCAGCTAACTCTTTACATCAATCAAGCTCGTGTTCAGCTCGTCAGAGACACGGGCTGCAATCGTATTTTGCAAACAAGCGCTACGGTCACAAATCAAGAGACCTATACCTACGGATCTCTCCCCAATGGTAACAACACAATTGATGTTATCAACATAAATATTTATTGGGGCAATACGCGCATACCTCTGAATTATCTGGCATGGAGTAACTTCAATGCTCAGTTGCGCTATTGGCAATCATATTACAATCGTCCCATCGCTTATTCGATTTATGGTACTGGAACCATCTATCTCGGACCTGTACCAGATCAAGTGTATGTCATGGAACTTGATACAGTGGTATTACCAAACGCACTTGTAAATCTTGGTGATGTTGAGACAATACCTGACAGTTGGATTTCTCCTGTCTCTTATTATGCGGCTCATCAAGCCAAGTACCAAGAACAGAGCTATGGCGAGTCTGAACTCTTTAAAGCTGAATATCAAAAGAAAGTTCAAAATACTCTGTCGACTGCCTTTACTCGTAGGTTACCCACGCAGTATCTACAGGTGAACTAATGGCAGCTTCACCCGAACAGAAAAAAAATTATCAAGTTGTTAAGGCGTTTAAATCCCTTAACACAAAGTCTAATAGAACTGCGATTGATGAGACTGAGTTTTCATGGATTGAGAACGTACAGCCTATTGGTTATGCAAACTTAAAAGTTGTTCCTCAATCTGTGACTGTAGCTAATGTCACATGGACAAATACTGTCACTCATATTGATTCTTGCAACATCAATAATAACGACTACATCTTGGCTTTTCAGTCCAATGGTGGTGCTGAATATTATGAGATTCAGACGGCAACAAAAGGCACGATAGCCTCGGCTGGAACATTCTCAACGGCTAATGTAAGTATTGCTCAATGGAAAGATGAGCGTGTAATGATTGCTGACCCTAACAAGGGTCTTTACTCATGGGACACAGCCAATCTTGTGACCATTGGATGTATATCAGCAATTGGTATAACAAACCCCGGCGCTGGTTATACATCAAGTCCTCAAGTCACGATTTCAGCTCCAGATCAAGCAAATGGCGTTCAAGCAACGGCTGTTGCTACCATTTCTAATGTTGCAAGCACCATTACCAATATCACCATTAACTCTGGTGGTACTGGTTTTACAGCTTTTCCAACACTAACATTTTCAGATCCCGGATCTATCAATGGTGTAGTTGGTCAAGCTGTTGTAACAGCAATATCTGGTGGCGCTATAGTTGGTGTACAAATAACAAATCCGGGCTATGGATACTCAACGGCTCCGACTATTACAATTTCAGGAGGGGGAGGATCTGGGGCAAATCTGACCGCAGTTTTAGGATCAGGCATTGTCTCAGCCCTTAGCATTACCAACTCTGGATCTGGCTATACAAATCCCCCAACCGTCACAATATCAGGCGGTGGGGCAACAACTAATGCCACAGCGGTCGTTGGTTATTTAAATTTTTCTACAGGTACAGTCGGTGTTTTAGTTACCAATTCTGGATCTGGATATTCTACTGCTCCCTTAATATCATTTACAGGCGGTGGTGGAACAGGGGCAGCGGCAACAGCCATTATATCAGGCGGAATTGTCACCGAGATCATTATGACTAACCCCGGCACTGGATATACCAGCGCTCCCACGGTTGTGTTTAACAATACGGGTACAGGCGGGTCTGGGGCTACGGCTACGGCAGTTGTCAGCACTAACCCCACAACATCTATACAAACCTTCCAAGGCCGCGTGTGGCTCTCTCAGGGCCGTACAGTTTATTACTCTGCGGCAGGTCAGTACAATGATTACTCCAGCGTCTCGGCTGGCTCTGTGACCATTACGGATAGTACCCTGCACTCCAACATCAATGCGATGGTGAGCGCCAATAACTTCCTGTACATCTTTGGCGATGACAGCATTAACGTGTTCTCAGACGTGGCTGTGCAGTCAACAGGCGTGACGACATTTACCAATACCAACGTGTCGGCATCAGTAGGTACAAGGCGAGCAAATGCCATATTCGCCTATTTTAGATCCCTATTGTTTATGAATGATTATGGCGTCTACGCTCTCGTTGGTGCTACGACAACCAAATTGTCTGATGCTTTAGATGGTGTTTTCCCTCTTATTGACTTTACCTATCCCGTCACGGGTGGGCAGGTTTTAGTCAATAACATTCTCTGTGCTGCTTTTAATTTTTATTACAAAGACCCTGTGCAGGGAACAAGGCCAATCCAAGCTGTGTTCTTTGACAAAAAATGGTTTATCACGTCGCAAGGAACAAGTTTATTAACAACTTCAGTACCTTATCTTGGTATCATTTATCTCTATGCGACCAGCGGAACTAATTTAATTCAGTTCTACAAAGACCAGACATCAGCCATCAATTCCACCGTTCAGACGGCCTTATGGCCTATGCAGGATACTATACGCGACAAACAGGCTCTAAAATTCGGCGTTGAGGCCACGTTAACAACTGGCGGTACGTTAAATATTACTGTCGATAGCCAATCAAATGTCAGCCCTGTCTATTCACTGACCAATTTGATTTACTGGACTAATAATTTTGGAGCCACAATTTCTTGGCTTAACAATTCATCCACCATCATTACATGGACGGGTGGTTCTGGCTATGCACTCTATAAGTCTGATGCACAGCAGTATGGTAAATATCTCGGACTTACGATAACATCATCAACACCAAATTTCACGCTCAACACGTTTGAGATGGAATACGAACTCAGAGCGAGGTTCTAATGTCTCTGCCGATTAGTGTAACTTATACCTTTGCAACTGCCACCAGCTCAATTCCGCTGTCGCAGCTTGATGCCAATTTCACAACCGTCGTCAACGGTATAAATGGTATCGGTAACGGAACAAACGCTCTTGCCAATGTCAACATTACAGGCGGCAATGCCATTGTCTCATCTTTGACATCTCCAATACACAACAGCTCAACAACCCTGTCATTACAGACAGGCGGCACAACAGGCTTGTATATTGATGCGTCTCAGAATGTAGGTATTGGGACAAGTTCGCCAGGATATACATTAGATGTTCGGGCAACAACGGGGTCCATTTCAGCAACGTCCAACACCGGGACAAATTACGCAAAACTCCAATGCAATAATACTGGCGGGTCTTATCAGTTTGGTATTGATAACTCCACTGGTACAAACTTCGGTTCTGGTGCTGCATATGCCCGTGTCATTTGGAACGACAGCGCGTCTGCACCAACTATTTTGTATACAAACTCAGCCGAACGTATGCGTATCGACTCTTCTGGTGATTTTTTAATCAACACCACTCTTACAAATTTGTATGCTCAAACATCTGGTTATGGCGTTTGTTATAGAAAAAACGCAAGTTTGGACATCCTTGTTACCAGCGATAATGCTATTATTTTGAATCAAACAGGGTCAAACGGAAGCGTTCAACAATTTCGTAATTCTGGGTCTGTTTCAGGTTATATTTCAATTTCTGGTTCTACAACTGCATATAACACTTCATCCGATTATCGTTTGAAAGAAAACGTCACGCCGATGACGACAGGTTTGGCGACAATCAGTGCGTTGAAACCTGTTACCTACGATTGGATCAGCGACAAATCAAAAGGTGAAGGTTTTATTGCACATGAGTTGCAAGCGGTTATTCCATTAGCAGTTCATGGCGAAAAAGATGCTGTCAATGAAGACGGTTCCATTAAAACGCAAGGTGTTGATTATAGCAAAATTGTTGTGCATTTGGTTGCGGCAATTCAAGAACTTAAAGCAGAATTTGACGCATATAAAGCAACGCATCCATAAGGAGTATTTAAATGGCTAATACATACACATGGTCATTCCCAACATTGACCGCATACCCAACATACGAAAGCCAAACAGACGTTGTGTACACAGTGCATTGGGTACTTAGCGGTACTGATGGAAATAATCACAATGGTTCAGTTTATGGAACTGTTTCATTAACTTACGTTGCTGGCTCGCCTTACACGCCATACGCTGACTTGACTGAATCTCAGGTGCAGGGATGGGTCACATCGGCTTTGGGTGCAACTCAGGTTTCCGCATTAGAAGCCAATATTGACCAACAAATCCAACAACAGGTCACACCAACATCGGTTAATCTGACGCCACCTTGGAGTGCATAATGGCAGTTTCAGGCGCATATACAATTACGGGTAATACCGTTACACTTACGGCAGCGACGTCACCTTCAAGCCCTGTGCAATGCACATCTGCGACTCTTGGTGGAAATCAATATCGTGTGATTAACGCATCCTCATCAACAGGGTGCTTTTTATCATTTGCTCAAGATTCGACAACAGCAAGTAACAATTGCGTTATACCAACTGCGGGTAGCTCAACACGCACTTTGTATATTCTTCCCAACACAGATGAAATCATAACATTTGTGCCTAACGCTTATTTCACTGCCATTACGTCGTCTGGTACAGCAGTGTTGTATATCTCCCCCGGCGATGGTCTCTGAGGTGATCCATGCTAAAAGTAGCAAACGGGGTAGGTTCGACTCTTACCTACCTTGGTACATGGAACGCAAATACAAATGTTCCTACGCTACAATCTAGCGTTGGTGTTGCTAATACTTATTACATCGTATCAACCGCAGGTAATACAACACTTAATGGCATCAGCTCATGGAGCGTTGGTGACTGGGTTATTTTTAATGGCACAGCATGGGAAAAGATTTTAGGCGGCACAACCGAATCTTTTAACCAAATTACTGTCACTGGTTTGACAGGATATATGTATGCCAATAACAATTCACCCGTTACGGCATCAACAACTATTCCCGTTGCCAATGTCTCTGGTGCAGTTGCCAATACAACTTATGTTATTGCTGGATCTGGTTTAACAGGCGGTGGTGCTCTTACAGGTAACGTCACGGTAAGCCTTGGCACAACAACCGTCACAGCGGGTTCTTATGGTAGCAATGGTGCTGTTGCGACATTTACTGTTGATAGCACTGGTCGCCTTACTGCGGCATCTAATGTTGGAATTACCATACCTGTCGCTAATGTGTCGGGTGCTGTTCCCAATACTGTCTATGTTTTGGCTGGCACAAATTTGACAGGTGGCGGAGCTTTGACAGGCAATGTCACTATTAACAATCCTTACAACGGTACTGTCACGTCTGTTGGAACTGGTACTGGTTTGACTGGTGGGCCTATTACAGGATCTGGGACAATCAGCATTGCAAGCACGACTGTTACGGCTGGTTCATACGGATCTTCCACACAAGTTGGTACATTTACTGTTAATGCTCAAGGACAGCTTACAGCGGCTTCTAATGTTACAATTAGCGGCACAACACCGGGCGGGTCTGCTGGTGGTGATCTTACAGGCACATATCCAAATCCAACATTAGCAACAACGGCTGTTACGGCAGGGAGTTATGGCAATGCAAGTACCGTCGGAAGTTTCACGGTTGACTCGAAGGGGCGTCTTACAGCAGCGTCGAACACGGCGATCAGCATCTCGGTAAGCGCTGTATCAGGAGCCGTTGCTAATACACGCAATATCAATACAGGAACAGGTCTAACAGGCGGCGGCAACCTTTCTGCTGACCTTAATTTGTCTGTGGTTGCAAACAGCACAAATCAAAAAGTTACGACTCAAAACAATGGAGTGGCAGTTGGATCTGAGCCCGTTATTAACTTTATCCCCGGAACAAATATTACTATTTCGACTGCGGATGATTCTGCAAACACTCGGTCAAATGTAACAATTGCAATGTCCACGATTAACGTGACATCAACCAATGTTACGGCAACAACATCTTCAACGGCGACCTTTGCAACATCAAGTTTGCCTTTGGTCCCAGCCGGATATTTTAGTGTAGACCTTAATGGTACGGTGGTAAAAGTACCTTATTATGCGGTGTAGGATATGGATATTGAACGGCTCTCAATGGTTGAGTTTGGCGACACCAATTCGCTGAACGATTTCCTATTTGAGAACTACACTGAGCATATCCTATTCCGTCAAAAGCTTCAGCAAACAAAAAACCTGACCTGCCCATCTTATCCGATAGCTGACGTTGACGTTGATCGTTTTGACGATTGGCTTTTGATGCACCAAGTTGAGCATCAGTTTTTTGCTGACAATTTAGGGTTGTCAAATCCATTCAATATGCTGGATGCAGACTTTCGTAAAGAAGATGATTTTTACGAATGGCTGGCACAGCATTATTCTGCTCATGGGCAAATTATTCAAGCGTTGGGGTTATAATATGGTTGCGTCGTCTGGACCACTCATTCAGTCAAAAGAACCTAAGCCCCAAATGGGCAAATTAGGACCATCTGCGCCAAAACAGCAAAAACAGGCTGAACCGAAGAAAATGTCTGAAATTGACATTATTCGGAAATCTTCTGAAAAAGAAATGCCCGGTGTTAATACAGATCAAGTTATCAGGGGGTTATATGCGCTTATTAAAGCCCATAATGGTCGCATTATCCGTCTGGGTGATACGGTTTTCTTTATTAAACCCCTTGGGAGCGGCTCTGTTGAGTTCCACACATTCACTGTGGAGCCGCCTGAAAAGCTAATTGAAAGATTTAAGGCTGGTGTAAATACCTTAAAGCAAATGGGATTTAAGAAGGCAATCTCTTATGCAACCCAGCCTGCTTTTAAAAAATTAGCGCAAGATACAGGATTACTTGTTAAAATAAGTCAATCACAACAAATGCTCGGCGGAAAAATGGTTCCTGCCTACAAGTTTGAATTGGATCTCTAATGCCTGCTGCTGGTCTTGCTATTGGTTTTGCTGTTTCTGAAGCTGCTTCTGCGGTAGAACTTAGCGCGGCTGTAGCTGGAGTTGTTGGGTCTGGTGTTGCCGCTGATGTGGCAACTGGAGCAATTATTGGGGCTACTTCGGGCGGTTTGACGGCTGCTGTAACTGGTCAAGATGTCGGTAAAGGCATTTTAGGAGGCGCTGTAACAGGTGGCGTTGGGGCTGGGGTAACAAGCGAAGTGTCTAGCGCACTTGCTGCTCCAGATCCGGGAACCGTTGGGCCTCCAATGCCTCCGGGATATAATACTCTTGGCCCCGGTGCATCTCTTGGATTAGCAAGAGGTATTGAAACTGGAGCTGGTAGTTTTGTTGGTGGTACAGCAGGAGCACTTGCCACTGGTAAGCCTCTTGGTCAAGCTTTGGAATCTGGGGCTATTGGTGGAATATCTAATTTTCTTGGCAATACCATTGGCGGCGCTGCTGATTTAGGCGGTTTAGGAACGTCAGTTTTAACCGGTGCATTAAATTATGGTCTTAATCAAGCGTTTGCTCCTTCTGCAAAGGGATCAGGCGTTTCATCGGCTGCTTATCAACCCACATTGTCTCAAAATGCACCTTCTCCGAGCATTTCTAATGCCCCTAATACAAGCCTTTTGGGGTCGGCATTGAACGTCGGTGGCACTTCAGGTTATACTCCCGGCGGGACAGTATTTGGATCTTCTGATAGTAATACGCCACCATCTAATGTGTGGAACCAAGCCACTCTCAGAGACACAACAGTAGGTCAAGGCTAATGGCTAAAAATCTTTCAAAGCTCCTCAAGGCCCAAATGCCCTCCTCCCCAAAAATTTCGAATATTGCCGAGCTTGTGAGAAGGCATGGTCGTGGACGTGATACGGTTTTGGCCCACATTACGCCTAAAGAAGCGGCATTATTGAAGGCTCGTGGTGGTCGTGGATCTCGTAATCCCCATACAGGATTGCTTGAGTTTGATGATTTCACGGACTTTACCGCACCAACAACATTTTCAGAAACGCCTGCAAACTTTACAGCGCCTTCATATACCCCTGATGTGGTCACGCAGGCTCCTACAACTTACTCAGGCCCAGATTATACTTTTAATCCTGTGAGCACACAGGCTGGCGATACATTCAGCCAAACATCAGCGCCTTATTTTGATTCCTTTGTGGCTCCAACACAAACAAATTATGCTGCTACGCCATCAAATTATGGTTCGTTTGATTTCTTTGGTAATTACAGTGGCCCAACATCTCCTGTGGTTCAGCAACCTCAAGTTGTTTACTCAGGCCCATCAAATGCTGTTATATCAAATTATCCAACACAGACGGCTGCATCTGTCGTAACGCCTGCTGATTTAGCTACGACACCTCAATCAGATCAATATGCTGATTGGAGATCAACAGGTGCTCCAACAAGTGCAGAAAAATTAACAGCTCAGGCAACTCCATTACCAACTGGTGCTCCTACAGCATTTTCTGCTGCTCCTCAATTTAATGCAACTACCACTATTACTCCTGCTCCTGCTGCCGGGCCTACTCCTTCTGCTGCACCTGCGCCTACTCAAGAAGTTCCAACAATTTTGGCTTCCACTGAGCCTTATAAAACCAATGTTGAGCCCGGTGCTACTATACAAGGTTCTCCTACTACTCCAGATACAAGTACACCCACTTCTGATCCTACAAAATTTGTTGCTAAAGCTGGTCAGGATGCAAATGACGCTGCTAGTATTTCTTCAAAAACTGGAAATACAGGGCAGGCTGTTAATCAGTTAATGGCAGCGAATGGCATTGATGTAACAAAAAATCCTCAATTGCTTCCTCAGATGACTGCAATTTCTGATGGTTTAAAGAACGGAACGATAACCGTCGCGCAAGCTGGTCAAATGATGCAAAACATTGCCAACAACCAAACTCTTTCTGGTTCGGTAAGCAATTGGCTATCTCAGCCTGCAAATCAATTTAAAATGGCTATTGGTCTTGCTGGTGCTGCATTTGGTGCATTGATGTACAACAATCAAGTTAATCAAGCCAAACAAGTTCAAGCTCAAATTCAAGCTGCATCTGCTAACGCATCTTCACAGCTTCAACAATTGGCTCAACCTATACTTAGTCAAGTAAATTATGGTCCTACGGCATCTGATATTCAAAACATTCAGGCTGCACAGGCTCAAGCTGCTCAAGCATCGGCTAATGCTGGTTCTGTGGGCGCTGCTCAACAACAAAGATCTATACAAGATTACGTTACACGTCTTGCTGATAATCGTATGCAGCAAAATCTACAATTGATGGGCGCGGCGTCTCCATATCTCACCAGCGCAATCAATACAAATCTTCAAGGTGTTATGTCAGGATTGCAAACAAGCCTTGGTATTCAACAACAAGCTCAGAACGCCGTTCTTAATTTCGGTGCTGGCCTTTCTCGTTTATTCGTATAGGTGATTCATGGAACCTGAAGATCAAAATTTAACTATTGATATTCCAAAAGGAATTCCATTAGATACAGATGAATCTAAAAAAATATCTGATGTTCTTGATAGAACAAATAAAAACCTTTCTATGAAAGGTAAGGTTGAAGAAAAAAAACCTGAATTGACAGAATATCAAGCCCCTAATCTTGATGCTTTAAATCAAGCAATTGGCGGAGATATGTCTGCACTTAAAACTGGTCTTTTTAAATCTTCACTTATTACTGAAGCAATTAAAAACCAATCAGAACAACGTCAGGCTGAATTGGAAAATAGAGCCTATGATAAATTTTCTTCAGATCAAAGAAATTTGATTGGTCAAGCTAACGCTCAATTGCAACCATTTAATGAGTTTAAACCTCCTAAAGAATCTATCGGACAAGTAGCTGGTTTCCAAGCTGCTATGATGCTTTTTGCTGGCCTCATTGGTGGCAAGGGGGCTCTTGGAGGCATGGCTGCATTGAACGCGGCGGGTGGCATGATGAAAGGCTACGCTGACGGTCAAAAAGAAGTGTTTGAAAAAGCCAAGCAAGAGTTTGAAGAAAACATGAGAGTGGTGCAAGCCAATAATTCTCGTGTGATGGAAATACTCAAAAATAATATGGAATTGGCTAAAACAGATCTTCAAGTTGCAACCAATAAAGCCAAGAATGATTTTATCATAAATGGTCAGCCGACGATTGCTGATGCCATTTCCAAAGCTGGATTGCCTGCATTTACTCAATTTTATGGCAACGCTTTAAAAGATATGAATGACGGTCTTAAAGTCATTGATTCATTAAGTGGTTATCAAGATCTTGGTAAAATAGGTCAAGGAATAGGCGGTATTTTACAAGAACAAAGCCCAGAATCTAAAGCTAAAACAATACAAACTTTAAAAACTTTTGGTGTTACAGCAGCAGATCAAAAAATGATTCCTGCTGAATGGAACGCTATCAAACAAGCTAATGATGTTGCTACATTTGTGGCTCAAAATAAAGATTCAATTGGATTGCTTGCTAATGTTCTTGGAAACATTGGGGAATCTGCTGGATCTCTTATTAAAAACATTAAAAACTTGTATAGTAGTGATAAAGAAAATTACAGCACAAATGCTGTCAATTATTTTAATCAAAAATCTCAAGAAATTGATAGCGCTCTTGATAATTATTCTGAAAAATATCCAGAAGAAAGAGATAGAGTTGCTGCTGCTAAATTAGCATCCAAAAAACTATTTTCTCTTGCTCTTGCTGATGCTGTTGCTGTCGGTCGTCCTACTGTGTTTTTGGAAAGATCATTAAGCAGTTTTTACAGTCCAAATGTTCGTCCTGATACACTTATTGATATTATTAAATCTCGTGCTCAAGAAGCTAATAATAGGCTTCCTGAAGCATTTAAAGCTGAAACAAGTGCAAATCCTCCTCCTCTTTTAACATTAAAAAATTCTGCTGATTTTATTAAATTAGCATCACCTAAAACATCTGAAATTTCTGCTAAAAAAACATATAAAGTAAATGACATAATAGAAAAAAATGGAAAGAAATACAGAGTTATTGGCGGTGATCCAAACGATCCAGATGTCGAGGAAGTAAAATGAAACTTTCAGATTTAGGAACTGATGAAACAAAGAAAACGACTAAACTTTCTGATTTAGATTCATCTGTTTCAACTCCTAAAACTACTGTGGGATCTATTGATCCATATAGCGGTCAATGGATTGAAGGAATAGGTCAAAAAGATGTAAATAAAATGCTTTCCGAGAGTGGTAAGGGCGTTTTATCAGGCATGGGACAAACAGCCACAGGTATTGGTGAATTACTTCCGGGTGAAGCTGGTGCTGCATCTGCCCGTGCTACAAAAGCATTAAAAAATTATGGTTATGGTCCAAGCCAAGTTTTAGGATCATTGATTGCTCCAAGTGCTAGCATAACAAAAGCTCCTATTTTAGCTGGAACTTTATATGGACTTGCTGCTCCAACTGGAGAAGAAGATACAGCTACACGTTACCTTGAAAAAAGTTTATCTGGCGTTTTAGGTGGCGCATTAGGTTTTGCTGCAAAACCATTACCAAGCGTTGAAAAAACTATTTCTCAAGCAACAAGTCCAAGTGCTGTTGGAGAAAAAATAGAAAAAAATCTTACAGAAAGATTAAAAGATCTTATTAAAAATCGCAGACAAGATTTTGAAGAAATTAAAGATTCTTATCTTTCTGCTGGATCTAAATCTCAAGATAAAATTTTAAACGATTATAAATCACTTTTACAAAACACTTATGCTGAAGGAGCTGCTAAAGGTTCTCCAGACGAACAAGCATTGGCTGAAAAATTATGGAAACGTATATCTGATAGACCAACATCTTTGACTGAAAAAGAAGCTGGAAAAGTTGCTCCTGATTTTGATGCTATTGAAAAAGAAAGACGTTTTCTTAATGATGTATCTAATGGTCTTAAAATAGAAGGAGCTGAAGGTATAACGGCAACTTTTGCCAAAGACATGGCTAATAAATTAGAAAGTATTATTGAGAACAATGTTCCAAAAGAATTTAATAATTTTATAAAAACATACAAAACATTGTCTGAGCCTATTAATCAATATAATAGAGCTGTTGGTGGAGCTGTTATTAAAAGGGCTGATGAATATCTTCCTGAATTGTCAAAAATTGATCCTGCCAATATACCTAATAAATTCTTTTCATCTCGTAGATCAATCAATGACTTGAGATCCTTATCAGGTGATGAGAATTTTGTTAATTCAATTGCTAAAGAACACATTGCGACAGAACTTCGTGGTAAAGAAACTGCAAAAGAAATAAAAGATTATCTATCGAAAAATTATGATTGGTTGCAAGAGCTTCCAAGTATTAGAAAAGATCTTGATGCTATAGCTTCCCTTCGTAGTAAATCAGAAATTGCAAAGGCACTTGCAAAATGGAGCACTGTTGCTGCTTTGGCTAGTGCAGGCGCTAAACCAATTACATCAGCCGCAAGTAAACTTTATGGAATAGTATCAGGAGACTAAAATGCCATTGAAAAAAGGTTCAAGCAAAGCAACAATCTCTAAAAATATTAAGACAGAGATCAAGGCCGGCAAGCCTCAGAAACAGGCTGTCGCCATCGCGCTTTCAACTGCTCGTAAAGCCAAGGCTAAGAGCAAATGAGCAAGAAGTCTACGGGGATAAATACAGATCTGGAACGTGCAGTAAATGATATGCTCAAACAGAGCATAAACGATCCAGATATAGAGTTAGAGCTTAAGCTTAAGATATTGGACAGAGCGATAAATTTGGAAAAAATCAAGCTTAAAATCAATGATGACAATTGGGGCTCTGGATTCTTGGACGAAGATGATGCTAAATAGACGCTCTACACGAACTATGGGGACTAATCGTGGATGCTACTGTTTTGCTTATCGTGCGCACGGCCTTCACCGTGCTGTCGGCTCGGATTCTGACCATTTGCAGTCTGTGGATGGTATTTGGCCTAGCGTGTTGGGTGATGTACAATCCAAGTCAGGAGCGCATCGCCGTTGCCGGCGGGTTTGCCGTTCTGGTTTATATCCCGTCTGTGCTTAAGGAGAGAAAGAGCCATGAAGGACAAAGTAACCAACAAGACCAAGACTGATAAAGCTTGGCCTGCTGTCGCAGTAAAGCCCCAGACCATCAAAAACACGATGGGTCATGGTCAAAACACATTTACGTCTGGTAAAGCGCCTCGTGGCGGGTTTACGGCTGTGTGGGATTATTCTGGAAAGTCTGGTGATTATAAAAACAGCCCGACAACTAAGCCTGACAAAAAGGTGTACTAATGGCTCAGTCTACCTTTTCAATGTCTCAGCATGGTCGCTATGAGCCCTTTGAGCTTCAAGTCGGTCGTGGGCAAATTCCATATCATCAGCCTGTCGAGCTATTTGGCTATAGCACTCAAGTCGGCGGAACTGCTCTTGGGCCTACTTGGGAAGGTCTGACGCAATCTGGTGGAGCATACGCTTACCCCAGTGCGGCTGGTCAGATTGTGCTTCTCAGCGCTTCTGGATCGAGTGATTCTGGCCTTACTATTGCTATTCAGGGATTGGATGCAAATTTCAATCTTTTGTCCGAAAATGTAACATTGAATGGCTCTGGTACAGCTACATCTGTCAATTCATACTTCCGTATTAACGGATTGTATTGCACCAATGGCGTCAATGTTGGAAACATTACAGGCAAGATCAGCAGCACTCTATATGCTCAGATCAATGCGGGTGTTGGTCAGACTCAGATGTCGATCTACACTGTTCCAAATGGATACACATTCTATTTGGCGCATTTGCAAGCAAACGGCAGCATCGGTTTTACATCGAGCGCCTTTTTTACTTTTGCTGAGTATAATAAGTTTAACATTACATCGACCTACACACAGAATGGTTACACTTTTACTAACAATGCCAACACAACATTGTTAAGCCAGTCGCCTTTTGTTCAAATCTTTGAAATTCCATACACTGTTCCCGTCGCTCATCCCGCTGGAACGGACATTCAATATCAAATCAAAGCAAGCTCAGGTGGCCCATATACTGCATCTATTTTTGCTGGTGGTTATTTGATTGCTAATGACGGAACACCGGTAGGTTACTAATGTCTGGACCTTCTCTCTCAGTAGGACGTGGTGAAAAGCTTTCTGTGAAGGCTGGTGGCGGTCTGACAGAGAAGGGCCGCAAAAAGTACAACAGGGCTACAGGATCTAAGCTTAAAGCACCAACGAAAGACGCTAAGAATCCTCGGCATAAGTCATTTTGTGCGCGTTCTAAGTCTTGGAAAGGGCAACGCGGTAAAGCAGCACGTCGGCGGTGGGGTTGCAGGTAATGATAGATTCACAAACGCTTATTAACATTGGCCTTAGCGCAGTGCTGACAGTCATAGGTTGGTTTGCGCGAGAACTTTGGGATGCCGTTGGGGAAATGAGACAAGATGTCCACCAGATCGAGGTGGATCTTCCGACTAAATATGTCCAGAAAGAAGAATACAATAAGACTATGGAACGTATAGAGTCCTACGTCGCCAAAATTTTTGATAAGCTTGACAATAAAGTAGATAAGTAGGGGACATAGCATGAGGCATTACTATGGACCCGCTAACAATATTAGCTTCGATTAAAGCTGCCAACGAAGGCATTAAACAATCCATCGCGCTTGGTCGTGACATCATGGACACTGCAAAGCAGTTGTCTGACATTATGCAAGGCGTGGCTGATCTTACAAAATTGACTGTAGAGCCTCCCAAGGGCTTTGGATCACATGGATCTGCGGAAGAAATAGCTCTCAAAGCTTTTCAAGCTAAGAAGGAAGCTGAAGAAATCTTCACCGCATATAAAAATCAGGTTATTGCCGAGCATGGCGTGAATGAATGGGAAAAACTGCAACGTCAAATTATTGACACCCGTAAACGTCTGAAGGCGGAGGCGATTGCAGCAGCGCAACGTAAGGCTGAAGATCAATTCTTAGCAACTGTGATCGGTCTTAGTCTGATTGCTATATCAATGACTGTTTACATGGTATATTACGCACTCACTTATCGTTAGGGGAAGGTTATGAATCTTGGAAAATTTGGAGATTTGGTTGGGGCGGTTGCTCCTACGATTGCAACAGCGCTTGGTGGGCCTTTGGCGGGCATGGCGGTTAAAGCTATTTCTAGCGCATTGCTTGGGCATGGTGATGGCTCTGAGGATGACATTAACGCTGCTCTTGCTAATGCAACGCCTGACCAGATTACTGCGCTTAAAAAAATAGATTCTGACTTTAAAGTCCAGATGAAGTCTCTGGACATTGATCTTGAGCAATTAGCCGTTCAGGATCGTGACAGCGCCCGTCAAATGCAGATTCAGGTGCATGATTGGATACCTCGTGCCTTGTCAATTTGCGTGACTGTGGGTTTCTTTGGCATCCTTTTCTACATCATACGTTACGGATTGCCGACATCGGGCTCAGAGGCTCTTCTAATGATGCTGGGAGCCCTTGGAACAGCGTGGACTGGCGTGATGTCATTTTACTTTGGATCATCGGCTGGTTCACAACGTAAAGACAATACGATTCATCAAGCATTGAATGGGAAATAACATGAAAGAGAATTTTGATTCAGCTTTTGAACAAGTCATGAAGTCTGAAGGTGGGTTTGTAAATGACCCCCGCGATCCCGGCGGCATGACCAATCATGGTGTGACCAAAAAAGTGTGGGAAGCTTATGTGGGGCATGAAGTCGATGAAGAAGCTATGCGCTCTCTTACTCTTGAAGATGTCAAACCTCTTTACAGAAAAAACTATTGGGATTCTGTCGATGGTGACAGCCTTCCTTCTGGCGTTGATTATGCTGTATTTGATGTTGCCGTAAATTCAGGCGTTGGACGTGCTGCAAAGTTCTTACAGCAGGCTGTAGGTGTAGAGGCTGATGGTCAAATCGGCCCCCACACCCTCTCAGAAATTAGTGGGCAAGTCCCGGAAGAAATCGCCATAAAAGTTTGCGACACTCGTATGCGTTTTTTAGAAAGTTTGCCAACATTTGCGGCGTTTGGTCATGGTTGGACGAATCGGGTTGAGTCTGTGAAGGCTCTGTCGATTCAGATGGCGATGAACCCCCCTGCAAAGCAGACTGAGCCAGATCCGACTCCAGTTGTGGCGCAGGTTGATCCTCTGACTGAGGCTCCTGCTGTTGAGGCTGATTCGTAGACAATAACGTGCCTTCAAATAGGTACGTTCCGACGTGGCCTAAGTTCATCCAAGGGGCGGCGAATATTTGCCCCCCTGCAAGCCTCCACAGCCGGCAGAAGTGATAATCCTCTGACAGGAGACGCTGTGTTTCAGGCTCAATGCTGGTCGCAAAGAACTCTTTGATAACCTCACCAGCTTTTTCAAGCTCTGTGACCGCCACAACATCATTTTTGTATGATGGTACGCTGTCAGAAAGCTTTTCAAACACTTCACGTTTAATCAGCATCATGCCTGTACCGCCTGCAAAGACCTCCACAGGCTGATTGGCAGGCACTGTGATCTCAGGCGCATAGTTTACAAGATTAACCACCCATGCCCCTGTGTGGCTCTTGAGTTGATCCACAGGCACATTGTTTTTAACGGCACGTTCAACTGTGTACCAGTTGATTTCTTTCTTTGGGTAAATACCGCAGATCACATCCTTGTCAGCCTGAAGCATCCAGATGATGTCTTGAGCTTGAAAGCGAATATCAGCATCAATGAACAGCAAATGTGTTGCGTTTGATTTTAGGAATTGAGCTGTAAGAGCGTTACGAGCGCGAGTAATTAAGCTTTCATTGAACATGAAAGAAATTGAGGCGCTGATACCAGAGTTAATGAACGCGCTTTGAAGCTGCATTATGCTCTGCGTATAAACGCCTGTGCACATACCGCCGTACATAGGCGTGGCAATAAAAACGTGTGGTTGAGTTTCTTCAGTCATTTTTTACCTTTCAAAACTTGATAATTTGCAGAACACATTGTTCTCGACTTTGTGACCATCATCAAATTGAGTGATAACGTAGGCGCGGCCTGTTTTGACATCGACAGCCATAACCATGTTACCTTGGTTTCCTATTTGATGAATTATACCCATGTTGTTTTCATAGGTTGTATACATTTGTGCAGGAAGATCATTGTCCCATTGAATAACTCCCTTACTTTCGTGAACTGCATATTTTACAGTATGACCATTGGCGATAGTGCAATCACCAGCAGCCCATGTCTCAGCAAATGCTGTAGATGGAAAAATTAAAAAACAAATAATAAATTTTATGCAACGATCAATGTTCATTGATTTCTCCTACATAAACATGAGCTGATGCGTGTTCTGCATATTTCTTCGATACACAAATGCTGACAATCTGTTTGTCATCTTTGTATACAATACCATTCATTGCATCCGCCAAAAGTTTTACGATATTGTCAAGGTCGGGCTTCGTTGTTGGGTGTTCAATTCCCTCTAATGCGGCCTTACGTTTGGCTTTTGTAAAACTCTTGGGAATTTCTACATAAATTGCAAATGTGGCCTTCAGAGCCCCTGTAAAAGGTTCCATAGTACCCATTGCTTCAGATGCAAGATATTTGATGTAAGCCTCAGCATTAACTGTTTCCTTCGGCGTGTAAATGCGGCCTTGACGTGTTGCTCGCGGGCGTTGTTTACCACGCATAGGACCAGAAATATTGAAGCTTACTTCCATCACTCATCATCCTTTTTTCTAGAACGAATATGATCTTTGTATTTTAAAGAAAAAAAATTTGCAGCTGTGCTAGCCATCATAATATCATCTCTAACTCTTTCAATTTTTAGATTCAAATTTCGCAAACCCTCAATTGCTCGTTCTATTTTTAAGCGTTTTTCTTTTATAGATTCTTCAAATACAGCTTCTTCCAATTTAGTAATTTGCCACCGCAAGGATTCTACTATATCTCTTAATTCGCTTGGATTTCCTGCTGTCGCATCAAGCATAGTGCAAATTTCTTGATAAACCTGTACGTATGTCATTAATAATTCTTTACTCATAGTCCTTCTCCTTCGGTGGTTCGGGTAAAGGCATCCAATGTGATGCTTCCATAATACGAGATGCTATTGTTCCGTCTTGCTCTTTGTGTTCATACAAATCAAAACAGTGCCTTATTATGTCATCATCTTTTCTTATCCAATTAAAAGAAAATTTTCCAATTCCAACGCGTTGCCCATACTCCGCTTGGTTACCTTTTGTGGCATGAAGCATAATAACTTGATCTTTTGGTGCAGTCTCTATTGGTCGCCACTCATCCACTGGTTTGGATAACAATACATCAGATTCTTTTGCCACAACAGCAACTGGTGCAAATCCTAATAATGTTAAAAAATTACGCTTGTTTATCATCACTCAGTCTCCTTTTGCATTTTTTAAATCTGATACCAAATCTTTTATCATTTTAGTTGATTGTAATGATGTTTCAGTAAATTTATTTAATTCTATTAATAACTTATTGTTTTCACCACGCAATCGATCTATCTCTTCGGCGGCTTGTTTGCGCTGCTCAATAGCTAATTCAATTTCCCAGTCGTGAAGTTCTTGACGCAATTGTTCAACAAAATTGTCAACCATTACTTATTATCCTCTAATGCGGTGCGAGCTATTTCAGCACATTTGCAAACAAACCCGCAATCAACTTTTACAACTTCTCTTAATGCTGCTTCCAGCTGCTCAATGCGGTCGGCGGCTTCTTTGCGTTCAGTCTCATAAACTTTCATTTGATGCTGAATGTCTTCCCTAGCATTCACAGAAAAATCTTCATTGAGCCGTTTCACAAGATCGTCAGTCATGTGTCACCTCAGAACGGGACTTCGTCATCAACAACAGGTTTAGGCCATTGCTTATTCTCATCGGCCTTATAGTTGTTAATGCTAATCGAGATCAGATGATTGCGTGGCGTAGGCTTTTTCCATGCTGACAACTTAATCTCAGATCCCTTGCCGTAATCCTGATCGAGAATGATGTTGCCAGTGTAATCTGGTTGCCCTTCTTTTGTCTTTTTGTCGTTAATGAACAAAACGCCTTTACCGTCAGTCTTATACTTCTTGGTCATATTCAGCTCCATTCTTCAGGATAATTGTTTCTACAAGTTCTTTATTCGCATCTGTGAAAAGTTGTGTTTTGGCAATCTTTTCTTCATCAGAAAACTTCTTGGACGCTTTGATCTTTTCGACCATGTCGAAGTAGGATTCCTCCCAGTGCTCGGCGTCCACGCAGTTTTTATATAACTTCACAGAGCCGTCGCTCTCTGGAGTGTAAAGAGGGAATCCACTGCCTTCTTGAATTACCTCACCTTCGATAACTTCCTTGATAGATATATTCGTTGGCTCAGGTCGAAAGTCCTGTATTTCCTCTGGCGTATATTCACCTGTGAGAACGCCCGGATAGACTGTGCGTATGCCTTCAGAGATCACGCGAGCACGAAGCATTGCGCGAGGATAGAGCTTCCAATTATCCTTGGTTGCTAATCCAATGGCCTTGGCTTGTGCAAGAGTCCATGCCAGCTTCAGAGATCCGCCTTGTGGATGTGAAAAGACAGCTTCCACCTTATCATCGGTGTACGATGTCCAATCGACTCTGCCACCAGCTTGTTGAAAGCGGGCGAGCATTGCATCAGCCTTGAGCGCCGGGCGTCCTTGAATGATGTGATACTCTTTTGCGACTGTTGCGGGATGACGGCCTTCAGCCTGCGCCACAGCCATCAATGCCAAGACTTGTGTTTGATCCTTAAGACCAAACAGACCAGATTTAGCAATGGCAGATGCCATTCTTTCCTGATCGTCAAATGGTACGATGTTACTCATGTTAAACTCCTTCTTGTTTACGACCACGTTTTTTAACAACTGGTTTCTTTAAATTTTCATTTTCTAATTGAAGTTTATTTAACTTAAATTCTAACGTGGTAATCCATGAACTTTTTTCATTTAATTTCTCATTTAATTTGTGTATTTCTTTTTTTAATTGTTCGTTTAGCATTGCTGTTGCGATCATGCGACCTAACAGAAAATCTGCCGTTGCCATTGGCACAATTGTTTCATTACTCATGTTTTTCCCCTTTACTTTAACAAGAACCGACGGCTTCCTGCCGCCTCTTTGCTATACCTGTCGTAGAGATCAGGCATATCTGACTGCAACGCCTTTGCATCAAACTTCTTTGAGCTTTTAGCGTTCTTCCATGTTGCAAGGATCTCTCCCTGCACATTCACGAGCGTAGTTTTATCACCCATATAAGACTGCAAGTAAGTTAGACCTTCGGCTTCCTTTTCTTCCAGATCTTTTATGCGCTCTTTAATAGTTTTAAGAGCATTATATACGCTTTCAATTTGAGCATTGGCTGTGATCGAGCCTTCATAACCAACAGGGAATATAGCTCTTGCTTGTTCTGGCGATTCAGGATCAGGCATTGTTCCGCTAACAGCCATTGCCCACCATTTAGCAGCCTGCTGAACAAAGTCCTGCTTCATGTCGTCTGTGACGTCGAGCCTCCAATAACGGAAGGCTTGGCCCCCGAATAATACTGCGAAATAGACGTGGGGCTTGTTAAAGACAACTGCTTCATGAACGCATTGAACAAGGTCGGGCAAAGGAAGCGCGTTTCCATCGGCGTCCATGTCTGGATACTTGTTGATGACAGCAGCATTGAAATTCTTGACTTCAAGGAGTCCTCCATCTTCTGTTTCAAAATCACCATGAGCGCGTAACCATGGCTCTTTATCGTATGTGCCGGCTATATCGAGATCACGAACCTTAATACCTGTTGCTTCTTCGAATAGCTTGCCGATGACGGGTTGCATCACAAGCCCCATTTGCACCGCTTCAATGTCGCTGAGATCATCAATAGCCTTCTTGCCAGTCTTTTCTAAGATGACATCAACAAAATGTCCTGACACTGCTCTGCGACTGTCGGTGGCCCACCATGCAGCCTTTCGTTCTTCTGGACTAAATCCGTCAGCCATCACTCAGTCTCCTTCGGTGGTTTTGGTAAAGGCATCCAGTGAGTTAAATGCGCTATAACAGAACCATCTTCATCATTTATATCAAAATACCAACCATCTCCCCAACTACTATTATGATACGCAATAAAAATTATTTTTTCGCACTTTTCTATTGATCGCCAAACATATTCGCACAACCCATATCCTAAAATTTTTGTTCCATCTTTAGGTGCTGTTTCTATTGGTTGCCATTTACTCATCACTCAGTCTCCTTCGGTGGTTGCTCACCACTCCGTCCCAGTCGTTTCACAAGATCGTCAGTCATAATCTTTCCCCTTTATTAAATGGCGTATGTGGTTTTATATCTTCACGCTCAATTAAGAGTTTAAGCACTTCATAAATTGATCGAGTGCTTTCAGATTGTTTTTTGAGACATTCACCGATAGCACTGAGCTCAAGTATGATGTCCTCATACCTCTGCTCCATATCATTCAGTCTTTTGAGTATTTCGTCTTGTGTGTTCATATCGCGTCCCCTTTTTGCGAATCACCACTATATATAAATATATATTGAACAACTTGTCAACGGGGTTATCTTGCTATAATAATATGCTGGAAAGGAGCTTGTTATGGAAGATCAAAAAACCCAACTAACACGCAAAGTCTTTATGTTCACACCAGAACACGCGAAAAAACTGGACGATTACAGATTTGAAAAACGGCACAAAACAGAAGTTGACGCACTTCGGGAGCTATTGGATATTGCTTTTGAGGAATTGAAGTTTAGGGGTGAAAAGCTCCGATAAATAGCAAAAAAGGGGAAACAGATGACGTATCATTCTGACCTTGTTGAGCACTACAAGGCTGTTAAAGCACGTCTAAACGGACAACAACCTAAAGCTGTGGATAATCCCGTCATAGAGCCTGAAATACTTGTGGATAACTCAAAAAAAATTGAGGAGTCTCCAGAGGTCATTGAATACGCTCAGGAAATAAGTTTAGCTTTGCTATATAAAATGATTTACGACAGAGCGCAGCCCGTCAAGCGAAAGCTGTGGAAAGATGTGATTTCAGAGGTCGAGCAAAGAACAGGTTTTGAGTTCATTGACCTGATTTCTCCGCGTAGAACAAAGGCTTTGGTCGAGGCTCGGCACTATATGTACTGGAAGCTGCAGAAGGAGCTGCGGTGGATTTCGATCTCGGATATTGGACGCCGCTGCGATAGAGACCACACAAGTGTTTTGCATGGCATAAAAGTCTGTCATAAAAAAAGATTGTATGATATATTTGAAAATGAAGGGCCAGCCTAAAAGGGGTTAAAGGCTGACCCTTTAGATCGAACAGTGAAGGTGTTCGATGGACGCCATAGTGTTATACACTGTGGTGGATCATCGTGCAACCTACTAGAAAAGGAATGTACGATGTCAAATGATCGTTCTATAAATTATGTTTTTAGTTCTCCGTGGCGAACACGCGAGAAAATTGTTCTATTGTGTATTTACTGGCACAGAATGGATGACCCTTGGTCAGAACGTGACAGAATAGCCATGCTAACAGGTTTATCGACTGCTGCGGTTGAGAGATCAATAGATAAATTGATTAAAATGGAAGTTCTCAAGGTGACCAAATGAGCAGTCCTTGGATGCCCTTATATTGGGCTGATTACATAGCCGACACCCAGCATCTCACAACCATCGAGCATGGGGCTTATTTGCTTCTCATTGGCTATTATTGGCGCAATGGGAAGTTACCAGAAACCGATGAACAAAAGATGCGTGTCACTAAGATGACACCTAAGCAATGGAAGCGTCACGGACCAGTTTTGATGACCTTTTTTGTCGATGGAAATCACAAAAGAATTGACGCCGAATTGACCAAGGTCAGACTCAAAAGTGAAAAGTTGAGACTAGCCTCGAAGTCTCGATGGGATTCCGACAAAGAAGATAAGTCATTGAAATCATTAGAATCAGATGATGCAAATGCAATGCAAATGCAATCCAAATGGAATCATAACCAGAATCAGAATCAGAATATAGATAAAGACAATACACTTAAAACTAAACTCAATAAGATAAATAAAATAAATAAAACCCTCACGCCTTCGGCGGAGTTTATGACCTTTTGGTCTGCTTATCCGAACAAGGTCAAAAAGTTTGAGGCGTTGAAGGCTTGGGATAAAGCCATCAAGACCGATGACCCCTCAACGATCATTAACGGGCTTCGGAATTTTAAATTTTCTGATGACCCTCAGTTTAACCCTCACCCCTCAACATGGCTTAACCAGAAACGCTGGCTCGATGAGCTCACGGGGTCAAATGTGGTTAAGATCCCTTTGACGGACGAAGAACGTAGAGCGAAAATTAAAGAGATTTGGAGCACACCATGAACAAGTCTGAGGAGTTTTACAGCAAGGTCAAGAAATACATGGCGAGCTTACAGTCCAGCTCAGTCATCAGCGGAAGACCATTGCCAGAGGACGAGAAGCGCTGCAATAAGGTGCGCGATGATTGGTACGCCTATCTGACCTCGGCTGGCCTATTGCGCGTCAGGGACAATCTGGAGTTTATTTTATCTCAGGGCTTGCACGTCACACTGCCCTGCGATGACCCCAGAGAGTTTGATTTGGCCTATGAGCCTAATCCGATGTTCAAGGCCAAGCGCCCGTCTAAGATCGACACAGGACCAGCCAATGCAGAAGTCGTGGCTCGCTTTAACGAGCTTGTCGGCGATCTCATGAATCATCCTGGCGCCCTGCACATGAACCGCCGGCAGATGTCCAAGGTTGAGGAGAAGGCTTACGCTGAGTCATGGCTTGAGGCACACAAGGGCGAGGAGCTTCCAAGACCATCGGCGGAGCTTTTATCTAAGATAGGATCTCAGGATAGCGATTAAACGCGTTTAGAAGCTCACTGAGTGCCCATCTTTGAAACGAGGCGAGCGTATTTGGTTTTATAGCTTTGTGACCGCCTCTTGAGCTTCCTATTCCATCCCATCGGACCGGCGACATGACAGAGGCTCATTTCCCAGTCGGTGCTCACGCCAGCCGCGAGGCAACTTTTCATGTGAGCGATCCCGGCTTCCGTGTTGTACTCGGCCTCTCTTAAGCGTGAAGGCGAATAACCCAGAGCGCGAGCACTAGACGGCAAGAGCTGAAACAAGCCCTGAGCGTGTCCGTGGCGCGTACGCGGTCCGGTGGCTTTTGGATTAAAATTACTTTCTAATTTTGCAATGCGAAGCGAGACTGGAACCCATTGAGGGCCCAGCTCGGCTTCAACTTTGCGAGAGATCATCTGCTTAATCTCGGTCCGATTAGTGCTGTCTTGCAGCGGCACTTGTATTGCACAGCCCGCGAGCGCAAGGCTAGACAATACGATTGTCAAGGTCCGTTTCATCAGGCCATGCTATCCCAAGATGCCTATCGAGGGCAACAACTACGTCTGCCTCAGTCCACCATGGCGAGGGCGAAGGATCTCGATTGACAATCTTGCAATAAGACAACCAGAGCTCAGGATTGACCTCCGCGCAGGGCTCATTTTTTGGGTTTTCGGGATTTTGCATTTTCTTTCTCCAATTTATCCGCAAGCATGGTAAAAAGCGCTGCAACCGATCTAAGTTGCGAGACTTTATCTTTATTTTTGATTTTTTGTGCAGATATATTGGCTTTTATATATAGAGCGCAGGAATTTATAATAACTGCGGGATGAGTTTTATCGAATAGATCGTCAAGATCTAATATTTTGTCTAGTGATCTTATTTGAAATTCTTCATAGTCCATTTTAAGCCCCCATAGCTAATTGTTTAAGATTTGCGGCTCTTTTAACCTTCTCGGTTATGTAGGCGTGATATTCATCCCTGATTGCGTCTAGATGCGCGTCAGGGATTGTACTATCGTAAAACCAATTCATTAATGTATTCTTAGCAATATCAATGGCTTGCTCAAGCTCATTATATGTCATGACCTCGGCTCGTGCTTTAAAGTATGATAGCATTGTAGTCCCCTCACTTGTTAAGATCAAAGCCATAAACGGCGGCGGCGCATAGATAGCAGACGAGCAGAAATGCGAGATTTGAGAATAAGTCGAGCATGGTAGTCCCCTTTATTGTGCGACATTGCACATTGAGGGAGCCCGTATAGAGCTCCCCTATCTGCAATTACGCTGCGATTGGTAGATCTTGGCTCAATGCCAATTCCCTAAGATATTCGACCGCCTGAGATGCTTTGCTAGCAGCAGTAATGAAGGCCTTTGGATCATCCTTTAAAAGCTCAATCCAATTTTGGATATAGGCAGCGTGCTGAGTCATGGCATCATAACCAAACTCAGCACACATAAAGGCAGCGCCAAGCTCTGCGACCAATTCCTCGGCAGCATAGGCTCTGTCACCAAAGCGTTTTCCAAATTGACGATTGCAGCGTGCCTCGTTACCAGTCCAATGCACCAACTCATGCAAGGCGGTCTCATAATAACCAACACCTGATTTGAACATTTCATAGGGTGGCAACATGATGTAGTCACCGGCTTGTCTATAATAGGCCCTACCTTCGCCGTGGCGTATGTCAGCGCCGGTGCTTGCCATGAAAGCATCGCACTCACGGTCCCGTTGATCTTGGTTAATCGGTGCCACCGGCTGAGAGCTGAGATTAAGACCTTCGCATTGCTCAATATTAAACACCGTATATGATTTAAGCATAAAGAAGCTCTTATCTTCCTGCGTCTCTTTGTCTTTGCCTTTGACTTGGCTAGCGTAAATGATGTGCGTGCCCTTTTCGCCTTTCTTCACGTTTCCGCCTAATTCTTGCGCTTGCTTGTATGTGAGCCAATTTTGGCTAGCATAAGGTGAGAGCCATAAAAGAACGACATTAGCGCCACTATAAGCTCGCTTTGTAATGGCATTGCGAGGCATAGCGTTTGAACCTTTGCCCGACCATGGCTGAACCCATGGAAGATTGCCTTGGCTCATTTCTGCTAGTATGCGGTCGGTGACTTCCTGCTGAACATTGCGCATTTCAAAACCCCTTTGTTTGCGTCAATATGTGCAGGATATGATTATAATATCTTTATGTCAACAGCTATTATATAAATAATATATAAATAAAATAGATTATATTAAATGAGTGTATATAAGATATAATATATAACCCCCGCCTTATCAGGTCAGATGCCTGGAAGACGCTTCCCTCCCGCGCTCTGACAAGTTACAAAATCTGTAATTTGTAACCATAGCTATTCTAAAAGGGGCCATGCAATCAACCGCCATACCTATAGATATTAACTATAATAGAT
>Ga0208380_1000045_pt1 | contig 35330 bp, 42 predicted proteins | sample CryBogCBE27Jun07_FD_184570 | JGI IMG/M metagenome (GOLD analysis project Ga0208380, IMG submission 184570) | Freshwater microbial communities from Crystal Bog, Wisconsin, USA - CBE27Jun07 (SPAdes) | ecosystem: Environmental > Aquatic > Freshwater > Lake | place: Crystal Bog, Wisconsin, USA... | reverse complement strand
TGTGTGGGACGAACAAGAACAAAGAAGATCAAATCGTATGGCTGCTATGACGCCCATCATAGCGCAAATTCAAGCAAAAATCAAGCAACACGCGACGCATCATTCGAATGCTCCGTATATAGTGTACGAAGTTCCAAGTTACGTGTTTGGGTATCCTTTATTTGGACTGAAAGAGGCGGTTGATTTTTTGGTTGCAGAATTCGCGAAGGCGGGATATTGGGTATGGGTCGTAGACGAGAAGTATCTGTTTATTTCTTGGATGAAACCGGTGAAAACAAGAGACGGACCCAAACAGATGTTGGTTACAAATTACCGACCTATGCCATATGACCAAACTTTTATTTCACCAGATAACAGATAATGGAATTCATTGGAGGTTCTCTGAACATCGTGATCCTTGCTATTTTCTATACTGTTTTAGGAGCGTTCTTGTCGTTCTTATTGTTTCATCTGTTTGATGATTTCGATAAGGACTGGGAAAATGAGACGTTGTCTTATCAAGTAGGAGATATCTCACTTGAATTAAGTATTGTTGGATTGGTCGCATACTGGAGCACACACGTCATCAGCGAATTCACTCCGTTCTTTGAAGTTCATCCTGAATTAGATAAATTGATTGATTCTTACATTTCCGGATTGTTCTACGCCATTGCCGTATTCATATTCTTGGATGGATTGACAGACAAAGTCAAGTTTTTGTATAGCAAATACTTGAACCAACATTTCGTAAGAGTCTTTCCCCAAAACTGGTCAGTCATGAAAATGATGTTTGGACCGCGTAAAACGGAAGCAAAAAAAGATAGCGACGAGAAGCACTAACGATGGAGTGTAGTCATTCAATAGTAATAGATGAAGGTGAACAAGTATGTGAAAAGTGTGGAACAGTGATGAGCAAATTCATTGACGAAAGCGCAGAATGGAGAAATTACGAGCAAGGAAAAGGCGAAGACCAATGTCGTACAGGATTTACGACATCGGACTTACTTCCAGAATCATCTTATGGTTCAATTATGTCTTTACGCGGCCTATCTTCCAAAGATTTAAATTTAAAAGCGATCCAACGTCTTTCATGTTGGTCGTTATCTTCAAATTCTCAACGTTCATGGATGAGTATATTTGACACTATTCAATTATCGTGTGCGAATGCCGGACTACCAAAAGCAATTGTGATGGATGCGTGTGGATTGTATAAGAAACTAGAAGATGCGCAGAAAGTGAGAGGAGAAACGAGACGGGCAATGATGGGAGGAGCAGTATTTGTAGCGTGCCGAAATAATCAAGCACCCAGAAGCCATGAAGAAATAGCAAAATTATTCATGGTCAATATTCGTGCTCTATGTAAGGCAATAACTAACTTTTCAAGCACGGAAAATACAGTATTACAAACAGAAATAGGAATAGCAGAACGATTATGTGCGTCTCTCAATTTGAACGACGAACAACGAGACAAAGTCATGGCACTGTTACTCAGTATTTCAGAAAAGTCAGAAGATGAATTTGAGCATACACCCAAAACCATTGTGGCAGGAGTGGTTGCGCATATAATGAACCTGAAAACAAAGGCACAAATGAAATCTGTATCAGATACTTCAGGTGTATCAGCCTTATCTATTCATAAAATCGTAAACAAACTCATTTCTTCTCGTATGTGAGGTTATCAGTGCTTATTGGTGAACCAACAAATCTACCGAAAGAAGAGTTATCGGGAGGCCAAGTAGCGGAAGTTTCTCCGAGACCACCGCCACGCTTACCTTTTTTGCTCTTACGGAGTTTCTTCATAGTGCGACGACGAGTGCTACGACGAGACTTTCTTGTCTTTGCCATTTCTTATGCTTTAACAAAGAAATGAAGTGGATAACTATAGGAATTATTGTTGTTTTGTGTGTTTTATACTATCTCTACACGAGACGCGAACACATGACGAACGAAGAGTTGATAAAGACATTGAAGGTGTTTGGAAAGGAACACGAAAAGCATCCAGAAATAATAGCAAACCCTCCTGCTCCAATTGAATCAATTATGAATACTGCCGCCCACATTAAATCGTAAAAGAATACAATGAAGCAGAACTGGAACTTGTTCTTAATTGTGATCGCAGTAGTAGGTATTATACTCTACTTGTTCGGAGGATTCCGAGAAAACTTAGACAACGCTAGTTCGGGAACTACAACTACAGTTGCAGACACTCAAAAACCCCCAAGTTTTTCACCGCCTCCAGGGTTTTCGATTCCGGACTTCAATACAGATATAACAATAACATCTGAAAAGCCTCAGCCACCTCCACCTGTCCCAGAACCACTTGCTACAACGGACTCTACAATAACACCAAGATCTTCTAACTTCTCTACTTCTTTCTACCCTGATTCAACCAAGAAGGATTCATCAGGAAACACAAACCCAAGTTTGAAGAACAGAGCACCTATTTATGGACCTTTAGGAGGGGGTATTGATCCGGACGCGGCCAACCGTATACATACAACAACAACAGGCGGAGACTATCCTCAAATTTATGGACCAGACGTAGTTGCTACACCTGGATCAGGAACAAATTCTTCTGGAAAAGGCACTACAAGTGGCTTAGTTTCATCGGACCAAGTAGATCAACCAACTTACGAATTCAATCCTGATTTGAAGAACGCATTTCCATATGATGGACCCCCACAACCGTTTTTAACGAATTTCAAGAAGATACAGCATTAAGAACAAGGAAGGATGTTTGGTTTAAGGAACTTCAGCGGAAGTTGTTGGGTCAACGCCTGCCTCCAGTCTATTTTCAGGTTACCGGAGGTCCAGTCACGTTACAACAACAGTGAACACGAAACAGATAACCCTATCGATTACTCGTTACGTGAAATTTGGGTATCGGAGGGAAGGAAAGGTTTACAAGAGTTCTTTCAATCTGTAAGAACTCATACTATGCCCGCAGGGGAAAGTATAGGTGATAGTCACGAACTATTTATGTATTTATGTGATCAACTGCCTTATTTGAACGATTTATGTAGGTTCAAAATAGCAGACACTATAAAATGTAAAAATTGCGGTCATCAGGAGTTCAAGGAAGATTCAGTAACCGAGTTTTCTATATCGTCTGAAGGAAAAAGAGTTCCTATCGCAGACTGTATTTTGAAAACAGTTACTCCTTACGAGATTTCTGATTGGAAATGCGACAGTTGTCATAAAAAAGGGTGTATCAAACAACAACTTATCGGAACTTTTCCGCAAGTGATGGTTTTTCATATGGTATCTACCGAATCATCTATTGATTACTCCAGCATCCTTTCATTAAATAAACACAAGTATGCCTTGGTTGCCGTTACATGTTATAATGGATACCATTGGTGGGCTTATGGACGGAATATGCCTCCAGGTTCATCGTGGTTTACGTTTGACGACGGCGTAATAAAAGAACATGGACCAAAGGAATTTCCTGTTTCGGAAAAGATGAGATTATTGATTTATTATCGCTTAAACAATTAATGGACGGAACAGCAGTCGTTTTAATCGGTGGCGTAGGCCTCGTATTGTTATCCGTTGTAACACTCGTATCAACTGGCAGTTTACTAGCTATGTTAGTTGTATTAACATTAGTAGCAGGATTCATCGCTGTTATGACCAAACTTGGATACATCCAAATTGATATAAACAATGGAGGCGTATCGTTAGGTTTCCATGAAATTGCGCCTCCTGCTCCTGCTACATCTGCGCAATTATCTCCAGGTTTATCGGGAGACTTATCTATCAAGGCACCTGAAATCCAAAAAAGTGAAGTATTCTATGTAGGTGGAAATGATTATGCTTACGACGAGGCACCTGCCGTTTGCGCTGCCTACGGAGCAGAACTTGCGACATATGACCAAGTAAATCAAGCATACTCTTTAGGAGCCGAATGGTGTGCCTATGGATGGACACAAGGAGGTATGGCGTTATTCCCAACCCAAGACGCTACATGGCAAAAACTCCAACAAGACGCAGTCGCAAAAACATCTTGCGGAAGACCAGGTGTAAACGGAGGTTACTTTGACCCATCTACCAAGTTCGGCGTCAATTGCTACGGAGTAAAACCAAAAGATACAGGAACAATCACATACCCAACACCTTTAGCTGGAACTGATACTGCTACATTCAACAGCATGGTCGCCAAATTCAAGTCAATGATAGACAGAATACCAATAAATCCATTCAATAGAAACGGTTGGTCTGCCTGGAATTTATCGTCACATGGAGTAAATGCAGAATTACCAGCTGGACTCACCAATAAATCGTAAAGTTTACGTGCCAGGAGAAGATGATTTACCTGTAGCACCAGTTACAGCCCCAAAACATACGACGGAAACCGACCAAACTCACCGTCATATGACTTGGTTACAACACAAACCACAAGACCATGCTGTGTTTCCAGTAGAATCTCAATCTGGAAGAAAAAAAATGGATTCTTCAACATCAAAATGAAGAAATACATACAAACAAAATGACTGATAAAGAATTTCACGAAATGCTTAAGACGTGTCTCATAGAAGGAGACGAAGAGTTATGTAGATTCATAGCTGAATTGTTAGGTATGAAAAGCACAAAGATGGATGATAAATTACTTAGAAAGTTATTACTGTCCACCTTAATCAGTATGGACAACCTATATGAATAAAAATTTCCCGTAAGGAACTTTTTAACTTGATACTCGATATCGCACGAAAACGTGTCCTTTTTTCATTTAGAAATATAAATGATAGAACTGGCTCTTTTACTTGGATTGGGAGCAGTAGGATATCTTTTGGCAACACAAGAAACTACATCTCAAACTGTTTCTGGACCACAACAGGGCACAAGAACCATAGAAAACTTCGAGGCACGTCCTACCCAAGTGTTCCACGACGAGATGAACACAGTTTACACTAATCAAGGACACAACAACGAAGTTCCATTCTTTGGTCCCAAGGTCACTCAAAGTATGTATTCGGGAGCAACTGAAGGTATTCTCGACAACCATACCGGAGCAGGCAAAGAATACTTCCAAAAGAAGGAAACCAAATCATTCTTTGATGCAAAACCTGCTACTGGTCAACCATTTGGTAACCAAGTAGAAACAGACTTCTTACAATCACGTATGGTCACTGGTCAAAACATGAAGAACGTCTTCCCAGTTGATCAAGTACATGTAGGTCCAGGAGGTAACGATGGATACACCAATATTCCTAAGGGAGGTTATCAACAAGATCAATACCGTGAATACGCATTACCAAAGACAACTGATGAACTTCGTATTGAAACAAAGCCTAAATTATCTTACGAATTACCAGTTGTTCCAGGTGCAGCTGTAGTTACAGTTCCAGGTATCCAAGCAGATGTCAAGAAGAACAGACCTGATCGTTTCGCAATTTACGGTATGGATCGTGTCAATACTGCAGTTGGAGCACAAGTAGCACAAGCAATTTACCCTGAACAACCACTCCGAACTCAAGCACGAGAAACTACTGCTAAAGAATACTTTGGAGCAGGGGGAAACATGGCTGCTAATGTCGCATCATACATTCGCGCATTCACTGAACCTTACCAAGAATTCATGAGATTAACTGCTGAAGGACGTCCAGGACCAGCAGGAGCCCAAGGAACAGGTGTGGCATTAGGAGGAGACTCATACGGAGTCCAAACCAATAAGGACGAAACATTGTTGGCAGATGCTTCACGAATGAATGTTGGTTTAGTAAGTATCAACGCTACTGGAGAAAACTTAGGTTCTTACACCTTCAACGCTCCTCTCAAACAAGATGTATACATTGAACGAAATGAACCACAAATTTTAAGCGCGTTCCACCAGAACCCATATTCACAAAAGCTTGACTCCATTTAATAATGGACTTGATACGTGAGCACTTGATTTATAAAGATGTACCTATCACGATAGAGATAGATAAACTAAAAGCGCAAGAACAATACGAAGTTATACGCCTTCTTCTTGCGTCACGTAATAAAAAAGATGTAGTTTCAGTAGTTACATCTCAATCAACAAACAAATACATAAAATCCCTGCTTCAGGATTTAAAAATTAGTATCTCGGACGTCGTCTAGTAACTCTACGGTTTCCTCCTGAAGGAGTAGCAGGAGTTCCTGATGCTTCGGTTCTCTTTTTTGTTATTAACTCTTTTACTTTTGCTATATTTCCAGGAATTCTATTAAGTTCCTTTCTTTCTTTGCCTTGAACAGGTGGTGTTTTATTTTCTAGTGTTGTCTTTCTATTATTGAGTTTTGTCAGTTCTGCCTGTAATTGTTCCAGTGTCATGTTACTATAGTTTTGTTGCTGGTTGTTATTGTTATTGTTGTTTTCCTGCTTGATTTCAAATAATTTAGACTTGATTTCTTCCAGTGCCTTGTCTATCTTGTCTTTCTCTGTCTTGTATCTTGTTTCTGCTCGGTCTTTTTCGGTCTTGAAACACTTATCGATTGCCTTTGCCTCGTCGTTGAACGCCTTAATTCTTCGTTCGGCTTCTTCTTTTATTCCTGTTGTGTTTCGTATGGTTGTTTCTACTTCTTCTATTTCCTCTTTCAAGTCGCGCATCAATATATCTGCTTGACTAGTGAGACGAAGAACTGAATTCAATATTATTTCGGATCCTGAAGTTTGACACTGTAGCAAGTATACTTGTAGATTGTTAACTCTTTGTGCTAAATCAATTGCGCGTTTACGAAATCTTATTGTTTCAGGAGACATAGATACTATTTCAGTAGTAGGACGAGTGTCTACAAATGTAGGTAATGTTTCTTCATCATCGTATTCATCTGATATTTCTACAGATGGTTCAATTACAGGAACTCGTTCATCAATTGGTTCTTCATCTACTACTCTTTCTTCTCCTGATGTACTTACTAATGCTAATTCCGGTTCTGATGCTACAGATGATGTGCGACTTGTTCTTCCAAATCGTATATTTTTAGGAGTTTCTCGGCGATAAGGTTTCAAACTTCTTGATAATCTTGGGTCTATTCCTGGTGTGTATTCTGGTGTCTTTCTTCCTCTCCAAATAGGAGCAGGACTTGGTAAAGTAGGTCCTTCTAGTTCTGGTTCTTTAGAATCAGGTGGATTGAACGCATCATATGAACTTAATAAGTTTTCATCTATAGATTTCTTTCTTTCTGGTATACGCGTTGGTTTTTCAAGTGTTCTTCCTCTTTCTATTGGGCTTGTATATTCAAATTCAGGTAAAGTGGCAGGTTCTACAGGTTCTTTTGGAACTTCTGGTAATTGAGGGATTTCAGGAGCAGCAAGATTAGAAGTTGGAGTTGGAGCAGAAACTGGTTGAGGAACTGGAACTTGTATAGGAACTGGTTCGGGAGCAGGTGCGGAAGTTGTTAAACTACCAATGGAACTTACAATGTCGTCAAATAAAGATGTTGATTTTTTGGGTTCTTCTTCTTTTATTGGAGTAATTTGTGGTTTTATCGGAGTCAATGTTGGTATAACAGGTTGTGGGTTTTTTTGAGCTAAAGTTTTTTGTATTTGTTTAACTTCACTTGTTTTACCTAATGTTGAAGATGCTAGACGTTGTTTTTTTGACAAATCCATCTGGCCTTCATCAATATAAACAGGAACTCCATTTACTACAGCAGTTTGCTGAATTCTAAATATTTTGGAAAGTTTGTCTCCAAACAATCGTTTAAAAACTTCTATTCTATCATCTCTACTTAAAACTATACGATTAGAAGTATTTACAGAATTTAAAATTTGAAGGAATGCGTTGAATCTTCTAGTATCTTCTTTAATTTGTTCTAAAGTTCCTAATCTGTCTCTGTACATTTTTTCTGGATCATTTTCATTTAGATTATTATACAAAATACCTAGTTTTGGGTCGCTTAGTGTTATACGTTCTAATACACTACTAACATTACGTTCATTAACAGCACCTCCTGTCATTTTAATTCCTTCACCTTCACGAATAAGGTCGTCCAACTCTTCTAGTATAAAGTCAAATCTTGGATCTTTATACTCCAAAGAATATAAACGCAACTTTTTCAAATTAACAATACTTGGATTTTTTATGATCTCATCAAGAGTAGTTTTCAATTCTTCAATTCTTGTTTTTACATCTGTCATTTCAACATCAGAGTATCCTTTTCCGCGACAAGGATCTTTAGATATTTGCGCAGCCAAAAATGCTTCTTGTCTTTTTGAAATCAGGGTTTCCAAATCTTTCGCTAATTTGTCTGCCTTCTCCATAACCTTACATTTCTTATCCACATCTTCCAATAATTTCTTCTTAAGTTCTTCTCCTGATTCAATAAGTTGAAGCAAACAAGTCACTTTCCCACTTTCTATTTTCTCATCACGTTCTGTCTTGAGTGTATCAGTTCTTGCTTTTGCGTATTCGTTATAAGATTCAACTATCTTCTTAATCAAATAATCTACTTCGTCATTAAACGTAACAATATATTTCTTTTTGTTTTCTTGGTTTTTCATGTAATCGTTGTATCTTGCTTTCGCAGTATCGTTTTTTTGTTTCGCAGTTGCCTCTTTTAAAAACGCATTGCGATAAGTCTCCGTAGCACCAGTTAATTTGGTTTGTGCCTCATCTTTATCTTTTGTAAGTTTTTTCAAACGTTTTTCAAGTGACATAATGATGTTATCGATTGGAGTATCTCCAAGGTATCCTGTGATTTCAATGTCTCTTGTAATGTTTATCAACTTTTGTAGTTCTTCGTCCATTCTCACTAATTTCTCCTTGAACTCTCCAGTTAAGTTTTCAAATACAACATTACTCTTTGCTACGTTATACACCAAGGCATCTAATTCATCATAACTTCGTTCATCAGAAACATTGTAACTTTTTCTTGATACTGACTTTTCAAGTTCTATTTCGCTTTTAAGTTTTGCTTGGTAAGCAGATACTACGTCCCCTTTTTTGTCTCCAAAATTGTAAATATCATCACTTAAAATACTGATACGTTTGAATATACTTTTGTAAACATCCCAATCTTGTATTCTTGGAAGACTAGATATAAAAATTTTGTCTATAATTCTGTCAAAATTTGATTCAGCTATTGATTTCCATTGTGCGACAATTCTGTCAGTTGCCTTTCTGTATTTACTTGCATTTTCTCTATCCTCTTTTTTCTTGCTACAACTTCCTTCTCGTGTTAATTGAGAGTAAAGTTCGTATACTTCAACCTTCATGATATTCGCAATTTCCAAGTTGCGTTTTGCACTTCGATATGCCTCTTCTATTTTTTGGAAACTAGCAGAGCCTTTTCGTGCCTTATCTAGTTCTATTTCTGCCAATTGAAGTCTTCCTTTTGCCTGTTCTAATTTATCCTTGTAGTCTTTTTCAGTTTCCTTGAGTTTTTTGTAATATTCTCCTTCTTCGTCTGATTTCCATGGATTTCCTTTTAAGAATAATAACCATTGTTCTTTTGAAGTGTTTGCCTTTGTTGCACCATTGACCCATTGTTTAGCAGCATCCACTTCTTCTTGCGCTATACGTTTCTGTCTTGATGTTCCTTTATCTGCGATAACTTTCTTAAGTGCGGCTTCTTTTTCTTCCAGTTCTGCTTTTGCTCGTTGTAAAGAGGCAGCGCTGTCATCCACAACCTTGATATCTCGTTGGACGGCCGATAATTTGTATTCGTATGATCTTACTTCTTCTCTTGCCTTAGATTCTTTAGATAATGCGTCCCCGATAGCACCATCACCTAGTTGTTCCATTGGAATGTACAATTTAAGTTCAGTTGGTTCGTACCATTCGCTTTGCTTACCGTTTTTGTCTTTTCCGCATACCACATTGATCTTTAAGTTGTTAGAACCGTTGGGATCTATTCCTTTGACTACACCTATGTCTCCGTATTGAGTTTTACCCAAACATTTACGTCCTTTTGCTTGTTCTGTAGCAGCCACAAATGCGCCAACAATTGCGCGTCCTCCAAATATAGGAATACCTTCTTCGTTGTCTGGTTCTGCGATTTCTAAATCTTCAGGTTGGTACCAATCTCCTGTTTGTTCTTCTGGATTCAGTCCGTTACATGTAACGAAAACTTTCAAGTTGTCTTCACTTTGAGGATCTAATTTTGTAACTGTTCCTATGTCTCCAAATGAAGATCTTCCAAGAGGTTTTGATGCGACTGCCTCTTTTCGTTCTTCTCTGACTTTTACTTTAGTATCTACTACAGCCATACCTCCAAACACTGCTACTCCTCCGGATGGAAGTTTGTCTTTTGGAACAACTTCCAAATCATCGCGGTTGTAAATGTCTTCTCCAACAAACTTTTTGTCTTTTGTTTTCACAACAACTACGATATCAACTTTAGATGTATCTTTAGCATTCAATCGGACTGCCGTAACTTTTCCAATAGGTTCAAATTCTTCTTTTTGTGCCAAATGCTTTCCAGAATTCTTGAAAAAAGCATTTTCCTTTAATTTTACGTTGGTGCCTATATTGATAATACCTTTTGACGCTCCAACTCCTGTCTTTACGTCTTCAGGACTACTTACTAATTCTAATTCTTTTGCAGGGTAATATTGTTCCTTGCTTTGCCCTTTATCCAAACGTTCTACCTTTACTAAAAGTTCCTTGTCTCCTCCTTGTGCTAATACAGCTGTAACTTTACCTGTTCTTTCAAAAAAAGGATTAGAAAGTGCCTTGTCAGAGTTTGCTTTTTTCACATCGTTCTGGAGTTTAACAATCGCACCTGGAACGGCAATACCTCCAAGGATTTCTATACCTTTGGAACCGAAAGTAGAAAACACGACTTCTAAAGCAGAGGCAGGAAGTTCTCCACTTATAACTCCTTTTTTACCTTTACAACGAAACGTTACAGAATTGGTTTTAGGATCAACCGATGTAACTATTCCCGTGTCTGAGTATCCGGGATCCAAAAGGCAAGATGTTTTATATTGTTCCTTTCTGTCGTCAAGTAGTTTTATAGTTGTGCCTTGACTTATAAAACCCGAACTTGTGGCTATTCCTTCTTGTTCAGAATCATATATTGAGGATGAGAACCATGCCCCTAACCCTGCAAGCAGAGTTGCGGATACCATTGCTACGGGTAAAGCAGCCATCCTATCTTCTTGTCTATCAGTAGAGATGTTTCATTTAGTAAAAGACAACGTATCGCAAATAGAGAACAATCTTATTTGGGCCAGAACTGTAAGAGATTCTATGTTCGCATGGTGGTTTAATATCACCTTGCTTGTGGTAGTTGTAGGATCGTTTGGGTATTTCTTGTGGGCAAGTTACGGAACTGCTCCTCCGGAAGAGTTGAAAAAGATACCTTTCACACCTGTTACGTGGCACAATGCAGTTAGAAATGTTCCCATAAGAGAATATGGACAGACTCCTCAAATTGAAACTGGAGATGGTTTACCGGGATTTGCCCGTAGAACAGGCGCGTCAGACTTTTGAAGAACTCAAAGGTAAGGCACCAAGACAAAAAGATATGGTGCCAGTAAAGAGAAAACAAAGGATAAATACTAAGATAAATGAACAGTTCAGCAGGACATACAAACCGAGTTAGAGTCAGAGCAGAATCAAAAAACACAAAGGTTAGTTATCCTGGAAACATCGCAAACAACTACAACCCTATCGAAGCCGCATATGGATGTAGTCCAGTGTATCAACCAATTACGTATTTTGATATCATTAAATATTGTAATCCAAAATCAAACTATAAAACAGGTTGTGGTCAGCGTTAGTGAAACGTGAATAAGTAAAGTGTTTGGTTCAAATGAGCCAATATTTCGTCACGAATGTTCAAGAGATCAGTATCATTTGGTTTCAATAAAGTTGGTAATTTATTGGTAAGCCAGTTAATTCCTTCTTGTAACAAGGCAGATGCTTCTTCATCTTTGTAATTACGTAATTGAATACGACCCGTTTTGGCAGTGAGGTTAGGTCTTCCGTACTTTCCAATATACACTTCCACAAAGGTATCGATCGCATCATCTAGTTTATCTACCAACTTATCGGTGGCTTTATGACGAGAAAATGACATTGTTTCCCAGTGATAAATCTTGATTTGGTTTCTCAAGGTCAACATGATATTGACGATTTCCGCTGACATTTATTTAGTATTGGTGTTGTTTTTCTGGATGATTGGCATTGAATCTGCTTTAAAAACACCGTTTTTTATAGCAGCATCTGATGCCTCAATTCCTTCCCATGAACCTGACATAGCATCGTATCGTGCTTGTATTTTTGGATCTCGGACTGCTATATCAAGAAATCCAGATGTTCCGTAGTTTGGGTCTGTATTTAGGTAAGGAACAGGCATAGAAGAGGAAGGAACACGAGTTCCACTTACTGCGTTCAAGTATCCGGCCCAGTTATTCTTGAGATTGTCCCCCATTTTGTTGTCATCTAAGAATTAAATGAAGGATGTGGACGGCGCAGAACTGAAAAAGGCAATTAAGTCAGGAAAACCTATTGCAGTATTGTTTTACATGACAACTTGCGGTCATTGTATTCGTATGCAAGAACCATGGAAGGAACTCGAGAAAGAAGTACCTTCGGTGGACTTTTATCGTATTGAAAGTGGAGACGTTCCAGCAGACATGAGTGTTTCGTCGTTTCCCCACTTTGAAGTTCACGGAAAGAGAAAGGCCAAAGCCGATGGCGAGATGTCAAAGGAAGAACTCAAGAAATTACTTTTTGGAGGAAGACTTGGCGGGAAGAGGACCAGAAGGCTCCGTTCCAGGGGGCTTACTCGTCGTCGTAGGGGGAAGTCCCGTTACTGAACCTGCGGCAGGGATGTAACCTTCACTGATTAACTTACCGTATCGTGAAGGAGGAGCAGAAGAGTAATCAGGAGTATCAATTCCCTTTGCTAACCATTTCAAGAAACCGTCTTGGTCGTTGGGAATCTTAGCGGATTGAATAGTGTGGTAATTGATCATTGCGCGTGCTTGATCAAACAAGTCAGATGTGTCCATATATATGTCAGATGTCTGTTGGAAAGCCTTAAAGATACCTGCCTTCACATCAGATCTAGTTACTGGCGCTGCGTCAGGACGATTAGGGTTGTCTTGAATTTCAGTTAACAGAGGGTTCATAAATGGATTTGCGGGGGTTGGCATGGTGTATTCTTTTCCACTGATCGCAGCCTTGAAGGTTTCCAAGACCTTGCCGTGAGGAAACAAAGTGAATAAGGCAACAGAGGCAGCCATGACGGCTGGAATTGCTAAAAGGTATCCTGGTGTTCCTGTTGCGATGAAAAGGATAACCGAGAAGTATACGGAAAATCTTACTACAGAGTTCAATGCCTGAGCTGTAGACATAGACTTTGTTGGGACAAATTGACTCCAGGTTGAAGGAGAAAACAAAATAGCTGGATCCTTGAACCAAATTGTATCGGCCATCTTACTTTTTATCGTGAGTTTTTATCCCGTACTTTCTTCTGTAATCGTGCCAACATTCGTTGACGTCGTGCTTCTGGCGAATTTCCCATCATAACTTCTGCGGGAACTTCACTACGTGTTCCACCTAGAGCCTCGTTGAAAATATTACCAAACAAAGAAGTGATTTTTGATTTGATGCCTTCTATTTCTGATACAATTTGTTGTTGGGTCAAGTTACCGCTTCGCATTTTGGCCTTGATGATGTTTTGGATTTTGGCGACGATGCGTTGCATAGTAGGATGTTCTGGATTTCTTACCATGTTAATGATTTCTTGTGGGTTTTCGAAGTTCAATTCTAATTCTTTTACGTCAATTTGTTCTACGACTTCCATGAACATCTTAGCAATACGAGTATTCATGACGTAATCTAAAATCTTTTTGAAATGACTTTCGCTGTCTTTGTCTTCCAAAATCTTACTGATTTCATCGTTTTGACCTGCTCCACTACCAAAGTATCTCTTGAATACATCAATCATAGGCATAACCTTGTCCTTGATATCTCCGTGCATGAACGAACCCAATAAACACATCTGGATATGTTTCCAGAACAATTCCTTTGAACCACCTATTCTTGTCCATAAATCGGTCATATTTACACCGAACATCTTGCGTGGTTCTTCTAAAAAGAAACCGTCATCGCGTTGAAGAATTTTGAGAGCGCTGGGATACAACGTCTCAAAATACTTTACATCGTTTTCAATATCGAGTTTAGGTTCCTCGGAAGGAAACTCTTTCTTGATATCGTCTATAAAACTTTGAAAAATCTTTGTTGTGTCCATTTAGATTTAAGACTAAACAATTGTTTAAGCCCGATTACCGCCGCGAGAAGACATCAAACTTTTTTGGTCGTCGCTCAAACAGACGCAACCACTATCGGTGTTAAAGGCAGAAGGACAGCAGTCGTTATCTACTTTGTTATCTACCAAGAACATGAGTTTGTTAGTGTCTAAAGATTGAGAAGGTAATGGAGCAGCTCCAGTTGAAGGTTCAGTAGAAGCCCATCCTGAAATACCACCGCCAATATTGACTTGATCATATGGGCCAATTCCACCTGCGTTCAAAGGCATACCTGCTGGTTGTTGCATGAAAGTTTCCTTTCCTGAGGGCATTACGCCTTGCCAGTTAAATCTCATAAAAAGTCCTGCGAGGACGGCTGCGAGGAAAAAAGCGAAAACTAGCGCAGTCTTGTTCATTTATTACTTATGGAAGCGATTAAAATCCGGCTGCTCCAATTAAGGCAGCAAGTGTAATTGCTAAAATTAAAAGCGCAGGTTGGAACAGCGCAAGAATAATAGAAATGGCAAGAAGAGCATAAACGAATCCTTTAATAATTGAAATAGCAAGAGTCACAAAGGACCATACAAAATCAACCATAGTTTGGATGAGTGCTGCTCCAATATAGCCTTCTGCTACAAACCTCTTGAGGACATCACGTATTTTGATGATGTAGTGCGTGAATACACTTGTAGTAGCAGTTACTTTAGAAAGTGCTTGAGTAGTGTAACTGAGCATGAATTTACGGATGTTGGAAAAGACTCCGCGAAACGAATCTAATGGTCCTTGAATTTCTCCCAAAGAATTCGCAACAACACCAAAATACGTATAAATTTGGTCAATCAATATTCTCCAGATGTTCCCTGACATCTGGTTCAAACAATAAGTAAAGTTCTCGGCTCCAGTCGTTTTTGGATTGGCATAATGAGCAAATGCCATATAACGTGGATCACATCTGTAATCATTCCAATTTGCTTTAATATGATCCCAAGAAGACATACCTACTGCAACCGCAATCCCTATTAATGACGCTAAGGTTGCGAAAAAAACAATCATCATCTTACTGATTTATAAGCGTATTTTAAATTGGTGTTCTACTTCGCAATTCATCAAGCACCATATAACGGGTTCCAGTTCTGCTTATTACAGGATACATCATCGTATCAGAAATCAAGTTGTACATTAAATTGTAATCTACACATTTGTTAATGTTTCCAAATGATTCAGCTGTACGAATTCTGCCGTTTTCAAAGATCCAATTACATGGGTGAGAATTAATACCTGTATCTATTTCTGCGTAGTATCCTCCTCTTACTTCGTGAATTGCGATACCTCTTATAAAGTCTCCATTGTCAAGGATATCATCAACTTTAACCATTGAAATAGGAACTTTACCTCGTTTCAGAGGAACCAATGTGTCTCCGTTAAATCCAGTAGGGAAAGATGTTGTAGGAGTTTCAATTTCGTTCTTAGGATCCAATTTTCCGTTGAATTGTTCTTCAAGTAAATGACGTTTAGTTTTGAGTAAATGTTCGTCAGTATTTTCCACAAAGTCAAGGAAGATATGGTCTCCAATGTATATGTGATGTCTTGTAGTGTTAATACATGTCAATATTTCACATTCAGAAGATGGAATAGCATCAGGATGATCCTGTACTTTGATATACGATCCTTGGTATACAACTCTATGGCTTCCACTAACTTTTACATTTCCTAATTGATACATTGGAACGTCTTCACCACTGATGATATATTTTGAAGTAACAATTTCAAAGTTGCGCAATACCGTTCCAAGTTTAACGTTCTTTATTTTTTCTTTAGTTCCATCTACCAAATCTAATTCAGTATCGAGATCGAAACACAAGAAAGAAATGGTTTGTCCGATAGGTCCATTTTGAACTGATTCTCCTGTTCTCATACCTCCATAGAAAATATACATGAAGGACATCATGATTCCAATAACACGAGCCAATAATGTTCTCATACGAATGATGATGTATTGAAACTGACTCATAAGGTTCTCTAATTTTCCAAAGACCATACCTACAATACCAAGGAACCCTGTTCGTGTTTGTGCCATCATTGTGCGCATAGAACTCATTGAGTCATCAATATCTGATACCACATCTGCTACATTAGAAAATTGACTCATAATTGGATCCACTACAAACCCAGTGTAATCTTTAAAACTCTTCATCGTGCAATCGGTAAAGTTACGAAACACGTCTTGACCCACAAATCCTGCGAAAGGCATATAAGCCGGATTACATTTGTATTCTTGCCAGTTGTCTTTCAGATCTTTAATGTTGCCCAAAGCATACATGTACATTACTGCTCCAATTGCTCCCAAAGTAGCAACTGAAAAAATTAAAGTATCCATTACTCTTATACATTCAAAAACCTAAAACGGATTTTTCCATCTTAAAAGTATTTTTGTTAAAAGATGAACTATCACGAATTATCATTACCAGACTTGAAAGTCTTGGCTAGAGACAGAGTTCCTAAAATTAAGAATTATTACATTATGCCGAAAGCAAAACTCATTCAATACATTTTGATGACCGAACTTCCAGAAAAGATGATCATTGAAAAAAAGACACTCAAAACATTACAAGAAGAAGCAAAAGCAAGAGGTATACCAAAAGTTTGGAAAATGAGAAGAGCAGAATTATTAGAAGTTCTATATCCCGACTTGTTCAAAACGGATTTAAAATCAGACAAACAGAATGAAGTAAACACAAAATGGAACCAAACGGATTTATCAAAGGAACAATCATAAGATTATTCGACGGACAAATTGTAGATGGGTTGCTTATGGCACCCGCAGATTTCGATTTGAGAACAAGATATAGCAATGACGAATTAGATATGGAAATGGCTATATGTTATCTTATTGAAGAACATGTGCAGCAATATATTGATAGTCAGACGCATACAGAACAACCAGAATTAGATATACAAGTATCGAAATGTATGGGAATTATTATAGAAATTAAGACTTGGAGTCTTGAAACAATCGAAATACCTCCTTTAGATTTCACTTATAACGGAGAGAAGTATCGTATTGAATTTCAACTTACTACGGAAGACGAGTGTATGGAAACAGACGAACAACCTTGTTATTACATGGAACCTGGATTTGAAACTACCAGTTTCATAACATCAATAGGTTACGATGGATACGACGGATACGACCCATAGAAAGGTCACTTTTTTACTGCTTGGCTCTCAGAAGCATGATCATGATGATGATGATAGACAAAAACATGATAACCCAAAGCAAAGTGAAAGCGACCAAGTAAGGATAAATGTATTGAAACACCTTGTTCAAAATTGGACGAAGGATATTCAGTTCAAAGTAATTTTGGAACTCGGGAGTGGAAAAATATTGTAGAGGGTCCGAGGGGATCATCTTATTCAAACACGCGCTTTTGTCATTGGAAATTTACCGATTTTTTTATGCTTAAGATATCAAACAGAATGAAGGACCAAACCACCAAACTTTTGTTGGCACTTGGCGGTATCGTCGCAGTTGCATGGTTACTCTCTAACTATTCCTCTTCCAAATCAATCGTCAGCGAAGGTATGGAAAAGCTCACTGATTCCCTCGGTGTTCAAGGCCCACTTTCCGACAGCGGCCCATACGGCAAGCCCACCCAATCCGCCGGAGGTAACGCACAACCAACCGAAGATGTTCAAGGACGTCACCCAGCCTCTCAATCTACATACTCTCAAACAACCTTATCCGCCGGCGAACTCCTTCCTAAGGGAGAAATTGGTGCCTCATGGGCAGCAGTCAACCCTGCTTCTTTAGGTGACCTCAAGGGCCAAAACTTCTTAGATGCTGGTTACCATACAAACACTGCCATTGCTGGTGTATCTCAAACAAACCGTAACGCATCTTGGGATATCCGATCTGAACAACCAAATCCTCAAGCCAAAGTTGGACCTTTCTTAAACACAACTATCGCACCTAACCCATTCAAACGTGGTTTGGACGCATAAACGTTTATAAATAATAAGTAATGTGGGCCGCTGCCTTAATAGGAACTGGAATAGCATTAGCGTATGCTTCAACACGAGGCGTAGAAAACTTAAAGGAAGTTCGTAGTCAACGAGACGGTCAAATCTATAAAGTCCAAGATATGCCAGACAAACAAGAAGCCTGTGAGCTTATGGCAGAAGTGAGATGTAATTTGGACAAGTTGATGGACAAGTATAGATCGGATGATGCTACTTCTGCTGATCCAAGAACACAGGTCTTATTAAGTCGGTATAAACCAGAGAGTTTATGTGAAAACACCGTCCATTCAGATTCGACATCGTATTCTGAAAACAAAGGTGAAGAAATAGTGGTCTGCTTGAGAGATAAGAAACCTCCTTACAAGTTGGTGGATTGTAACACAATTATGTTTGTGGTCTTACACGAAATGTCACATTTGATGACAACAACGATTGGACACACACCTGAATTCTGGACAAATTTCAAAAAGTTATTGAACGACGGAGTAGCAGTTGGAATATATACTCCAGTGAATTATGCGAAGTCGCCTACGCCGTATTGTGGGATGGTGATTTCGGATTCTCCAATCTAATGAATAAGTGGAGATGTTGAAAAGAGAACTCATAGATTTAGACTCAAAAGAGAAACACACCGTTTCCTTTTTTGAGGATGACAGCATCCAAACTGTCAGAGAACAGTTAGCAAAATCATCAGATAGTCACCCTGACCGTATGTTCGTATTAGCAAATATTAAGTATCCAAAGGACTACTATACGGCAGATATCCGTAATTGGGATGCGTTATTTGAACGTTTGTCTTACAACGGACGTGTCATTGAAAAAAGCGTGTTTGATGAATACCAGAGAAACTACCGATTTCCAAACACGAACGTGGTATTCAAAGAATACACTAGAACAGAATGGATGTCTTTTCCTGAACATTTAAAACCTATTTTTTCACCCACATCTGCCTTTACAGAGTATCGTATTTTAGGAGTCGCAGATATTAAGTCGTTTGTATTACCTGTATCTGGGGAGAGCCAATATGCGTCTCGCATACCAGCGGCGAATATTCCTAGACCTGACGTTAATATACTGATTTCTTCGTTTTACGAAGTCAAAGATATTGACCATTTTGCTTATAAAGTATACGACGAAACAAAGGGAGAATCTTCCGTTTTGTATTACTATCCTTATCTCCGTTCAAGCACACCTAATGTCTTATCAGAAGAATCAATACAATTACTTGACAAAAACGCCAAATTATTAAAAGATTTATTGGCACTATCTATTCCCAAAGAATTCAAACATTCAGGAAGACATATTTTGAAAACAAGATTTCATATTCCTTGGGTGAAGACAGATTTCGGAAGTGCGATACGAGTTAGATTTGAACAGATGTTTTACGGCATGAGTGTTTCCGAAGAAGTTCCTTATATAGGATACTTTACATCCAGTGACGACGTGAACAGACACAAGTTTTACGTTGAAAATCCTAAGAAGAAACAACCATTTTTAGATGTCACAATGTGGAAAACATGGATATCGCAAAGCAAACCTTCACGCCAAATTCCAACATTGATGATGTACCGAGGAAAGTCAAAACACCATTTTGATCGCATTATTGTTACGGATCGCGATATGTTGATTTCAACTTACAGAACAGACGAAAGCAAAGAAACAGTTGAAGATTTGAAGAAGTCATGCGAGAAATGGTTACAGAAATTTGATGCCATCATGCCGTTTATAAATCCAGACGATATCCATCCAGATCGTTGGGAGTTGCAGGACATAGCTTATATGCTTGACTACCCAAAACAAGTATTAGAACTCAATACTTTACGTTTCAATTGTATATCTCCATTTTACGGAATGATTAATCGCAAGAAATCAGAATTTACGTTATTGCGTTCGAATCAATCAAGTTCAGGTATTACGTCAGTAGAAGCCAAACTCATTCAAATGTCACAAGAAGGACCATTAGAAGTAGAAGAAGTATCACGAGAGTTTTCCGTTACATTAGAACATGCTTCCAAACTTATTCGAGACATTATGACACGCAGAGAAGAAGGATCAAGATTAGGAGACCGATTATTCAGAGGATTTCCAAGCATAGAAATAGGTCCTGATTTTGTAAGAGTCCGTTCAGTTCAAGAAACTGACTTATCTTCGCATTATGTTGATCTTTTGCGTTACATCCTTTCCAACCCTAATTCAGATGATTTGAATACTATTTGTCCTCCACGAATGCAAACTGTATCTGCTGAAACGGCGGTTATTTCTACTTCAAATGTAGATCATGACGCAGTAATAGATGAGTCATTTGCGGATTTACTTGAAGGATTTGATTTAGGTAAAGAAGAACAGGAAGAAAAGGAAGATGCTCTGGAAAAAGAAGAGGATATATTGAGATCTACTGCGTTGGACGTATCAAATCAACCTGCGACAATTTACAATTACTTCAAGAACCGATTGAAATCATTTGATCCAGAAACGTTCGTTGATAAATCAGATTATCCTAAGAAATGCGAACAAAAACGTCAACCAGTTGTACTTGATTCGGAAGACAAGAATAGATTAAGCAAATTTGAAAGTGGTAAATACGATCCAATTAAAGGAGCATCAGAAGAGATGTTGTTGGATGTAGAAGATCCATCAGGAACTATGATTTGTCCAGAATACTGGTGTATGAAAGACGAAATACCATTAAGAGAAGATCAATTGATTTCAGATGACGGAACATTGAAATGTCCAGTTTGTCACGGAAAATTACAAACATCTACGAACGTAGATTTGAGAGAATATCCTTTAATCAAACGAGATTCAGGATTTGTGTATCCTAGATTTACAAACTACAAATCGCCAGCGAACAATAAACCAATGCCTTGTTGCTACAAGAAGGCAAGAACATTGAAACCTGAAAAAGAAGTCACTGAAACAAAAGATAAATATTACATATTTTTACCTGATAAACGATCTTTGCCTGATTTTAGATTATCAAAAATAGATTTAAAGTTATTCGATAGACTAGCCTTGATAGGATCTTACAAAAATTTAGATAACCAACGTATTCCTGAGAACGAAAGTGGCTGTTTTAGAGCAGGCTTAGGTCATGCTTCGGATAATTTACCTATTTACTTAGGTATTAACCAAAAAATACCTTATCCTCGTGAATCAGTTTCCACTGTATTGAAATGTTCGTTCATGCGTTCATGGACCAAATTATCAGACGAACATCTAGACGAAATCAAAAAACAATTAAAAGACTTCAATGACGAAGTATCAAAAGACCATATTGCGAGAATAGTATCGGGAATAGACGAGGCATATTCAAAGAAAGAGCTGTCCCCTATGCAAGAAATAGAATATAGCTCAATCGTTTTACAATGCGACGTGTTTCGCATAAATATAAAAACAAATTTATTAGGCTGTATGCCTTACGGTTCAGTTCTAAAGGCATCATCAAGGGCTGTTATTATACTACAAAATGGAGACGAGTTTGATATTTTGACTTATGCTACACGAAAGAAGAATAGTTTTGAATATAAATCAAATATTCGAGAACAACCTTTTCGTAAATATACTTACCGGGTTTTAGAAACCGACAGAAGTTCTCAATGTGTAAAGGAAGTTCCAACATATACAGAGGCAGTATACACTCTAAAAAAGTTATTTGAGAACGAAGAGTATTTAATCATTTTAGATCCATATGGAAGAGGACAGGCACTTTACATCCCAGATAAAGCAGTTTTTCCGTTCCAGTCTGCTCCCTTACCTGATACCGATTCCGTAAAATTAGAAAGTTATTCTATCGCAACTAGATTACCTAAATTTGACGATATGAAACGTATTCTTGAAAAAGCTCAAAACGTCAATGAAGGATACAAGTTCCAAGACGCATTATACGATGCGAATGGGTTACGAACAGAAATCTTGACGGCAAGTGGACTTCGTATTCCCGTTCAACCTGAAAAAGTGAATGCAAAGGCAGATGTCAATGAAATAGTTGAAACAGTATCAGAATTAGGAGAAAAGAGTTTGACTTTCGGAACTCCAAATGAAGAATTACAAGAACGATTTAAGGATATTTCTTACGAGGCAGAAGTGTATGAGTTCTTAATTTTTCAACTTTCCAAGGATATTCAAGAAGACGAATATGGAAACATAAGAGACGCATTACAAGACCAACCACCGAATCGTAAAAAGTTAGAAACACTGCTTCGCAAATGGTTTAATCGCGTAGCAGAATTTGTAGATATCAAGGAAGCGGGAACGTTCTTAACAAAAATAAGAACTCCATGTGGTCAATTCGCAAAGAAGGATTGTAAAGGAAATTTGTGTGGGTGGGATGGAAAAGTGTGTAGAACTCAAATCAAAAAATCAATTGACGAAGAAAAATTGTTCAAGCGACTTTTTACGACGTTATACAGCAATTCAAAAATAAGAGCCGTTGTCCTTGACGGACGAACAACTCCATTTTTTAGTACAATTTTGTACATTGAACTGCCTCATGAACTGATTGTAACTGACAAGAACGAAATTCTTAAATAGCATCTATATCTGGTTCTTCTTCATCATCTTCGTCTACTCCGTCAAATTCTATATCTTCATGAAGACCACCGCTAACAATTTTCGTAGTGAGAGTCTCTGCGTCTGTTTCGACAGATAGAATATTAGGATGTATTTCAATCAAATCTTTGATTTTGTTGAGTTCTTCTCGTGAAATCAAGGCAATCATTTCTAATGCTAATGCTCCATTCACTCCTGTTTCGGCAATTAATACGAATGCGCCAGGACTGGCCATCATAGTCTTCTTTGCTCTTCCCGTAAATCTACCAGGTATTTTGGCCTGATTTACAAATACTTTGTTTTCTTTTCCATATACTACCTGAATCCTCGCGTTGCCCAAGTTTTTGGTAATTCTCGCAACATGAACATTGTCAGGTACGTCTTTAACACGGAGATCACTGATATAATCAGTAACTATTCCGTCAGATCTTGTTTTTGATGAACTTGTGTTATTTCTTGGCATTTTTCTATACTATCTATACTTTCGTAATAAAAAAGTCCGTTTTTATCGTCTGCGTCTCTTTCCACCAATCAAAGATGGAGGAGCAGGAGGAAACTCTGTCTTGACTCCAAAGTAAATAAGAGTTATTCCAAGAACAACAGCCAATACATCTACACTAATGAAAAATTCTACGGGCCAAACGGAAGATGTAGCACCTACTGGAGATGTAGCTGGAGGATTTGGAGTTTCACTTTTAGAAGTTGTAGGAGCAGGAGCGGTTTCTGTCGAACTAGTTGGAGCAGCAGAAGGGGTCTTCTGATCTGGAGTAGTTGTATCTGTAGAAGATGGAACAGCGGCGGGCGTTGATCCAATTAATTCTAAAATCTTGTTATTGAGATACGCAAACAAAGGTTGCATTTTATCCAACACGGACTTAAGGTTCGCTATAATCAAGACTATACCTATTAGAATAGAGATCCACCCTAACATTTGTATTATCGTAAGTTTTTAGAACCAACGGGAACGTCCTCCGGCAGTCATACCTGTAGCAAGACCGCTTAAGATAGTAGGAGGATATTCTTGACGATATCCGTAGTAAATAAGAGCAGAACCTCCAATCAAGTAAAGAACGTCAACAACATAAGAATACCAGTATCCACTGACACCAATCTTGATAAGATGGTAGAGGGTAGATGCTAAAATAAGTAATCCCAAGGCAATCATCAAAAATCCTATCATTTTATTATTAACAACCTATTTTATGATTCCGTTTGGTCCATAAAATAGTTTATTGTGATTTCACACACTACTTAAGATATTTAAGCAGTTGGTTTGAGGAAGTGAACTTTGAGGTAAGTTTGGAGGTTCAAGTATGTGACTTCTTCACCATCCTTGACGCGGAGGAGCTTGGCTAACTTGGCGTCTGGAATGATACGACGTTTGAAGTTAGGGTCAAAGCAGGAATGTTCCTTGACGTAGTTGGAGATGAACTTGGTGACATCAGTTTGGCTCTTTTGGCTCTTTGGTGAGAGACCCATGAAAGAGGCGAGTTCATCAGTGATTGGGCGGAGTTTGAGGAAGGCATTGTTTGCGCGACGTGCTTCCCATGCTGCCTTTTCTTCGGCAGTCATTTCAGAGGGATCCTTGCGTACACGACGTTTAGAAACACGAGCATCACGCTTGAGTGCCTTGATGGCTTCACCGGCTTCAGCAACTAAAGAACGAACACGACCAGACCATTCAGTAGAGAGAGCCTTGAGGCTATCTTGGAGACCAGAGAGGATTACAGAGGCAGAGCGGGTTTCAGTAGCAGCAGCGGCAGCAACAGGTGTTGCTACAGCGACTGGGGCAGGAGCAGGGGCAGATACGACAGGTACAGTTACTTCAGCTGCGGCTTTTTTGGTAGCAGAGCGAGTTGTTGGTTTTGCTGTTTCTGTGGCAGGAGCAGCGGTGGAGGGGGCGGCGGAGGTCTTCTTGGACATCTTGTTTGAAGTAGAGGCAGAAACTGTTGGGCTCATTCTAACGCGGTTGTTATACTCCATATACTCCTTACCTGTTTAAATCACAAACGACACATGGCCTTGATAATTATGAAGCATATGTCATAATTCTGCTTACAATCATTCAAAACTGATAAAAGTGTTTTTGCTACGCTGTAAGACACGTAATCTCCACGATGAACTCTCCCATTTCTTGAAAAAAGGTTATGTATAGAGTTTCTTATCCAGTAGACGTACATTCCTCTTCTAGAATCTTTTGTCTTGTGTTCGGAAGCATAAGAAGTAATTTCCATTTCAATAAAGTTCAAAAACACAAACAATTGAGATTTACTGAGGGACATAAGAAGCAGAGGATTTATATCGTAAAACCCATTCTCTTCAATTATTTGACATATTTCTAACCATTTATCATAGGCTCTTTGATCTAATGATTTTTGCCCAGTTGGTTTATCGTGTAAATTAAAGAACCCAAATAATTTATGGTATCGACATGCCTCACGTAATCGTTTTCTTGTTTCGTAAGTTAACGTTTGTCTAGTGTATGGATTTTCTGGTTTGTGTTTAGTCATACATATCTGGTTCAAACTGCGAATATCAAACCACCACAACTTATCTCCATCTCGAAATGAAAAATAGTGTAAAGGATACACCTTTGTTTTTTCGTCCATAGTTACAAGTTCTTCTTCGTTATGACAGTCCTTGCGTTTCAAAACACCTTCTCCTAAAAGTTTAAGACATTTTCTTACTAAAAATCCTCTTATATATTTCTGTATCAATATTGCCTTTTTATGTCCATCGTTGATATCTGCCCAAATACGTTTGTCCTTACATTTTACGTGCCTACCGCAAAAAATAAGACCTTTAATAGCTTTGGACGGACACTGCTCGGTGCTCGTTTTGTTTTTACATGATGCGCACTGTACCATTATTATTTAGTTTCGTTCCTTTTCTCTAAAACCTAAAACGGTTTCCTTTTCCCGAAAACGGATTTACACCGATCAGATGTATATAGGTCATAACAAAATATCAAGGATGAACAGCCCAATCAATGCAAGCAACATTAACGTAAATGAAATTACATTTCAAGTCGGACAAGCAAAGGCAGGTCGTAATCCTCCAATCAGTATGCGTTACAATGGTAACAATTTACTTATCAAACTTCCTCGTGTAAGTTATCCTGGTGGTGTAGTAGTTCGTGAAGGTGAAACTGGAGCGAAATCTTATACATTACTCGGATCCTTAAAAGGATGTGATCCATACGGAAAGGAACGTCCTTCTGGCTCAGACGATATTGGAAAGTTGTATAATTTACTCTTTGATCTTGAAGAACACATCATCAAGTCAGCAGTAGAAAACAGCACCAAATGGTTTGGAAAGAAGCGTTCCGAAGAAGCTATTCGCGATAGTTTCAAACGAGTTCTTAGTTACTCAACTGACAAGGTTGATGGTGAATACATTCCTAACGGAAAGTATCCTCCAAGTTTCCGTGTCAAGATACCAGTTTACGATAACCGAGTCAATATCGACATCGTAGATGCCTCACGTAATCCATTAACCTACGTCACACCAGATTCACTCCCAAGTGTATTCCCAAAGGGCGTAGAAGCAAACTTGATTATCAGTGGTAGCATCTATGTAATTGCCGGTGGCGGTTTCGGTGTAACTTGGCGTCTAACAATGGCACAAGTCTTCCCTCAAGCACGCAAGACAGCTGCAGATATCTTCGATGATGAATCGAACGCACCTGCTACTATTCTTGATGATGAGGAAGCTCCTGTTCAGACTCAGACTGAGACTCAAGTTGATGATGATGGTTATCCTGAGGCTCCGGCAACACCGGTTCGTCAGGAATCAACACCTGCTCCGGCTGCTCCACAGAAGGCTGGTCGTTCTCGTCGGGCTCCGGTCGGACAATAGACCAAACCTGTGAATCAGTAGGAGGTGTATATAAAACAAAAGAATTATCAATAAATAAAACCGAGTGATCGGGGGTCAAGTAACTTGACTTTTTCAATTGTGAGCATCCGCTCATTGCTGAAAGAGACATCTTGCCACATATTTCACAAGTATAAACGAAAGGCATTTTTATCAAAATTTCCGGTGTAACCAATCTTACTTTGGTAGGTAAGCACCATTCAATAAGAGACTTGAAATCATCGTCCAAACAATCTTGGTATGCCTCGTTTGACAAAACAGACCATATCGTTGCGTCTCGTGGTTTCCAATCAGGTTCTTGAAACAGCAGAGAAAAAGGACTATCGTAGAACCATAAAGCGTAAAATAAACCATCTTCGTGTTCTGCTATTCCTACACATCTGCTATTATCGTCATATAAACGATACACATCCCATTCGTAGGTTGGGTCTGCGCAACCACGAAAAACGTCTCGTCCATCGTAGTTCCATTCTTCTGCCTCATAATCATCATCGTGATCAGCTATGTCTTCCGTGATGTCACGATACACATAGTTGGGTTTCAGTTTAGAAAACATTTATATACTATCTATTTAATCAAATTTTACAGTTACACGCACATCATGACGTGTCATAGATTTGGTAGCAGATTGGGATAGTTCGTGTCTTTTTCTTTTTACTCCGTCTACTTCCGTATCTTTTGCTTCATGTAATCGGGTCTCCATATCTGCGTGAACGATTTCGCGATGAGTTTCCAAGTAGTCCAAAACTTCGTCGGTAATTGCCCATTCAAAGAAGTTCAATTGACCAACAGTGGTATCCATATCGTGGAACTTGATACGCTTCCAACGACAGAATGGATCAAACATTTTTTTACTGTAAGCCTTGAGATGTGATTTATAAGACAAGTAAACGATCACGTGTTTGTTTGTTTTCGTCATATACGAAACGTTGAACTTCTTCGCATAGTTGGTTACAAACCAATCAATCAACCGTAAAGATATATTTGACTTTCCATTCAATATATTACGTACTCGTTCAGTGTTTGCTTCAGTTCCATAAAATCGTTCCAAACGGTATAAAACCCATTGTTCTTGGCTTTGTATTTCTTGCATTTACTTCATCTTATCGCCTACCTTGAAAACGGGTTTTGATATATCATGAAATAAAAGGGTAAGATAATGGACAAGGTAGAAGAATTATTAAATAAATATGGACAGGACGATCAACGCACTGCTCAGTGGCACGCAAAACGAGGAGAAATGCTCACCGCTTCTGAAATATCCAAGGCAGTAAAAGACGCTTCACCTGCTCAAAAACATGAGATAATCATGTCAAAATTAACACCCCGAGACAAGAATCAACAAGGACCAGGATCCAAGGCACTTATTTGGGGAACCAGATTGGAACCAATCGCAAAACACATTTACTCAACGTATCTCCAAGGAGGACTGAAAATAGTAGATACAACTTGCGTTCCTCATCCTGTTCATTCGTTTCTCGGTGCCTCTCCTGATGGAGTATTAGTGACAGATGATAAGAACGATTTTAGATACGGAAAGTTGGTAGAATTCAAGTGTCCTATTTCTCGCGATTTTGACGACACAACACCTATTCCTCCTGCGTATTACCATCAAATGCAGTTACAGATGGAATGTACGGGAATGAATGAATGTGATTACGTTGAAATGAAGTTCAAGGAAGTGAACTATACAGAATGGTTGGAATCAACCGCTCTTTATAAGTCATGTTACGCAGTAGGAGAAGATGGAACTACAGTTATATATCGAGATATCACAGATCCAAGAGACGTTCCCACTTGGAGACGTGAATCATTACCCAACTTTGAAACTGAATGGTGGATGACAGTTTACTGGGTATTTGAAAAGTATCGATTGAAAACAGTAGAAAAAGACCAAAAATGGCTAGATACAAATTTAGAAAGTTTCAGAGAAATTTGGGACACAATTCAAAAACATCGCAAAGAAGGAACTGTTCCGGAACATCCTAAAGAAAAAACAATACTTACCATATAGAACTCTTAATTTCACTTTTATATCCTACTAATGGATTTTCAGGAACTATAACGTTTATTATTCGGTCAATAAATGAATTAGAAAGCAAGTCATCAGAAGGGATATTTATATGACCATCTAAATGATCTAATAACTTCTGTGCGCATTCTTTAGTTATAATGTAGCCAGCAGTACAATTAAAGTATCTCCTAACAACGTTGTAAAAAGTCTTGTTAACTTTAGTTGTTTTTTTGTAAGGATAACATATACTTTTGGTCAATTGACATACATCAAACGATGGTGGTAATTGGTTTAAAAAATCTAAGTTCTCGAGGAAAACAGAATCATCTTCAAGTATCAAATATGCGTCATGTTCTTCATCATTCACTAACTTTTCGTAAACATTAATATGACTCCACGCACAACCGAATTCTCCTTTTGTCATCAATTCTCTGCTATGTCTTTTTGTTCTATCATATTTTTTAGTAGTTCCTTTGTATGTAATACTAGACCCATTCATTTCTATTAATTGTCCATCAACTCCATACACTACTTCTGTATCTATATTTGAATCAAGTAGTTGTTTTTTTAATGTTTCAACATTTTGATTACGTTGATTGTTTCTTTCTAAAGTTATAATATTTGCTTTTATTCTGTATGGTTTTGTTTGATCTAATGATTCATTTATTGTTTTCGAAATAACTCTCATCATTCCTAATTCATTCATAATTATCTTTTTCGCTTCACGAATATTATCAATACGTTGTGACCACCAATCTTCCTTTATCGCTTGATCTATAATACGTTCACATTCTTCTGGATCTTCAAGTGGAATTCGAACGAATGAATCGGCAGGAATAAAGTCTTCTAAATTTGGACAACCCCAGTAAAAAGGAAGTGATTCGCATAAAATAGGTTCCCAAATTTTTTCGGTAGCATAGTAATCTTCTTTGTTGTTTTCTACTGCAAGCGTGTATTTATTGAATGCATATACATTGTATCTTTGTTCTTCTGGAACACCTCCGCAATAATTTGAAAAGTTATGATAGTTTTCTTTTCCGTATACTTTAATTTTATCTCCAAGTTTAAGAGCTAAATCTCTTCTTAGTATATGCCCTGTATCTGTGATTTTTTTACTACAAACAAATGCTAATTCATCTTTTTTAGAAGGTAATTCTTTTGAAGTTACATCTACATCCCATAATGCTAAATTTAAATGCTTTTTAATTGAAAAAACCTTTAAAAACTTACTCTCATCCGGTTCTGCCCATTCTCTCCACATTTTTACTCCCCAATGTTTTGATTCATCATAAACCCATGGTTCTCCTTGAAATACAATGGTCTTTTTAGGATCATAATACTCATGAAAGTCGGGAATGTTCATTACAACGTAATAATCTGCCTCATTCTTCCAAGTTAAATCAAAATCTGGGTGTGGAAATCTATCAAACTCTTTTGCCAACTGCTCAGAAGATATACCTAAATTAGTGAATTTTACTGTTTTTTTTGATTTTACTCTTATGAATATACCGTCGTGGTCTGAAAAGTAAGGAGATGGTTTCAAATTTGAGATATCTACTTTGTTTTTAAAGAATCCTAATGTATTTACTGCTACACATTCTGGATTTGCTGCCGCAGTTTCCAATACACTTTCTAAGGTTCCTCGCATATGGGTTATATCGTCTCCATGATGATCTAATCCTCGATAAAATTCAAATTCATCTAAAGGGTCTTTAATATTTGAAATATCTAAACATTGATAACTCTTTTGGATATCTGTATCTACATTCTGATCCATCTGTTCATACCATTCGGAAAATACGATTTGAGGTCTGAGTTCCCAAAGATCTAAATTAGGACATCGTTTTCCAATTAAGTAGTCAATACCATTTTGTATTTTGTTTACTTGGATGTATTCTAAAAGTTTTTTAGCTCCTTTTTTGTTTATTGAATATGCGAATGTTCCTCCAATGTATATATTACGATCTAAAGTTGAAATTTGGATGTTATCTGTTTCTACATTATACTTTTCATGTAAAAGTTCTCTGTTTTTAGAAGTCATATGGTACCCAAGTAAAAGGTAATCAAATTTACGAAAATCCTTTTCAAGTTCTTTGAATTTTGTTTCGAAGTTGGATGCCAATGTAATATCGTCTTCAAATATAACGTAATACTCATTTTCTGTATCGGCTAATAACTTTTGCCATAAAATGTAATGTGATAATGCGCACCCTATAAACCCACATCTGTATGCGAAATCATTGCCTTCAAAGAGTTTCTTGATTTCCAATGTTGGTTTCAATTGGTATCCATCAACTCCTTCTACGAATGAATATTTACTAAAATTATGTTTCTTAAATTCTTCTTCTACTTTATTACGTCTATCTGGTCTTCGTTTTAAATTTACAACTTTGTTTGGATGTTCTTTGATAGAATTAAACTGTGTTTCATTATTCAAATCGTATGCGTTCTTTACAGTTTTAGTATCTTTATCGGAAGTCAATCTTCCAGTATGTTTACAAGTAATCATATCAAAGAAGGCAGATTTATATCCATGAGCAGTCCATCTATCTGCGTAATCCCTTTCAAAGAATTGATTTGGACTATCAAAGTTTCCTAACTCAAGAATGGTTTTCGCACATACAACACTAGGTCTGAAACTGTAATGTGGCCAGTAATGACAGTTTGGGTAAGGAAAATCACCATTCTTGTATTCATGTACAACGAATCCAGGAGATACAGGTTGTGTTCCTTTGAGTTCTAATTGTTCCATTGTTTCCGCATATGATCGGTTAAATAGTACTTGCTTGATGTTTGTTTGTGTTTTCAAGAAATTTATAGAATCTTCAACGTAAGAACGTTTTACGTAAAACAAGAAATCGTCTTCCAAATGAATCCAGTATTTGGGTTTCAGTTCTTTTAATTTATTCCAGATGATATTCATACTTTCTCGATGGCCTTTTTCTTCTGGTGTTTTCATGTAATAATGAAACCATGAATACTTGCTTTTCATAAACTTTCGATCTTCTTCACTTGAATTATCGTCAACGCAAAACCAGTAATCAACCATATCTACGTCAGTCCAGTGGTTCAAGATAGAGTTTATAGTTTCTTGAAATAGATCTAATCGTTTACAACTTGTTATAGAAAGAAACACCTCTACTTTCTTATTTTTACGAGGAATAGGAGAATATCTAGTAAGAGAAGGTTTATTGTTTTTCAACAGAATGTTCCAAATAACAACGAGTGGTTTGAAGTTTTCGTAAGTTTGTAGTAAATCTGTTAAACGATAAAAAAGAGCCAACGAATCCTTGTCTCCATTAGCTTCGTGTGGATGAGATCCTAAATTATTTATACTAGCAAATATGATTTGTGGATTCGCAATGTTGTTCAATATAATTTTCTTAAGACATTCGTAAGCTAGTTTTTTGTTTTCGCATAAATATGCGCTAATACTCGCATTGAACTCCAACATATCGTTAAACATGTCTCTAAATAAAAACAATTTATCTTGCGGGTCTTTGTTATAGTTCTTATGCTGTTCATACAATGAAACTACAAGTGGATGTAATCCTTTTTCTCTTAAGATGTCGATGGCAAATATAACACCTTCTTTTCGTTCATTATCAAATCTATCTGCCTTCAAAAAGTATTCTAAAGCTTTATCGTTATCTCCTTTTCGTCTGTATAATTGACCTGCCATTAAGCATGAATAATACTTCTCTTGCGTCCAAGAATACAACTTATCTGCGACTAATGAATACCATTCAATTGCCTTGTCTACTTGATTACAGTCCTTGTAACTTTGTGCGCAATAAAAAGCATATCTGTTTGCGAGATTTACATCTTTAGTCTTTTCTTCTTCATATGCTTGTTCTAATATTTTAGCGTCTTTCAAGTACTTATTTGCGTCACGACTGCGTGAACCCGTTTTTCCTGAATCAATAAAGTAGTTTCCTTCAATAGTCTTTGATTGTCCTGCGGGTTCTATAAAAGTAAAATATTCATGTAAAACACCTACGAAACGAGATCTCTTGCGCGCATTCATCAGTAAAGGACGCAAGTAAGTTAATCCTTCTCCGAATTTAAGCATATAAATATCTGCGTCCAAGACACTAGGAAGTTGAAAATCTCCATGAATACTGTCATCTGCGTCAAAAATAAAAAGGTAATCTGCCTTTTGGTAAGCTCCTTCTAATGCTAGAGTTCGATTATGACCAAAGTTTTTCCATTCATGTTGTAGTAATTCTCCTTCTATTCCTTTTTCTTGAAAGAACCCTTTGATGATGTCTTGTGTGCCGTCTGTAGAACCAGTATCACAAATAACCCAGTAATCAAACTTAATTTGACTACAAAGTTTTTCTAAAGTTCCACGAATGACATGTGATTCATCTTTTACGATCATATTTAGACATATCGTCTTACGCTTCATCATTTTTATTAATAAAAATTATTGTGCTTAAGCGGGAATATACGAGTTGTACATATTCACGCGGAAAGGTGTCATGATTCCATCAAGGGGTTGAGGGGGAGCCATCGTTGGTTTGAAACTGTTTGTTTCTTGACGATACGAAGAAGTGCTTGTTAATTCAGTCTTCTCGTCATTTGACTTGTCGATGAACTCTTTTGCGAATCCTTCACGCGAAGAACGAGAGACTACATACCATACAAGGGCAGCCCCTGTTAATATTGCAATGAAAGCCCAACTGCTCATTTATGATTAGGTCGTAAAAAATGGAAACCCGTTTTATCAAGAATTAAACTATAAATACAATGGACGACCGTGTTATGAAAACTTTGAAAGAAATGTTAGTTGATCGTGGTGTAAAAGGAGACACATTTGATCCTGTTTCCCCTGCTATGGACGAAACAAAAATGTTTGTATTTGGAGGTGTTCTAATTATTTACAGCACAAAGACACGTGTTCTTGCGAATGAATTTAATAACTTTCTGAAATTTGCGAACGAAAATGGTCATAATAATGGTATTATTATCATCAGTGACGCATTGACGTCGGAAAAGGTATTGAACGCGCTAATTAATCATATCGCCAATCCCGAAAATCCACTCGTCCAAATCTTCCTTTATAAGAGTCTTTACTTCAACATATCCAAACACAATTTGGTTCCAAAGCAAAGATTACTTACATCGGCAGAAAAGGCAGTCATTGCCAAACACTTTACACTTCATCAACTCCCTCATATTGGAAGCCAAGACCCAATGGCAAAATATTTGGGAGCCAGACCAGGAGATATAGTCGAAGTTACAGGAATGTGTGAGACTTCAGCGGAAAATAAACGTTGGCGAATTTGTGTAGCGGAAACAACAAATGGATAGCCAGTTCAATACTCTAGCCCAAAGTTACCACGATAATTATATTCAATATGCCGTGAACGGCGATCAAAAATACAAAACTGCTTACCAGCAAGCAGAACAAGGTTTAAAGGATATTATCCAATCCCTCGAGGATCAAGTAAAGGAAACTGACAAAAATATCCAAGATTCGTTGGGTGAAGCATCAATGGACCAATACAAGAAAAAACAAGATTTATTAAAAGATATTGGTTTCTACATCCACGAAGAACAAGATAAATTGAAAACGGCACAGATGAGAACTCCTATTCCTCCACCTGTTCCATCTTATACTTCAAAATACATAACAGTTATCGCATTATTAGGTGTCATCGTCGTCTTGCAGCTCCTTTAAACATTTTTATTGTTTGGGAGAAGAAGTCTGTAGTCCAGGCAGAACGGATAGCGAACAAGGCGATAATCAAACACAAAAACATGAGAGCAGCCAAATAAATATAAAACATTTGAGTTGCACTTGATAAATTTGCGGACAATGTGGCCTGAATAGTCTTCAATGTCTGGATCTTATCGTTAGAATCTTGTATGTCTTGGTATTGTTGTTGATATGTCGCTAAATCTGCGACCAATTGATCTAATATTTTTTTGTTTAATTGATCAGTTCCTGCGTTCATTATGGTCAGGAAGTCCTTCAAGGCATCTGACATTTTTTTATTGTCAGCTACAACTTTCAATATGAGATCTTGCTGCGTTTTAGGATCTTGCTCGTAAATAGCAGTAGTGATTGTATTATTATAATCCGCCCTAGCTTCCTTGTATTGCGTCATAAAGTCGTCTAACTTTTGTTGACGTGATTCCTGAAACGACTTGCTGTCCATTGTTTTTGTATCATAATAAATAAATGTCAACTACTAAAGTTCAATTAAACATTGGAAGTACTTCAGTACAACCAAACGCTATTTTCAAAGGGCCTGCCGCTGATGCTTCTATGTTCACCGAAATGAAGCGTCGTCGTCTCCAAGCCATTGGAACCTGGAACGGTCAAAAACAACCCGGAGATTACCGTATGCAAAGGGGATTTACAGAAGGACTTACAACTGCTCGTAACCATTTGCGAGGAGCTTTTAAGAATTATATATCAAGTTAAAGATAACATGACCGATTTTCAGTCTGCTTTTGATACATCCACAAATAGTATTAATAGCACGGTGACCACGCAATTATCATCTGTTCAAGCGTGGTCAAATGTGCCAGGTACTCTAACAAAAGTTGTTTCTTCGGCTGCCGGTTACTTATGGGGATATGACAGCACTTTTAATGTTTGGAAGTGTACTGCCCCATGTACAGGTAACTGGGTAAAAATTGACACCAAGCCCCAAACATATGGTCAAGTAAGAGATATCGCACTTGACGACAACACAGTTTACATCCTTA
>Ga0208380_1000044_pt1 | contig 35611 bp, 43 predicted proteins | sample CryBogCBE27Jun07_FD_184570 | JGI IMG/M metagenome (GOLD analysis project Ga0208380, IMG submission 184570) | Freshwater microbial communities from Crystal Bog, Wisconsin, USA - CBE27Jun07 (SPAdes) | ecosystem: Environmental > Aquatic > Freshwater > Lake | place: Crystal Bog, Wisconsin, USA... | reverse complement strand
ATGTCGAAATTTTTCATATCAATCCTTAAATTGGCATCCCAGGAAGGACTCGAACCCTCACAAACGATTTTGGAGACCGTTGTGCTGCCATTACACTACTGAGATATTATTTCTTTACTAATGGATTCTCCACATCATCATGGCGGAGTCCCAACTCATCCGAAATTCGAGCCAACTCATCAAGAGCCTTCTCTTGTTTCGATTTCTTATCCTTACCAAATATTGCATCCCAATTACTAGCGAACTTTTCTTGAGATACACTATATGGTCTAGGACTTGAACCTTTGCCACCGTCACTCATATTTAACTCCTTTATTTGGCCGGTCCTGAGAGAATCAAACTCCCACTTCTAAGTTCGTAGCCTAGTGTAATATTCATTTTACTAAGGACCGATAAAAAACCATATAGAAACACACTATGGGATTCGAACCCTTCGTTCAGCATCAGAACTTCAAACCTACCCACCTGCTAGTAGGAGTTAATGTGTTTTTATATGGAATCCATTGTGTGTAGGGCATCGAAACCTACATTAAGCCCAATAACGGGCCTTTATTACCACTTATAAGAACACGGATTCTTGAGGTCATGACTCCCCAATATGGACAGGGTAATTACTCCTGTTTTTACCATATAGAAACACACTATGCCACGCTCTGAACCTGGACTCTTAGTAATGTGTTTTTATATGGCGTATCAACAATGCCGTATGCATCCGTCATTGCGTCTGTAATTAGTATCCGAGATTCCGAGCCTCGATATCTATCCCGTAGGTAGCAGTCCCGTGTATGACTTACTAAAAACTGATATACCATATAGAAACACACTCGGGGATGTGCTGAAAGTACCCCTTGATGATCCTAAATCGTTATGTTTTAGAATGTGTTTTTATATGGTGGTGATAGAAGGTAACGATCCTTCCTTTGAGGCTTATGAGACCCCCGCATATCCGTCTATGCTATATCACCGAATTGGCTCCCCTTCGTGGATTCGAACCACGCTTCACGGATTAACAGTCCGGCGCCTACACCTAGTTTGCTTAAGGGGAATATTTTTCTAATAAATCTTGCCAACGAATGGCTAGATTTTTGTTATATTTTTCAAACTTATTTTTTCTTCTATTTTCCATTTCTGGAAGATATTGAAGATTGTCTTGGTGATGTGAACCACCATTTATCAAAGCCACTATATGGTCAACTTCATAACCATCCGGACAATTCTCATAAATTTTTTTAATCAAATCTAAATCTGAATCAGGTAATATAGCATTAAACTTTCTTGCTCTATATTTACTAACACCTATTAAATTTTTTAATCTAAAATGTTCGGGAGATTTTCTACCCCACTTGTCCCACAATTGTGTGGATAATTGTCGTTTCAATTCTTTTTGTTCATCACTGTGTTTCCACCCTGGTTTTCCCAAGCATGGATGTTCATTGTTTTCGTAAAATCTCTTTGCTGAAATTGATTTTTTCTTCTTATCTTCTTCATTCCATGTCCTGGAGTTTGCACAAGACCTACAACAAAATGTTCCAGATTTATCGTGTTCTTTATTACACTTTGGACAAATTTTCATTGTTGAAAACTCCTAACTAAAAATGGTCGGAGTAGTAGGATTCGAACCTACGACCCCCTGGTCCCAAACCAGGTGCACTACCCAGGCTGTGCTACACTCCGAAAAATGGAGCAGTCATTACGATTCCCACGTAAATGTTAGGTGGACCCCAACACGGTTACTATCCGACTGCAAAAAGATGGTGCCCCATGAGAGAATCGAACTCCCGTACCCGGATTACAAAACCGGTGTAATACCATTATACTAATAGGGCGTATACTTATATATCTATGGTGGACCGTGAGAGAATCGAACTCTCAATCTCGGCTTGCAAAGCCGATGTTATCCCATTTAACTAACAGCCCATAAAAATTGGTGGAGACGACTGGAGTCGAACCAGTAATGCCTGAGGCGGCGGATTTACAGTCCACTGGGGTTACCAATTTTCCTACATCTCCAAAATTAGGATAAGCTACTTGTTTCCACACAAGCCCTTAATTGAGCGGTTACTCTGTCCATTCCTTTTATTCTACAGTCTGTGTGCAGAGGAATACTGCCTATCAGATTCTGGATTTCTCCGCTAACGGTCTTCTGCCACCGGATCTCTATCGTTAATCAAACGCCACTTTTACGAAAGTAGTAACGGGATTTGGTACCCAGTAGAGGTATCGATCCTCTGATTAACGCTTATCAAGCGTTTGTTATACCATTTAACTAACCGGGTAAACTTGGCGGTCTATAGGGGTAACGATCCCCTTCTTTTGGCGTGACAAGCCAACGTGCGTCCATGAACACTTACAGACCTAAATTGGTGCCCCAACCGAGACTCGAACTCGGATGCCGAAGCAGTGGCTTCTAAGACCACCGTGTCTACCAATTCCACCATCGGGGCAAAATACTTTTGGTACGGGTGGAGAATTTCGAAATCTCGACTCTCTGGTTAAAAGCCAGATACTCTGCCTCTGAGTTACACCCGCATATTACCATTTGTTTTGCTGACGCACTATTTGCTAAGTCTCAACGGAATTGGTGGCCACACTACCGTTTATCGACAGAGTTACTCAAGGTTGACGTTTACCTCATGGCTTACATCAGCAAAACAAATGGTATTCCGTACGAGGATCGAACTCGCCTGCGTAAGTTGAAAGCCTACTGACCTCACCAGAAGTCCAACGGAATAAAAATACACTTAACTTTTTAAGGAACAATTGATTGATTTCTCAATTCATGGATGAATTATAACACAACCAACAACTTTGTCAAACACTGTTGTAAAAATACAACAAACTTGGAGTACGTGACAGGAATCGAACCTGCATAAAACGGATTTGCAATCCGCACCCTAACCGTTCAGGTCACACGTACATGAATATGGCCCCGTTTTTTTGTCATTCTCATTGAGGTGGACGGGAGTTCCTCAAATCAGTTGCAACACAACTTGGTGGAGAGTCAGGGAGTCGAACCCTGTGACCGTATTACTACGGTCTACGGATTAGCAATCCGCTGCATTACCATCCTGCCCACTCTCCATATCTCAGTTTGGATTCGAACCTTGTTCTAGTATTGTCTATCTGCGCTTCCCACAGTGCTGACCGAGATGACTGGCGGAAACGGTGAGATTCGAACTCACGGACCCTTTCGGATCGTCTGTTTTCAAGACAGGTGCAATCAACCGGGTGCAATCAACCGGACTCTGCCACGTTTCCAATAAACCATATAGAAATACACTACCTTCACCCACTTACGATTGGCGTAACCAGCGGAAGTTAACAACCTGCTCATGTGTTGCTATAATGTATTTCTATATGGCAGGGGAGATGAGATTCGAACTCATGATACTGATTTCAAAGACCAGTGCCTTAGGCCTCTAGGCGACACCCCAACATACTCAAATACACTAAAAAATATCTAATGCGTTTGAGTATGGCCACTCCTTGCGGAATAGCCAAAAAAGAATACACTTAATTTTTAAAGAACAAGGTTGAATTCTAACAGACACGATGGTCTTTGTCAACCGTGTGTTGTTTTTACGCAACACCAAATAAAAAAACCTCAGAACTTTCGTTGTGAGGTTTAGTGAAATTTAATTAGATTTTATTCTGTTATGTTCCACTAACCCCGTTTACATGCGCCCATGTTTGATTATCGCTACCAATAAACGGTGTGCGATACTCACATGTTAGCAATGATTTGGACGTGAAAAACAAAATAAACTCCTTAATATACTATTATATATGCAACTTAATCTTTAGAAATTGGTTTTTTCCAATTTATTTTTCTCTTTTTTAATGGTTCTTCTGGATTTCTAAAGCCAGAAAATACTTCCCATAATCTTTCTTTGTGAACAAACTTAGTTAATAGACCACTTTCCATACCGTGTGCTTCTATTTCCCAAGGATGGTCCCAATAATCCATATTATCGGAATCAATCTTTAAGTCATGCCATTTACTTAATGTTTCATTGGTATGACCATAAGCAAATTGCTTAATATGCACCATTTCATGTGCAATTGTTTCTAATATATTTGGTACTCCAATATCTGGATTAACTTCTATTAGAAACTCTCTAGGCATATTCCTAGAATTATAACCTTCAACATATGCATAACCAAATACTTGCATATCTTTTTTGAATTTGATTACGATTGAAGTATAGTCTTGCATCTGCTTAGTTAATAAACTATCAGCATAAAACTTTGCAGCCCTATGAACATAAGGAGTAAATTTTTTATCGGGACTTCCAACAATCTTAATAGACATAGATGCTCCTTAAAGAAGCCATTATACATCTATTTAGAGTACCTGTCAACACCTATTCCACACTGTTGTAAAAAAACAACACCTTTATCACTTCGGTAATCATTTTTATATATAACCTTACGAATTCCTGCGGTAAATACTTGTTTTGCACAGTCAATACATGGTGCATGTGTCAGGAACATGACGGAACCATCTCCAGATTCACTGGATTTAGCAAGTTTAGCAATAGCATTTGCCTCTGCATGGATTACTTCATCTTTGGTTTTATAGTTTTCATCCTCACAAACATTAGTCCAACCAGGTGGCATACCATTATAACCAATAGAAATGATTCTATCATCTTTGACAATGATAGAACCAACCTGAAGACGTTTTGCTGAACTTAATTGTGCAGTCCGTTCAGCAATATCCATGAAATAATCAATAAACTTCTGCTTCATAATATATGGTGCGACCAGTAGGATTCGAACCTACCCCGTAAGAATTATGAGTTCTCGGCACTACCTCTATGCTATAGTCGCTAATTTGGTCCGGCGTAGAGGAATCGAACCTCTATTAATAGCTTAGAAGGCTACTGTTCTATCCGTTGAACTAACGCCAGTAGATTTAGTTTTTATAATCTATGGTATTTACAAGATTCATCTTTTCTTGTGCAGACCAATTCTGCAAATAATCATTGTCTTTATCAAACAAATCAAGATATTCAATCTTAGAAAGTTCACGACTTGAACTAATAATTTCATCCAGATGCTGTTGCGAAAACTCCTTGAGTTCTTCACCACCAGTGGTGTGCATAGTTACTTCATCCAATGCATGGACTTCTTCTTTACATTCCACGACATAACGAATTCGGTGCATTGAAATAGTTTCAACAAGATATAATTTAGACATTTCTCACCTTCTCCAAGGAGTCTTTACGCATCCAAAACGGAGTTTCACGGATTGCAATATTACGAAGGACAGCAACAAACTGAACGCCATCGATTTCTTTGGTTTGCTCAGGCAAAAGCCAGTAGAATTCCGATGGATTCAACTTGTTACGCATTTTGATTGGTTTGTTATCAACTTTTTTCATGATGTTGAGAAGTGTATCACAAGAGGGGGACTTTGGCAAGCCCCCTGTTGGAATTAACCTTTGATGCCGATTTTCTTAATGGCGTCTTGAGTTTTTACGATGTTTTCCAACCAAACTTTCAACATACCGTTGGCCATTTCCGCATCCTTAATTTCAACTTTGTCGTTGATTGTGAAGACACGTTCAAAAGCACGGTTTGCAATTCCTTTGTATAGGAAATGTTCATCATCAGAATCGTCTTTTGCGACACCTTTGATGACAAGTTTGTTGCCGTCCATTGTGATTTCAATATCAGACTTAGCAAAACCAGCAACTGCCATCTCAATGACGTACTTGTTTTCTTTTACTTGTTTGATATTGTATGGGGGATAACCCATTGATTTGGCTGTATGTTCTGTTGCTCTGCGTAGAGCATCAACAGTTTCTTCAAAGCCAATGAATTGACCGAACAGGTCTTTACCGAAGACATCTTTTAGATATGTCATATTTTTCTCCTAAAAAGCGAGTTAATAAAATGCGATACCCCGAAGGCGTATCTATTTCCAGCTTACTTTATACTGGACCAACTAACGAGTGGTAGTGAAATCTCTCGGACGCCTTTTACCGTGAACGTCAAACAGCCCTAAGGTGGGCCTGTCTTATATTTATACTTTCTTTTTTGATCCTATATTGTATTTCGGTACTAATTGCCATTCATGTTTCTCTTTGTGTGAGATAATCTTGACTTGGCTAATGAAGATTGGTTCGGGAACTTGAATCTGAGATTCATTGATAACCTTCACCAAACCCCAATCTTGTAACAACTTAACAATTGCATTTCTACGAGACAAATCATTCTCGGTTAAATCGGTTGGCTTACCATCCAATGCGAACAATTGTTTAAAGTGAACGATGTAATACTTACCTTGCTTGTGTAAAATATGGCAAGATTGAAAAAGTGTCTTATCTTTCTTAGATGCTACACCAATTCTGGTTAGAGTTTCACGGACCTTTAAAAAATCATCTGCTTCATTTAAGGTAACTTCAACTAGGTCTTGTATTCCTATCATTATTCACTCCGCCTTTATTTGTTTTTGCTTTTATCTCAGCGATTTGTTCATCATTAAGAATACGCAATGCTTCTTTGGCCTTTTCGTTGGAGTAACCAAAATACTGCTTGACACATTCTATATCCTTTAAGACCTCGGCTTTTTGCCATGGCTGAAACTTACGTTTCATTGGTCTGATTGTATTTAGATAAAAGGAATACTGAAGGTCTTTATCTAATTGACTGTGCATGTTCAATTCATTCACATACAATATGCAATCTTGATGGAAAGATAAGGATCGGTTCACAACAAAAGGAACATAATCTTTATAATCTTCTTCGTTTTCAAACACATTCTTCTTGGTTTGAAGGATAGATGGTATAATTTCTTTGAATAAATCAGGCATCAATTTTCTCCATACTTTTTACTATATTGGTTATTACCAATTCTTGATTTTTCCACGGAACATCCTTTTCCATCCCAAGAATTTATCATTTTTTCTCTATCGACCTGGATCAAATTTAAGGTTTCGGAATTTATTTTTCCAGCATGTATTTTAAAGTGACAATTTGCACAAACCAAAACACACTTCATAATTTCATCAACAGTTTTTGTCATGTCTGTATTTACTCTTTTGAATAAGGTAGCCACTTCTGATACCTTATTTTCTGGATTTTTATGATGAAATTGCATACAACAATCGTCAGTCTCACCACATACTGAACATTTACACACAATATTTGACCACAACCATTTATTTTTTTTCTCGGCAGTTCTTTTATATCGTTCTTTCAACCGTTGTTGGTTGTTTTTACGATACCTGTCCACTATGATTTTTCTTTCGGGTGTCATTTTAAGTATTTTTTTGTTGATAATAAATTTATTTATAAGGATCGTTATTTTTATAATAATGATCCATTATTTCCATTCAACATCAACCATTAATTCTACTAAAAATGCCATAAAATTTATTTCTTTATCTGCGGAAAATGCTGCTTGATATTGATATTTGGATATTGTCAAGACTGTTTGTGGAATAGATTGTGGTTTCATACAATCATTCATTATGTCATATATCTTTCTGAATAAAACAGAAGAATCTTGGTCAGAATTGTTTGCAACCCACTTGCGAGCACCAGCAAAATCTTTAGACTTTAGTGACTTGATAAGGTCAGACAATTGTACATCAGCAACATGGCCAAGAATACCTTTATCGATACTACCAGAAACACCATATCGTTGAAGTTCATTCAAAATACGGCGATTGTCTGGAAAATGTTTGGTGATGATGGCAGCAACCACATCCTTTTCGTATGTGATGTTTTCTTGTGTAAGAATACCTTCAACACGCTTGAAGAAAGCGGTTGCCATCTTGGCTTTAGAACCATTCAACTTGAAGTCGATACAAGTGCAACGAGAATGAATAGGATCAATAATCCGATTCTTAAAGTTGCAAGTGAATATGAACGAACAGTTGTTAGAAAATTCTTCAATAGAACCACGCAGGATCGCTTGGGCTTGGTGTGATAGATAGTCTGCCTCATCTAAGATGATAACTTTGCGACCACCCATCAAAGAAACGGATGATGCATAGTTTTTAATCTTGACACGAATGGTTTCAACACCATTCTCATCAGAACCGTTGATTACGATATAATCACAACCAACTTCTTCACACAAAGCCTTTGCAACTGTGGTTTTACCGACACCGGCGGTGCCAGATAACAAAAGATTGGGAATCTCTTTTCTGTTAACATATTCTTGGAAAGTTGCTTTCAAAGAATCGGGAAGGATACAATCTTCAATCGTTTTAGGACGATACTTTTCCACCCACAACAAGTGATTTGACATTCAATAACCTCATAATATAAAAATTCATTGTATCAGATTCTACGCCACTGGTCAAGTTCTTTGACATATAACTTACCATCAGGACCAGGAACAATATTCACCTGAACTTTTTTCTCTGTACCAGGTTTGTATGTTGGACCTATACCCGATATAACATACATGTTTGTTCCATAGTATTTCTGTGGCGGCATTTCTTCACCGTATGTTGCACTCAATTGCAACACAGGTTTGGTATCAATCTGTTTTTGTAGTTCTTCGGAAGGAATCTCGTCTTGTTTATAAACAATCCGTTCTTTCACTTCCTTGTAACCTTCAATACCGGCAACAAGTAGGCCAGCAAGGCCTAATGTTTTTGCAAAAGACCTACGAGTTGCTTTTTCCATTTTTAGTGGCTTTCTTTGCAACGGTTTTTCGTGGTGTGCGTTTCTTTGGAGTAGGAAGTGGATTTACTGATTCCGGAAAGGTTTCAATAATCATTTCTTTTTGTTCTTCAGTTAAAGGACCATCGTCTTTTTCATACTTTGGTTTTTCAACAAATTTAATAGTTGCACCACCAATAGTTCCTGGCATAGGAATTGGATTTCCAACCAATTCTTCTTCTTTAAAAGCGTCTTCAAGTTGTTGCGATGTTGGTGATTCAATCAATTCATATTCAACAGCAGTTTCTGTTTTTTCAGGACCCAATTGAACCAAAGGTGGTTCTGGTTGTGTTTCTACAGGTTTAGACTTGAATAGACCAAATAGTTTACTTAACATCTTTAATACTTTCTAAGAGAGCTTCAAATTCTTTGAATTCTGCAACTTCTTCTTGTAATGATTGGTTGTATTGAACCTTAGCCATGCGCTTGATAATCTTCTTAGGGATTTTCAATTCATCATGGGCAAGACTTACCATGTCCGCCATAGATTGTGAGGTTGATTTTGCACGTGACATGCATACCACAATTTCTTCAATGTAACCTTTGAGAGACTTCAGTTGTTTCTCATCAAAGGTGCCGTATAATGTTTGAACTTGGTTAGTCATATTTAGAAGGTGCTTTCCTTAGATTCAATTGCAATCCAGTATTGGATTTCTTCTTTGGTGTTTTTGAATTGTGCCAAACCTTTGAATGAGATTTGAACATCATATGTACCTTGAATCATCTTCAGGTTTTCAGTCTTGAATACGAGAGTAAATGTTTTACCGTTGCCATCACCGACTTTGATAGAACTGGTGTGTTGTGAATCATCCTTGGCATCATAAGCAAAGATTTCAACAGTTTCACCATCAGACTTAATTGCGATGTTTGGTGATGATAGGATTGCGGCAGAACGCATGATTTCTGCATAGTCAACGTCAGACAAGGTGAAAGAATAATCAATGTCATTCAACTTGATTTCTTTTTCTGGTGGAACAACAATGGTGTCTCTAGACGCCATGCGATACTTTGTCTTGCTACGACCACCCTTGAAGGTAATATTAGACGCATCAAATTCAAGTTCGACATCACCCTTGAACATAGAATGCACCAACAAGAATTGGTTCAAATCATACACACAAAAGTTTTGTGGAAATTCATCTTTGACTGTTGCTTGTGCCAAGACGGACTTGCCAGCAGAGATGGTTGTCAACTTGTTACCTTGTTTGAATTCAAGGTTTTGATTGATTGTAGAAAAGTTCTTTAGAACGTTAAGTGTTTCGGTTGATAGTTTCATTTGTTTTCCTCATTATGTAAAGTTTCTTTAGAATAGATTATATCATGTTCATAAAGAAACATCAAGCAGCACATAGCATGTGACAAGTGATGAATACCAGATTCTGGGTCATCTTGTTCGCCACGTTTCCAAGCCCAAACATGCCTTTGAAGTGCATCAAAATACCTACGTTTAGAATCTGGAACTTTTTGCCAGTTATCACGTTCATATTTTTGTGCACCAAAGGTAAGAACCTTTACGGTTTCTTCTAGTGCAAATGGTGGCAGTAAACCATATTCTAGTTTACCACCATCAAATTTGCGACCAGGTTCTTGGACCTGAGTGGACACAGCAACCGGAACACTGATTGGAGTTTCATCATCACTGTTGCGATATCCATTTTCAGCCATTACATTTCTCCAACATAGTTTGCAACAGCAGGCATGTCACCGTGGAAGTGATATGTACCAATGTGTGCAGTTCTCATCCATGGGCACAAGTAGATTTCTCCACCAATCTTACGCCACATTTGACAGAACATATAATCTTCTGACAAGTAGCGGTCAGAACCACCACCAGTGATAGAATCTGCTGTATCAATAACTGTATCAAAGAAAGCGTGAATGTAACGTGAACCATCAAAGTTGGCTTGACCAACGTGGTCTGGACGATAACGAATCATTGGATATGCTTCTTCCATCTTTGCAAAGACTTCACGCTTAACCATCATGAAACCAGTACCAATTTCCAAAACGGATAATGGTTCTGTCACAGAGAATTGTGCAGTACCTTTAACTGGATTGAAAACGAAGTCACCAGCAACCTTTTCTAAGGTTTGTGGTTCAATGCTAGGATTCTTTTCAATTGCACGTTTGACGGAACGCCACTTGATTGCTTTCTTAGGATAAGGTCCACCGATAACATCTTTATCCAAAGCCAACATTGCAATAACATCTTGTGGATTAAAGTTGATATCTGAATCAAGGAACAATAGATGGGTGCATTCTGAACGATGAATGAATTCATCAACCAAGTAATTACGTGCACGTGTAATTAGTGATTCATTAAACAAGAATGAGAATTTGACCTGAATGCCATATTGCATACAGAGACCTTGCAAGTCCAAACATGCTTTCATGTATAGACCGTGGTTCATACCACCGTACATTGGGGTGGCAACGAAGATACTATACTTTCTTAGTTCTTCTGTTTTGATTGAAATTTCCATGTGAACTCCAAGTTAATAAAAAAATAGGAACCCCGAAGGGTTCCAAGGCTCAATTAGGTTCTAAAAGAAAAACCAGCTTGTGCGGCAGCTTGAACTACAGACTTAGATGGTGTACCGAGACGGTAGTAGTTTACTTTTTTGCCGTTAACTTTACGGCTGTTAGTGTAGATGCAGTGACCTTCTTTGCGAAGTTCTTCAATACGTGCACCAATGTTTTTAACACCAAAACGGCGTTGTGCAGATTTTACGCTGAAAGTGTTGTAACCTTCTGTTTGTGAAAGTGCATTTAGCATTCTTTGCTTTGCTGATAGCTTGCTCATAATATAATCTCCTAATAAAATAAAAACCACATTGCGTGGAATTGACATCATACTATTATGTATGTAATATGTCAAGCATATTTGTGGTATACTTGACTTATCTACCGACTTGTGGCAGATATTTTGCTTTGGTTTCTTCCCAAGACAAATAGATTAGGTCATCATAGAATAAAGATTCATACGATACCTGATTTTTCTTTTGTAGTTGCCGAATGCGAGGTTTGGCATACTTGCTTTTCCAGATGTTGGTGAGTGATTCTTCTGATGTATCAAAAGATTTAACCAAAACATATTCATCAATTTCTTTGCGTAGAAATTCATTTGTATTGTTATACAAAGGAGAGAAATAGATTCCACGTTGGTGTTCTGTGCGAATCAACTCTTTTGGAATTTTTAGTTTACCATATGCAAAGTTCAATGAACGATTCTTGTGGTCACGTTTCAGTGGAAGTCCTTGTGTGTTGGTTGCTTCCCACCATTCAAAGTATTTTCTTGTGTGGTTTTCTTTGATCCATTTGTAGACCATGTTAGCAGTAGAACGCTTAGGTTCAAAAGCAACAGACCCACTAGAGAATCCCATTTTCTGCCAATGTTCCAAACCATCGTATTGAGAAAGCCCGTTGGCTTTGGTCTTTCCGTAGAGTGACGTTGTAGTAACGCCAACAAGAGTGTCTCCATAACGAACTTTCCAATCTTTTTGAACTGTGTCGGCAAGGCATAGTAAAGCCAACAACTTACCACCCATGTAGTTATAACCAAGTGGTTGTAAGGGCACAATTGTAGAACCAATTGCTGTGTGGTTAATCATACCTTGTTGTGTCTTAACATCTCTAGACCAACCAATTGCGTTATCACGAGGCGTCAAGTCTAAGAAGTCAGATGAGATACAAATAACACCAAGGTACTTACCCGAACGACCATCAACAACGGTGTAAAATAAATTACGGCCAATGTTGGAATTGTTCTTCATGGTAGATGAGAATGTACGAATAGCATTCCATGTTTCTGCCAAATCACCATTATGCAACTGCATAACAGGTTCTAGTTTTTCATAGTCATCTGGTGAACTAGGAACCCAAAAGTTACTCTTGACTTTTTGAATCAATTTCTCTTGTTCTTTGTTGACCATTTGAACTTCATTGCCCCATAATGTAGAAATATCTTCTACGGGATAACGTTCTTTTACTTCACACCATTTTTGATATAAAGTATATTCTCTGACATCCATTGAAGATGCATAAGTTAGGTCTTCAATGAGTGTTTTTTTTAGTTGTTCTTCATCAATATGTTCGTGGACAGGATTGTTTTCCTGCCACGACTGCCATTGTTTCTCAACGAACTCTAGCGGAGTTTTTGCCATAATAAGTAATATTTAATATAAATAAAGGTGTAGGTCACGATGCTACCAACATCCACCTACTCTATGTCAAATTCTAACATAAGGACACAGCTATGTCAAGTATATATTCCATCTATAAAGCCACAAATACCATCAATAAAAAAGTATACATTGGTTTTGATTGTAATTGGCCAAATAGAGTATATTCACACAAATCTCGTTCTACCGAAAAAAACAATATAAAATTTTATAATTCTATTCGTAAATATGGATGGGATAATTTTGTATGGGAAGTTATATATCAATCAAAAGACGGTGAACATACTTTAAATGTTATGGAACCTTTTTTTATAAAAGAAAATAATTCTTTCAAAAAAGGTTTGAATTCTACACTTGGTGGTGAAGGAACTTTAGGTAGACCAACATCAAAAATGACTAAAAGTAAAATAGGAAAAGCTTTAAAAGGCAAACCAAAATCTATATCACACATACAAAAAATGTCTGAAACAAGAAAAGGAATAAAGCCTTCCGAAGATTCTTTAAGAAAAAGGTCCGAATCAATGAAACGAACCTTAGCTCTCAAAAAATTATCTACTCTTGTTTAATTGTTTAACAGGTTTATTTTTTGCCTGTTTCATCATTAATGCTTGATATTGTGCCATTTTCTTAATAACCTTGTTTCGTTTATCTAAACCAGACTTTAGTGCTAGTGGTTTTACACGGTCAGTGTATACAACACCATTCATGTGATCCAATTCATGCAAGAAACAACGAGCAGAAATGCCAGTGTATCTTGTGGTATGTTCTTTACCAGTGAAGTCTTGGTATTTTACCGTAACTTCTGTTGGTCGTGTAATACGTAATCCCAACAATGGGAAAGATAAGCAACCTTCCAACATGTGTGATTCACCTGAGGTTTCAATAACTTCAGGATTAAAGTGTGCAACGTAATCATCACCAGCACCCATGACAAACACACGATATGGAAAGCCGCATTGATTTGCAGACAGACCAACACCATTATATTTCTTGCAGGTTTCAACCAACGATGATGCAAAGTCATTTGGGTTAATAATTGCATTCTCAAAGTCAAAGTGTGGCATGACCTCACGTAGAATTGGGTCATCAGGAGAAACTAAATCAAACGTTTCAATAGTTTCTGCCGGCGTTTGTTGTATATTTGTTATTGCATCTGATGTGTCAATCTTAAATACACCATCAATTAATTTCATTTCAGTCATTTAGTCACCTGTGAGAAGTTGTTAACTTTCTTAAACCTAATAATGGACCTAAACTTTTCAAAAAGTTGGTCACCCTTGTGGCTGATAACAAAAATATTTGTTTCACTGCCCATATCATGAATCAATTTCAAGAATTCATCCGTGCCAACACCATCCAAACTGGAATCAAATACTTCATCCAGAATCAACAAGTTGGTATTTGTTGAGTTTTTCATCTTAGCAATTTGGCGCCATGTAAACAAAAGTGCCAAGTCAATACGCATCTTCTCACCTTCTGAAAAATTAGAATAACTGAACTCATCACGGTGTCGTGACTTGATAGTTTCCTCAAAGTTCTCATTCAAGTTAAAGTTGACAAAGAAGTCCATTGCTTTCAAATACTTATTCACCAATTTATTGATGATAGGTAGATACTGCTTGATAATCTTTGTCTTGATACCATTGTCTTTCAACAATGATGCGGCGTATTCGTGATAATGCTTTTCAACAGAAAGTTCTTCTTGTTCTTTAACCAAAGTTGACAATTCTGTTTTCAAGTCTTTCAACTTTTGGTTGTCTTCTGTTAAGGTATCTTTCTGTTTAGACAATGCATCAATTTCAGCATTAAGTTTTTTGATATACTTGTTGATTGCTGAAATGGTTGAATTGTGTTTTACGATTTCGTTGTTATGTTCCGTGATGTGTTTTGAGATTTTTACAATCTCATCCAGACGGTTTTGCAACTTGCTGTATTCTTTATTGAGTTCCACCAAACCATCTTTTTGCAACAACACCTTTGATGAGTGTTCATTGATTTGCTCTTGTTTGAATTCAACATCAAGAACTTGTTTACATGTAGGACAGTTATCGTTGTTGTGATAAAAAGCAATATCTTTTTCAACTTTTTTGATTGAGGTTTCAATCTTTGCTTCAAGTTGAAGTAACTTCTTGCTTCTTGTTTCAACCGTTGCCTGGTCTGCAATCTTCTTATTCAATGCATCAATATGCTTTTGAATCAACTCAATGTCTTTTGATAGCTGTTCAGCCTGTTTCTGATTTGTCTGTATTTCTTCTTTTCTACCTACAATTTCATATTCATTATTCTTCTTGCTTTCTTCAATGTTTTGCTTTTGCATCTGAATCTTCTCAGATACAAGTTCCATTGCATACTTGTTTCTTGTAGTAGTATCTTTAATTGCCGACATACGTTCTTTGATAAGACCGTTCATTGCGGTAAAGATTTGAATGTCTAGCAATTCTTCAATAATTGTTCTGCGGTCAGCAGGAGTCAACTGCATGAATGGAACAAAGGATGCCGAACCAAGGATGACAATTTGCGTGAATGACTTATAGTTAAATTTGAGAATGGATTTCTCTAAGAAGTCTTGGTAGTCTTTCGCCTTGGCATCTTGGTTCAGCAAAACACCATTGAGAAAAATTTCAAATGTATTGGGTTTGATACCACGAACGACCTTGTATTGTTTCTTGCCAATAGAAAATTCAATCTCAACTACAGCATCTGATGTGTTGATTGAGTTTACAAGATTTGGTTTGTTAATCTTACGAAATGGTTTACCAAACAACACAAAGCACAGTGCATCCAAAATTGTGGACTTGCCTGCGCCGTTGTTGCCAATAATCAAGGTGTTGGGAGATTTGTCTAGTTTGATTTCAGTAAAAGAGTTACCGGTACTTAACAAATTCTTCCAACGAATAGTTTGAAACTTTATCATGCCTGTTCTAAGTTCAATGCCTCAACATAAAGTTCACGCATCATAGTTTTTAACCTGTTATTATCAATGCCATCATTTTGTATTGTATCCACATATTTGTTAATGATGGTTACAGTATCCTCGGCTTCATCAATTCTATCATCATTATCATCATCTGTCAAGTCCAATGCATCTTCAACAATGGTAATATCAAGTGGATTAAGTCCGTAAATCTTATTCATAAACTGGTCAAACAGATATGGATTAGTTTTGTTTACTACCACAACCTTAACATAAACACCGGCACATGCACTTAGGTCTTTGCTCAATACATCTTTAATTTCTTGGTTCTTATCATCATAGATTATTCTATGAAACATAGTGTTAGGATTTTGTATAAAGCCCAAGTCATAGGAATCCAAGTCAAAGAGATGGAAACCACGAGGATCCGAATAGTCCTGCCAGGTAAGTTCATATGGGTTTCCAAGATAGTGAATATTCCCATCACTAGACTTATGGTGATAATGACCGCTAAAAGTAACATCAAAACGCTTAAAAACATTTCTATCCAATCCTTCTTCTGAAGTCATACCACGATGCATGACAAAACCTGCAATTTCAAAATGACCCATACACACTTTAGCTGTGGTATTGTTCATTTCGTCCATACATTGTTGGTAGTTCTCAGCACAAATCCAAGGTACCATACAAATATCATTACCATCTACGTTAATTGTTTGTGGTGAATCAATAACTGTAATGTTACTATACTCACGCAACAGCAAGTCTACTGAATTAACGTCATTAGTGTTTTTAAAATAAGTATCATGATTGCCAGCCAACATGTATACTTGAATATTCTTTTCTGCAAGCACATCGAAGAACATCTCCTTTGTTCGTTTTAGAGAATAAAAATTAACGTACTTACGTCTATCAAAAGTATCACCAAGTATAAGCAAAGTGGTAATGCCACAATTATCCAGAGTAGTAAAAAAAGTGTCTCTATAAAACTTCTCATAATAGTCCAAAAAGTGAACTGAGTCATTTCTTGCTCCAAAGTGTTGGTCTGTTATCAATGCTACTTTCATAATCCCATTCTAAAAAGTTTTCAATACCTTTAGGTTCTCATTCTAAAAAGTTTTCAATACCTTTAGGTTTCTTTACGGCTGCCTTCTTGTCATCTTTCTTTTTCTGTTGGCCATCTTCATAGTTCTCAATGAATTCGGCAATGTTATCATACAGTTCAAACTGTCTGTTGCCACCACCTTCTGTTTCTAGCATTTCAAACTCATCTAAGATACCAAGTTGTTCCGTAGATTTGTACTTCACATAGAGTTGTTTTTTCTCTTTCTGAATCCTACGCAGGAACGCATAATAAATGATTTGCGTGAAATAGGCAAATGGATTCTTTGACTTAGTAGGATCAAAGTTCTCAAAGTACATTAAACAGTTTTCAATACCATCTCCTATCATGTCTTCTCTGTGAGGATAGTTTATGAAGTTAGGTTTATGTGATAGACCCTCTGCAATCTTCATCCAACATTCACCAATATAGTTTGGTATTGGTTCATTAGGATTGGTAAGTTTACGTTCTTTGTAAGCAATCAATGCTTGTAGAAAGTCTGCGTTGTTAATGTAATGTTTAGTACTCATTCAAATATACCATAATTTTTGTTGACAAAAGACTTGACAAGTGTTAAAGTCTCGGTGTTGACCATTGAAATCAATGAATTGTTTTTTCTTCTGGTTCCATTTCATTAAATGCCTGGACAATTAATGATTTGATTTTATCATTTAGTTCTGATTGAACTTCTTTCTCAAAACCATCTTCTGCATCCATCTTAATGAGATTATCCACAGAATTCTCATAATATTCAGCGAAGTCATCACTTGGTGTTGTGATGAACAAGATATCTTTGCTAGTTAGAATAACTTCATTCTTTTCTACCAACTGAACTGGCAAAAAGAAACTAAGAATGATATGTGAGGTCATGCCTCGGTCTGTTACATCATATACCATAGGGTTGGTCAATAGGTAATGACCTTCCATAATTTCTTCAGTAGTGCTGATGATATCACTTCCATTTTGTAGTCGGACGAGTTTTACATTTTTCATTTTTTTAGTCCTATCTTATAAGTTTTAAATGGAAACTTCTCTTCCGTATATATCTTCACCCGTTCCACGAAGTGCCGTAAAGTAAAATTCATGTGTTTTCCGACTCGCATATCGTCCGCAATGTCATAGAGAGTTGCTTGGTCTTTTCCCGTAGACTGTCGCAATCCTCGTCCAATGCTTTGTAAATTTCTAACACGACTTTTGCTTGGGCTTGCAAAGATAATATTATGTAAGTTTCTAATATTAATACCAGTACTAAAAGTACCGTAAGAAGCGACAACGATTGCATCATTTTCTATCTCCATAATCCTTCTGATTTCTTCTCTGTCCGCAGTATCTGTTCCGCCGTGGACAAAGAATACTTTTCTATTACCAATCTTCTCGGTATTCTTAATAAGATTATAAAGGTTCTTGCCATGTTTATCAACCATTTGATATAATATGAGCGTATTATTACCTAAACTAACCGCTAGATTTTTAATGAATTTGTTTCTAGCTTCACACGCAATTAGGTACTGAATCTCAGCTTGATAATCTGCTTTCTTCATTTCATCACAAACATCATCTGGATGTTTCAATATCAAGCACTTAATTTCAAACGAAGAAGCAATCTTCTTATCAATCATCTCCTTAGTGGTGATTACTTTCTCCACTGGTCCAAATAAGCCCTCTAATACTAACTTGTGCGTTTTGGTGCCGTCAAGCGTTCCGGTGAGTCCTATGCGATATTTGGTGTTAACACATGCAGTGAGTATTGAAGTTAATGATTGTGCTTTAAATAAATGCGCCTCATCACCAATGATATAATCAAATTGTTCAAAGTATTGTGTCGGCATCTTATATAACGACTGCCATGTAGAGATTGTTACAGGTAAATTTGTGTGTTTATCTTTACCCTGGTATATTTTGTGTACATTTTTTTCAGAATCCCAACCGTAGTCTTCAAAATCTTTAGAAAGTTGTTCAACCAAAGATGTTGTTGGAACAATAATAAGGCCCTTGAGTTGTTGGTAATCAAACAACTGTCTCACCAACATGTAGATGATTAGAGATTTACCTGAAGCCGTTGGTGAAATTAACATTGCACGGCGACTTTGCATTGCATGAACAAATGCATTGATTTGGTGGTCGTGAACCTCAAATGGTAGACCTAAAGTTTCAATAAACTTCTTAGCATGATATAAAGAGAATTCATCTTCAACAAAGTTGTGTGAGAAAGCATAATCTCTTTCGGTGCAGAATTCTTCAAGGTAACTCAATAGACCAATGTATAGATGGTTATTTCTTAGGTCAAACAAACGAATCTTGCCATCCCAGATTCTATTTCTAAATGCTGGAACAAATTGGTGACCGGGAACAAAGAACGTAAAGAAGTCTGACAACTCCTGTGCCACATGACGTTCACATTTTACTTTGAGATATACCTCGTTTACTTTGGTTATCTCTAAATGTTCTTTATTGTCCTCCAATGAATCTCTCCCAATCAATATAAGATTTCAATTCCCATGCACGTTGTTTGATTTCACCCATGATAGATTCTACCACAGTTACCACTTCTTCATGGTAAATCTTCTTCTCTAGTAGTTTGATTAGGTCTTGGTCAGATTCCAAGTAGAATGAAATGTCAGACTTGAGTGTGAAACGGAATGGTTCCCAGCCTTGTTCATCAAGTTCTTCTTGTGACATTTTGCCAGTATAGTATTCCCATTTGAGTTTACGCATACGCAAGTAATCAAAGTTGGCTTTCTTTGCAGCCATCTTATGTTTGATTAGAACATCAATATACTTACTGTGTAGCTTTGGGATTTTTAGGAGTTCTTTGCCCGGTTCTGTTTGGTCAATATCGGCGTCAGATTCCCAGGATTTTAAGATTTCATCAAGTTTGTTCATAATATAAAGTTAAAATTAAGCGTTTGTTATATCAAAATACTCATATCTAAAAACAGCTTCTGCCGTTATAATTGTATCCGCAGACTGTTGTGTGTCAAACTGTACGTCAGAAAGAGATACAGGAAACATTCTGTGGAAGTTAATTCTCACTAATGGATTATTTAGTGCACTCATAATAGTGAGTGTGGAATCAGAATAGTAACTTGGTTTTGGACTGTTTGCATTTTGTAATGCATTATATGTTGCACGGTCATTCAAGTTTGTTGGTGCAGCAATAGCCAAGAACCATTTATATAACTCAGACCACGATGTAAGGTCTTCATCAATATAAAATGCAACCTTAAATTCATTATAAGATAATTTGTTACCAGCAACAGGAACATCCAAAAATGGTGTATTGAATTCAACATCACCTAATGTTACGCCAGGAAGATTTGCGTTGTGGCAAAAATACTGTATCGTTGGCAATCTGTTGAAAGCCAAGATAAACTTTGACGGTTGTAGAAAATTGGTATTAGAGGGTGTTCTGTTTAGTGCTGTCATACCTCTATTTATGACAACAAAAAACCGCCCGAAGGCGGTTCTTATTTACTTAATCTGTGTACTAAATGACACAGGCACATCAACCTTTACGGGTCTATTAAAAAGTCTTAGAACCAGATTTGATACTGGCTCTTGAACTAATCCCATAATATATCGTAACATATTATTTTACTTCAACAGACAAAGTTGCTGGAACATCAACTGTAACTTCAGGTGCTGGTGCGGGTGCTTCTTCAGCAACAGGTGCAGCTTCTGGTGCAACTTCTTCTGCTGGTGCAGGTGCTGCTTCTGGAGTTGCTTCTGGTGCAGGTGCTTCCTCAACAACTGGTGCTGCAATTGTTACTGAACCAGTAATTGCTGCGCCCAATGCATTTCCTTCTTTATCAACTGCTTGTGCAGTGATAGCAAATTCGCCTGGACCAACATCAGCAAATTCAGCAACATAAGGTGCTGCTGTCAATGTTTGTTCTGGGAAACCAGCCAAAAAGAAACTTTGATACCTGCGGTTTCTGTACCGGCAGGGAATTGTTGTGCTTGTGCAACAACGGTAACGACTACTGTAGACATAATGACTCCTTTATAAAGTATTGTGGAAAATCCACACAAATATTTAGGTTGGAACATTGTTTCCAAAATATTACAGGCATAAAAAAAGGGAACCGAAGTTCCCTTTTAAAGTACCACTCTGCGGTGGTTTCGTCAATTACATCAAGTTCTTGACAGCGAATAGACGGTAGTATACGTTAGATTGAGCGTAAATACGACCATTACCAGCGTTCAAGCCTTCTGCAAATGGGTTTGCAACCATACCGTAACGGGTTTTGAAACCAATTTTTGGTTGGAAGGTGAATTGGTCAACTGCACGAACCATTTGTAGAGGAACGTATGGGCAGTAGAACAAGCCAGCGTCATAAGGAGAAGAACCCTTATAACCAACAGTAACCAATTCTTGGTTAGATGTGTAACCGCCATAATATGGATCGATGTACACTTTGATACGACCGTGCAACATACCAGCAAATGTATTGCCTGTATCGTCAACTTGTAGGTCAGCTTGTAGAGATGGAGTGTAAGACAACACACCAGCCATAGCCATAGCGGAAGCAACGTCTGAAGAAACAATCAGAACGTTACCTTTGCCTCTACGAGTTTGTTTTGCAATAACGTTAGCATCACGTTCGATTTGGAAAATCAAACCTTTGAAACGTTCAACAGACCAACGACCGTTAGAGTCTGTATCCAAGTCAAAGTAACCAGCTGTTGTTGTACCGTATTGAGCACCGATTTTAGCGCTTTCATAAACTGTACGGATAACTTCTCGGTTGATTTCAGCAAGAATTTCTGTAGACAGAATGTTAGACAATTCTGTTTCAGCGTCAAGACCGTGAATTGCTTTCAAGTCTTGTGCTAGTTCTAGAGAATATTCAGCTTTCAATGCACGGCTAGCTGCTGTAACAGTAACTTTCTCGATAGAGAAAGCCATTTGTTGGAACACAGAACCGTTGTCAGCACCCAAGAATTCAGCAATGCTTGTTGGCATAGCTGTACCGGTTGTAACGGTGTTGGAGCTACCTGGAACTGCACCAACAGCAGTTTGTGTGTTAGCTGTAGTATCAGATGCGGTTGTACCAGCAATTTGCATTTGGCCGCCGTAGGTGCTACCATAGCCAGAAGCAGATGTATTACCAGAGAAGATTGTGTTAGCTTCATTGTAGAAAGCTTCAGAACCTGTTTGGTTGTTGTAACGTGCACGCATTGCGAAGATAAGTCCTGTAGGACCAGTCATTGGTTGAACACCAGCGATATCATAAGCAATTAGGTTAGGCAATGAACGGCGAACCAAGCTGATTAAGATTGGGTCGAAGTTGCTGATACCAGAACCAGTAACGTTTGTTGGACCGTTATCGGTTGTTTCGTTCAAGGCCATACGGTCTTGACGCATAGCTTGTTGTTGGTTTTCCAATACCAAAGCAGTTACGCTTCTTTTGTATGGATCTGTAATGGAAGCTAGTTCTGGATGCTCCAAAACTGGTTGCCATTTTTTTTGTAGTTCTTCTGTCATAAACATGTGAATGTCTCCTATTTTTGTGAAACTGATTTTTTATTTATATTATTACATTCTTTTGTTAAGAATGCCAACGACTTGTTCCATCAAAGGATCAACAGACTTGTTAGTTTGTTTTTCTTCTTCAATGTGGACTTCATCATCTAAAGCAGAATTGTCTGCAACTTTTACATCAACTTGGAAGTAAGATTCAACCAATGTTGACAACTTTGCCGCAAATTCTTCTTCAGTAGTAAAATCCACACCCTCTGCGAGTGCTTTCAATTTTTCTACTTGAGTTTGCGATAGGCCTTCACACACTGCGTAGATAGCCTCAGATTTTTTATGTTCGTTTAATTCTTTAGACATTTCAACGCCACGGTTGATTTGTTCGTTAAGTTGCTCTTCCAATTCGGAAACTTTTTCTGCCATTTCAGCAACAACATCAACTTTGTCTTCAGGAATATCAATATAGTGTTCAACAAACACATTGCGTAGAGCACCAATGAAGTCTTCTGCAATTTCTGCACGTAGACCTGTTTCTACTGCTAGTTCGTTTTCTTTCATCCATTCTTCTGCCATGTAGTTTAGATAGTCATCAACTTTGGATGCCAAATCTTCTTTAACTTGTTCAACAGCAGAATCAAATTGTTCAACCAATTGTGCTTCAACTTGTTCAGCAATAGCTTGAACACGTGCAGAAACAGCAGCTTCAAAAATTGTAGTTGCTTTAGCTGCAAATTCTTCTGATAGATTTTCACCAGCCAACAATGCACGAACGTCATCAGACATGTCTAATGCTTCCATGTTAACGTGTTGACCTTGTGAACCAGCTGTGTGGTCACCATCATAGTGTTGGAATGTAGCACCTTTGTTCATGCCGAATGTGTTTGCTGGCAATTTGCCTGCGATACGGTCACGAATTTGGTCAATGTGGTTAGCTGTGTGAGTTGTTGGATGCATAACATCTTTACGACCCATAGTTTCTTGTGGTTGACCTTGTGGTTTTGCTGCACCAACGCCGTCTTTTTGTGCGCCGACTGGAGGTGTTGCACCAGGAGGAGTTGCACTTGGAGTACCTTTTAGGTAATCAGGCAATTCTTCATCGTTAACTTCTGGTGAGTGACCAACAACACCTGCATCTTTTTCGCCGTAAGCGACAGATGCTTGGAGTCTATCGTCACCAACTACACCACCTTTGTGTGCGTCTTGACCACGTTGACCTCTTTTTGCCGCAATGTTAGCGTCAAAGGTTTCTTTAGAACCTTCACCCAAAATTGCTTTAGCGGCTTCTGACAGATTGAATCTTTTTGACATGTAAAATCTCCTTGATTTTGTATTGAATATTTATAGGTTATAGTTTTTTCATGAAGTTTTCAAATATGCGAAGACTTACTGCTTCAATATCCGCACTAGAAGCCGACTTGATTTCTCTAATCGCCTGTGCGTGTTCTACTTCAGTCCAAACACCATTTACCAACATCCATTCTTTTCCTTCCATGATGCCCTGCACGAATGCTCCAGGCGCAGAAGGGTCTGCTACAATATCCGCCGCTGTGGCTAGATAAAAGTCGGGTTGAACAACATTAACGCCGTTAACATTTTTCAATGAGCCCATACCTCTTGAAGAAACACCCAATTGAGCGCCGCCTTCAATCAATTGGCGGGCGATTTGTCCCATTGGTGTTTCTAGAATTTTTGCTTTACCGATCCATTGTGTACCATCTTCACGTAGACCAACAATCATGTGAGATACACGGTCTAAGTTAATAGTTGGAGAATCTGGATGACCTAATTCACCAAACGCACGGTGTTTGTTGATGTATTCTTCTGTATAACGATGAACTTCTTTTTTCATCGTGTTGTATTCGTATAGACGGCCATTCTTGTTTTTCTTTTCAGCAACAAGAAATGGACCTTCTATGTACAGTTCTTTTTTACCATCTGCACCCTCGGTCAGATAGTTGACTGTTTCGTTGATTTCTTTAATGAGTTTCATTATTGTACCTATTATGGTGTTACGTTGTATGGTCTATAGTTGAATGCAGCAGGATCATTAAATTGACCACGTTGATAGTATTCGTTTTGTTTACGCAACTCAATAATTAGTGTGTAAGCGCAATTTGCTACCAAACCAATAGTTTGAACGCCGATATCACCTGTTGCACCAACTGCATTATTTGGAATAGAAACCATACCTTGGTCTTCTGAATATTCACCGCAAAGGTCCATATTCATGATAGGCACATTATTTGCTGCACCGTTGCCAGTCCAAAACAATTCAACATAGCCCTTTTGTTGTGAAGCAATATTGTAACCAATTCTAGTTACAGTTAAACCGTAATAAGACAATGGTGTGCCGTTTGGAATAACATTGTTATTACTTGTCAAAGCACCATATAGTGTGTTTGCTGCAATACGAGAAACGTTATATTCTTGACCAGAACCATCAAAATTGGCAGTCAGTTTGATAACTGCTTTTTCTGTGGTGTCTCTTAATACTTGATATGTGAAAATATTTGCCATGTTTATTCCTAGTCTTACGGTGTAAGATTGTAAGGCTTGTAGTTGAATGCTGCTGGGTCGTTGAACTGACCACGTTGGTACATAGCATTGTTTTTACGCAAAGAAATAATCAATGTATATGAACAGTTTGCTGCGGCACCTTGTGTGTAAACACCAATATCGCCGTTACCAACGTTAGCTGTGACGATATAGCCGTTAGCTAATGAACCAGAATTATTTGTAATGGATGGCAACTGTTCACCTAAACCAAATTCACCTGAAGAATTTAGGTGGAAAATTGATGCTGAGTTTGCATATTGTGCCGCTGGAGTTGCACCGGCTCCGTTCCAGAAAATTTCAACAGAACCTTGAGAGTTTGCACTTGTACTTGTAAATGGCATGTTAACGTAGTATTTCAAACCAGTTAATTGCAAATCATAGTAAGACAACGGAGTATTTGCAGAACCACCTTGATTATTTGCTACAAGAAAACCATTGGTCGCCAACGCATTTGAAAGTGAATTTGCTTGAATGCGTGTGTTATTAATTTCTTGACCAGAACCATCAAACACTCCAGTTAACTTAATAACAGAGTCTGTTTGTGTATCTCTCAAAATTTGATATGTAAATTTGTTGGCCATGGTTTTCTATTCTTTAAAATATTATCTATTTATGACTAAAAATACCATCAATATTTTGAAGACATTCTGTGCATGTGTTTCATGTCATTGTGGTGCATAATCATGTTTGTGTGATGTTCCATGTGGTGATGCATACGAGATTCACCTTTAGCGTGGTGGTGCATCAAAGATGCTTCTTCGTGGCATTTTGCACATTTCTCATGGTATTTTGCATCACGCATTTTTTCTGCTTCTTCAGACATTTTTGCTGCTCTTGCACTTGCTTCGTGAGCCTTGCTGGCGTGCATGTGGTATGCATGAGTACCTTCTGTTAAAGAATCGGCACTTTCTTTCATGCTGTGTTTAGCCATTTCTTTCTTCATCATCTTCATCTTAGACTTCATTTTTTCTTCTTCGTCTTCTTCTTCACTCATGCCGTGCTTTGGCTTTTCTTCTTCTTTTTTCATGTGCCATTTTTCTTCTTCTTTTTTCATTTTCTTTGCTGGCATCATTTCTTCTTGGTTCAACAAACCTTGAGCAATTTCTTGTTTCTTTGCTTCAATGTGTGCTGATACACGGTCGTGAATTGCTGCATACAATTCTGCTCTGAAATTAACTGCATCATCTTGTGCTGCGTAATCTATTAGGTCTCTTGACATAGTTTCCTCCAATATGGTGTTTATTTATTAACCTTGAGTGGTAGCCTTAGCTGGATCTTTTTCTTTGCTCTGGTCTAGTTTAATGTCCAAATCATTTTGGTGTTCTGCACCATCCATTTGGATTTGTGATAACATCTGTTGTTGTGCAACATCATTCGTAACTTGAACTGGTAAACCAATACCTGCTTCTTTTTCTTCTTCAATTTCTGATTGCATAACTTTGATTTCATCGTCATTCAATCTCAACACATTACGCTGAATCCATGCTTGCGAGAAATAACGACCAGTGTATGGGTCAACTGATTGCAACAACTGCAATCTTTGTGTCATTAGTTCAGCATCTTTAAGTTCACTGAAATTATTGTCTTTAATGAAGTTATAGTGAACATGTTCCTTGAATTGTTTCCATTCTTCATCGGTACAAACACCTTTAAGTACCAATTGAACTCTTAGTGCTTGATGGAACAAGTCAGAGAATTTGTTACGCATACGAGCAACAAACTTAGCAAACTTCAATTCATCTCTTGTAATCTCACCAACACGACCCAAAGAGAACCCGGATTGGTTAGGATCAAGTCTGGAGACCGGAACGTTCAAAGACTTATACAGTTTCTTCTCAAAGTATTTAACGTCTTCCAACTCACCTAGGTTCTGTCCACCTGGTAGTGTAGTAATCTCAGTACCTTTGCCACCTTCTCTACGTGGTAACCAGAAGTCTTCCATCATGGACAAGAACTTACGGTCATCACGGACTTCACCAGTGTTTGCATCATAGACAAGTTTGTTTTTATACTTGACCATAATATCACGTAGGTATTGTTCTGCCTTTAGTTTAGGCAAATTACCAACGTCAATATAGAAAATTCTACGTTCTGGTGCACGAGAGATACGATAGATAACTGTCGCATCTTCAATCATACGCAACTGGTTTAGTGGCTTGATTGCTTTGTGTAGGTAAGATAGAACAACCGCACGGCGACTATCCATAAGTCCACTAACCACAGAAACAACAGAGTCAGTAGTAATTCTGGTACCAACTGGTCCATAATTTGTAGAAGTACCAGAGGTAACTTTATCATTGTAGATGTAATATTCATTAACAACATTCATTACCTCTACGCCGGTGCGTTCATCTTTTTGTTTTTTGATTTCACGAATCTTACGCATCTTGCGTGGATCAACGTAACGCAGTTCTTTAATACCAGCAGTTGGATTTTCTTTATCTACAATAATGTGGTAATACAATTTACCATCAATATAATATCTACGGAAGATATCTTGTGCCATGTTGGTATAGTTCAACATACGCAAGATTTGGTGAAATTCCGCCTTGATTGCTTTCTTAATCTTGTCTGATACATTTAAATCATCAAGAATAATTTCTATGTTCTTGCCATCATCGTCTTGGCAGATAGCTTCATTAACAATGTCGTCAATGGCTGATTCAATTTCTGGCTGCATGGCCATTTCACGGTAACGAGATATAAGTTCTACCTCATTTTTTGCAGTACCGTCTAAGTCAACATATGTGCCGTAATATGCAGCGGAAGTAATCGTTAACGCACCGTCATCTGAAGAAGGTGGCGAAAACGATTGTTGTTGGGTTTGGTTTTCTTCTTCCTCTTTGCGAGAAATTGTAAAGCCAAATAGACTAAACTTTTGTGCCATGTTTTTCCTGGTTACATTTCAAATAATCATAAAAGAGAGGACCTAAGCCCTCTCTTATGTATACAACAAGAATTAACTTGTTGTGTTGCTTGTCCAGTATTGGTAAGCAAATGTTACTGTGAATTCTTCAATAGTATCATTTGTTCCCCAATCCAAATCAATTGGAGACAAATCAACTGGGAACATACCAACAAATCCATAAGACTTGATGATACCGTTATTACCGGCAGTTGATGTTTTGCTATATTGGTTAACAGTTGCATTGATAGCATATGGTTGACCACCAGAACCACCACCAGTAACGTTAGCTGGCAATCTTACGTTGCCTGCGTTGCTGTTGATTGTGTTCATCCATGCTTCAATGGAGTTACGAACGCTGAAGTTTTCATCGTTAATAACTGTTACGGTCCAATCTGCAAATGTTCTGTTACCAGCAAACTTTGTTTCACGACCAAAGTAGTACAATGGAACAGTACCAATTGTTGAACCAGGTAACTGAGCAGCTTTACACAAGAAAGAGAAAGGTTGGCCAGACTGACCAACGCCTCCTGGTAAACCAGTCATTTGAACCTGGAACAAATTTGGACGTGCGCCGTCATTTTGTAACGCACTTGTAAATTCGCTAATTTGAAAAGCCATTTTATTCTCCTATTTGTTCCTATTTATTAAGCGCCAGTGGTAGTTACTGTAGAGAAGCTAACACCAGTACCAACTGCAACAAAGTTCAACTGGATAAAGTTGATAGAACGAGCAGGTTGAATGTAAATGTCACCAACAAATTGGTTAGCGTTAACAACAGAAGGTGTGTTGTTAGTTGAGTCGCAAACAACTTGGAATGATGTGATACCTCTTTGTGCTTGAACTGAAGTCAAGAATGGTGTAACAAGAGCAATAAATTGTGCTTGTGTAAACGCATCGTTGAATTCAAACAATGAGTATTTTGCTGCTGTTGCAATTGCTTGTTCTAGAACAATGAACAATCTACGAACGTTGATACGGTCAAACGCTGAAGGTTGTGTTTGCATTGTCTTGTCACCAAACAATACTGTACCATTTCCTGGTTGAGAAATGACTGGATTAACCGCAGCTTGATACAATGCATCACGTGCCGCTTGGATTGGATTCCATGCCAACTTGATAACATTCTTGATAACGCCACGATTCAAACCAGCTGGAGACCACCATGGATTGTTTTGTGTGTCTGTGTAAACGCATAGACCAGCAATGTCACCATTCAATGGAACCCAACGGTATGTGTTGTTATACTTGTCAAACATGTATTTCCAACCAGAATCAGCAAAACCGTAAGAACCATTAGGACCACCAGTGATAGAAGACAAACCATTCATCCAAGATAGAACGCTAGTTTGTTCGTTGCCAGAGTTGTTAACAACTGAGGTTTGTGGTGGAGAAACAAATGCAACACAGTCTTTACGTGTAGATGCAATGTTGATAGCATTTGTTTGGACTGCTGAACTTGTAAATGGACCAGTCATCAACAATGAAATTGCTACTTGTGAAGGGTCTGCAAAATAACTTTGTGCTGTAATAACGTCTGCATCTTGAATTGCTTGGTCTGTACCACCTGTTAGTGCAACAGTTTGAACGCTAGACAATGTTTGGAATGAAACGTTTGCGGCAGGTTGACCCCAAGCTTTAGCACCTGTTGAAGTAACTGAATAAGAAACTGGATCAACAGCGTAAACAAACTTAGAGTTATTAAAGATTGCTTGTTTGTAGTAATTAGATTGACCGTTTGCATCAACACCATCAGTTGCTTTAGACAAGTATGGGAATGTTTCTAGAACAGTACCCTTTGTACCACTAATCAAACCACCAGCATCAATAACAGCAACGTGAATTTGGTCATTTGCTGCACCAACTGTGTTAGCACGATATGAAGTACCTGGTAGACCAGAGAAGTAACCACCGATTGCGATTGTTGTTGAAGTACCAGAAGCATTTGGAATTGTATATGTCCAACCGCTGTTCATTGCGGATGTGTTAGCAAAACCAGAACCAGCATCAATAACAGAAACAACCAATGAACTTCCCAAAGCACCTGGATAACGTGCAATGAAAGGACCGTAGGTATTTGCTGCACCGTTTGGTAGATATGTGTATTGGAAATTGTTTTCGTTTTGAACTTGCAAACCTGTAGTACCAGATGTTGCGTTATATGTTCCGTTATTTGCAGCACGTACAATTTGCAAGTTATTGCCGTATGCCAAGAATGACGCTGCGGTAAAGAACGAGGAATATGTGTTACTGTCTGGTGCACCAAAGGTGTTGACCATGATTTTTTCAGTAGCTATTGGTGTAAGTTTGTTAACTGGACCCCAAGTGAAGTTACCTGCATATGCACCGGCTGTAGTAAGAACTGAAGGTACAACTGTTGTCAAGTTGGTTTCTGTTACAAGTACGCCTGGAGATAATTGAGCGATTTGAGCCATTATTCTTTTCTCCTTAATTATTCTGTTTTTGGTAGTTTATACCATTTGAATATTTATGAAACACTATTTTTATAGATTTCTTATCATATCTCTAATAAATGTACCATAGGTATCTCCACCTACCGTGGAATCCCATAAATCTCCGTCCATCAATTCAAGTCCATGATTTAAGCCATCCTCAATAATTGGTTCTGGTAGAGTTTCATCATCAATTTGATTCATATGTTCCACTTGGAACTGTTTACGAATGTCATGGCTGACTATTTCTTTGAAGTATTTCTGTGTTGTTGCCCATGCAAATGTCACCAAACACATCACCAAGTCATCATTTGAGCCTTCTTCAGCAGCAAATGAGTTCTTGTCTTGCACAAAAGTGGTCAATTCAGAGATAACATCAAAGTCATTAATGACCATCTTGTCACCCTCAACCAACATTTTCAAGTTGGCGCAACCTATACGTTTCACTTGAGGTGACATTTTTAAACCTAACTGTACACCTCTTGCAAAGCCAGCAGACAGTTGTTGTGGTTTCTTGTTACCTGTAAATACTTTCCATAAGTTTTCATATTCAAGTTCATTATGTAGAATATCTGCAACCTGTGGTGTGTTGTTAATTTCAACCAACACATATGCATCGTTGAACAACCTTGCAGTATTGTAGATTACAGTTGGGAACAATACAGGATGGATTGACGAACTGTGATATGTTGCAACCATTTTGTATGGCATAGCAGAGATATCCATAACAACAAACGCAGATGAGTCCATGTTCTTGCCCTCTGAAACGTCAACACAGATGGCATATAAGTGGTCTGTTTTGTGTGTTTCACCATCTTCTTTGATGGGCATTTCATATACATTGACCTTATCGTGTTTGGCGATTGGGTCCATGTATACCATTTGTGCAAGTTTCTGACCAGAGATAAGTGTATTGGTAGAACCCAAGAATTCACATTCAAACTCTTGTCTGAATTGTTCTTCTGAGGTGTTGCGAATTGTTTCTTCTTTCCATGCCTCATCACGACCTGGTACCATTGACCAATGAATTTCAAATGGTTTATAACCACTTTTCTTACCGACTGCATCCATCCACATCTTGTAGAACAGATTCATACCGTTAGGTGTAGACACAATAATAATCTTGGTCGTTTTACCTGATGAAATTACAGGGTAAACAGAGTTAAAGAATTCATGTGCAATGTTTGGTGGAACGAAAGCAAACTCATCCAAGAATACACAGTTAAAAGAACCGCCTCGGATTGCAGCAGAAGATGTGGAGTCAGCACGAATCTTAGAACCATTTTCAAGTTCCACGTTACCTTTATTCCAGATTACAACACCTTGTTGCAGCCACATTGGTAAGTTTTCATATGCCAACTGGTACTTTGCAAGAATATCTCGTGCAAGAGAACCCTTGTTGGCCAGAACGGCTACGTTTTGTGTGTCGTTGAATAGTGTCAACCAAAGAAGATACGCCACGGAGGTGGTGGTTTTACCAACCTGGCGAGGACATTTAGTGATAGCAAAACGATTCTTGTGGAACAGACGAATCATGTCCTTCTGAAAGTCCCACATTTCAAATGGCATCAAACCACGGTCAACGTTAACAATCTTGATATAATGTTCTGCAAAGTAAACAGGATCCTTGGCGCATCTCAAATACTCCTCAACTTGTTCTTGAGTGTATTTTACTTGAACACCAACCTTTTTTAGTAAAATATTATCGCGGTAACTTTCTTTATTATCACTCATTCATACCCTTAATGAGTTTATTCAACTCGGATGTTGAGCCAACAAAGAATGCTGCTTTGTCAATATTTGTGGTGCTTGCTTGATTCTTTTTGTCCATCTCACGCATTTGTTTTTGTACCGCAAGAAGTTCTTTATTGGCATCTACTACATTTTTAAGTAGAGTACCATATACCTCAAATGCTCTTGGGTGTTGACCGTCTTTTGCAATCTGTAGAATCTCTGCCATTGCATCTTTACCTTGGTCAATCAAATCTTGTAGATTGGCTTTAGTTTGTTCATATGCATCAGCCAAATCTTCTTCAAGATTTTCTTTATCTACTGCTACAGGTAATTGTTGTTTTTTTACAGGCACCACTGGTGTTGGTGTGGAAGAAACATCAAAGATTTCTTCCATGTTTTTTTCAAAGTTAGACATTGGTATATTCAGTTATTGCGGTGGTATATGTATAATTTGATGTTGCGTTAGCGTTACTTGGGTTAGGAGTAATAGTTATGTTTGCGTATTCTTCTGGTTGAATGCTGTATGAATTGAAAGACCAAACCGCACCAGAATTTATACCAACTAGATTTGTATTGGAAACAAAATTACCTTGTGCATTATTGACAATCAATTGTTTGTTATTACTGCTCCAAGAAACAACTTGTGCTGTTGCTGTAAACAACTCTGCTGTGGGTCCTTGGTAAACTCTTTCGTTAGGCTGATAGTTACCTAGACCATTAGAATTTAGATTGAAAACAATGTTATTGCCTTGTGCAAGATTATTGTGTATGTTTGTAATAGATGTTTTAATCAAGCCAGTTGTTGAATTTGCACCAAAGATGAAACCCTTAACTGTAAAGTTTAGTGTCCAAATAACCATTCTGGTATCTGAATCACGGTCACCCTCATAAGTTACATCATATCTGACATTGTTCAATATAATTGGTACTTCTTTGACGATACCCATTTCTGGAATCATGTTCACTTTGATTGTATAATCTGGTGCAAAGAATGGTAAAATATGTTCAATGATTTGATTACCATCTTCAATGTTTCTCACATACAAATAAAGTGAGAAATCAAAGTTGTATGGTACTGGCATGTATTGCGAAATGATATTTTGACCACTTGACGCAAAGTTTTTGATGTTTGTTATTTGTTTTCTAGATGCATCGTAATCAATACCATTCATTTCATATGACATGCGTGGCAAAGTCATTTGAACTTTTTTATCTAGATTAGGGTCAAAAGTTAGACGTTGAACATACAATTCTTTTGCCGCATAATCAATAGGAACAACAAATCTTTCTTGTTCCGATTCATCTGGATTGTAACGAACTAGCGTAATATTGTTAAACAGATTGCCAAACGCAACTGTTATTTTACGAATCATTCTATTGTAGGTTGTATCTGCCATTATAGACCACCAATTGGATTATTTTCTGATGTATTGACATATGGTGCAGCAGTAGTTTCAATCACATTATTGTCGTATGATTCTTTGTTTGCTGGATCATACAATGGATTAAACGTTGTTAAGATATACTGTGCATTACTTGATTGACCAATTATAACGTCAGAATCAATAAACTCACCAGCAATATTGGTTACAGAAAGTGTTTTTGAACTTGGTATCCAAGACTGCACTGTTGCAACTGTTGTAGCATTTGCGAATGTTCCATCCATAGATTGATATACAATTTCTTTAATGTTGTATGTTCCTGTTCCTGTACCAACATTCAAATGTAATGTGTAAGCAGAATCAGTAACAACAGAATCAATATCTTGGTTGCCAGTAGAAATAATTTCTTGTGAATATTTGAATTTCTCAAGTTCCAATTCATAGTAATAAGGAACTTTACGGCCCAACATAAAGAAGTCTTTAGTTTGGTTTGTGAACTTAATTTCATACAACTCACCAGTACCATTTAGGAATGGAATGTAAATCAAATCACCTTCTCTTGGTCTGGTATAAGTGTTTTGTGGTACTCTTTGAGTAAACGCACGCTTAGATAGAATGACTGTAACTTGGTTTCTGATTTCTAAACCAAACTTAGTAAACATTTCTTTTTCGCCCATGTAATCATTTGCAGAAGAAAGATACATTTCCAATGGGAATGCAGCCTTGAATTTCTTAACCGGGTCTTCACCATAGATTAAGTCTCTTGCTGCATCATTATCATTTGGTAAATAATATGCCTGGAATCCCATTATTTGTATGGATTCTGTGATTAAATCTTCCACCAATCTTTGTTCATCATACTTAGCGTTATAATTATTGAAATACGGAGAAATCGCCATGTTAACCTGTTACTTTCTGGCAGGTATAGCCTTTATATTTTATAGATTTTTTTGCGGCAACAGACATCATTCCACGATTGAGTCCATTCTTTCTACAATATTCTGCCATATTGTGCACAATTTCTTTTGTGCCTGATGGAGTTATAACTTCCCAATCTCTTGCAATTGAGTTTGTAACTTTTTTTATGTAATCGTTTGTGAATCTATTATTTAATTTTTCAATGTGTTCTTGTGTTCTATTAACTTTTCGGCCTTTTAATTTAGCACTGTGTTCTGGTCTTTTTTTACCATAGAAACAATGGTTCTCACCTTTTCTATTTTGGTTTGCTTTTAGTGCACCTAAACGACACAACTCTTTAACTCGTTCTTCTTTTCCCATTATTCCAGCAAGACCTTTCCATGCCAACTCATCTTCTTTTCTTCCGTATTTTTCAAAAAGAACACGATGTGCCTCTGCATGTTCTTCAACAGTCATTTCTATCAAATTTGATGGATCGTCTGAACCACCCATATGTTTAGGAATAATATGATGTAGATGTTTCATTAGTTTAAGAACCACTCCAATGGTCCCGAATAATCGTTAATCATGTCTTTTTCTAGTTGTGCAATTTCTTCAACTGCGGCATCCACAGTTTCTTTGCCATTTAGAACCACACCACCAGGTAATTGGATGCCACCAAATTTGGCCATATTTTCTCCCCAATTTTTCTTAATCAGTGCAGTAGCATAGCGTTTCAACCAACGGTCATTCCATACAGTTGGATATGTGCTTGGGTCAATTGCACCATAACACTCAGAAACAACAACTTGACCTACATTAACTTCATAACCTTGACCCCACGCCCAATCAATATACAATCTCTGCATATTACGCACGAAACGAATAGGAACTTCTCCAGTGAACTGGAGTTCCAAAGAACGTAAGTGTTGTTGTGTTAATGTGTAATTGATGTAGGACGCTGAGGTAAAGTCATACAACTCATTCAAACGCAATTGGTATCTCAAGTCAAACATGTTGATGGTTGCCTGAGAGTCGGTCAATGGGAAAATACGGGTAATACCTAAAATATTAACCGTATTTCCGTTTTGGTCTTTAGCCTGAGAAGCATCCAGATATTGGTTTGCAATATCGTTTGCGGTTACATAATGGATCCAATAGAACTTTTGAGCACCATCAAAGTGGTAATCTTGCCAATATTGAATTGCATCGTCTACACGGTCTTCAACCTGAGTGTCATCCACGTTAATGTTAATAACTGGTGCACCAAGTCTACGTAGACAATAGTCTTTAAAGTCTTGTCTATTAGTTATTGTTGCCATT
>Ga0208380_1000043_pt1 | contig 36346 bp, 61 predicted proteins | sample CryBogCBE27Jun07_FD_184570 | JGI IMG/M metagenome (GOLD analysis project Ga0208380, IMG submission 184570) | Freshwater microbial communities from Crystal Bog, Wisconsin, USA - CBE27Jun07 (SPAdes) | ecosystem: Environmental > Aquatic > Freshwater > Lake | place: Crystal Bog, Wisconsin, USA... | reverse complement strand
AACGTCTTTCGGGTTCTGTGGCTCCGAACAGGTAAAACAGTTGAAGGCGAACCAGGTGGGCTAGGTTCGTCCACCAAACGGTAATGTAGCTTTTATACAACATAATAAAATATCTATACTTCTAAAGAAATCTTTAGTATGATTCAAGTACGGTTATGTGACCGTGAATGAAAAGGACTAAAAATGTTTGAACAGTTTTGGAAGTTATATCCACGAAAAGTAGCAAAGAAAGCCGCACAAACCGCATTTCAACGGCTTTCAAAAGATGACCAAGAAAAATGTGTTGAATCTATTGAACAGCACGTTGCATATTGGAAGTTAAAAGAAACAGCAACAGAATTTATTCCCCACGCAAGCAGTTGGATTAATGGATTACGGTTTCTTGACGAATTGGACATGACCCCAAAAGAAATGAAACGGCCAGCATTGCCTTGGTATAGTAATGATGAATTAACTATCGCCAAAGGGCGGGAATTAGGATTAAATGCTTACGCCGGCGAATCAATGGCCCAGTATAGACAGCGAATCAGCCAAGCAATTGGAAAGGTACAGGCATGAGTGCGAAATACGCCAGCTTCTTCAATATCGGCATCAACTCGGCCTTGTCGGGTTCAGGTCTTATTTTGCTAACCCTAAGTTTAATAAACGGCGCCACACACTTACTGCCGACCTATGGGACCAATGGTCAAAAGGCAACCGTGGCCAGAAAGGTATGTGGTTATGAACGCAAATGAACTAGCGGATAAATTAGCAAATGAATGGGTTTTACATGATAAAAATGTTGGCCTTTTAATGAAAACTTCAGCAGAATTTTTATATACACAAATTACCATGCTACGCCAGCAACAAGCCGAAATTGAGGCGTTGAAAGCAAAAACACTAACAGATGATGAAATAATTGAAATTTGGAGTGGCATGGAAACTGACACAGGCGAACAAAACATTATTTTTGCTAGAGCAATACTAAGAAAGGCAAGTGAAAAATGAACGCAAAACAAATAGCTGATGAATTAGAAAACATTTATTGGATACAGGGCGATGGAAAAGGCAAACCATTTCAGCAATATGCAGACTTTGTACGCCAGCAACACGCAGAACTTACACAACTTAAAAATCTTCTTTTAGATAATCAAATATTGCTTGATAAAACACTTAATGCTTGGGCCAAAGAAATGGAAAGAAGAAAGTGAAACCAGATACCAAAGTTGTTGACCCAAATGATTGCGTTGATTATTTATATGAATACGCACCGGAGTACGCAAAGGCTAAGGGTGAGTTGGCAGAGTTGGAAGCCTATCGTCATTCATTACGTTCAATAATGATGAAAAAGTCTAATGAACAATCATTGGGCGCCCAAGAACGTGAAGCATATGCCAGCCAGGAATATCAAGACCTATGCAAAGCTATTGGCGCCGCAACGTATAAAACAGAAATGTGGAAATTTAGATTAGAAGCGGCAAAGCTTCGATTTGAAGCGTGGCGTACACAAGAAGCAAGTAACCGTAACTTAGAAAGGCTAACCAAATGATTGACCGTTCAGAATTAATTATTAGTATGCAAAAAAGCGTAAACAAACTATACGAATTGCAAAACAATAAAAAATATGAAGATGCAATTAAGATTGCCCACCGATTAGTCAATGATGCAATGGCTATTGAAGTTGATTGTTTACGTGAAATTAAAAAGCAATGGACGTCATAATCCAGTTGTCGCCAGCAGAAATTCAAATGGCGGCGTTTGTAGGATGCCAACGTACCGTGCAATGCTTTCAAAACGGCTCAAAACACCGTTACGGCGCTAAAGACAGCAATGGATGGCAAATGTCTATTGAAGGCGCATTAGCTGAATGTGCGCTTGCTAAACACTTGCAAATCTTTTGGTCTAAAGGTACGCCAGGTGCGTGTGATGTAGGACCGCATGACGTACGTGCTACAGAACATTTACACGGTAGTCTTATAATCCATTCTACAGATGCAGATGAAAGAAAATATTATTTGTTAACTGGATGTAATGGTAAGTATTACGTACGTGGATATATGTACGGTTATCATGCAAAGCAACAAAAGTATTGGAAAGACCCACAAGGCGGCCGACCAGCATTTTTTGTACCCCAGGCAGATTTAATCAATGACTAAGAATGACAAAATCCGTAATAGTAAAATCGCTGACCTCGGTTGTGCGTTATGTCGGCATCAAGGAACTCCGGGAACGCCAGCAGAATTGCATCACATTAGACGAACTGGCAAAAGAAGTAATGCCCCTGTTATCCCATTATGCCCCGCCCATCACAGATTCGATACCGGTATTCACGGAATGGGTAGAAAGCGTTTTGAAAGGGAGTACGCTGTCACGGAAGAAGAATTACTTGAAGAAACGAAAGCGTTAATAAATGAGTAGCTGGCTTATTATTGTCACGGGGTTAATCTATGCTTATATTTCTGCTGAACAAGGATTTAAAGGCAATATTGGATTGGCTGTCACATATTTTGGATATGCTATTGGCAATATTGGGTTGTATCTAATGGCTAAGTAATTACAATTCTAAGGGGTCTAGGCCTAATTCATGGGCAACCATAGAACACCTAGTACGGAACTGCTTGGAATGATGCGCCCATTTATCACCTTTTTGACGGTGAAAACTCATGTGAACACATTCATGGCATAACACACGAATTACTGTCATCATGTGACCACATAAAGCGGCAGACACAGTAATGGTATGTGCATATTCATCACCCGTGTCATACATATACGTTCCCATAGTTGTTTTGTCATGCTTATCAACTTGGAAATCAATTTCTTCCGGCAAAGGCAATTGCCATTTTGTGAATGGATAAACGCAATACAGCGTACTGTATAAATTGCGTAACACTTCAGGCGTTAACCTCATTTCCAGCTAATCCACTCTTTGCTAATTTCTTTTTGTTTGCGTTCCACATACACCGGCATACTAAATGTCAAACCGTGTTCAGGATGCGTTATCCATAATGCTTGGCGTGGTGGTTCAAATCCAAAGTTGTTAGCATATGCGTATTCATCGTAGCCTTTTAAGCTACCGTTGACGATAAGGCGTTCTAGCTGGATGAGTTGATGCCAATGACCTAGAATCATTGTATCGTATTCCATGTCAATCTGGGCGTTTCTAGACCGCTTACGGTGGTCGCCACGAATGATTGGACCTAAAGCGCCAATGACACCGTCACCCCCACGAAATTGGTCGCCATGTGTAAGTAAATATTTGTGTCCGTAGATTGAATAATAGGCATCAGAGCCATCGGGAATATGAAATTGAACACGGTCGTCACCCTCAAATCGTTTGTTTAGAAACTGATAGAGTAACCAATCAAAGGATGTAAAGTTGCGACCTTTTGCCCTAATTTTGTGCGTGTTACGTCCATGATTGCCAGAAACGCACGGAACAAAGACATTTCCAAATTCATTTGCCAAAGTTTCTATACACCAAACCAAAACGCCAAACAAATCTATGACAGTTGGCATAATTTCCATAGCATTAGTGGCCATTAGTTCTTCATGAATATCGCCAGATACCATGTCACCACCTAAAACAAACACAATCCCAGGATAATCAGACAGGGCTACGTGGTTTTTTAACAAATCAATTGTCTTTTCAATCATGACCCTTGCACGGTCTTGTGCAATTGCTACGTTGTATTCGTTTACGCCATTAATTTGATTGGGGTCAACTACTTCGCCCCAATGCCAATCTGATGCAAATAAAGTTGGTACTCCAGCGCTTTTTTTCTTTTTGCCAGGACGTAATAACCAATTAGGTGGGGATGCCGCTTTTTTGGACATTTTTAAAATAACATTTTTAATATATTCGGCAGTTAATGTGTTTTCTTCATGTGCTTGAATACTTGATTCCAACTGCCTAATTTTGTCTTGCGCTTCTAATAAAGCGTTCATTTCTTTATTGACTGTTGGTATAGTTGGTTTTAATCCAGCGGCTTGGGCGGCTTTCCATCTGCTGTGATAAGTGTTTTCATTAATACCAAGCAATCTTGCCGCTTCTGATTTGGTTCCTGTTTTAGCAAAAGCGTTAATAGCTTCTTGCATTTGTTCACGTGTCAACCCTGGGTTAGCCATAACTTACCTTTTTAAGAAGTTTGTGCAATACTACCAAAACTTTATTAAGAATCAAATACTTACTATGACCGTTATTAAACTGCCTTATCCACCATCTGTAAACACTTATTGGCGTAACTTTCGTGGCCATACCGTTCTTAGTAAGGCGGGGCGGGAATTTAAGACTGCGGTATCAGAGTGCGTTATTGAACAAAACGTACCAAAGTATAATAACCAACGTCTAGAAGTTACGCTTTGGCTGTATCCACGGTCTAAAATAGTTACCGATTTAGACAATAGACTTAAAGCCGTTTTGGATGCCCTTGAAGATGCTGGGGTATATGACAATGACGGCCAAATAGACGTTTTAATGATTCAACGTGGTGAAATCAGAAAAGGCGGCGGCGTTGATGTAATGATAGAAGTCCTATAAAATTAGCTATGCCTGACGATAATGAACTAGCCACGATTGGTCCAATACCAACCGTCAATCCCAATGTTGCAAAAATTGGTGATTTTCTTGATGCCGCCAAAAAATTTGCTAATCAATATTACGTTAAAGACTATGTTCCATTAATCGGCGGAACTCAATTAGGTGACGTTTTATTAGGCAAAGCACCGGAAGAAGTTCAGCGTTGGGGACAAGGCGATTACCCATTTAGAAACCCATCTGAAGTCACAGGCACCGGCGGTAATCGTTTAGACATATGGAAAACAGGCCGTTTTGAACCTTCTTTTGATGTAGCAAATACGGCATTAATGGCCGCCCCTTTAGCAACAAAAGCGGCAAAATTAACTAAGGGTTTACCCGTAGGTATGTCTATTCAAGACGTGTCTAAAGAAACCGGCAATATAGTTAAATCTGAACCAGATGAAATGGGGTTTCATTCTGCATTAGAAAACGCTATTCATAAAATACAACAGCCTAAAGGTACTGGCGACCAAATCCTTAAACAATTAGAAAAAACGCCAGGGGTTAAGATTGAAGAATTGAACGTTACTGGTTTAAAAGATTTTCTTAAAAGCAAACTTTCTGTTACAAAACAAGAAGTTGCAGACTATATTAAAGAAAATAGATTAAAACTAAATGAACATATTTTGGGTAGTGAAGAAAATGGAGTAAGTCCAGATGATTACCGTTTACAAGGTGGTGATGTATATCACGACCAAGATTACATAGATTCATTAGCTGAAGATTTGCATCATGACATGGTTAACGACCCAGATATATATCATCAGGAAAAAGAAGCAATTAAAAAACAATTTCCTGAAGAATATGCTGGACATGAAACCGACCCTGAAATTGATGCCGCATTACATCAACACGTAAAAGATTCATTGTCCGCACAAGCTAAACAATCATCCCATGATATGTATTATGAAAATCCAATACATCATTATTACGATGATTTTGGATATGACGTATATGGCAATGATGATTCCGGTTATTCAATTAAAACCCCAAATGGACGTTTTTTAGATTTAAGCAACGGCCATGGTTTATACGATATAAGTGATGTTGAATCAGCCTTGGCACAGCATCACATGGAAGAAGGCAATTTGGATTTGCATAATGATGGCGCTAAATATGAAGATTACACGTTGCCAGGGCCATACAATGAATATCGGGAAGTTTTAACAACTTATCCTACTCAACCACCTGTTATTAAACAAGTTTCAGGTGGATATTGGGTAGCTTCTGATGGTCCTGGGTCAGAACCAATTATTGAAAAGTCTAAAGAAGAAGCAATAGAACGTTGGCGTAGGTCAAGAAGTGTTAATAATTTTACTTCTAATCATTATGACCAACCAAACATTGTAGGACATTTAAGACTTAATGACCGAAATATTAACGGTAAACGTACTCTTATGGTTGAAGAAGTTCAATCAGATTGGCACCAAGCTGGTAGAAAAAAAGGCTATATAAAACCTTTAGATAAAGATGAAGCATTTGATTTAAGCCGCCAATATGATAGTTTGCAAAAAGATAAACGATTGTTAGGCGAAAAACGTGATGAAGCAGAAGCCGCTGGAAACATGGTGCAAAAACTTGATTACATTAATCAAATTGATGAAATTTCAAAAAAACAATATGAAATAAGTCAAAAGTTGAATGGAAATAATGGTGTACCTGATGCCCCATTTAAAAAGAATTGGCATGAAATGTTGATGAAGCAAGCTTTAGATATTGCCGCCAAAGGGGATTATGAAGGTGTAGCGTTTACAACAGGAAAACAACAGGCAGAACGTTATAACTTACGCAAACACCTTGATGAAATTTATTACAAAAAAAATAATGACGGTACTTATACAGTAAGTGCTATAGACAAAAACCACCGTTCCCATATGGGTAATAGTTATACACCAGAACAAATTGAAGAACATTTAGGCAAAGAAATGGTTAGAAAAATTGTTAATGATGAAGGAAAAACTATTGAAAGAAGTGATTCTAAATCTATTTCTGGAGAAGGTTTAGAAATTGGCGGCGAAGGTATGAAAGGGTTTTATGACAAAATTCTTCCAGATTTTGTTAATAAATATGGTAAAAAATGGGGTATTGCCGTTAAAAAAGCCAATTTAGAACATTCAGGCGGAAGTTTAAGAACTGAAGATATTGAAGAAGGCATTAAAAATCAAGGTTACACAATGGACCAATATAGACAATTGCCAGCAAACGAAAAAATGAAAATTTTTAATAAAATTGCTGGTGAAGAAGTGCATTACTTTGATATGCCAGAAGCGGCTAAAAAAGACATTATGGAAAACGGTCAACCATTGTTTGCCGGCATAGGTTTAGCTGGTGTTCCAATAATGGGACCTGATGACCAAAAAAAGCATGGCATATTGAAAGATATAGCCAAATTAAAAAAGTAGTTATAAAATAGGGAAACTAGGCTTTTCTAGTTCTTTTTGCAAAAAGGAAATTAATATGTATTCAACAAGAGCCGAATCCGGCGAAAAACTGCCTAAAGGCGCAAAATCAAATGACCGTACTGGTGAAAAAAAAGGTACTGAAAAAGGCGTAAATTCCACCAAATTCATGCCAGGTGCAACCGGCGAAAAAGTACCTAAAGGTGCAACATCAAGCGATACTACTGGCGAACGTCATGGTAAGCTTGTTGGCGGGGTAGCTATGGGTATGGAAGATGGCATGGGTGTACGTCCTTCCGCACACATGGGCAAGCATGACGGCCGTTTAGGTGAATTTAATAGCGGTAACATGGGTGAGTCAGTTTGTTATGACCACAAACGTGTAGGCCACGACCAGGACGATATGTAATCATGGCAGAATTTACCGCCAATCTGAACCCAGCTAGTAACCAAACTAGCTTGACTGATTTGCTGAAAACATCAGCTTATCTAAAGGATGCAAGATTGGTGAATTTGGCTAAAAACAAAGGTACTTGGACTGCACCACCCAAAGCGGGCAAGGACATTCCATTTACTTTTGGTTCAGGTCAACAACCGCCAACACAAGCACCAACACAAGTAACAGACGAAGATTAAAAGCGAAAGACCTACAAGCACGTGAAACTTGTAGGCCTTTCTAACCAAGTAGTACGGAGAACTAAATGGCTGATGTAGATTTTATATTAAAACCGATGGGCGACAAAATTGTTGTACGTCCGGATAAACGCACCCTAAGTACCGTAATTATTGTTGACAACAAAGAAGCCGACAATATGGGTACTGTTGTCGCTGTAGGCCCTGGAAGAAGAATAAACGGGCGCCGTGAAGCAATGCCGGTACAAGTCGGTGATTACATAAGATTTGGGACAATGAGTAAAGATGCCCAAGAAGAATATTTAAAGTTCACAGAATACTTCCACGACAAAGAACGTTATTTAATCATGTCATGGCAAGACGTTTGTTTTACTACTGAAAAGGCAGAAGCATAATGGAACTATTAGATGGAACCCCGTTGTTTGAAAAGTTAATGAACCACTTTGGCTGGTATAAAACCAAAAAAGTGGACATGGTTGTTGAAAATTTGGATGTTCATTACGTATTTCAAATTAAAGATGAAACGCCAGAAACACCATTTCCGGCCTCCAAATCTATTAAACGCAAGCCAGCATTGAAAAAGGCTACAACCAGAAAGACCGCTAAAAATGGCAACTAAACCTGGCTTATATGCCAATATCCATGCTAAACAAGAACGCATCAAGCGTGAAAAGGCCGAAGGTAAGCCAGTAGAAAAGATGCGTAAACCTGGAACCAAAGGCGCCCCAACAGCTAAGGCGTTTAAAGAATCAGCTAAAACGGCTAAGAAAGGATAATATGCCATTAATTAAATCAGCAAAACCCGCCGCTTTCAAAAAGAACGTGGCCACCGAAGTTAAGGCTGGCCGTCCAGTCAAACAAGCATTAGCAATAGCATATTCAGAAAAACGTGAAGCAGAAAAAAAGAAAGGTAAGAAAAAATGAGTTTAGACAACATCAAATTGGAATTTAGCCATTCTGTTAAAGATATGGAACTAATCCTAGCCGGCCTTAAAAAGCTACCCATGGAATTAGTAATGGAACTATATGCAAAGCTTCATGCAAGCGCTAAACAGCAAGTAGATGACCATTTAGCTAGTCAGCCAGTAGAAGTGAAACCAGAAAATATTACCGTAACACAACCTGTTGCGTAATTACCACAAAAAGTATTTATAATTCAAGAATATGGACGAACAAACGAATAATTCAAGGGGTGGACAGCCTGGCAACAACAACGCCAGCAAGAATAAGCCATTTCTAGATGCTATGCGTAGGGCATTAGCCCAGAATCCCCAGAAGATTGCCAAGATAGTAGATAAGGTTCTTGACCAAGCAGAAGCCGGTGAAGCATGGGCCGTAAAAGAAGTAGCGGATAGACTGGATGGCAAGGCAATCGCCATTCAAGAAATCCAAGGGCCTAATGGTGCTGAACTAAAGACTGGCGTAGTAATAACGTTTGTGGAACCTGATGGAACCATCACAACAGATTAAAGATGCCATTGCTAGGGAACGGTTTCCAGCCAAATTAAGATGCTTATTTGAACCCAAGCAATCACGCTATAGAATCCTGTACGGTGGACGTGGGGGTGCAAAATCTTGGGGAATTTCCCGTGCGTTATTAATTAAAGGCATTAAAAGCCCTATTCGTGTTCTGTGCGCCCGTGAGTTTCAGACCAGTATTAAGGATTCTGTTCACAAGTTATTGAGTGACCAAATCTATGCCATGGAATTAGAAGCCCATTATGAAATCACCCAAAACACTATTAGGGGCATAAACGGCACGGAGTTCATCTTTGCCGGCATTAAGAACAATATCAACGGTCTAAAATCTATCGAAGGAATTGATATTTGCTGGGTAGAGGAAGCCAACAACGTTAGTTCCCTGTCCTGGGGAGTATTGATACCTACCATCCGTAAAGAAAACAGCGAAATTTGGGTGTCATTTAACCCAGAACTGCCAACCGATGAAACCTATAAGCGCTTCGTATTAAATCCGCCAGATAACGCCATTGTTACTAAACTTAACTGGAGTGACAATCCATACTTTCCAGAAGTGTTGGATATAGAACGCCGACAACTTCAATCACGTGACCCAGAAGCATATAACAACGTATGGGAAGGTATTCCACGCCAGACTATTGACGGTGCCATATTTGCTAAAGAAATGACTATGGCTGAATTACAGGGCCGTATCACGAATGTGCCATACGATGCTACCAAGGGCGTTCATATTGTGTTCGATTTGGGGTGGAATGACCATACAGCCGTGTGGTTTGTCCAGCTATTCCCAACGGAAACAAGGCTGATTCGATACTTAGAAGATAGACAGCAGACGATTAGCTACTGGTTAGCAAAAATCCAGTCATTTGGTTACATGATTGATACCATCTGGTTGCCACACGATGCAAAAGCAAAGTCCTTAGGGACTGGTCGTTCCATAGAGGAAATTGTACGACAAACTGGTTTAATGACAAAAGTTTTAGACCGTGTACCAGTTTCAGATTCGATAAATGCGGCACGAACAATCTTCAGTAAATGCTATTTCGATAGGCAAAATTGCGAAGAAGGCTTACAATGCTTAAGACATTACCGGTATGATGTTGACCCCGAAACGAAACAATTCAGTCAGAAGCCACTTCACGACCATTATTCAAACGGGGCCGATGCCTTCAGGTACATAGGATTAATGATTAACGAACCAAGGAAGCCGCCCAAAAGGACGGTTCCCCACGTTCAATCTAGTTGGATGGGATAAATTATGGCTGAAACGGTTGAATACGATTACGACCCACGAATTGAGGATGCAAAACAATTCCTAAGATTTGCGGCCGATGCCGACACAAACAACCGTTCCGAAGCCCTTGATGACCTAAAGTTTGCTGGTGGCGACCAATGGCCAGTTGAAATCCAAAACAGCCGTTCAGTTGAAAGCCGTCCTTGCCTGACAATTAATAAGGTAGATGCGTATATCCGCCAGCTATGTAATCAACAACGTCAGCAACGCCCACGCATGAAGGCGCATGGTATGAACCATGAATCTGACGAAAAAATGGCAGAAATCATTACTGGTATCTGTCGCCATATTGAAAATCAATCCAATGCAGACCACGCATATGACACCGCTTATGAATCAGCCGTGCGTATGGGTTGGGGATATTGGCGTGTAAATACCAAATATGTAAATGAAAAGTCATTTGACCAAGAAATCTACATTGATACGATTGACAATCCTTTTACCGTATATTTTGACCCCAATTCGGTGCTACCTGACGGTTCAGATGCTGAAAAAGTGTTAATCACAACGGTAATTCCTAAAGAAAACTTCAGGGCAATGTACCCAGGCGCAGAAGATGGAAGCGGATTTAGCGCACGTGGTACAGGTGATAGCAATGCTGAATGGGTAATGAAGGAAGATATTCGCCTTGCCGAATACTTTTACACCAAGATTGTTAATGCTGAACTGATTCTATTGTCCGATGGCACCCATGTTTATGAAGATGAAATGCCAAATCCTGACCTTTTGGAAGCGGCCGGTATTTATGAAGTGTCTAGACGTACATCATGGCGCAAAGAAATCCATTGGTGCAAACTAACAGCTATGCAAATCCTTGAAGAAGGTCGCTGGATTGGTAAGCACATCCCAGTTATTCCTACTTATGGTCAACAACTGGTTATTGAAGGCAAACGCAAGAAGTTTGGTCTAGTACGTATGGCCAAAGACCCACAAAGAATGTATAACTTCTGGGTTACATCAATTACTGAATCGGTCGCCCTGGCGCCCAAAGCCAAATGGATTATGGCGGAAGGACAAGATGAGGGTCACGAAAACGAATGGTCACAAGCTAATACTAAAACCATGGCTTATTTACGGTATAAGCAGACTGATACCGATGGCCAGCCGGCACCACCCCCCATCCGCCAAGCACCGGAACAACCGCCAGCGGGAATTATGTCAGCGGCGGCGGGAATTAATGCAGACTTAATGGCAGTTGTAGGTATTTATGACCCAAGCCAGCTTCCACAAGGCAATGTGTCAGGAAAAGCCCTACAAGGTCAGCAAATGCAAGTGGACATGACCAATTTCCACTATTACGATAATTTGACACGTTCTATTGCCCATACTGGTCGCATCATTCTTGACCTAATTCCTAAGATTTATGACAAAGAACGGGTCATGCGAATTATTGGGGATGATGGAAAGCCAAAAGTTATTACTATTAACCAGCGTGGTACAGACGAACAGGGCGTTGAAAAGATTCTGAATGACGTAACCATTGGTGAATATGACATTGTTATGGACACCGGCCCTGGCTACAGCACTAAGCGCCAAGAAGCCGTTGAATCAATGATGGCCGCCCTGACAGCTAACCCTAATTTGTTTGGTCAAATTGGTGATTTGGTGTTCCGTAATATGGATTTCCCAGGTGCAGAAGTTATTGCAGACCGTTTGGCTTCTGTTAACCCATTGGCTAATATTGATGACAATTCAAGCGTTCCGCCACAGGTCCAGATGCAAATTCAGCAGATGCAAGCCGCAATGCAACAAATGGGCCAGCAAAATCAGCAGTTACAGATGATGATTAAACAGCGCCAGGACATTGAACAGGTTAAACAAGCCCATGAGGACCAAAGGGCAATCCTCAATGCTGGCGTTAAAGTGCATGACCAAAACACACGGTCAATTACTAGCCAAAATAAGATGGAAATTGATGCCATTATGGAACTTTTGTTACACCATATGGACACTAACCGCCTTGAAAAAGAAATCGCCGCCCGTAACCGTGAACAGTACGAATACATGGGTCAAGCAAATGTCGGATTAGGACAAGGAAATGTTGCACAACCACAATAAAGTGTTGTAATATAGTCACAACCTACCGTTGGGTTCAGCGGGTCAAATCTTGGAGTTATCCATGTCAGAAGCAAATGTAGCAGAACGTTTGGCATCAAACGTTGTAACAAGTGAAAATGTAGTTGAATGGAATGTTAATAAGTTAGGTTTAGCTACCGAACCGGCCGAAACTGCGGCTGAAACTGTTGAGGAAACTCCAGAATCAGAGCCAGTAGCCGAAGAAGGTCAGAGTGAACCAGCCGTAACTGAACAGGAAACGACCGAAACAGAGGAACGAAAACCCAACCCTAAGTTGGAAAAGCGGTTTTCAGAGTTGACCAAAGCACGTAAAGCGGCAGAAGAACAAGCCGCCCAAGAACGTGCCGCTAGGGAAGCGCTGGAAGCACGTTTGCAAGCTTTAGAAGGACAGCAATCGAATAAGAAAACGAATGAGGTCAATACAAAGCCACAACCTGATGACTATGCAGATGCGTTTAGATACGCTGAAGCTTTAGCCGAATGGTCAGCAAACGAAGCAGTAGCAAGACGTGAACAGGAAATAAAGCAACAAGCTGAACAGGCCAAGCAACAAGAAGTAATGAAAACTTGGCAACAAAAGCTTGAAGCAGTAAAAGCTGAATTACCTGATTACGAAGATATGGTTGCATCATCAACCGTTGCTGTAAGTGATGCGGTGCGTGATGCGATTTTGGAAAGTGATGTTGGTCCACGGATTCTGTACGAATTAGCTTCAGATGATGAACTGGGTGCCAAGATTGCAAACCTATCTACTGCACAAGCTTTGAAAATGATTGGTAAGTTGGAAGCGAAGTTTGAGGTGCAAACCGAAGAACCAGCTAAGAGTAAGCCTGTTGCGGTGAAGTCTAATGCACCGAAACCTATTAATCCTATTCGTGGGACTGGCAGTCAAAGCGTATATACAGATGGCGAACAAATCGACTATCAAGCTTGGAAAGCCGGCCGCAAATTAGGAAAGATTCGTTAAGGTAACAATTTAATTTATCCTTAAAGGAATTAGTATCATGGCAAATAATTTATTGACGATTTCAAAAATTACTAATGAAGCTTTGATGGTTCTAGAAAACGAACTAACATTTACTTCTGAAGTTGACCGTAACTATGATGATCAGTTCGCTGTCGTTGGTGGAAAAATTGGCGCAACCGTTAACGTAAGACGTCCTGGACGCTTCGTAGGTGCGACAGGTCCCGCCCTTTCGGTCGAGGATTTTAACGAAACTTCTGTACCAGTAACATTGACAACCCAATTCCAAGTTGCGACCCAGTTCACAACCCAAGATTTGGCATTGTCTTTGGATATGTTTTCGGACAGAGTTTTGAAACCCGCTGTAGCAACTATTGCAAATAAGATGGACCGTGATGGTTTGTTGATGGCTAAAAACAATACCGCTAACATCGTTGGTACTGCTGGTACTGCACCAACTGGTTTGATTACCTACTTGACAGCCGCCGCTTACCTTGATTCTGAAGGTGCGCCACGTGACGGTCGCCGTAGCTGTATCGTTGAACCATTCACATCAGCAACTATCGTTGATAGCTTGAAAGGTTTGTTCGTTCCACAAGAAGCAATTGGCGAACAGTATCGTAAAGGCTTGATGGGTCGGGATTCCGGCGGCATGAATTGGAAAATGGACCAAAACGTTCAGGCACAAACTTTCGGTAGCTACTCAGGTGCTACATTGTCTTGTAACGTTACAACTGCAACTGGCTTCTTGACTTCAGGTTGGGCGCAAACTTCTACCATCACTATTGGTGCTACAAGTGCGGCCGCTACATTGAACCAAGGTGACACATTCACCATCAACGGTGTATATGCAGTTAACCCACAAAACCGTCAAGCTTACGGTTCAGGCAAACTACGTTCATTCGTAGTTACTTCAGCCGTGTCTATCAGTTCTGGTGGTACTGCTTCTGTTACTGTTTCCCCAGCAGTTATTACCGCTGGTCAGTTCCAAAACGTTAGCGTAACTTCAACTGGTTCACAGACTGTTAATCCTTTCAACAACACCGGTACAACTTCTTCACAAAACATCATCATGCACCGCAATGCGTTTACGCTTGCAGTAGCTGACCTTGAGTTGCCTGAAGGCGTTCACTTTGCTGGTCGTGCATCTGATAAGGAAATTGGTTTGAGTATGCGTGTGGTTCGCCAATATACAATTAATAACGATTCCATTCCTACACGTTTGGATGTGTTGTATGGCTGGGCACCACTCTACCCAGAACTCGCTTGCCGTGTTGCATCGTAAGCATTAATTAGTGGGGCCTAAAAACCCCACTTTTTTAAACCAAATTAAAGGAAATAATCATGAGCAATCCAGGACCAGCATCAACCCAAACGATTCACCCATCAAATCTAGCTTCTAACCAAGCTATCCGTTTGATTGGTGTTTTAGTTGGCGCAAACTTGAACCAAGGTAACAACACAGATTTGTTAATCCCAGTTCAAAACACAACTAACTTTTCAGTTAGCAACGTAATCGTTACCAACGCATCTACCAGCTTGTCATCGGCCACTATTGGTCTATACCCAGCCGCTAATGCACAAGGTACAGCTATCGTTGCTGGCGCTACTGCACTATCAGGCAATACCGGTGCTTCAGTAGTTAACCAGTTAACTGTTGCTTCTACTGCAACCCAAGCTGAACAAAATTTGTATGTTCGTATTGGTACAGCACAAGCCGCTACCGCTGACATTTATGTTTACGGTTACGACTTTAGCAACTACAACTTAACAAACCCTATTGGGGCTTAATTAAGTAAGAAGTAAAGGAAAAGCCATCCTCAAAAGGGGTGGCTTTTTTCCTATTTAGACTTATAATTAATCATCCTCATTTAAAGGAAAAATCATGTCACTTCAAACTACAGTATTGCGTGGAAATATCTACGCTTCTTTCTTGGTTTATCCATCTTTAACACCAGCACAAGTTTCCAGTAGCACAACTGTTACCCAAACTTTTACCATTCCTGGCTTAGTTGTTAATGATTGCGTAAATATTTCATTTAATGGGGCACAAACAACCAGCATCAGCATTGTTAATGCTTGGGTTTCTGCCGCTAACACATTAAGCATCCAATTTGTAAATGCTTCTGGTTCTGCTGTAACCCCAGCGGCTGGTACTTACGTTTTGGCTGTTGACCGTTTAGAAGGCACAATTCTGCCAACTAACGCCGCTTAAGGACTGACCATGGCTAACACATCGGTATATCGCTTTATTGGCCCCACAACGGCAATTACCGTTAGTGGAACGTCATCTACTGCTGTAACTATTACCCCAGCCGGCAACGACCAAATCAACTATTGTGGTTTCCTCAATACTGGTGCAAACCCTGTTGCTATTACCATTGCCCCTGTAGTTCAGGGTTCTGGTACAGCACCAGCGGCGGTCTTGCCAACTGGCGGGAATAGCAGTCAATCATTTGTATTGGGCGTAGCAATGTCCCAACCTACAGTCATTGCAGTACCACAAATTTTCAGCATTACCACTATCGGTACTTCTGGAACTTTGTATGTAATGCCAATGGCCGACCAATCATAAGGAATAATTATGGCAAACCCAGGCGTAGCAAATAGTTCAGTAATCAATCTTTTGCCCGTACAGGCCGAATATGATGCCAATGGCAACTGCCTGGGTCTTTTTGGTCAAGGCGGAAACGCATTACAAACACCATTAAATGCTACTAATTTAAATATTGAAGGCAATTTAGTAATTTCTGGTACAAACCCAACATTAGGTTCTGGTTGGGGTACAAATCCTTCTATTCTTGCTAACAACACATTTTGTTTTAAAGTAACCGTTGGTACTGGCGGTGCGGCTAATGGAACAATTAACCTTCCTACTGCACCTAATGGATGGTTAGGATTTGCGGCAGACGTTACTAGCGGCAATGCAGTATTTTTGCAATTAACAGGAAGCACAGCAACTTCAGTAACTTTTACTAGTTATTCAGTTACTACTGGTGCGGCCGCTAATATGACTGCTGGGGACATTGTTCTAGTCAACTGCATCGCTTATTAAGGTCTAGCATGACTAGCCCATCAAATTCTGCGATACAGAATTTACTACCCGTTCAAGCTTATTTTAATCTTGACGGGTCGTTTAATACCTTTATTGGACAAGGAAAGCCGTTTTATGCAACGGCCAATCCTTTTCAATCAGGTTTAACAATTACCAATAGCACACTAGATTCAAGCCCAATTGGTTCAACTAGCCCATCTACGGGTGTTTTTACTAATATCAGCACCACAACTGGCCAAATAACAACCCAGCCAAGCGGTGCAACCGATATTGTTAACTTATTGGCATTGCAATCTTATGCCGCTGGCATTAGCTGGAAACAACCAGTAGCTTGTGCAACCCTTACAAACATCACATTGTCCGGATTACAAACAATTGATGGATATACAACCCTTGCTGGCGACCGTGTAATTGTTAAAAATCAATCAACACAAGCAAATAACGGCATTTACATAGCCGCTTCAGGCGCATGGACACGTTCTTCTGATGCAAATACATGGAATGAATTAGTTTCAGCGATTGCGTTCGTAGAATACGGCTCACAAGCTGGTTCAGCATGGTTCTGCACAGTAACCCCTGGCGGAACATTAGGAACTACCCCTGTAACTTGGTCGCAATTTACAACTTCTGCTACTTATAATGCTGGTACAGGGTTAACCCTTACAGGCTTTACATTTAGCATTACAAATACCGCAATTACAGCCGGTTCTTATGGTTCTGCATCATCTGTAGGTACATTTACAGTCAATGCACAAGGTCAATTAACTGCCGCAAGTAATACAAGTATTGCCATTTCTAACACACAAGTGTCAGGTCTTGGCACAATGTCAACCCAAAATGCAAATAACGTAGCGATTACTGGTGGAAGCATTACAGGAACGCCTATAAGCGGTTCTACAGTTGGTGGTACTACTATCACCGCATCTACTCAATTTAGCGGTCCTGGAACCGGTTTAACAGGTACAGCAAGCAGTCTTTCTATTGGTGGTAACGCCGCAACTGCAACAACGGCTGGAAGCGCAACAACCGCAACTACAGCAACCAATTTAGCTGGTGGTGCAAATGGTTCTTTGCCTTATCAATCAGGAAGTGGTTCAACCACATTTTTGGCCGCTGGAACAAATGGTCAATATTTAACTTTATCTAGCGGTATTCCAGCATGGGTATCTTTGCCAACTAATGTTTCATCATTTAGCGCCGGTACAACTGGATTTACACCTTCTTCACCTTCAACTGGTGCTGTAACGCTTGCTGGTACTTTAAATATTGCAAACGGTGGTACAGGCAATACAACTGGTCAAGCCGCAAGTGTCGCTAATTCCGTTACATTTAATAACAGCGGAACAGGCGCCGCATCTGGCACAACATTTAATGGTTCTGCCGCCCAAACTATTTCTTACAATACCGTTGGCGCATCACCATTAGCCGGTTCTACAAGCTTAACAACCCTTGGAACAGTAACAACAGGCACATGGAACGCTGGAATTATTGCTTTAGCGTATGGTGGAACAAACGCCAATTTAACTGCGGTAGCCGGTGGCGTAGTGTATTCAAGCGCATCTGCTATGGGAATTACGGCCGCCGGAACAACTGGGCAATTCTTAACTTCTAATGGCACAAGCGCCCCAAGCTGGTCAACAGTAACAACTGCAATTACGATTACAGACGACACCAGTTCTGCAACACCTTATTACCCATTGTTTGCCAGGGTAACTTCAGGAACAACCAATACTGAATACACCAGTTCTACAAAACTTAATTACACACCTTCTACTGGTCTTTTGGCCGCAACGTCATTTAGTGGCGCTGGAACAGGTTTAACAGGAACAGCAACTAGCTTAAGTATTGGCGGAAATGCGGCAACTGCAACTTCTGCAACAACAGCGACTAATTTGGCCGGTGGTGTAGCTGGTGCAGTTCCTTATCAATCTGCAACTAATACAACTGGATTTACTGCGGCTGGAACAACTGGTCAAATATTACAATCTAATGGCACATCAGCACCTACTTGGGTAACATTTACAGGTGGTGCAACGATTACAGACGATACAACTACTAATGCTACTCGTTATCCATTGTTTGCCGCCGCCACCAGCGGAACACTTTCGACTGCTTATACATCAAGCACAGAGTTAAAATATAACCCTTCTACTGGTGATTTATCAGCACAACAACAAGTAGCAAGTAATGGTATTTTTGTTAATAATTTAACTGTAGGAACAAGTTACTCAATCGCAAGCGGGTATAGCGGTCTTTCTGTAGGCCCTGTAACAGTCGCAAGCGGTAAATTAGTAACAGTTCCTAGCGGTTCTAGATGGGTGATTCTATGAGTTCAATGGTTCTTTCAGGCGATACAAGCGGTACAGTTACAGTTACAGTTCCAGCCGTAGCTGGTACGAATACATTAACGCTTCCAGCAGTTACTGGAACAATATTAACCAATAAATCAGTTGGAACTGTTTTGCAAGTTGTTAGTACTAATTATGCAGTTGCAACATCTTCCACTTCTAGTACTTTTGTGAGTACAGGTTTATCTGCAAGTATTACACCATTATTTTCTACAAGTAAAATTTTAATTATTTGTAGTACAAGTGGTTCTAATTCTGCTTTTCAACAAGCATCTTCTTTTACAATTTTTAGAGGTACTGTATCTGGAACAAATCTTGGTGATGCTACCTATGGAATGGCAAGACTTTATAATGCTTCTTCACAAGTTGATTCTTCAATTTGTTTAAATTATTTAGATTCTCCAGCAACTACATCCGCAACAACATACACAATGGGAATGAGGGTTGGGTCATCGCCATATACAGTTACTGCTCAACTTGAAAATAGGACTGCAACAATTACATTAATGGAGATTGCAGGATGATTAATTTACATACAGCAATTTTTTTACTTAATCCATCCATTGTTACGATTCGTGGCGATATAGCTTATGACGCTAACGAGCAAGAAGTAGCCTATGACAAAGCTGCCGTAGAAGCTAAATTAGCAGAATTACAAGCCGAAGAAATTGCACAAAAAAAAGCAGAAAATGACGCTAAAGAATCTGCAATAGCTAAATTATCAGCCATTGGCTTAACTGCCGATGAAATTAAAGCATTAACAGGAACAGCATAATGGCATACGGAACAGTCAATGCTGACCAAATAGGCACAAGTGTAGCTGGCTCTAATTTAGGAGCTGGTAACGCTTCTATTATGAAGAACCGCATTATTAATGGTGCGATGGTTATTGACCAAAGAAATAATGGTGGTAGTTTTACTCAGACCACAACTACAACTTATACTCTTGATAGATTTGCATCACAAGGAACTGTAGCCTCTAAATACACAGTCCAACAAAATGCTGGTTCTGTAACGCCACCAGTAGGATTTACAAAATATTTAGGAGTAACATCTTCTTCTGCTTATTCTGTTGGTTCTAGCGATGCTTTTACTATTCAACAATCTATTGAAGGTTATAATATTGCCGACTTAGCTTGGGGAACTGCTAATGCTAAAACTGTTACATTATCATTCCAAGTATATTCAAGCCTAACAGGAACTTTTGGTGGTTCTATTCGTAATGGTGCATTAAATCGTTCTTATCCTTTTACATATTCAATTCCAGTTGCAAACACATGGACATCAATTAGTGTAACTGTTGCTGGTGATACCACAGGTACTTGGGCTACAGATAACTCAACAGGAATAAATATTGTATTTGGACTTGGTGTGGGTTCTACCTATAGTGGAACAGCAGGAACATGGGCTGGAACAAACTACAACACAGCCACAGGAGCAATATCCGTAGTAGGAACAAGCGGAGCAACCTTTTACATTACTGGTGTTCAACTAGAAGTAGGAAGCATTGCTACTGGATTTGAGTATCGTCAGTATCAGCAAGAGTTAGCTTTGTGTCAGAGATATTATGAAAATACTATTTATACTGGATTAGGACAAACAGCAGTTTCAACCACAGCAACTACTGCTGGAATATATAACTTTTATCAATGGAGTTATAAGGTTACTAAAAGAGCTTCACCTACTGTCGGTTTGGCTACTGGTTCGTATAATGGTAGTAGCGCAACAATTTATTCAACTGCCTCAGATTCATGGTGGAGCGCAGGAGGAAACTTTTTTGCTGCTGGTACATCAGGAAACATTGCATTAACTGCTACTGCGGAACTATAAAATGTATAAATTACCAATTACTCAATTAGGGCTTGATGGAAAACCTATAGAAAATAACAGCGTAATTCGCTTAAGCGATAACGCAACCATCCCTTTTGACTCAGCCAATACAGACTACCAAGAATATCTAAAATGGGTTAGCGAAGGCAATGTTGCCCAGCCAGCAGATACACAAGGAACAGCATAATGTCGATTGTCCTCGATGGCTCGCAAGGAGTCACATTCCCTAATGGTACTAATCCACAAGCTGCACCTAGTAAAGTGTTGCAAGTGGTTAATGCTACTTATTCAACGCAAACAAGCAATTCAACAAGCACACTTGCTGATACTGGATTAACTGCAACCATAACTCCTTTATTTTCTACAAGCAAAATTTTAATTTGTGTAAATCAATGTGGTTTAGATAAAGATTCATCAAATGCTGGCAATGCTATTGATTTATGGATACTTAAAAATGGTTCTAATTTAATTAGATTGGGTGGATATACAGCATATACAAACTCCACTTTAAGAAATATTGTTGGCTCACTTTCTTCATCTTATTTAGATTCACCAGCAACAACTTCCGCATTAACATATAAAACTCAATTTATGAATGTGGCAAATGTGGCATCTGTTACTGTGCAAAGCCAAGGCGTTACTTCAACAATTACTTTAATGGAAATTGCCGCATGATAACCCAAGAGCAAATTAGCGTAATTTATAAACTATATCCTAATGTAGTTCGTACAGTAGGTGATTTTGCTTATGATGCAGACGGCAATGAAGTATCTTACGATTTAGCCACAGTTACAGCACAGGCTGAAGCTGATGCACAAGATGCCATAGCTGCAAAGGCTTCTGCACTAGCTAAACTAACAGCATTAGGACTAACACAAGCTGAAGTAACAGCATTAATAGGATAAATATGAATTATCAATGGAAAATATTAGAAGTCTTTGCTCAAGATGAAGTGATTACAGGATGCAAATATCATCTTGTAGGAACAGATGGTGAACTTTCAGTAGAAACTGAAGGTAATTATTACTTTAATGAACCAAGCGAAAAAGTGCCTTTTGCTGATGTAACCGAACAAATGATAGCTGATTGGTTAGAGAAGGAAGCTATTTTTGATGGCAAAAATCATATAAAATTAGGTGTAGAAACGCAAATTAATGCTTTAAAAACGCATAAACCAATTGTAGCGCCTTGGTTATCAGATACTTTTACGGTGGAATAATATGGCCCAGCCAATTGACATTATTAGCGGTGCATTAAAAGATATTGGCGCTTTAGCGGCTGGCGAAACACCAACTGCGGATTCTGTCCAAGATGCGTTTTTAATGTTAAACGATATGCTAGACCAATGGTCCAATGAATCCATGATGGTCAGCTATAAGACTGAAATCATATTCCCCATTACACCAGGTCAAATTCAATACACAATCGGTCCTGGTGGCACTATTGGGGCTAACTTTACCGGTTCTATTACTGGAAACGTTTTAACTGTAACGGGTATTACCCAAGGTGCGTTGGCATTAGGGCAAACCCTAAGTGGAACAGGAATTGCAAATGGCACAACTATTACTGCGTTTGGTACAGGCGCCGGCGGGAATGTTAATGACAACGGCACATATACTGTTAGCATTAGCCAAACAGTTGCTTCAACTGCCATTAACGCTTATTATCAGCGCCCTCTTGCTATTCAGTCTAGCTTTGTGCGAATTAATACTAATAGTAACGGTACTCCTATTGTTAACGGGGGCTTGGACTATCCCGTTGCAGTCCTCAATCTTGAAAATTATGAAATGATTGGTTTAAAGACCTTATCAGGTCCTTGGCCAAAAGCCATGTATTACCAACCTAGTGACCCATTAGGCAATATTTTTGTATGGCCAAATCCATCCCAAGGTGAAATGCACATTTTTGCTGACACATTGTTTACACGTTATGGAACGGTATATGACAATATTGTGTTGCCACAAGGCTACGTATTAGCCCTAAGATGGTGTCTTGCAGAACGTTTGGCACCTATGTATGGAAAAAATGACCCAACGGCTATGGCCATGATTAGCAAGTTTGCGGCACAAGCAAAAGCAACCTTGAAACGTACTAATATGCGCCCAATCCAAGCTTCAACATTTAGTGATGCTTTGTTGGTTGGACGTCAAAAAGATGCTGGATGGATATTAACTGGCGGTTTCTTAAGATAAAAGGGGCTATATGCCGGATTTTGGATTTATTGGCCCATCATACGAAGCCCCGTCCATCTATCAAGATGCACAGGAATGTATTAACTTTCGCCCTGAAATTGACCCATTAAAACAACCAGGTCAAAACGGGGTAGTAGCTTTGTACCCTACGCCTGGACTAACGGTTGCCGCCCAATTATTTAATCAAGCAGAAGTACGTGGTATGCGTACCGTTTCTGGCGGTCAATATTGCGTTGCAGTATGCGGTCAATATGTATATGTTTTAACGTCTAGTTTAACGCCTACTCTAGTAGGTACTTTAAATAGTAGTTCTGGCCATGTAGGCATAACAGACAATGGACAATCTGTTTACATTACAGACGGTACTTATCGTTACACATGGCGTATTTCTAACCCAGCTTCAGCACAATTTGTTGGTTCAGTTACGGGTACAACGCTAACTGTCACATTAATGAAATCTGGCACGATTGCTGTAGGGCAACAATTATTTGGTATTGGCGTTACCCCAGAAACCATTATTACTGCACTTGGCACCGGTACTGGCGGGGTAGGCACATACACAATCAACCTTAGCCAAACTGAAGCATCAGAAGTGTTTAATTCTTCTGCTGTTGCCGCTAAGGTAACTGGTTCTATTTCTGGAAATATCTTGACAGTAACAGCCGTAGCAAACGGAACGCTTTACCCAGGTCAAACTATTCAAGGTGCTGGCGTAACTGCTGGGACCATTATTACAGCTTTAGGCGGTTCTGCGGCTATTAGCTATAGCATTACGTCCGGTGGTTCAGGATATGCCGTAGGTGACACTATAACGGTTGTAGGCGGTATTTATAGCCAGCAAGCAACTTATACAGTTGCAAGCATTGGCGGTGGTGGTTCGGTTGCAACTTTAACAACGGTAAATTACGGCGTTTATACAGTTAATCCTGGAACTCCAGCCAGCACTACAACTAGCGGCAATGGTTCAGGGTTAACCCTTACATTAACGTTTGGTACTGGTACTGGTGGTACAGGTAGCTATGTAGTTAACGGTTCGCAAACCGTTGGTTCTGAAACCATGTACGCCCTTAACTTTAGCGTTTTGCCTAGTTCTGATGGCGCATTTAGCGGCGGTACAGTCGTTGATATTGTGGATAACTATTTTGTTTACAACCGACCAAACACGCAACAATACGGTTGTTCTAACATTCTATCCCCCATTTCCAGTCAATTAAACTTTAGTTCAAAAGACGGCGCACCGGATAATTTAGTATCTATTGTTGTATCTAATCGTGAAGTGTTTTTGTTAGGCGAAACTTCTTCTGAAGTTTGGATTGATGCTGGATTGTTCCCATTTCCATTTCAACGGATTCCGGGAACAAATACCCAGCATGGCATTGCCGCCCCATTTAGCGCCGCCAGAATAGGTAATTCATTTGCTTATGTAAGCCGCAACATTCGTGGCCAAGCCCAAATAATGATGATGAACGGCTATGTACCTACACGCATTTCTACCCATGCTGTAGAAAATACGCTAGTGGACCAATACATTGAAGATGCTATTGCCTATACATACCAATTAGAAGGCCATGAAGTATATGTAGTAACGTTCCCAACAATTGATATAACTTGGGCATACGATATATCTACTGGAATGTGGCATAAATGGCTATCTGTTGATAACCAAAACGTATTCCATCGGCATCGTTCTAATTGCCAAGCTAACTTCCAAAACATGAATTTAGTTGGTGATTACCAAAACGGTCTAATTTATATGTTGGACCAAAATAATTACACCGACAATGGCAATGAAATACGCCGGGTTCGCAGATGCCCCCATCTGGTTAGTGATTACCAACGTGAATATTTCCACGAATTACAGATTTATTTTCAGCCAGGCGTAGGTTTGTCTAATGGCCTTGCGGCTAATGAAGTGCCACAAGCTATGTTGCGCTGGTCAGATGACGGTGGTTCAACTTGGTCTAATGAACATTGGACTTCTATTGGTGTTCAGGGTGCCTATAAAAACCGTGCCATTTGGCGCAGATTAGGATTTGCACGGGATAGGGTATTTGAAGTTGTTGTAACCGACCCAGTTAAAGCAGTCATTATTGCCGCCAACCTCAAAGCAGATGCGGGGTCTAACTAATGGCTACACAAAACAATGGAGTATGGACTAATACTCAAAGCAACCCTTATCCCCAGTCGCCCATAGTTGATGAACAAACCAAGCGCCCAACACGTGCTTGGCAACAGTATTTTTTGAATTTGCTAAACTTTTCTTCAGCTACAACAGCTACAAAAGGTTCCGAAAATCTACCTTCTAATCCGGCTGGATTTATTAACATTACTGTTAATGGCCAACCAATGAAAGTGCCTTATTACAATCCATGAACGAAATTATTGAACAATTAAATGCAAACGTTCCTAATAAAGAACAAATAGACCGTTTGCAAGAAGAAATATCAAAAATGCCACAAGCTAATGTGGTTACTGAACATTATTTTTCAGATGGAATGTATTGCAGAAAAGTATTTAGAAGCGCTGGTACTTTGATTGTTGGCAAAGTTCATAAAAAAGAACATTTCTTTTTGTGTGCAAAAGGCGAAATTATAGCTTGGACAGAAAAAGGTATGAAAAAGCTGGTTGCCGGCGATATAATTGAGTGCAAAGTAGGGACTAAAAGGGTTACTTTAGCCACTATGGATTCTATTGGTGTAACTGTTCATAGAACAGATAAAACTGATTTAGATGATATTGAAGCTGAATTAATTGAACCTGACGAAAAGGCACTTTTTGATTCCGGCAACAATCTGAAAGACTGGGCATTAGAACTTCAGAATAAGTTATTGAAAGGTAATTAATATGTCATTTATAGCCGCCGCCGCAATTGTAGGGGGAACTACCCTAGTTGGGGCATATATGTCATCCCAAGCTTCACAAAATGCCGCTGGTCAATACGCCAATGCCGCTAATCAAGGTATTCAATACAACGAACAAATGTATAACAACATTTTGGGCCAAAATCAGCCATACATGAACGCTGGTCAAACTGGACTTGGACTTTATACAAATTTGGCTAATAGCGGTTATTTGACTGCTAATCCAACAATGAACGATTTAACTGCTTTAATGCCAAATTATCAATTTGGATTAACTCAAGGTATAGGTCAAACAAATGCACAAATTAATGCTGGCGGTGGTTATTTAAGCGGCAATGAAATCCAAGGCGCTAATACTTTTGCCCAAAATTATGCTGGAAATGCTTTACAAAACGCATTTAACAATTATCAAGTTAACCGTTCAAACGTAGTTAGCAACGTAAATGCTTTAACTGGTATTGGTACTCAAGCAAATCAAACGGTTGCAAATGCGGCCGCTGGTACTTCTGCAAACGTTTCTAATACGCTTTCATCAATTGGTAATGCACAAGCGGCTGGAACTATGGGTTCTGCTAATGCTTACACAAGCGGTTTAAACAATATTAGCAACTACGCTATGTTGTATGGTTTAAATAAAATGAACACGCCAACCCCAACGCCTGTACCGGTTTAATAGGAAATAATATGGCTGAATTTACTACGGATTTAAATCCAAAATCAAATTATATGTCGCTTGGCGATATGATGAAAATGGGTCTTTACGGGGCTGAAACACAAATTGCCCAACGTGAAGCACAAATGGCTCATGCAAAGGCTAAAGAATTGCCATTGGTACAAAGCTTTTTATCTGGTCCTGATAGCAAAGATGAAAATGGACAATATGATTTGGACAAAGTAAATACTGTATTGCCTACTATTGCCCCTATTAGCGGCCCTGATTATGCAAGCAAAATTAATGGTTTAGTTAAAAACCATACTGAAGCTACCAAAGCCAAAATGGATTTATCCAATACAGCACGTGGCGTTATGGGTTCTTTTTATGGCGCACACGCCGCCGCTGGTACACAAGACCCAGAAGAAGTTAAAAAAGGCATGATTCATCTTGCTGAACAAATGCCAGAATTAAAACCTTACATTGCACCAGCTTTACGTAATTTAGAAAATGTTCCGGCTGGACAAGCTTTTAACAAAGCTTTGTATCAAGCACGTAATGAATTTATGTCAACACCGCAACAAATTGAAGCATTTGCACCTAAAGCTGGAATGTCTAAAATTGGTGGTGCAGACGTTCCAATTGTTACAAGACCATCTGTTATGGGTGAAGCACCTAGTGTTACCCCAACGCAGTTTGGTAGCGGTACTGGTGGATATAGTGCTGGTGGCACAACAGGTGCTACAGCACCTAAACCAACAACGGAAGAAACTGGAAAACGTATGCCAGCTATTGTTAACTATGGTGCTGGTCTTAAATATACTCAAGACCCTTCATGGTTTAATCTTAATGATGCCCAGAAAAAAGTCTATGACAAAGGCGATGAAATGGTTAATTCTATTGGTGCTGGTCTTAAAGCGGCCAAAGATATTCAGCAACCAATTCGCAAAGTTGAAGAATACATTAATAGCGCAAGTGGTTCTAAGCTTTATCAAACTTTACAAGCTGGCGGTAAATACGCATGGGGCAATTCTGATTTAGATTCATTAGTCAAAAACGTTGCTTCAATTCAAGCTAGAAATGCTGAAGTTATGGGATTGTCAAAAACTGACCATATGCAAGATTTAAACGCTAAATTAAGTGGTAGTGAAAAAATTGACCCTAAAGCATTGGCTGGTGTTATGCAACAAGTTAAAGCTGATGCCGTGGCTGCTGAAAAATATAACAACGGATTGCAAAAATTTGTTGAAAAGCATGGCGATATTAATGGCCGTATTTTGGCAACTAAATTCCAACAAGCTTGGGCAGAAAATTATGACCCACGTATTTTCCAACAACAAGACATTGAAAATTCCAATTTGCCAGAAATTGATAAGCAAAGACGTATTGCAGAACTTCATTCAACAATGACAAAAGATGAATATAAAGAACTCGACAATAAAGCTAAAGTTCTTTACCGTTTAGAAAAAGGTCTATATCAATAATGGCTGACCCAACATTAGATGATGACATTCCGGGGTTTAAAACACCCTATTCTGGTACTGATAAAGTTGGCGTTACCGTAGGGCCAGCGCCGGCTTCTTTTGCCAATGCTAAACCTATTTCAGTAAGTACGGCACAAGGTCCAGATATTTCCGACCTTCAGCCTGACCTTAAAGAACGTGTTGATGCGTTGCGGGAATTGTGGAAAAACAATAAAGAATTAAACCCAAAAGGCGAAGATTTGCCTATTACTAGCGGTTATAGAACTAAAGAACAGCAACGTCAGCTTTATTTAGACCGCATTAAAAATCCTAATTTAGTAGCGGAACCTGGCAAAAGCCGTCATGAAAAAGGTGATGCAATTGACATTCACCCACGGGTTCCAGACTTATTATTAAATCAAGTAGGTTTGCACCGTCCATATGGCGCTAAAGACCCAGTTCATGTTCAAATTAATCCAGATTTGCCTTATGAACCAACCCCATATGACGTAGAAGCAGACACGGATGTACCTGGCTTTAAATCTACATACAATCCCAAAGGGCCTACTGCCGCACAAGAAATGGGTGCCATGTATGAAGAAGTTAAGAAAGCCCCTGGCAACCTAGCTAAAACATTTGCTTCTGCCGCTGATACAGTTTTAAATGCTATTCCGGCTACAGCCCAATTTGTTGCAGAACCAGTAGCTAAATTAATTGACCGTATTGGTGATACTAAAGTTGCAGAAGAAGCATTGCAAAAAGCAACTAGCTATTTTGATAGACCAGTTGGCAAAGCTTTTGGAATTACTAAAGACCCTGTTTATAACGCTGAAGCTACCCATCAAATTATGGATTACGTTGGTGAACACGCTGACCGTGGCGCCCAATGGATTGCTGATAATACTGGTATGGATAAGTCAGATGCCGCATGGTTTATTAATGCCGCCGCACTTAAGGCCGCACCATATGTAGCACGTGGCGCTAAAGCTACTGCCGCCAAAATTGGTGAAGTTGCAACTGCTGAAAACGCTGGCAATTTGCTTTCTGAAATAAGTGGCAAATTAACTTCTGCAAGCCCATATAACACTAAACGTGCGTATGCGGCTGGATTTGAAAAGAACCCAGCAATTTTACGTTATTCAAAAGAAGGTGAAGTTTCAGCACCGGATGTTGTAAGTAATGTACGCCAAGCATTACAAAATGTTAAAGAAAATAGAAAACAAGCGTATCAACAAGGTATTCAAACAACCAAAGGCAATCAAGTCTTTTTAGACTTTAAACCTATTCGTGAAGCATTTAATGAAACTTTGGAATCGCTTAAATCTAAAGGTGTTGGTGGCGTAGAAGCTTCCAAGGCTGGCCCTGAAACAATGGGTAAAGTAAAAGAAATTGAAGCTATTTTGAACGAATGGGAATCAAAGCCTGAACTTCATACTGCGGGTGGTTTAGATGACCTTAAACAAAGATTGGATGATGTTTATTCCCAAAGCATGACTGACCAAGCCAAACGCATATTAAGCACAACACGTAACAAAGTTAAAGAAACCATTGTTAAGCAAGACAAGAATTATGAAAAAACAATGGCTGATTATGAAAAAGGCCTTGAATTAGAACGTGAAATTGAAAAAGCTTTAAGTCTTGGCGACAAAACTGGTGTTGATACCACAATTCGTAAACTTGCCCAAGTATTTTCAAACAAAAGCACGTTAAGCAAACAATACCGTTTAGAACTATTGCAAGAACTTGAAAAAGTGGGTGGCAAAGACGTTATTGATAAGCTTGTTGGCTATGCTATGGGTCAAACCACTCCAGGTGGTTTACAAATGATAGCTGACGTATTAGTTGGAACTGGCGCACATTTTCTTGGAAGTCCAGAAGCGGCGGCAACAACTATAGCAACTTTAGCGGCCGCACAAAGTCCTAAAGCGGCCTTGTATAGTGCCTATGGTGCCGGACGTACTGCACGTGCATTAAGTGATGTTGGGGCCAATGTAAAATCCCAAGTTGCTAAGGGTAAAACAAAATTAAGTGAATTAACTTCTAGGAAATAACTATGGCAAGCGTACTTTTATCCCCAGTTGGTAATGGCCAACAATTTTTTGATAACAACGGTGTGCCATTAAACGGTGGACTAATTTATCAATATCAGGCTGGTTCTAGCACTTTATTGACAACTTACACTACCAACAACGGTACAGTTGCTAATCCCAATCCTATTGTTTTGGATTCTAGCGGTCGCACCCCAAATGAAATTTGGATGCAAACAGGTTACAGTTATAAATTTGTAATTCAAACTTCTACTGGCACTACGTTACAAACCTTAGATAATTTATATCCAATTTTGCAAAATGCGCCATCTAGCGCACCAGCATTACCAACTGGCGCTATCATTTTTTGGTCAGGAAGTATTGGTTCTATTCCTTCAGGTTATGTGCTTTGTGATGGTACAAATTCAACACCTGACTTACGTGACCGATTTGTAATTGCCGCCGGTAATAATTATGCAGTTGGCGCAACTGGTGGTTCTGCTGATGCAATTGTAGTAAGCCATACACATAGCATTAATGACCCAGGCCACGTTCACGGAATTTTTAGTACAACTATTGCTGGACAACCAGGTAATCAAGTTGGTGTAAGAAGCGGAAGTCAAACTACAGATACCGCATTTACAGGTATTTCTATTAATACTGCCGGTGTAAGCGGAACTAATGCTAATCTTCCACCATACTACGCATTAGCGTACATCATGAAAACATAATAGGTGATGTATGGTAGATATTGACCCAGTTAAAGTCGGTGTAATGTGGCAAAAAGTTGAAGCAATGGAACGTGAAATGAACGAAATGCGCCATGATATCAAAACCCTTTTAGCTATGGCAGAACGTTCTAAAGGTTCTTTATGGGCTTTAATGGGAGTAGCATCTGTAGTCGGTGGCTTTATTACTATTATTGTTGATGTATTTTTAAATAAAAAATGAACGAACAACTTGAATCCGCAAAAGAAGTAGCTGGCAAATCTATTGGGCAACATGGATTGGCTTACATTACAGCAATTATTGTCATCAGCGTTGCCGCAAGCATATTTTTAGATTCTTCTAAAATTGCCGCTGTTATTGGTATGGCTGGCGGTGCGATTATGGCTATCATCAATATGATGAACGCAGTATCAGGGACTACGGAAAAAGAAGAAAAACCTGAATTTGCTGTTATTCAAAATTTGATTGAAAAATTAGACCATTTAGCTGACAAAGAACCCCCAATGTCTGTAACTGTTGATGGCGATAAAGTTACTGTTACCAAAGGTTCAGATACTATTACTACAAAAAAATGAACGAAATCTTTACCCATATTCTTACAGGCAAAGATAATCAAACCCACGACATTGCACGTTGGGCATGGATGCTTGGTTTTTTGGTGGTTTCGGGTGCCGCAATTTATTTAATTTATTCTGGCAAAGAAATTAGTCTTACAGAACTAGCTGGCGCACTTGGCATTGTTTCAGGTTCCGGTGCCGCCGCCGTAGCTGGTAAACACATGGCTGGTGCTGAACCAGAACAACAATGATACCTTATGCAAATTACATCAAAATTGGTTTATGTCTTGTATTTATATGCGGTGTGTTTTTCGCTGGCTGGCATACTAGGGATAGGGATTTTACTATTTACAAAGACCAGGTCCGTATTGCGGCAGAAAAACAAATTGCGGAAAATGAATCAATTAAGAAGCAACAAGAAATAACTAATAAAGGAATCAAAGATGAATATGATGCGAAATTGGCTTTGTTACGCCAGTATTATGCTAACGGGGTGCGCCAGCCAACCAGTACCGGTGCCATGTCCGGCATTTCCTCAACCGCCAAGTTATCTGATGCAATCGCCGCCTACAATCAACTTGCTTCCGACTGTGCAATCACAACCTTACAAACCGTGACACTTCAGAAGTGGCTGACCGAACAAATGAGTATTAAATGAATAATGACCAATTAGTTGCTTTAGGGATTGACCAAAAGTGGTTAGAACCGTTACAAAACACGTTTGATAAGTACGACATTAATACCCCAGAAAGACAAGCGGCTTTTATAGGGCAATGCCAACATGAATCTAATAATTTTAGAGTTTTGGAAGAAAACCTTCATTACTCCGCTGATGGACTTATGCGTGTTTGGCCCAGTAGATTTCCTGATAGAAACATGGCTGAACAGTATGCGAACAACCCAGAAAAAATAGCCAATAAGGTCTATGCTGGGCGCATGGGCAATACAGAATACGAAGATGGATGGAAATACCACGGTAGGGGCGTAATACAGCTTACTGGCAAGGATAACTATGCGTTCTGCGGTTCAGCTATCAAGCAAGACCTGTTATTGAATCCTGAACTGTTGGTACAGCCAGAATGGGCTGTTATGTCGGCTGGCTGGTTTTGGAACAAAAAAGGGCTAAATGCCCTCGCTGATTTTAAAGATTACACCGAAATGACTAAAAGAATTAACGGCGGTACCTTGGGTTTAGATGACAGAATTGGTAAAATTAATAACGCATTGCAAATATTAGGGGCATAACATGGCTACAAATTTTAAAGTTGAAGGCAAGCTTGGCAATTCGCCAAAGTCACATTACATCGTTTTGCGTGAACATGAAAAGCACACAGAACATGAATTGACCAGATTAAAAGAAAAACTAGACAAGCATATTAATTTACCTATGGAAAAGGCCCACAAGCCTGAAGGTAAGGGTTCCAGCCAAAAAGCGGCACCCCTACCTAATATGCGTAAATATTAACGAATACGGGCTACTTTAGCCTTACGTAGTACGTGTTCGTATTGTTCTTTAGCGTGGTCATCTAAGCTACGAAGTGGAAGGTTTTGATAATACTTCCACTTATCCCTATATTCTTGAAGTTCTGATGGCGGAACCCAGCCAGATAAACGCCAGCGAATAGTAATGTCGGTTCCAGCGGCGGTCCAAATGTGGTCATTCATTATCAAATCCTTTATAGTCAACAGTCATTTTTTCTGCAAATGTTGAAGTATTGGTTTCTATAAAATAAATACCGGAAACCATGCCAGCTTCAAAAGCTTCACGAAACAAAGCTTTTATATCTTCATCCCCTTTTTCGTGTGTAAAGTTTGAGGAATACCAATTTTCAAATACGTCTTTGGCGGCTTTCATGAATGGAACACTCCTATTCTATATCCGTAAGTAAATACAACAACAGCGGCAATTACAAAACCCAAAAGTCCGCTAAGTAAAATTTCCTTTAGTTCTTTCATTTGTTTATCCTTTCTTACCTTGTTTTCATGCGCTAATAATTCGTCATAAGATTTGCGGTCGCCCCAGCCCTTATCAATCATGCGCTGGCGTTGTTCAAACTTGGCTTGCGCCTGGTAATACCGTTCTGCATCTTTTTCTGATTGCAACATTCCATGCCCCTTATTTAGAAGTAACTTTGAGTGTGATTACTGCGGTGGTTTTGGTGTGTTTAGCAATAAGTTCTGCTGGAACGTTTGCTTCTGCAAATACGGCTTTATTGTCAACGGTCGCACGTTGTGAAAGGATAACGCAAGCTTTAAACAAATTGCCTTCTACATGGCCTTCTTGTTGTTTAAGTTCGTTCTTAATAATTTCTGCCTGTTTTTCTAGGTCAGCGATTTGGGCTAACAACATACCCAATTGGTCAACTTTACTTAACTGAATGTCAATTGCTTTCATGATTTTTTCCTTTGTCTAATCACGGCACCGTTGCCGTATTAGTAATTTACTAAAGAAAACTTCACTACGCAACAACTATTTTATTAGGACATACCCTTAGTTGTTAAAAAACAACGGTAGGCGTGAATTTGGCAACTACTAGCTGGTGGGAAGAAATGGGGAAAATTCCCACCTTGTTGCATCCTTCAACGCCCCATTGACCGCCTTATTTATGATTGTTCTTCAACTGCCAAAATTCTAACAGTTTGGTGAACATCAGCCAGTAGCGGTCTAAATCTGCTAAATCGTGTTCTATAAGCTTTACTTGGCCTATATGAGTACTTGATACAAAAAGATTGGCGCAACGTGCCTGGGGCATATTAAAACCCATGCGGTACGCCGCTAATTGCATACCGTGTTCCGGGTAAATATCTACTTTAGACAAGTCGCCTTCTTTGGTTTTTATATCAACCACTATGCCGGTAAACAAATGATTGGCTTTAACGTACAAATCGCATTTGCCGCCAAATCCTAATTCATGGGCAAATGAATGTTCTGGCAACCAAAGTTGTGGCCCAAAGTAAGCGTTTAAAGCTTCTTCCACGGGTCGGCACATTGGAATGGCTTCTGGTATCAAGTGACCTTCAAAAAACGCCTGAATGGTCGCATGAATAGCCGTACCACGTTCTGCCGCCAATTTGCCAGTTTGTTTGGAATCTAGCATAACCCTTTCAAGCCATGATTCTTCCGTTTCACCTTCCGCTTTAGGAAGCGTTAAAGCACTTAATAGGACCTGTTGTTGCTTCCATTGGTCCAAGCCTGGCCGTGCCGCAACTCCCAATATTGTTGTGACAGATGGACATAGGTTGAGGGTGCGGGCATCACGTAAGGTCGTTCCTCTTTCTTTGCCATTTTTTCCAATGGTTGTATAGGCTGGATTGCCTTGGCGGTCATACCAATGTCCACTTTCACTTTGCCGTTCTTTAACTAGCATTTTTTGGTTTTTTTCCACGTTTAGGTTTTATTTCATCAGTTGTAATGTCGTATTCAGTTGTTTCTTCAAATTCGACATGGACTGGCATATTAACAAATTTGTTACTAAATTCGCCGCACCAATCTTGCTGTGATTTATTTTCTATGTGGGGAAAACGCTTGCAAACTCCGTATTGGTCGCTGATTTGCCCAGCGTACCATTTGCAATCAATACATTTCATAATTATCCTAATTGATTAAGAATTAAGTTTCTGTTGTCAGAATCCAACACCCTGTCCGCACATTCACGGACAATGGCATTGGTAAACTGGGATAAATCTTCAATGCTGAAACCAATTATTTCCTGTTCATCATCGTATCCAACTTCCCGGTGTGTTTTCAGGGTGTAGGTTTCAGTCAAAATACATTTAATAGCTGGTTTCATACATTTTTCCTTTCTAGAATGGAATATCGTCATCCAATTCTGATTCGCTGGGAACTGATACCGAATGTGGTTCAAAAGTGTTTCGGTATTCAGCAGACTTTTTAATCAGGTTTTGCAACCCTTCCGACAACTTGTCGAACTTAGCTTGGTCAAATGGGTCCAGGCTAAATATCAACAATTCATTGATACCGGTTGGTTCGCCTAACTTTTTCATAGCGGCCGGTACTTGACTGATGCTTGCAATGTTGGCGTATTTTTTATCGTTGTAATCTGAATGGGTAATCGCCACCATGCAAAACTTTCCAAGCAATACTTCAAGATTAAATCCATCAAGTTCTGCTTGGGTAAATTCTTTGCCCCGCCAAGCTTCTAAATCCTTGCGTAGCGTTGCTTTTTCATCTAGGGAAAGGGTGTATCGCTTTGACACAACCAATGGCTTACCATCGTCCATAGCTAATGGATTGCCGTCATTATCTTCACCGTGCAACTCAAACATACAAATAATTTTGCGTTGCATTTTTTTCTTACCCATCCATTCAGTTGTTTGGGTGCCAATATCAATAATGCGATACAGACGTGCCAAAAAGCTTCCTGGGGGTGGAAGTTTGAAATCGGTGCTACCACTACTGTTTTGTTTAGCTACTATCATTTTTTTATCCTTGTCCAAAAATTGTTCCAAATTCATTAAATAATTCCGTTAATACTTGATTCTTTACAGGTTTAGGCTTACCGCAAGCCGCACGAATTACTGCAATATCGTCTGGTGATGCGTAGTCATGTTCAATGTTTTCCAAAGCTTCTTCTAAGCGTTCTTCAAACTCTTGCATTACTTGGGCCATTTCATCCATGTCAACTCCTTTATTTTTCACGGCACCATTGCCGTACTTCAGAATTTAAAGTAAACTTTACCGAAAGTAAAGCAATATTTACCACGTGAGGAAAATAAATGACAGATGCACAAATCATTGACCTATTGGGCAAGCCAGCAAAAGTAGCTAAGTTGTGTGGCGTATCAGTCCAGGCGGTGTGTCAATGGCGTAATAACGACAGTATTCCGTTTGGCCACCTAACAACAATGGCCGCCACAATCGAAAAAGAATCCCATGGCTTAGTCACTAGAAAAACGTTGTTTCCAAACAACTGGTGGTTAATCTGGCCAGAACTAAAAAACATTTGATGTAAACTTGCTGTCCGTTCTTAGCTGGGGATTCACCACCACCAGCGGCTAAGACGAAAGTGCTACTGGGGGAATAAAGGATGTAACAGCACACAAGTCGGTGGCGAAGCTAGTGCCGATTCCTTGAACGACTGGCGGGTTCTGTGGCTCCGAACAGGTAAAACAGTTGAAGGCGAACCAGGTGGGCTAGGTTCGTCCACCAAACGGTAATGTAGCTTTTATACAACATAATAAAATATCTATACTTCTAAAGAAATCTTT
>Ga0208380_1000039_pt1 | contig 37910 bp, 18 predicted proteins | sample CryBogCBE27Jun07_FD_184570 | JGI IMG/M metagenome (GOLD analysis project Ga0208380, IMG submission 184570) | Freshwater microbial communities from Crystal Bog, Wisconsin, USA - CBE27Jun07 (SPAdes) | ecosystem: Environmental > Aquatic > Freshwater > Lake | place: Crystal Bog, Wisconsin, USA... | reverse complement strand
CACCGTCAGCATTACAATCTGGTGATGTAATGGTTAGATATGGTGGTAATGGTTACGGAACAACAGGATTTGGTAGTGGTGTTGGTGTTGGTGGTGCATACATGCAGTATGTTGCCGCAGAAAACTTTACTGACACACAAAAAGGCACAAACATTGTATTTGCTAGTACACCAATTGGTTCTAATGCACTCGTTACAGCATTAACAATTTCTGGAAATACAGTAACCTTTTCAAATAACGTTTTCATTAACAACACCGAAACAGTAAACACAGTCATTGCAAATACATTTGTGTATGGTTCTGCTACTGCAAACTCTGGTGTAACACAATTAAGCAGCAAATCTACCGCAGTCACAGCAAATGGCATTTCTGGTCAGATTACAATGAATAATGCGACACTAAATTCTGGAACTGGTGTAACATTTACTGTCAATAACAGTTATGTACAACACGTATATGATATGGTTTTTGTTAGCTTCCAAAATGCAGGTAGTGGAAATTATCAAGTATGTGTTGCAAATACTAGAGTTGGTAGTTTTGACGTTAACGTATATAACGGCGCAAATGGTCCTTCAGGTAACAGAGGTGAAGCACTTGTATTGAATTGGTCATTAATTAGAGTTGGCAATTAAGAGATAAATACATCATGGCAAATAATCTAAATCAAAATTTACTCACATATTATGCACCAGTATCTCAGGTAGAACTTGAGTATTATATTCCTGTTGCGGTGATTCCACAAGGACCACAACTATCTCAAGCAATTTCTGTTGGTTCCCTTTATGCATTTTTGGGTCAAGAAGATTCGTGGCCAGTTATAAATGGTATTGAAACTCCAAGCCCACCGCAGCAAACAACTTCTTATCTGAAAAAAGTATTCAAGAACATGTTTGCTATAAAAAATATCGGCTCAAACAACTTGAGTCCTGTTATCCAAAGAATCAACTGGACAGAAAACACAGTCTATACTGCATATTCCGACACATTGAATCTACAAGAAAAAGATGAAAATGGTTTGTTGATATATCAATATTATGTGAAGAACCGTTATGACCAAGTTTTCAAGTGCTTGTGGAATAACAATGGTGGTCCTTCTACATATGAACCATACTTTGAACCTGGTTCATATGGCACAAACAACATCTATCAAAATGAAGATTTGTATAAGTGGAAATACATGTATACAATTGACTCTGGTGCAAAAAGGTCATTCATGGACTCAATTTGGATGCCAGTATTCATCAGTGCAAATACACCACAACCATACGGAACATCTGCTGGCGCAGGTAGTATTGACGTAATCAATGTTACAAATGGTGGTTCCGGCTACGATCCAATCAATCAATACATCACAGTTCAAGTTGTAGGTGATGGTACAGGTGCAAACGGTGTAATTACACCAGCACAAGTTGTTAACAATCAAATTGTTGACATTATTGTTCCACAGGGACAAGCAGGTCAGAACTATACCCAAGCAAATGTTGTTATAACTTCTTATACATCATCTAATCAAAAATATTTGGCACCAATCACATCACAAGCAACTGCAATTGCACCAACTTCTCCAGTTGGCGGTCATGGTTACGATCCAATTTCAGAATTGGGATGCAATCATTTGATGTTCTCTGTTGAGTTCAATGCCGATGAGGGTGGTGTTCTTCCCACTGATGGTGTTGTTTATCGTCAAGTTGGTTTGCTAACCGATCCATTGATTCTTACAGGAAATGGTCCACAATTTGCAAATAACTCTGTTTACAATCTAGCAACACAAGTTTTATGTGCTGGTGGTCTGGGTTCATTTGTATCAGATGAAATTGTAAACCAATATGATACAAGCACACCACCAAATTTATTATTTTCTGGCACAGTTTTATCATTCAATACATCAACCAACCTATTACAGCTAATAAATACGTTTGGTAGTTTTGTTGTTGGTCAGTCTATTACCGGTGCAACCTCAGGTTGTTCAAGAACGGTGTTTACTGTCACCGAGCCAACAATAATTCCATATTCAGGTTTGATTTCTTATATTGAAAACCGACAAGGTGTTCAAAGAAGTGAAGACGGTATTGAGCAGTTAAGATTTGTATTGGGCTATTGAGGGACTTTTTTACATATATACTCCATATAAGGAGTGTAAAATGTCATTAATTTATAAAGTCACAAATACATTAAATGGAAAAAATTATATTGGTTTCACCAGCAAAAAATTAAAAATAAGAAAATATCAACATAAACAGTTTGCACTAAAAAAAGAATCCGAACTTATATTACACAAAGCCATTCGCAAATATGGATGGGAAAATTTCAAATGGGAAGTAATTTATGAAAGTTGGGATGATGAACATTGTTTAACAATCATGGAACCTTTTTTTATTCTAGAGTATAATTCATTTGGTGAGAATGGTTATAATGGCGACAGGGGTGGTAAAAAAGGTATGTTGGGACTAAAAAGAAAACCTTTAACAGAAGAACAAAAAAAGAATATCAGTATTGCAACAAAAAAGAACGCCTTAAAGGGAAAAAACCACCCAATGTATGGCACCAAAGCCAATAAAAAATTCTTAGAATCAGCAAAAACTTCTATGTTAGGTAAAAAACATTCCGAAGAAACTAAGAAAAAAATGAGTGAAACTGCAAAAAATAAAATTAGAGAACATGGATCCGTAATGTTAGGTAAAAAACATTCAGAAGAAACCAAGAAAAAAATCAAGTTGAAATCAACGTGTAAGTGGGAACTATATGATGTCAAAACAAAACAATTTTTAACGATAAACGATTTAATGGAATATAGCATCATAAATAACATTAAATACAAAACGGTACACTCTTGGAAATACAAGATAGCAGATGGTCAACAGATACTAAAAAAGGTTAATTAAATGTCTCTAAATTTTGACACATATCCATACTACGATGACTTTGATCCAGGAAAAAACTTCCATCGTATTCTGTTCAAACCAGGCTACGCTGTTCAAGCCCGTGAATTAACACAGTCTCAAACAATTCTACAAAATCAAATCTCTGAGTTTGCTTCTGCAATTTATTCACAAAATACTCCTGTATCTGGTGGACAAGTTACAACAAACTTGAGTTGTTATTATTTGAAGTTAAACCCAACATTCAACGGTACAGCAGTAACCGCAGCAAACTTTGCAAACCAAGTTATCTTTGATTCCGAAACAGGAACTATTCTTGCACGTGTTATTGCTACTGTTGAAACAACTTCATCTGGAACAACCGTGGGTGATCCACCTACACTGATTGTTTCTTACATATCTGGTGGACAATTCACTGATGGTTTGACAATTCAGACAACAGGTTCCACACAATACTACGCAACTATTGCAAATTCTTCTACAACAACAGGTCCTTCTACGGGTCTTTCTTCTACAGCATCTGTTGCAAACGGTGTTTTCTATATCGTTAACGGTTACAACCTGTCAAATACTACAGGTCAGACATACTCAATTGGTAACTTTGTTGACGTAGCAAACCAAACAATCGTTCTAGACAAATACGGCAATACACCATCATATCGTATTGGTCTTCTATTAACCGAAACAATTCACGATTACATTGACGATTCTTCATTGTTGGATCCTGCTATTGGTGCATCTAACTTCCAAGCACCAGGTGCAGACCGTTATGTTCTTTCATTGTCATTAGTTAACTTACCATTGACACTAGGTAACGACCAAAACTTTATTGAATTGGTTCGTATTATCAATGGTCAAATCGTAAACCAAGTTGATGGCACCGTATATTCAACCATTGATGACTATTTCGCAAAACGTGACTATGAAACAAATGGTGACTACATTGTTAATGACTTTAGTTTAAAACCATCAGCAAACTCATTGGGTGTTGGTGCAAACTACGATTTGACAATTGGTAAGGGTATTGCTTATGTTCACGGCTATCGTATTGAAAATCAATCTCAACAGATTTTGACCAATCAAAGAGCAAGACAAACCAATACAATTCTTGAGGATGCTATTTACGTTGATTATGCAAACTATATTACAATTGACACAGTTGGTGGTATCTTTGACATTGGTCAAGTTCCACAAGTAACATTCCATTGCGTTGGTGCAGGAAACATTTCATCTCCAACAAACGGAGTGTCTGCAAACTCTAACACATACAACTCAACAGTTGTTGGTACGGGCTTCATAAGAAACCTACAGTATGTTTCAGGCTCTGGTGGCAACACTAAGAACTATGTTTACAACGCATACATTTCAGACTTTAGTGCAAATACTTTATCTGGAACTGCTACAAATTCTAGTACCGCAACAACTTTGGTAATCAATGATGCAGCCGATACATTCTCAACTACTGCAAATGCTTACTATGGTGTCACATTAACTGCAACCACCGGCGCAATCGTTGATGTGAGAACAGTTACAGGTTACTCAGTATCTGGTGCAACAAAAACATTTACTGTTTCTTCTGCAACACCATTCACTGTAACACCAACAACATCAACAACACTTACATTGAATTATAATACGACAGATATTTCATCTATTGTTATTGCAAATTCAAATTACTATCTAACAGCTAATGCAAATATTAACTTGTTTGGAAGAAATCAAGGTCTTCCAACTGGTGGAACAATTGTAAATGGTTTTGGTGCTCCCGAATTGATTTTCCCATTGGGTTATTCACATGTGGCGAATGTATCTTCAACAAGCTACTATTCAACCAGAATCTATCGTAACAAAACATTTACAGGTAATACACTAACACTAAGTTCCACATCTGGAAACAGCGGAAGTCCATTGAGATTTGAAGGTCCAACTTCAATTCAAACAGGAACAGTCAATCAACAAAACTTTATTGTTATCAATACTGCTACAGGCAATATTATTGACTTCACAACTTCTGGTAATACAATCACAATTTCTTCTGACCATACTGCTGCCACATTCACAACAAGTGGATATCCAACAGGTATGACTGTTGATGTTATTGCACAAGTTCAAGTTTCTAGTGCAGATTCATCAAGCTTTGTATTGAAATCTAAAAACTTGGTATCAGGCAATACAACATACGGTAGTTCTTCAATGACTACCGTAACATCTACTGCATCAGTTGACTTGAATAAGGGTCAAACATTAATCGGTAAAGCTGCTGTTACATACGGCTCAAAGATTTCTTTGTATGTAAACGATATTAAGAAGATTGCTAAAGTTTATGATACTGGTACAACAGGTGCTTCTATCAGCGGTGTTGCATTGTCGTCATTTACTGATGTTACAAATTACTATACACTAGACAATGGTCAAAGAGATAACTTCTATGACTTTGGTTCTGTGACATTGATTCCTGGTGCACCATTGCCATCTGGAAATATTTTGGTTGTATACAACTACTACTCACATACACAAGCGTCATCTGGTGACGGCTATTTCAGCATTCAATCATACCAGTCTGCAAATTCAACCTATGGTGGTGTTTCAACATCTCCTGAAGCATATGCACAGATTCCAGTATACACTGCAAAAGACGGTAATGTTTATAAACTATCCGATTGTATTGACTTTAGACCCGCTCGTCAAAATGCTCAAACAGGTTATATCTGGGAATATTCATCTGGAGCACAACCAACCGGAACAAGTGATATTGGTGTTTTGATTCCACAAAACTTGACCAACTTCCAATCCAACTATGGTTATTATTTGGGTCGCCAAGATAGATTGATCCTAACAAAAGATAAGAGTTTCCAAATCATTCAGGGTAATCCAGCAGTTAATCCATCACTACCTGCACAACCAACCGGATCGCTGTTATTGGCTAACTTGTTGCACGACCCATACACCGCATATGTTCCTGGTGAAGGACCTGCTGGTGCTGTATCCAATCTGTCCATCAACAAAGTCCTACACAAACGTTGGGCTAAGACTGATATCACAGACTTGGAAACACGTATCAACAATTTGGAATACTATACTTCATTGAGTCAACTTGAAGCATCTGCTGCTTCTACACAAGTTACTGACTTGAACGGTGTTGCTAGACCAAACTATGGTATCTTGGTTGATTCATTCAACTCTTATTCTACTGCCGACACGAACAATCCAGACTATCTGGCAAATATCAATGTAAGAACAAATTCATTGACACCATTGGCAATCGTTGACAACTTCCAATTACAAAATCCTGTTACTGTTGCAACAGTTGGTACATTGGGACAAACCAACACATATACAATCAACAATGTTGGTTCACAAACTTATGTGTTCACATTGCCATATACAACAGCAAATATCGCAGTTCAACCATTGGCAAGTAGCGCCGTTTCTGTTAACCCATTCTCTGTTGTCATCCAACAAGGTGTTGCACAACTAACACCTCCGATGGACAATTGGGTAGATAACAAGAAGGCACCAGCACTATTGGTTACAGACCCATCTATGCAAGTTTATCAAGCAACTGGTGGTGTTAATTTGACCAATGCTGGTGACTTTGCAACTATTCCAGGTACTTCAAGCGGTACATCAAGTTCAGTTAGTGTTGTGAACCATGGAACCATCTCCAATAGTCCATTCGGTGCAACTGTTGGTTATACAGCAACAACAACACAAACTTATGCAAGCCAAATCCAAAATACGACTGCATCTTCTTACAGTCCAGTATCTTCTACATTTGGTTCTAACAATGGTTACTTGACAAACATTGCTATTCTTCCATACATCAGACCACAACAAATTATTGTTCAAGCATCAGGTCTGTTAGTTAATACACCACTAACAGCATGGTTTGATGGAACAAATGTTGATGCTGATATCACTGCACCAAACACAATTGAATTGACAGGTGTATCTGGAACATTTAATGCAGGTGACATTGTTGGTTTCAATTTGACCGTCAGCGGAACAACATCTTTCTATCCTGTTGCTCGTGTAATTTCTGTTTACAACTATCAAAATGGTACACAAACAAGATTGTATGTTGCAGACATTATTGGTTTCCCAGGAACAGTTGGAACAACACAGTTGCAAAATGCATACTTTGATGTCAACGGTAACTATGTAAATTCTACCGCATCTGGAACAGTTTCATCCAATAGCGTTATCAATATTAATGCACAGGGTCAAATTGGTGGTATTGGTGGTGGCTACACAGTTGTTTCTGCTAATACATCATACTCCGGTAACTTGGTGATTGCACCTATCAGTTCTGCATATTGCTCATTCTTGAATCAATATGGTGTTTGGGGTGATTCCAACCAAAGCAGCACATACACCGCAAACTTAGCATTCCAATCAACCACAGCAGGAACATATACATTCACTGCTGCGGCAGATAATAATGCACAGTTCTATTTGAATGGCACATTATTGTTCCAAGTTGGTTCAAGTCCAACAGACTCAACAAGAGCAAACTATGGTCAAACAACCACATATACAACAACTCTAGCAGCAAACACAACTTATGCTATTAGCTGGACAGCATTTAACACAGGTGGTCCTGCCGCAGTTGGTCTATTGATTGCTGATCCTGCTGGTACTGATGTATTTGATACAAGAAATCCACCAACATTGACATATAACAATCCAGGTCAAGAAGTTATTATGCCCGGTGGTGGTGTTTGGTTAACAGGTGTGACACAAGTTAACCTTGGACCAAATGCTTCTACAATACCGAACTACTATGTTGGTTCACAAATCAATATTCACTCACAATATGTGTATCAACAAGCAGTTGCTGCATCATTCACACCACCTGCCGACTCACCAACTGGTGGCGGCGGTACAGGCGGTGACGGTGGCGGCGGCGATGGCAATAATAATAACAATGGCAATGGTAACCCCGGTGGCTGCGGTTGCGTTGTTGCAACTGAATTGGCTAAACAAAACAATGGCTGGTCTAAGCGTGATATGCTGCGTTTGATGAGTTGGTCATTCAACGAATTGGATAATTCTTCAATTGGTAACATTATTCACAAAGGTTATCAAATTGTTGGTCCTAAATTCTTGCTAACAATCGTTAAAAAACGTGACACTGTTGCCGCAAAATATATCAAGTGGTCTTTTAATGAAGCCACAAATATGTTGAGAGGTAAGAAATACAATCCAGCTTCTGTTCTAAATACTTCTGCTTGGATTGTAGTAATGATTGTAGCTGGTGCACTTTCTGTTACTAAAGAATCACTTACAAGAAATTGGAAAAAATAAATGACAGTAGCAACATATTCTAGTTTATATAATTACACAGCAAACATTATTGCTTATAATGCGACAACAGGAGTAGCAACACTTGATGCTCCTGTAAACATCTCTTTAGGGACAAATGCATATAAGGGTTCTGTTGTTTCTTATTATGGTATTCAAGGTACAGCAACAAGTGTGGCAGCAGCAATCAGTTCTGGAACCACACTACCGCAACTATCATCTGATGAGGGTGGTAATTTTGTGGGTATCTTTAATGTTCCACCTAGCAAGTTCCAAACAGGCACCAGAGTGTTCCGTGTTGACAATAGAACTGTGATGACTGATGAAACTACTGCAACAACATATGCAGAAGCAACATTCACAGCATCAGGTCTATCTTCATCATCTCAAGCATTAGATTTTGCTCCTTCTGTTGATGCTTCTGGTCAAACATTTACACAAGTAAGTGCATTGGCAAATCAATTGATTAGCACAATCACAACATATTCACCATACGATCCTGTTGCACAGACATTCTTGGTCTCACAAGCAAACTTCCCAAATGGTGCATTCTTAAATTCTGTCAAGTTATTCTTTGCTACTATACCAACATCTAGTGAACAGATTACAGTTTCTATTGTTCCAACATTGAATGGTTATCCAAACGGTGCAGCATTGAATTATTCAACTGTTACATTGTCACCAAGTCAGTGTAAGACAAATTCTTCACCACATTATTTGGATCCAAACTCATATACAGAGTTCCAATTCTCTGCACCAGTTTATATTCAACCAGGTGTTTTGTATGCCATTTTGATTAAGGCAACTTCTCCACAATATACACTGTATTACGCACAACAAAATCAAACGGCTATACCTTCTACTGCAAAGGCAAATCCGTCAGATACAAACCCAACAAACCCAACTAAGATTGGTAGTGCACCATATATCGGTGCATTGTTTGAGTCTCAAAACTCCATCACATGGACTGCTGACCAAACTAAAGATTTGATGTTTGTTATTGACCATTGTGTATTCCAAACAACAACATCAACAGTTCCGTTCACTGTACCAAAGAGATTGCCATATAAGAAGTTGGGTCAACACGATTTGTTGCATAAGATTGATCCAAATAGCGTACCGAACGTTAGAGGTAACTATGCCGGTAATACAAGAATTGATGCAATCAACGTTTCAACCACAGATTTCACACCAACTGGCACAGGTATCAACTACACATATAGTGCAACATTGAGTTCCGGTGTATCTACAGCACCAGCGGCAATCAATCCAGGTAAACTAGGTTCTCCAGCACCAACAAACGTTGCTTTGAATGATGGATTGGGTGAACGTAGATTATTCACATCATCAAATTCATCTTTTGCACTAAATGCAACAATGTCCACAAGTGATCCAAATGTATCACCAATTATTGCGGACGATGGAGTTAGCTTATATGCTGTTCGTTATGTAATCAATAACATGGGCATTGGCAATAATGTTATCAATATTGTAAGTGGTGGTAGTGGTTATAACGTGCAAACTGCATCAGTAACAATTACAGCACCAGACATTGTTGGTGGCGTAGCACCATCTCTTGGTTTCACCGCAAATTCAACTGGTGCAATCACTTCACTTTATGTGATTAGTCCAGGTTCTGGTTATCTAACATCTCCAACCATTTCTATGTACGACCCAACAACAAGAAGTGGTAATGCAAATGCTGTTTTCTCCGTTCACGGTGAAACAGGCTCAACAGGCGGTAATGCCATTGCAAAATACTTTACCAAGAAAGTTGTATTGGCTCCAGGTAATGATTCTGGTGACCTTCGTGTCTACTTGAGTGCTTACTGGCCACTAGGTACTGGCATTTATGTCTACTACAAAGTTTTGAGTTCACAAGATACAGCAACTTTTGAATCTGGTAACTGGCAATTAATGACATGTATCAACAATTACAACGTGTTCTCAACATCAATGAACAATTTGATTGAATATGAGTTTGCTCCAGGTGTTTTCAATAACAATCAAGCAAACAATAACATTTCTTATACAAATGTAAACGGTCAAACTTATACATCATTCACACAATTTGCTATTAAAGTTGTGATGGCAACAAGTGATAACACAAATGTTCCATCAATAACATCATTACAAGCAATCGCTTTGCCACCAGGAACAGGAATGTAATATGGCTTTAGTTAGAATTCCTAATACAAATTTGATGAGAGACACCAACAATATGGCTCTTTTGCCTATTGACAACACTCAAAAAAATGATTATCAGGCTAAGCTTAGAATGGTAAAAGTCCAAAAAGAAGAAATAAATAAAGTAAAGTCGGAAATAGAAGACATCAAAAATGATGTTGGTGAAATCAAGACATTGCTACAACAATTAATAGGTAAAATCTAATGGCAAATACCGTTCCAGTCGTAAGTTATGCAAATACTTTTGGTGATTTAATTGCTTCAAGTATAGCACAATCAGGCGAACTTAACACTCTAGGATTCTTAAACTACACCAAACCAACAGGAACATTGATTCTTAATGGTACTGGTTATGGTGTAACTGTTGCAAATAACGCATTGATTTCTGGTGCACTTCAAGTTCAAGGTGTCGGTTCTTCTGGTTATGTTCAATATAACTTGACTGTTGGACCTACTATCCAAGGCGGCGGTGTTGGTGGTTCATTATATCTGAATACTATCAACAATGCAAACGTCAGTATGTATGTTGGTGGTCAATCATACATGAATGCATCTGTTTGGATTGCCAATACAGGTATTCCTGCTCTATATGTTGCTGGTAATACAGTTCACACTGGTTACATGAGCATCACTGGTAATACATGGATATCTGGAAACACTTGGATTGCAGGTAACACCAATATTGCAAACACTTTGTATGTAACAAACAACATCATTGGTTCTGCAAACGCATCTATCAATTACAATGTATTTGCATCTGGTGTTCAAGCAAACGTTAGTGTAATCACAAACACATTGCAGTCTAACGTAAACATCGTTACTGGTTTCTTACAAGCAAATACAAATCTTTACACAAGTAACGTTGTAGCAAATACAACAGTTGTTACTGGTGTTCTACAAGCAAACACCAACACATATACAAACAACCTCTTGGCTAACACCACCGTTGTCACTGGTGTGTTGCAAGCAAATACTAATACTTACACTAATAACCTGTTGGCTAACACCACCGTGGTTACTGGTGTGCTTCAGGCTAATACAAACACATATACCAATAACTTATTGGCTAATACGACTGTAGTTACTGGCATTCTACAGGCAAATACCAATACATATACAGCAACATTGGTTGCAAACAATACAGTTGTTACTGGTGTTCTACAGGCAAATACTAATACTTACACCAACAATTTGTTGGCTAATACGACTGTTGTTACCGCTTCTTTACAAGCAAACAATAATGTATACACCAATAACCTATTGGCAAATACTGTAGTAACAACTGCTACAGTCCAAGCAAATACATTGGTTAACACAGCAAACTTGGTTGCTACTGCAATTTCTGGTGCAAACGCATACATTAATAACGTACAAGCAAATACAAGTGTTACAACAACCACACTTACTGCAAATACATTAATCACATCACCAAATGTGGTTGCAACTTCCGTTTCTGGTCCGTTTGCTTATCACAATTTAGTTCAAGCCAATACTTCTGTGTTGACTTCAACAATACAAGCAAACAATAGCATTGTTACAGGTTACTTACAAGCTAACAACAATATCTTTACCAATAATGTATTAGCTAACACAACTGTTGTTACAGCTTCTTTACAAGCAAACAATACTGTTTTCACCAATAACTTGCAAGCGAATACGGCAGTTACAACAGGAACTGTTACAGCAAACACATTGGTTAATACTGCAAACTTGGTTGCTACTGCAATCTCTGGTGGTGCGGCATACATCGGTACAGTTCAAGCTAACACTTCTGTAGTAACTGGTACACTCCAAGCCAATACAAGCGTGTTGACTGGAACAATTATAGCAAACACATCTATTACTACACCTAATGTTGTTGCTACTGCAATTTCTGGTGGTGCAGCATACATTGGTTCAGTTCAAGCCAATACATCTGTAACCGCAAATACATTGGTTGCAAACACATTGATTACATCACCAAATGTGGTTGCTACTGCAATTTCTGGTTCTACATTGTCTTACAATACAATCCAGGCAAACACATCTTCAAACACTTCTGTTGCTAATGCATATACATTGAGTGTTGCTGGACCATCTTATGTTAATACTGTAAGTGCAAATGGTGCAACATGGGCTGGCGGTACTTCAACTGTTAATGCATTAGTTGCAAATAATACTGTACAAGTTGGTTCAAACCTAACAGTTTATAGCAACATTAATGCACTAACCGGAACAACAACAACAAATAATATTGTTGCAAACGTTTCTAGTTTATCTGGTGCAAGCTACACCAATACATTACAAGCAAATACTTCTGTGTTGACTGGTACTATCACAGCAAACACATTAGTAACTGTTCCAAATTTTACTGGCACCACATCTAGTATTTCTGGTGCTGGTTATGTTAACACATTACAAGCAAATACTTCTGTATTAACTGGTACTGTTACAGCAAACACATTAGTAACTGTTCCAAATTTTACTGGCACCACATCTAGTGTTTCTGGTGCTGGTTATGTTGGTACGTTACAAGCAAATACAAGTATTTTAACCGGTGCTATTGTTGCTAATGGTGCAATTCAATCTGTTGGCCAAAGCGTATCTGGAAACTCTTATATTTCATATGTTAATGCAAACACCAGCGTAACAACACCATCATTGACTGTTACAACAATCAATGCAAACAATAATAACCAAGGTTCAGCATATTTCAATCAAGTTAGTGCAAACAACTTAAGTATTGCTGGCAATTTTACGATTAATGGTTCAACCGTTTACAACGGAACAACCTTCACCTTGTCTGCTGGTTCTCCAATTGCTACAATAGCAGCATTTGCTGTTAATAGAGGTCAAGGTGCAAATGCTACGATTCAATGGAGTAACACCAATAACTATTGGGCTATTCTAGACGTTAATAATCCAACAGCATTGACACAATATTCGCAAATTATGACTGCGAATATGATTAGCACAAGCACAACATCTACAAGTACAACAACTGTACCTGCAAGCATAGTTACAACCGGTGCTTTTATTCAAGCCAACTCCGCATATGCATCACAGAACACAACTGGTTCATATGCAAACAGTGCATATTCTCAAGCAAATACTGCATTGAATTATGCAAACTCTGGTGGAATTTATGCTAACGGTGCATTCATACAGGCTAATGCCGCATTTGCTCAAGCAAACAATGCTGGATTATATGCACAACCAGCTTTCAATCAAGCGAATGCTGCATTTGCTGCTGCCAACGTAGGTAAAACATTAGTAGTATCTGGTGGCACTATTAGCGGTGACACAACTATTACAGGTAACGTTGCTGTAGGAAAAACTGTTACGATTGCTGGTAACTTGATTGTTAGCGGTACATCAACATTCATTCAACCTGCAACAATTCAATCTACCAGTTCATTGCTAGAACTTGCTGCTAACAACACCGGCGATTCAGTAGATATTGGATTCTATGGTCAATATAACTATGTAAGTCCAACCAATTCTTCTTATACAGGTCTTGTAAGAAAAGCTGGTGCAAACTATTATTTGTACCAAGGCATTACAACAATTCCTACATCGGCAAGCGTTGGAACAATTACAAGTGCAAACTATGCTACTTTATATGCAAATATCAATGCATCAACCGTAACAACAGGATCAGTATCTGCATCTGGAACAGTAACAGCTGCCACATTTAGTGGTTCTGGTTCGGGACTAACTGGCACCGCATCTTCATTGACTGCTGGTGCTGTCAGCTCCATAACATCTGGACAAGTTACTTCTGCTTTGGGTTACACACCATACAACTCAAGTAATCCAAATGGTTACATCAGCGGAATTACATCAAGTAATGTTACTGCTGCTTTAGGTTATACACCTTATAACTCAAGCAATCCAAATGGTTACATCAGCGGAATTACATCAAGTAATGTTACTGCTGCATTGGGATATACACCACTAAGTTCATCTAGTTCAATTTCTGGTTCTAACGTGAGTGGCAACATCTCTGGCAATGCTTCAAACATTACTTCTTACACCATCAACCAAAGTGTTGGTACAGGCAATACACCAACCTTTAACGGACTAACAACAAACGGTAATATTGGTAATAGTTCACAAAGTGGTTGGGCTTTGTATTGGGGTAATATTGGTGCAAATGCTGGTTCAAAAATTTATGATAATGCTCAATTGCATATTTGGACCGATGACAACACCTATTTTGATTCCACAGGTGGTTCTAATTGGTATTGGACTGCCGGCGCATCATCTTCTGCCTCGGGCACAACGATTGCACACTTGGATGGTTCAGGTAATTTTACAATTAACGGAACATTCTATGGTTCTGGTGCAGGTTTGAGTGGTCAATATGGTGGTACAATTTCATCAAGCCAAGTTACTTCTGCTTTGGGTTACACACCATACAACTCAAGTAATCCAAATGGTTACATCAGCGGAATTACATCAGCGAATGTTACAAATGCATTGGGTTACACACCATATAACTCAAGCAATCCAGCAAGCTATGTTTCTTCTGGTGCAAACATTTCTGTATTCACAAATAATGTAGGATATATTACAGGTTCCGCATTGAATGGTTATGCAACACAGTCATATGTGAACAGCCAAGGTTTCATCACAAGTGGTGCTTCAATCTCTGGTACTGCATATAACATTACACAATATACGATTAACCAAAACTTGGGCACAGGCAATGGTGTAACACATGCTGGATTGTATATTAGTGGCGACACACAAGTTGATGGTAAAATGTATTTGAAAGGTTCTGGTGATAACACCGACCCAATTTACATCACCAAAAATGACTTAGCATCTAACTTGTCCGAATTGGCTCATTATGTTGGTGATGATGGTTCCGGTTCAACAATTGGTGCACCGAGTGGTACAGGAACAGATTACATGTCTATTCGTGCAACCAATGATGGTATCCACCACCTATGGGGTACAGACGGATCATATGTTGCAGGTGGCAACATTACTGCATACGGCAGCATCAACACCAACTCACAATTCAATGGTTCTGGTGCTGGTCTAAGTGGTTATGCACCTAGTTTGCAAGTTAACTGGGGCAACCTAGTAAGCAAACCATCAAACTTTGTGTATAGCGATGGTGGTACATACAACATTAACATTGTTGGTAATGCTAATTACGTTGGTGGTTTATCTGTTGCAACTGGTCGCAACAATGGTGCAAATCAAGTTGTTCGCACTGATGGTAGTGGTTACATCCAAGCAGGATACATTAACTCCAGCAATGGTGACGAAAACAATTACTCAAGTCCTGATAGAGTTTGGGGCACCAATGGTTCAGACAGTTATATGCGTACCTATCACACAGCATCATTAAGTGTTGGATATGCATCTAGTGCTGGTAGTGTTGCATGGACTAGCGTAAGTGGTAGACCAACAGACTTGAGTTCATTCTCCAATGGTCCTGGTTACATCCAAAATAACAGCGGTGGTACATACAACATTAGTATTAGTGGTAATGCTGGATATGCATCTTCCGCTGGTTCTGCTGGTTATGCAACTTCTGCTGGCTCCGCTAGTTCTGCAACAAATGCAACTAATGCAAGTTACTCAAGCACAGTTGGTATCAACTACAACAATGGTTCAAACTCCACATATCAAGTACTTTGGGGTAGTGGTAACAGCGTATATGGAAATAGCACACTTATAATTAATCCAAGCAACGGTACATTGACCGCTTCTGGAAGTATTACTGCTTTCTCTGATGCAAGATTGAAATTCAATGTTAAGACTATTGAAAATGCGTTGGACAAGACATTGAAATTGCGTGGTGTTACATATGAAAAAGATGGTGCTAATGGCATCGGTGTTATCGCACAAGAAATTCGTGAAGTTCTTCCTGAAGTTGTTGTTGAAAATGACGATGATGACAAAACATTATCTGTTGCATATGGTAACGTTGTTGGTTTATTGATTGAAGCCATCAAAGAATTGAAAGCTGAAATTGACGAACTAAAGAAAGGTAAATAAAATGGCCGCAAGTTATACAGACCAATATCTGGAACAAGGTACCACATTTACCAATCAGTTGACATTGACAGATTCATATGGTAATCCATACAACCTGACTGCTTTTACCATAAACAGTCAGGCTAAAAAATCATATATTTCTTCCAATGTTGCATTTCAATTCACAGCAACAGTTGCAAATGCGGTAAACGGTATTGTAACTTTATCTTTACCATCTGGTACCACATCAACTATTCCATACGGCAATTATGTCTATGACGTTATCATTACCGACCCATATGGTGCGGTAACCCGTGTACTGGAAGGACAAGTTTATGTATCTCCAGGTGTAACAAACATTACGACAGCATATGGTACTGATGCATAATGCCAATCGTTACCGTATCAAGACCTAGCCCAATCAATGTAAGCGTTGGGGGAAATCAGAAGTTCAATGCTAATTTCTCTCAAAACGCAGCCATTTCTGCGGCTATTGTTAATCCAGTAAATGAAGAACGTGTACAAGCATCTACAATATTTGTAGGTTATTCTGGTGCAAATACTGGTAATGGTGGCGGTGGTTCTGCAAATGTCAACATCATTAACGATAACACCTCAGATGTTACCGGCTTCATTAACTTTACATACAGCACATCTGGTGTAGCAAATAACTTATATACATCAAGTCCAAATCTAACCTATGTTCCACAAACAGGTATTTTGGGCTTTGAAGGTTATAGTATAAGTAACATCTCTGAAGTTACATCAAACACTTCTTTTCTAAGTAACGCAAACACAACATATACAATAGACTCCTTTTCAGGTCTAACATATAGAAGTGCTTTCTATCAAATTCAAATTGAAAGTGATGGTAACTTTGAAGTCTTGAATTTAAATGTTGTAAATACGGATACCGGAGTCGTAATAACACCATACAATGTAACATATAATAATTTTCCACTTGGTAATTTCAATGCTGCTCTGATAAATAATATCATTGTGGTGTATTATACTCCACTATATGTGGGAACAAATGTTACCTACATTAGAAATTTGCTTACCAGATTAGAACTTCCTTTCCCATCTGGAAGTTTGGGCTTTGATTTGGATCCCGCAACAGTATTTTATGACATGGGATACGATGCATCGGCAGTCACACTGGTATATGATTATGGATACGTTTAATAAATACAGAGTATTCTAAGAATTAAGGTTCAATAATGTCAACGCAATTACAATTAAGAAGAGGCAACACAGCGCAAACAGCGGTATTTACTGGTGCTGTTGCTGAGGTTACCGTTGATACGGACCAAAACGTAGTTACAATTCACGATGGTGTTACAGCAGGTGGTCACTACGTTTCTTCATTGGCTTTTGCTAATGCCGCATTCAATACTGCAAATACAGGACTAGCAATTGCAATCTCCGCAAATACTACAGCAATAGGCGCACAATCAACAGCCGTAGGTGCAGCCATTGCAGTTCAAGTTGCACAAAATAGTGCAAATGCGGCTTTTCTACAAGCAAACTTGGCATATGCTTCCGCAAATTATGCTCTACCTGCATTTGCACAGGCTAATAGTGCCGCTTTGTATGCTAATGGTGCATTCATTGAAGCTAACTCCAGTTTTATACAGGCTAATGTTGCATATAATCAAGGAACTTCTGCTTATGCTGCGGCTAATGTGGCTAGTGGTTCAGCAAATACCGCATTGGCTCAAGCCGCTTTGGCATTAATCTATGCAACCAATACTGGTTCTTATGCAAATGGTGCCTTTGTACAAGCAAATGCAGCATTCAATCTCGCAAATACTATTGCTGCTGGACCAATTGATAACGTTGCAAGAGCAACCGCAAACGCATCATACAACCAAGCAAATGCCGCATTCATTCAGGCAAATGCAGTTTTTCAATATGCAAACACACTAAGTCCAGCAGACAACGTTGCTAGGTCAACCGCTAATGCAGCATTCATAGCTGCTAACGGTGCTTTTGTGCAAGCCAATGGTGCTTTCGTCCAAGCTAATGCTGTATATACATTAGCAAATACTCATACCGCTAATATTACCAGTGCAGCCACATATGCTAATGGTGCATTCGTACAGTCAAATTCAGCATATGCTTATGCTAATACTTTGGCATCTGGTGGTGTCTACGCAAATGCTGCTTTTTCTGTTGCAAATTCTGCATCAGTGTACGCTAACGGTTCGTTCGCTCAAGCAAATGCTGCATATGCATTGGCAAATACATTATCAGCAGGTTCAACCGATAATTATGCGAGAGCAACCGCTAATGCTGCTTTCTTACAAGCAAACTCTGCATATACACAAACAAACTTAATTTTTGGTTTTGCAAACACAATTGATAACATTGCTATTAGTGCACAATCTAATACAATTTTGTTGCAAGGAGTTGATGCGACACAAAACACAAACATCAACTCAGCATTTTCAGCAGCAAATTCTTCAGGTGTATATGCAAATGGAGCATTTACACAAGCAAACACAGCATATAATTCTCAAGTTACTACAGGAACTTATGCCAATGCGGCATTCACAGTAGCAAATTCTGCATCATTGAATGCGACTGCGGCATTTATACAAGCAAATGCGGCTTATACATTTGCCAATACTTTAACCGCAAATATTACAAGTGCATCTGTATATGCAAATGGTGCTTTCACACAGGCTAACGGCGCATTCACGTTTGCAAACACTCTAACAGCAAACATCACCAGTGCTGCCACTTATGCCAATGGTGCATTCGTACAGGCAAATAGTGCATTTACATTTGCCAATACTTTAACCGCCAACATCACCAGTGCATCTGTATATGCTAATGGTGCTTTTGTTCAATCTAATGCATCTTTTGGTCAGGCAAATAGTGCCGCAACATATGCTAATGGTGCTTTTGTACAAGCTAATGCATCATACGGTTCTGCAAATACAACAGGTGTATATGCCAACAGCGCATTCACACAGGCTAATTCAGCATTCTTGCAGGCAAACTCTGCATATGCATTGTCAAATACATTCAGTGCAAATATTGTTAGTGCGGCAGCATATGCAAATGGTGCTTTTGTACAAGCCAATGGTGCTTTCCTGCAATCCAATGGTGCTTTTGTGCAGGCAAATGGAGCATTCTTACAGGCTAATTCTGCTTATGGTTATGCAAACACACTAAGTGCTAATATTTCTAGCGCAGCTTCTTATGCTAATAGTGCATTCATTGAAGCCAATTCAGCATACACACAAGCGAATGCATCGTTTACATTTGCTAACACACTAACTGCTAATATTACCAGTGCAGCCACATATGCTAACGGTGCATTTGCACAGGCTAACGCCGTATATCAACTAGCAAATACATTGGTTTCTAGTTCTATTGATGGATATGCTAGAGCAACCGCAAATGCTGCATTTATTCAAGCCAATAGTTCATACTCATTTGCCAATACTTTAACCGCAAATATTACCAGTGCATCTGTATATGCAAATGGTGCATTTGTACAGGCTAATGCTGCGTTTACTTTTGCAAATACTTTGACAGCAAATATTACCAGTGCATCTGTATATGCAAATGGTGCATTTGTACAGGCCAACGGTGCATTTACGTTTGCTAATACCTTAACAGCAAATATTGCTAGTTCTGCTACTTATGCTAATGGTGCATTTGGTCAAGCAAATGCATCTTATGGTCAAGCCAATAGTGCTTCATTGTATGCTAACGGAGCATTTGTACAAGCAAACGCTTCTTATCAATCTCAGAACACCACCGGTTCTTATGCAAATTCTGCATTCTCTGCGGCAAACTCAGCAGGTTCATATGCAAATTCTGCATTCTTTACTGCAAATAGTAAACTATCAACATCTGGTGGCACTGTTACAGGTAACGTAACAATTAATGGTGGTTTGACTGTTACTGGTAATATCAACTTCACAGGTAACGTAACTTCTTATACAGTTACAGGCAATACTGGTGAGTTCTTTGGTTATGCAAGTAACGGTTTCAATGCATTATATGCTGGCATTCCAACAGGTTTCCTAGTTGAACCGCAAACAGTAACGCAATTCACCAGTAACTATAACGGTTATGCTGGATTGAATATGCAAAATATCAATAGCGGCAACAATGCTTCTTTTGATATCTTCATTACACCAGATAACGGAACACCAAACGATACATTCCTAGACTTGGGTATGGGTAGTAGTACATACTCATATCCTGGTTACACAATGATTGGACCAAATGACGGTTACTTGATTGCTTATGGTAATACAAGTACTGGCGGCGGTAACATGATTATTGCTACAGGTGCACCAAACGACATTATCTTTACTGCAAACGGTGTTAATACTGGTAATGAAATAGCAAGATTTAAGAATAATGTTGGTTTGGTAATGAAGAATTTACCAATCAAATTTGCTGATGGCACCTCACAAAATACTGCTGCGGCACCTTTTGCATATAGTAATGTAATTTATATACAAGCCAACTCTGCATATACACAGGCAAATGCTGCATTTGTACAATCTAACGCCGCATTTGGTGTTGCAAATTCTGGTGCTTCATATGCAAACTCTGGTTTCAGTGTAGCAAACTCGGCAGCCACATATGCCAATGGTGCTTTTGTACAAGCTAATGCGGTATATACACTGGCAAATACACACACCACAACTATTAGTAGTGTATTCACACAAGCTAATAGTGCTTTCTTACAAGCTAACGGAGCATTTGGTCAAGCCAATAGTGCCGCATCATATGCAAACAGTGCATTTACAACAGCAAACAATGCTCTACCAAATACTGGTTCCACAATCACTACAACAGGTACTGCAAGAGTTGTAATTCCAAACACAACACAATCTTCATCAGCAGCAACTGGCGCATTGACAATTTCTGGTGGTTTAGGTGTTACAGGTAACGTTTTCAGTACAGGTATCATAAATATAAATTATACAGGTTCTGTTGGAAACCAAAACACTGCAACAGTATTAGGTGGTTCTAATACTAAAGGCGGTATTGGTTATTCAGATTTCTTGTTAGCAACAAACTACTCAGCCGGTGCTAACAACATAAACAAATATTTTAGATTAGACAGTAATGGTCAGTTGCAGATTATCAACTCTGCATATAATAACAACATCTTCAATCTAAATGATACTGGTGTATTTACAGTACCATATTTTAGTGGTGTTACATTGTTACCTGGTGGTGGCGGTGTAATTACTTTTGCTGACGGTACAACACAATCAACATCCGCATTAGGTTCTGCAACAGACCAAATAGCAAGAAATATTGCTAATGCTGCATTCTTACAGGCTAATGGTGCATTTGCACAAGCTAATGGTTCTTTTGGTCAAGCCAATAGTGCTGCCTTGTATGCTAACGGTGCTTTCATTCAAGCTAATGCTGCATTTACATTATCAAACACATTTACTGCAAACATTACGAGTGCGGCAACCTATGCTAATGGTGCATTTACTCAAGCGAATACGGCAACCAATAACGCAGCAGGTGCTTCACTATATGCAAATGGAGCATTTATACAAGCAAATGCAGTATATACACTGGCGAATACTTATACTGCAAATATTGCAAGTGCCGCTTCATATGCTAACAGTGCATTTACTCAAGCAAACACAGCAGTTAACAATGCTGTCGGTGCATCTTTATATGCAAATGGTGCTTTCATTCAAGCTAATGCGGCATATGGATTTGCAAACACATTAACAGCTAATATTACAAGTGCAGCAACCTATGCTAATGGTGCATTTACGTTTGCTAATACCTTAACCGCTAATATTACAAGTGCAGCAACCTATGCTAATGGTGCTTTTGTACAGGCGAATGCTGTATATGCGTTAGCTAATACTCTCACAGCAAATATCACCAGTGCGGCAACTTATGCAAATGGTGCTTTCACGCAGGCAAATACGGCAACCAATAATGCTGCTGGTGCGTCTTTGTATGCAAATGGTGCTTTTGTACAAGCGAATGCTGTATATACCCTAGCAAATACACAAACTGCCAATATTACAAGTGCAGCCACATATGCAAATGGTGCTTTTGTACAGGCGAATGCTGTATATGCGTTAGCTAATACAACATCAAATACAGGAACTGCTGCATTTATTCAAGCCAACTCAGCATATACACAAGCAAATACTGCTACAAACAATGCGGCAGGGGCTTCTCAGTATGCTAATAGTGCTTTTGGTTATGCTAACTCAGCTTACACACAGGCAAATACTGCAACAACAAATGCATTGGCTGCAAGCACATATGCCAATGCTGCATACACTCAAGCAAATACTGCAACTACTAATGCATCGGCAGCAAGTTCTTACGCCAACAGTGCATTTACTCAAGCGAATACTGCAACTACAAATGCTTCAGCGGCAAGTTCATATGCTAATAGTGCATTCTTGCAATCTAATGGTGCATTTACACAAGCAAACTCTGCATATGCTAAAGCAAATACAGCAGTAACATCAGTTTCTGGAACATCAGGACAAATCAGTTCTACTGGCGGCACAACACCAACTGTAGCATTGGTTACAACTGCTGTAACCGCAGGCACATATGGTGGTTCTACTGCAATTCCAGTCATCACATTTGATGCATATGGTCGTGCAACATCAGCAGCAAACACATCAGTTTCTACCACAATCTCTCTTGCGGGTAACTCTGGTTCTGGTTCAGTCTCTGGTGGTGGCACATTAACAGTAAGTGGTGGTACCGCAATATCAACATCAGTTTCCGGTAGCACAATTACAGTTAACAATACTGGTGTAGCATCATTCAACACAAGAACTGGTGCAGTTACATTGTCATCGTCAGACGTTACAGGTGCATTGGGTTATACACCAGTTTCAACTACTGGTAGTTCTGTTTCTGGTTCATTCACTGGTGCAACCACATTCTCTGCTGCAAACATCAATGCAACAAATGGTTCAGTTACATTCACCAGAAGTACCAACCAAACAGTAACATCTTCAACAACTCAAACTGCTGTAGATACATTTACTGCAACCACATATCGTTCTGCCAAGTACATTGCACAAATGACTTCTGCTGGTACATATCACGTCATTGAATTGTTGTTGATGCAAAATGCTTCTTCTGCATACATCATTGAATATGGTGAAATCTTTACTGGTTCTTCATTAGGTTCTTTTGATGCTTCTGTTTCTGGTGGTACAGTAAGTTTGTTGTTTACTGCCACAACCGCCAACTCTACTACTATAAATATCGTAAGAGATGCAATAAGCGTTTAATACTTGAGAGGTATATTATGAAGGGTGAATGGAGTTATTGGCCTGGTGCGTTTACACCAGATGAGTGTGCTAAGATTTTAGAAGATGGTCTGAAAATAGAATCAAAAGATGCTGCACTAGGTGTATCTGGTATGTCTGAAACCACAGACACAAGTTATCGTAGAAGTAAAACCAGATTCATTTATTCTAATGACCCAACTTTTGAATGGTTATTTGACCGTATCTGGAAGATGGGCATTCAGGTCAATCGTGAATGGTTTAATTTCCACATCACAAATCTATCATACATCCAGTTGGCAGAGTATGATGAATCATATCAAGGTGAATACAAGAAACACCAAGATGTATTCTGGATCAACAACGACCAATACCACAGAAAACTTACTTGTCTGATTCAATTGACAGACCCAAATGAATATGAGGGTGGTGCATTTGAGGTCTATGATTTGACACAATATCCAGATGCAAATGCCATTAGACAACAAGGTACAGCAATCTTTATTCCATCTTTTGTAACACATGCAGCATTACCTGTAACAAAAGGAACAAGATACAGTCTTGCAGTTTGGTTTGAAGGTCCAAAATGGGTATGAGATTTCATGTTCTTGGAATTCCACATACAGTAACATCTAAAGAGTTCAATGCGTGTGCTTATACTGCTAAAGTTTTAAAATTCTGTAAGATGATGACTGAACGTGGCCATACAGTAATCCACTATGGCCACGAAGAATCGGATCCAATTTGTACTGAACATGTCACCGTACTAAGTTCAGACGATTGGAAGAAGTCCTATGGTGACCACGACTGGCGCAAACACTTCTTTAAGTTTGACACCAACGACCATGCATATACCACATTCTACAAAAATGCAATTGAAGAAGTTGGTAAAAGAAAACAACCAAACGATTTTATTCTACCATTTTGGGGTGCAGGAGTAAGACCAGTCTGTGATGCACATCCAGATTTGATTACGGTGGAACCTGGTATTGGTTATGCTGGTGGTCATTGGGCTAGATTTAAAATCTTTGAATCATATGCAATCTATCATGCATACTATGGACTGAATTCTGTTGGTACTTGTATGCAAGACTGGTACGATGTGGTGATACCAAACTATTTTGATTTGGATGATTTTGAATATAGTGCAGAAAAAGATGATTACTTTTTGTTCTTAGGTCGTGTCTATGATGGTAAAGGTGTTAATATCTGTGTTCAAGCAACAGAGGCAATTGGTGCAAAACTTATTATTGCTGGACAAAATAGTCTGAAAGAAATGGGTTATGCAGAAACACCAAGTCATGTTACTGAAATTGGTTATGCTGATATTGAAACTCGTAAGAGACTAATGTCAAGAGCAAAAGGTGCATTTGTTGCATCTTTGTATAATGAACCATTTGGTGGAGTTCAAGCAGAATGTTTGTTCTCTGGAACACCAACAATCACCACAGATTGGGGCAGTTTTACTGAGAATAATATACATGGTGTAACTGGATATCGTTGCAGAACTTTTGAACACTTCACATGGGCAGCAAAGAACATTGATAGAATTGATCCAAAGGCCTGTAGAGACTTTGCGGTTAACAACTTTTCACTGGATGTTGTTGCAAGAAAGTATGAAGAATACTTCCAGTCTGTATTGAATGTCTATACAGGTCAAGGATGGTACGAAACAAACGATGAAAGAAAGGAATTGGACTGGTTAACCAAATATTATCCTCATAAATAGAAGATAATAAGAACAAGCGGAAGTGAACCTTGGCAAATCAGAACAATTTCGTTGTCAAAAACGGATTAACCGTTGGCACAACAGCAGTAATCAATTCATCAGGTGCATGGGTAGGTCCCAATAGTGGTTTAGTTGGTGCAACAGGCGCAACTGGACCTACAGGTGCCACAGGTCCAACTGGTGCAACAGGACCTACTGGTAGTACTGGACCCACAGGACCAACTGGACCAACAGGCAGCACTGGTCCTACAGGACCCACAGGCGGTCAAGGTGCAACAGGCGTAACAGGACCAACAGGTCCTACTGGACCAACAGGCCCAACAGGAAGTACTGGACCACAAGGCGCTACAGGTGTAACTGGACCAACAGGTCCTACAGGTCCAGGTGGACCAACAGGACCAACAGGCGCTACTGGTCCTACAGGACCAACAGGTGGCCAAGGTGCCACAGGTGTTACAGGTCCTACTGGACCATACGGACCAACAGGTCCCACTGGACCTACAGGACCTACAGGACCCACAGGACCAGTTGGTGCCACAGGTTCAACAATCTTCTCACTGAATGGTTCAATTGCTTACTATTCACCAACAGTATCAATAGGAACGTCTTCACAATTAAATAATTCTGCTTTAAGTATTGCAGATAGTTCAGCAAAAACTTCTGTCGGATATCCATTATCTTTTGGAACACAAACTGGTGGTTCAAACGATTTTCAATTGATATTTACAAGAAGTGCATCCGGTAGTGGTGCTTACCATTACATTCAATCTGTTGAACAAGGCATAGCATACCGAAATCTATCATTACAACCAAATGGTGGTTATGTTGGTGTTGGCACAACAACTCCTTACCAAAAATTAGTTGTAAATCAAGGAGCAAGTGGTACAAACCAAGGTGTTCCTGCAACATCAGGATCAGGATCCTCACAAAACGGCATATTAGCACTTAATGCTTCATACGGAACTTATGGTGAAGTTTTATGTATGGGTATGAACGTTGCAACAAGTTATGGTTGGATACAAGCAACAAATTATTCCGGTTATAATACAAATTATCCACTTTATTTAAATCCAAATGGTGGTGGTGTCTATACAGGAAGTAGTAATCTTTATTCTGGTACAGGTTATTTTTATGATAACACGAACACAGGTTATTATTTGATACCAAGTGGTACTTCAACACTAAACGTAGTGAACACCGGTTCTATTGGTATCTCTGTTGGTGGCACATTATATTTTAATGGTGTTGTTGGTAACACATACAACTCAGACCCAACATACTTCTCAAGCAGAAATTTAAGAAGTAACAATACATCATTGGACATGTATATTGGTGATGATGGTAGAACAAACCAAGGTGCATCTCTGATACCAGACCAATATGGTTCAGACGGTTCAATTGACCAATTTGCTATACGAACAACAAATCAAACTGGCGGTAACTTTCACTTATTCAATGGTGACGGTGATGCTTTCCATGCCAGACACATAAACGTATATAACACATACTATGATTATTCTAATACAAGTTACTATGTAAAACCAAGTGGTACATCAAATATGGGTTATGTGGTTGCAAACAGTGGCTTGCAAGTTAACAGACAACGTTTGACATTTAGTAGTTCAAATAATGATCCAAATCACTCAATATACAACAACTACAACAACATTGACGGTGAAGGTACCTTTGATGGTGCAAAATGGAATTGTTATGCTGGTCTAAGAGTTCGTGTTGGTAATGCCAGTGGTGCAGTACCAACAGAAGTTTTTAGAGTGGACAACAGCAACAACACTTTTGCATATTATACACTTTATGTTGGTGGCACCTACTATGATAATGCAAATACTGGTTATTATGTAAAACCAAGTAGCACCACCAATCTTTATGCTTTAACAGTAAATGGAAATTATTCTGGTACTTTTGTAACAGGATTTCAAATAGCACTATCTTCCGGTCTAAATGGTTCTTTGGGTATTGCCGCACTTTATAACTTTGATGGTTATAGTGGATCTGTTCCAAACTTTCCAACCGGTTCTTATAACGTTTCAGCGGTTTCTATTGGTAATAGTAGCCGTGGTTTGCAAATTGGTATGGGTTATGACAATTCATCACCTTGGTTTAGAGCAGGTAATGGTGGATGGACTTCATGGTATAGATTTTTAAACACTTGGGCTGATCCATATCCAAGTAACATGAATCAATATGTCCAAACCACAAGTGGTGTTACGTTTGCTTCATTGACAACCACAGGCAATACACAAGTTAATGGAACATTATATGATGGTGGTAATACTGGTTACTATGTAAAACCAAGTAGTACTACCAATCTTTATGCATTAACAGTAAATCAAACAATTTCCGGAAGTATTAGTGGAAATGCAGCCGGTTATTCCACTTATCTTCCAAACGATTACATCGGTGGCCAACAAACTAATCCACAAACATATTTTGGTCAGGGTATTGGTTTAAGAGTTGCAATGACTGGTTTTCCAAATGTATGGAGTGACACACTTTGGATTAACGGTTATGGTGGTGGTGACGTATTGGCCATGTGTGCTTTACATACAATTCGTAATGGTCAACCTAGAATGTGGATTAGTTCACAAAATTCTAATGCAACCAGTTATGGTACAACATATGAATTCCTTACATTAGGTTATAATACTGGCAACACCAATGCAGCATATTTTGGATCATTTTACGACAGCAACAATACTGGTTATTATGTAGCACCAAGTAGTACATCCAACATGAATACGGTTACTGCCACCAATTTCAGAATGGGTAACGCACTCTATCTAGGTGGCAACAACTATTATATCAATAACAATGGAACTTGGTTTGGTACAAATGTAAGTTTTAGAACCACATCAGATTTCCAAGGCCCAATTTATTATGACTCGGATGATACCAACTATTATTCGGATCCATCCAGCTATTCACAGATACGTAATTTGACGTTTGGTAAATATGGTGATCCTTTAGGTTATACTGGTGGTTACTATGACATAAATTTCTATGGTTATCGTGATGTTGGTCAAAATTTTTATGGTGCAAAAATTAGAGGACAACGTGGTAATAGTTGCTGCGGAAGTGGTTCACCATACTTGTGTCAAGGCGTTTTCTTACAATTCTATACATTCCAAGGTTGTGCATCAGGTAATGGTGACTCCAATCTAGGTTTACGAGCAACTTTTGATAACGATTGTTCATTCACAGGTAACATCACTGCATATTCTTCCGATAAGAGATTAAAGACAAACATTCATATAATAGAAAATGCAATGAGTAAAGTAAACCAATTAACAGGTTTTACTTTCAATTGGAACCAAACTGCACACGATTTGGCAGAGTTTGATATGCAAAAGAACCAAGTTGGTGTTTTTGCTCAAGAAGTTGAAGAAGTAATGCCTGAAGCCGTTGCATTGGCACCATTTGATACAGACTTTGAAAATGGTAGAATTTCAAAATCAGGTGAAAATTATCTAACTGTTCAGTATGAAAAATTAGTTCCATTATTAATTGAAGCACTTAAAGAACAAGATAAGAGAATATTGGAATTGGAAAGAAAATTAAATGCTAAGTATTTTTGAAAACACTATACGTTCTTGGAAAATATCGTTATCTCCTAATGAAGAACAAAGAAACCTAGCGAATGAAAGAAAAGTCATTTGCCAGGAATGTGATTCCTGTAAAGAGTTTGACAATAAGATTTTGAAGAAAATTATTGATTACTATTGTAGTGAGTGCAACTGTCCTATAGGCAAAAAGATATATTCAGTTACAGAATCATGTCCTAAAAATAAATGGAGCAAATAATGATGTACGCAAAATTAAAACCTGTAGTTTTGTTAAATAAAACTTTAGATAAATTAGAAGTAAATGTGGTAAGTTATACACTTGGAACATCAAGACCAACTTTAGGTTATAAAATAATTTGTTCCGATGATAGTAGTCTTTCTCAAGGAAACATCAATTTGGATCCAGAAACTTACAGTCAATGGTCAACAAATGATGAAATCATTTTGGAATACGTTGCAAGCCAACTAAATGTGGAAATACTAGAGATAGTGAAACCTAGTAGTAAAACTTCTGAAGATTTTTTAAAAGAAGATCCAAGTTTAGAAACCAGATAAAGTTGCATACTTAGAAGAAAAATTAAATGGCAAATCAGAATAACTTTGTAGTCAAAAATGGTTTGACTGTTGGTACCACAGCAGTCATTAACTCATCTGGTGCATGGGTTGGTCCTAATAGTGGATTGGTGGGTGCAACAGGTGCAACTGGTCCAATTGGTTTGACTGGACCTACAGGACCTACTGGTGCTACAGGTTTGACTGGACCAACAGGACCTACTGGACCTACGGGTAGTACAGGACCTACTGGTGCTACAGGTCCTACTGGACCTACAGGACCTACTGGTGGTCAAGGTGCAACTGGTGTTAATGGACCAACAGGACCAACTGGACCCACAGGACCAACAGGACCTGCTGGTGCAAATGGCGGTCAAGGTGCCACAGGTGTTACTGGACCTACTGGTCCCACTGGACCTACAGGTGCTACTGGTGCATTTTCTGGTACAACATCTTCTGCTGTAACTTTTAGTGGATCACTAACATCATCAGGTGGGTTCTCACAATCTGGTGGTTATGGTTATTTGGGTTCCTTTAATACATATTCTGGCAACCAGACATGGCCAAGTTTTGGTGGAACATCTTTAGCGTTTGGTTGGAATTGGACAGGCGGAAATGCAGAAATGGATATCTGGAATACAGTTAATCCAAGCACATATAACTCAACTGGTATTCGGTTCATACAACAACTCACTTCTAGTACGTACAGAGACTTGATGTTCTTGCGTCAGGATGGTAACGTTGGTATTGGTACAACAAGTCCTGCATCCAAATTCACAGTAAGTGGCACTGCGGCCAGCGGTAATGGTACTGTTCAAACTCTATTAATTGATGGTGCAGGCGGTAACGCTTCATTAACTATCAACAGTGGAGGAACCGGTAACTATGCATATCAAACATTTGCACAAGGTACAACAGCCAAATGGGAATTCGGTGTAACTGGTGATGGTAGTAGTAACTTTTATTTAAACAATACTACACAATCTGGTTATTCAAATGCACCTTTTTTCATTCAACGTTCAAACGGATATGTTGGTATTAATACAACAAGTCCTTCAACATTATTGCATGTTAGCGGTGGTATAGGAAACGTAGCACCACTATTAACACTCACTGGAACTAGCATAGGAAATAGTGGTGGGTTCAACTGGTTATCATCATCAATGGTATCTAGTATGACCAGTGGCACAACTGTAATACATGCTTTTGGTCAAGCAACATCTTCATTAAATTCTGGTTACATTGGTTATGTTTATTCTGGCACATCAGGTTCTACAGCAAATTATGTAACAATTGGTCATTATAATAATGACCACATTTTGAATGTGAATGGTAGCGGTTATGTTGGTATTGGTACAACAAGTCCTAGTTATAGGTTGGATGTTTCCGGTTCCGCCAGATTTACTACAGGTGCATCTAATAGCCTTTATATTGGTCAAGATACCGGCGCAACAAACTATAACTCAATTTCGTTGAATGGCAATACAACCGATTCTGGTAATATGGGTTTAACTGGTGGTGGAACTGGTGATAATACGTTGTATATCAATTCTCCAGGAGGAATAAACTTTAGAACAAACAGTTTTGGTTCCACACCAATGGCTTTGAGTGGTGCCAATGCAATCTTTAATGGTTCAATTTATTATGGCGGCACAGAATACGATAACTCCAATACTGCTTATTATGTAAAAGCAAGTAGCACCTCAGTTCAATACCAATTAACAAATGCCGGCACACTAGGTTCAAACTCATCCAACGCTCGCAATCATTTCACACAATATAATTCTGGTTCATCAGATATTGGTACAGGATGGATTGCTGCGGCATTTGGTGATGCCAATGCAAATAGAACTGTAATTGGTCAATGGACTAACGGATCAATTATTGCTGGCCACAATGGTGCATTATCTTCATGGGCAGATTTAAATATAGGCGGCGCAGCAAACATCAATTTTTGGCCAAATTGTGCAAATGGTGTTTATCCAGGACATGGAAGTGCAAGCGCTTATTTGAATTCTAGTGGAAATTTTTATCTGGCAGGAACCTATTATGATAATGCAAACACCGGATACTATGTAAAACCAAGTGGTACAACCAACCTATATGCGTTAACAGTCAATCAAACTATATCAGGTAATGCATCAACTGCAAATTACTTATATGGCACAAACATTGGTAGAACGGGGTCAAACGGATTCATTTCAACTACAAGTTGGGGTACTACTGATTGGGCAAACCAACCCGTATCAGGTTTGGGCATGACAATCGCCAGTACGCCAGGTTCACCAACAACAAATTATGGTTTCTTTAATAAGTTTGGTAATCGTGACGCTGGTGGTCCTGGTTGGGGCGGCATGTGGATGGAATATGACGGCGGCAGTTTATGGTATGGTGCAACTGTTGTCAGTACAAGTTATGCTGGATGGAAAAAAGTACTTGATACTTCAAATTACGGATCTTATGCTTTACCAATCAGTGGCGGTACCGTATCAGGAAATGCAAACATCTATCGTCTATTGACAGTTAGTGGTGGCCAAACAGGAAGTTATGGTAACGAATTGGTTGTTGGTGCCAGTGCTGTTTCATACTCATTAGAAGATACAAACCTAAGACCAATCATTCAAGGTAATGGTGCATATCCTGTACTGTCATTGAATCATACAGTGACTACAAATGGAAGTCACGGAGCAACAATACAAATGACTTCAAACGGTACAGGTTACCAATTTGTTTATGGTATGACAGGTACTGGTACTGCTGTAACTTGGGGATATTCAAATAGTTCCAATTGGAATCCACACAACGGTATTTCTGGTTACAATGGCACAACATACATGATAGCCAATACATCAGGCAATATTGGTATTGGCGCTTATAAAAATTGGGGTAATTCCGGCAACGGTAGTCCTGGTGCAAGAATTCATTTATCCGTCAACCAAGATTCTGCCGTTCAAGGTATGATTATTGAAAATCAAATGACTGCTGGAGCGGGCAGCAATGGTGTTGCGGTACAAATCTTTAATGATAATTCCAACCACTCTTGGGGCAATTTATTGGAGTTAAGAAATCAACCCGGCAACAGCGGTTCTGATAGACCTAGTATGTCATTTACATCAGCACAGAATACGAGTGTGGGTTGGGGTATTGGTTATTGTTATTATGATGATAACTTCCGTATCAGTCAAAACTTTGGTTATCAATTTGGTGGTTGGGGCACCACCAGAATGTTAATTGATACAGGCGGAAATATCACACACTATCAAAATTATTATCTTGGTGGAACAATGTATGATAATGCAAACACAGCATATTATTTAAAACCAAGTAGTACAGGAACATCTTTACTTGTTGCAGGAAATATACAGTTAACAGCACAGAGTGCATCATGGTCAGAAGGTCTTCGTATCAATGTCCCAAGTTCAAGCACTTGGGGTGGAATTCGTATCACAAGAGGTTCAGGTACAGGTAATTGGGCGATTGGATATACAGCATTAAATTCATCTGACGATTTAACATTTTATGGTGGAACAAATAATCAAATTGAACTTAACTTAGACCAATCTGGAAATTTGGTAGCAAGAGGTAATATTACTGCTTATGGTTCTCCTTCCGATATCAAACTTAAAGAGAATGTAAAGACATTAAATAACTCTTTAGATAAAGTTTTGAAACTCAGGGGTGTGTCATACGATTGGAAAAAAGAGACCAAAGAATATGACATGGTTGGCCTTCGTAGTGACGTTGGTTTCATTGCTAATGAGGTTATGGAAGTTGTACCAGAATTAGTACGTGAGACTGATGGTGTATTATCCCTTAGAGATAAAGGTATCGTTGCACTATTGGTTGAAGCCATCAAAGAACAACAAAAACAAATAGAAGAACTAAGAGATATTATCAATGGCAAATCAAAATAACTTTGTAGTCAAGAATGGCCTAACAGTTGGTACTACTGCGGTTATCAACTCATCTGGTGCATGGGTTGGTCCTAATAGTGGTCTAGTTGGTGCTACAGGTTTGACTGGACCTACTGGACCAACTGGTGCCACAGGAGTTACTGGTCCTACTGGTCCCACAGGACCAACAGGAAGTACAGGTAGTACAGGTCCAACAGGTCCTACTGGACCAACAGGACCAAATGGACCACAAGGTGCAACAGGTATTACTGGACCAACAGGACCAACTGGTGCTCAGGGACCTACTGGACCCACAGGACCTACTGGTGCTACAGGTTTGACTGGACCAACAGGACCTACTGGACCCACAGGACCTACTGGACCTAGTGGACCAACTGGACCAACTGGTGCTACTGGTGCTACTGGTGCATCACCGTTTTCTTTGAATGGCACATCAGCATATTATACAGCAGGTAGTGTTGGTATTGGTACATCAAGTCCTCAAGCAACATTGCACGCCCAATCTGGTTCTTATTCATCAACTCCTCGTGGTGGTGGCAATAGTAGATTTTTGTTTACTATGCCAGGTACAACAGTCGGCACCAACTATTTTGAATTACAAGCAGCAAATACTGCTGATACAAGTATTCTGTTCAGTTCTGGTGCAACCGGCAGTAATTTTGGTATTCTTAGATATGATGCTACAGTGTCTGCAATGTCACTATGGACAAATGCTACACAACAACTGACTATTACATCTGCTGGTAATATGGGACTAGGAACTACCAGTCCAGTTAGTTTTGGCGCAGGCGCAGTCATACAAACCGTTGCAGGAACAACAACCTATGGTGGTTATCTCGGTAGTACCAATAGTGTAACTGTACAAATGTGGGCCAATGAGGGTGGTCTAACTGGTTATCTAGGCACTCGTACAAATCACCCATTGTTATTCACAATTAATAATGCTGAAGTTGGACGTTTTAATACCAGCGGTTATCTTGGTATTGGTACAACAAGTCCTTCCAATAAATTAACTGTATCAAATGGTGGTGCAGTTGGTTTAGAAATTAGTCCTACCGGCGGTTATACTGGACTAGGTGGCGTAGATTTTCTTTCTTATAATAGAAGCGCTTCTGTATATGCCCCTATAGGATTTATTACCAATAGTAATAACAATTCTATGTCCATTTTAACTAACGGTAAGGTTGGTATTAGTACAACAAGTCCAAGCCAATTACTGTCAGTTGCTGGAACAATGTCATCTACAACATATTATGATTATAACAACACCAGTTATTATGCTGTACCAAGTGCTACATCTAATTTTTATATACTGTCACTTAATTCTCAAGGAAGCACACCATTTCTGAATATGCCAGGTGGACCCACATTCAGCAATGTGAATTCAACGAGTAATGACCTTACAATTCGTAACATGAAACAGTTACGTTTTTCGGATTCAAATGCTTATGATTATGACCAGTGGGCTGGTTTGGCTTACCTAAGTGGTTCTGCCGCAATATATCTTGGTGGTGCTGGTGGTGGTCCATTCAATGGAAATAGTGGTAAAACAGTAACCATAAACTTTGTCAGCACTTCTGGTGTTTACAATTCTGGAAGCGAATATATTTCAGGTACATACTATGATAACGCAAATACTGGTTATTATGTAAAACCAAGCAGCACTTCAAATTTGTCAACCGTTTATGTAAACTTTGATGGCACAAATCCAGGAGGCGTCAGACTTATAGCAGCATCAGGTAGTAATGGATGGCCAGTATCAACTGGTTCAACACAAACTTATGGTGCTTTTCGTATACGAGGTGGAGATAATGCTGTTATAGATTTTGGTACAAACAGCGTGAATACATGGATTCAAGCAACAGACCGAGCCGGTTTGAATAATTTGTATCAAATATATTTGAATCCCAATGGTGGAGGAGTTTATACCGGAGCAAGTTTTTATGTTAACGGCACATTTTACGATAATGCAAGCACTGGTTATTATGTAAAACCAAGTAGTACATCAGTATTGAGTGTTTTAAATTTCCCATCGGGTTCACAAACAATCAATACAACAACACCAGGAACAGCATCATATCAGTTAAACTTCACTGGACAATCAAGTGCTGATTATGCTCAAGCAATAACTTGGGGTTGGGGTTCTTCCGGTGCTCAAGCCGGCGTATATGTACAGTCTTCCGGTTCGTATGGTACAAAAATGTACCTTGCAACAACAGACTCTTTTGCAACCGGTTCAAAAACAGCAATGTCTATTGACCACACAGGACTTGTTCAAACAACTAGAAATTATTTTCAAGCTGTTGGATCAGTTAGAGCACCAATATTTTATGATACTGATAACACAAGTTATTACTGTGATCCAAACAGTACATCACAATTTAATACCGTAAACATCAATTATCCATATGTTAATGGACCAATAATAAGACAGGCTGCTGCAACAGGTTGGTTATCAGGAAATTATTCCAGTTCGGAAAGTGGTTCAACAACCGGCGCAATTTATTCTATTGGTGGAAGTTATTATCCAACATCAACATCTTTGAATAATATGTACGGTATTGGGTATGCTAATAGCTTTACCGGCGGTTATGTTAGTAGCGCTTGGGGGTTATATGTTGCTAGTTCCGGTACAATTCGTCATTATCTAGATTCAGATAATGGAGTTGCTTATCATAGTGCTTCTGTCCGGTCACCAATCTTCTATGATTTAGACGATACAACTTTTTACTTGGATCCAAATTCAACAGGACAATCACTTAGAGTTGGCGGCCACGTTTGGTTAGGAAATGTAAATAGTTTTGCAAATCCGGGAGGTTGGAGTAAAACACTGACATTAGATGGAACTATACACGCAAGAATACGTTTCTTGGCTTCAGCATATGGTTCTTACAGTGCAAATGAAATGTATATGTGGCACGATAATAGTGTTACTCCAAATGCAGGTATTGTTGCACCAAATGATTTTTATATTAATGCTTCTTATACAACTTTAGGTGGTTCAGCAAGAGCACCAATATTTTACGATTTGGATAACACAGGATATTATGTGGATCCATCACCAGGTTCAAATGGTATATCTGCAAACTTCCAAGGTCGTGTAGTTATTGGTACATTCAACAATAGTCAAACTAATAGTGGTGAGGCTTGGTTTGGAAGAGCATCAGATAGAAATGCTGGAACATTTACAATACAGTTGGGTGGAGGTTCTTCTTCTAGCAGAAAATTTGAAATTGTTGATTATGCTTGGTCGGTTGTTTTGTTTTCCGCTGACAGTGGTGGTAATGTAACTGCATCAAGTAACATTACTGCTTATTCCGACCTAAGACTAAAAGAAAATGTTCAAGTAATACCAAATGCTTTAGAAAAAGTTCAAAAAATTCGTGGTGTTACATATACAAGAAATGACACTGAAGATAAAAATACCAGATATGCTGGTGTTATCGCTCAGGAAGTAAAAGAAGTTTTACCTGAGGTTGTGATGGGTTCTGAAGAAACTCAATACTCAGTAGCATACGGCAACATGGTTGGTCTACTAATTGAAGCCATCAAAGAACAACAAGCAATAATTGACTCACAAGAGGCAAGATTGCAAAGACTTGAAGAACTACTTAAAAAATGACCTATATAATCCTTTAAACCGCCAACATTTTAGGAGAAAATAATGGCTACAGTAAACACACTTGCATCACTTGCAAATTCAGAATGGACCTACTCTAATACCATCACTGGTCTTAAAGTACAAAACATCAAAGGTCCAGATGGTAACGACTATGCAAACACAGTTGTTCAAACCTATTGGACATACTCTGCAACAACACCAGACGGTCACACCGGTACTTTCAACGGTGCAACACCTTTCACTTTGGGTAATGTTCATTCAAACACATACTCATTCACACCATTCAGTGATTTGGAAGAAGCAAACGTACTATCTTGGATTATCAATTCAATTTCTGGTTCGTATGCTGACCATATCAATGAAAAGATTGTTGAACAAATTAACAATCAAATCAACGTAATTTCTGAACCAGGTCTACCTTGGGCTCCAGCAAATACTGCAAATACACCTGCATAAATACATAGTCACATCATTAATATAGGAGAAACTTGACATGACAGACCAAGCACAACAAGCACAACCACAACAACAAGACGTAGATTTGACCTTCAAATTGAGTTTTGTAAATGCATTGATTCAATCTTTGGATGAAATCCCACACAAGTGGAGTCGCCCAATTATTGATGCACTAGGACGTGCTGCGAATGAACAGTTGCAAGGAATGCAACAAGCCCAACAACCAGACGGTCCTTTGGGAAGCAAAGTCATTCAGTAAACCACGATTTCTCCTATTAGATAAATAGGGTATAATAGGAGATTTCTAATGGCAACAATAACTAATAGACAAGACTTTAAAGACTATTGTCTACGTAGACTTGGTGCACCAGTTATTAACATTAACGTGGATGACACTCAGGTTGAAGACCGTGTAGACGATGCAATTCAATAT
>Ga0208380_1000037_pt1 | contig 41410 bp, 38 predicted proteins | sample CryBogCBE27Jun07_FD_184570 | JGI IMG/M metagenome (GOLD analysis project Ga0208380, IMG submission 184570) | Freshwater microbial communities from Crystal Bog, Wisconsin, USA - CBE27Jun07 (SPAdes) | ecosystem: Environmental > Aquatic > Freshwater > Lake | place: Crystal Bog, Wisconsin, USA... | reverse complement strand
TCGCAGCAAAGATTTGTGGAAGCCTGAGATTGTGCTGGACGGCGCTCACGGTTCCGACCGGTAAATTAAGTAGATGCTCGTTTTCACCGACACCAGTGACCTGAGCCAAATTCAGCGACCATCGGCCGTTGCTATCGGTGTCTTTGACGGTCTTCATCGCGGACACGAGGTAGTGCTCGCTACTCTTCTCGACAACGCTCAGGGATGTGCGACCACGGTGTTGACCTTTGATCCGCACCCAGCAAATGTCCTGTCACCCGACCGAGATTTCAAACTGCTACAGACAGTGGACCAACGCATCGAACAATTGGCGAAGCAGGATTTGGACCAAGTACGTGTGGTTACCTTTAACGAAGAACGCGCGCAGCAGAGCCCGGAAGACTTCATTCAAGAGGTACTCGTCGAGCAGTTGGGAGCGGAAGTTGTGGTTGTCGGCGAAGATTTCTGCTTCGGACGTAATCGTTCGGGAACGGTGCAAACCTTGCGTGATGCGGGGGAACGTTGGGGCTTCACCGTACTAGCTTGCTCCTCCTATGGCGAGGGAGTGGAAGGTCGCTTCTCATCAACCATGGCTCGTAAATTTCTCAAAGAGGGCAACGTAGAAGGTTGCCAAACGGTGTTGGGGCGGTGCTGGCAGATTCGCGGACTTGTCGTCGAAGGCGATAAGCGAGGTCGAGAGCTGGGCTTTCCCACGGCCAACCTCCTGATTGACGCCCATCAAGTGGTTCCTGGCGATGGCGTGTACGCCGGTGCGACCCGAATCAACGGCGAGTGGCTCCCATCGGCAATTTCTGTGGGTACCCGTCCCCAGTTCTACGAAAATGGGGCGGTGCTAGTCGAGGACCACCTCACTGATTTCGATGGCGATCTCTATGGTCAATATCTCGACGTGGCGTTCATTGAGCGACTCCGAGGTCAGGCCAAATATGACTCTCTGGAGGCCTTGATCGCCCAAATAACGACCGACGTACAGCAATCTCGGCAGGTTTTCAAAGATTTTGCCCCATTTGGGGAAACCCTGCTAGGCTAGAACCTCGGTCAGCGACGCTGATCGTGTGGGTCGTCACGTTGGCGGCTTGCAACGGGACACCCGATTATTGAGGCTATACCTTTATGACTGAGAAGCAGCAGATCATCTCCGAATACCGCGCACACGAGAAGGACACCGGCTCGTCCGAAGTCCAGATCGCGCTGTTAACCGAGCGGATCAGCCACCTCACCGAGCACCTGAAGACGCACAAGGGCGATCACCACACCCGCCGCGGACTCATGAAGCTCATTGGTCAACGCCGCCGTCTGCTCGATTACGTGCAGAAGGGCAACGTGGAGCAGTATCGCACCTTGATTGGTCGTCTCGGCATTCGTCGCTAGCCGAGCGGCGTCGAAAATCGACGCCACGTAACACTTCCGTTTTCTTCGGAGCCAGTGGAGAATTTTCGTAGAACGAAGATTGCCCACTGGGATCCGGGCGGAATGTTGCAAACCAAATAAGGAGCACATCCATGACTGACGCGATTCGCGTAAGTAGCCCAATTACGGGCACCGATAAGACCCTATCTTTTGAGGCCGGTCACCTCGCACAACTAGCCGATGGAGCAGTCCTTGCTCGCATTGGCGACACCATGTTGCTCGCAACCGTTGCCGCTAACCGCAACGTGCGCGAAGGCACCGACTTCTTCCCACTTACCGTGGACATCGAAGAGCGTGCTTATGCAGCCGGAAAGATTCCGGGCTCATTCTTCCGTCGTGAAGGAAAGCTTTCGGACCAAGCAATTTTGATTTGTCGTTTGATTGACCGTCCATTGCGCCCATCATTCCCTAAGGGCTTCCGCAACGAAGTTCAGGTTGTCGGCACTGTATTCAGTGCGGACCAGGAAAACCCACATGACATCCTCGCTATTAATGCCGCTTCGGCTGCCTTGATGTTGTCAGGTATTCCATTCGATGGACCAATCGGTGCCGTTCGTTTGGCCTACACCACTGACGGTGAGTGGGTTGCTCACCCAACCTTCCAAGAGGGTGACGACTCAGTATTCGAACTCGTTGTTGCCGGTCGCGCGTTGTCCGACTCGGTTGAGACCGATATCGCCATCATGATGGTGGAGGCTGGCGGAACCGAGGGTTCCTTCGAAAAGTACGCCGATGGCGCACCGAAGGTAACCGAAGAGGTTTTGGCCGCTGGTCTCGAGAAGTCCAAGCTGTGGATTCGCGAAGCGATCAACCTGCAGCGCGAGTTGGTCAAGAACTTCGTGGCGGCTCGTGGGGCAATTGAGCCCATTGAGTTCAACACCTTCAGCGAGTACCAAGACGATGTCATGGAGCGCGTGGTTGCCGTTGGCAAGTCCAAGATTGCCGCTGCTAACAACCACACGGTCAAGGCCGAGCGTGCTGCTGCACTTGACGCCGCCACCAAGGAAATCGTTGCTGAACTCGAGTCCGAGTTCTCTGAGCGGGTGAGCGAAATCAAGGCTGCCGTTAAGTCATTGACCAAGAAGATTGTGCGTGCGCGCATTGTTGAAGAGGGCATGCGAATTGACGGACGTGGCATTACTGACATTCGTCCACTTTCAGCTGCCCTGGACTTGTTCCCAATGACTCACGGTTCAGCACTCTTCCAGCGTGGAGAAACTCAGGTTGTCAACGTGACGACTCTTGGCATGCCACGCATGAAGCAGCAGATCGACACCATCACCCCTGATGAGTTCCGTCGCTACATGCACCACTACAACTTCCCTCCATACTCAACCGGTGAGACCGGTCGTGTGGGAGCGCCAAAGCGTCGCGAAGTCGGACACGGAATGCTCGCCGAGCGTGCGTTGGTTCCAGTACTGCCAAGTGAAGAGGACTTCGCCTACACCCTGCGCGTTGTTTCTGACGTCATGCAGTCGAACGGTTCAACCTCGATGGCATCAGTGTGCGGTTCGACCCTTTCGATGATGGCCGCTGGTGTGCCAATCAAGGCGCCCGTAGCTGGTATTGCCATGGGCCTTGTCTACGAAGAGGGCAAGTACGTAACCCTGACTGACATCCTCGGAGCCGAAGACGCGTTCGGTGACATGGACTTCAAGGTGGCCGGTACCGCTGATGCAGTTACCGCCTTGCAGCTCGACACCAAGATTGACGGATTGCCCGCTGACGTTTTGGCTGGAGCGCTGCTTCAGGCCAAGGAAGCTCGCTTGGCAATCTTGAAGGTCATCACTGACACCATCGCCGAACCACGCAGCGAAGTTGCCGCCGTGGCGCCGAAGATTGTCTCGCTGGAAATTCCAATTGACAAGATTGGTGAGGTCATCGGGCCAAAGGGCAAGGTCATCAACACCCTGCAGCAGGAGACTGGTGCGGAAATCACCGTGGACGATGATGGCGTCGTTGGTACCGTAACAATCGGTGCCAAGGATGGTCGTGCCGTTGAAGAGGCGCGCCGCCGTATTGCATTGATTTTGGATCCTCCGACCGCTGAAGTTGGCGCGGTGTACCAAGGACGTGTTGTGAACATCGCGAAGTTTGGTGCGTTCGTTTCAATTCTTCCTGGCCGCGACGGACTACTTCACATCTCGAAGCTTTCGCCCCTCAACGGTGGAAAGCGGATTGGTCAAGTCGAGGATGTCCTCGAGTTGGGTCAGGCTGTTGAAGTCAAGGTCGATGACATCGATCCACAGGGCAAGGTTTCATTGTCGCTGGTGGGAGACTTCCCAGAGGCCGAAGCTTCACCTGAGCGAGAAGAGCGTCGCGAAGAGCGCACCGAGCGTCGTGAAGACCGCGGTGAGCGTCGCAACGACTCTGGTCGGGCGAGCTCTTTTGAGGCCAGCTTCGAAGCTGAATTGGCAGACGAAATCGGCGATTTGGGTCCTGGTGGCCCATCGTTCGGTGACGGAAACAACCGTCGCGGTGGGGGACGTCCCCGTCGTCGTTAAGTAGTTTTGTCGTGATCCCGTCACTTGCTGATTGTCATCGAGTGACGGGATTTCGCGCATAATGAATGAAATGGATAAGTCGCCCGTACTGAATACATCTGCGATAGAGCAGTGGGCGCCCGAATGGTATCGACCTTTCGAACGAAGTGACTTCATCTACATTGCGGTGTTGGCGGTTATTCCGTGGCTGCTCTTTGGAGTCCCAACCCTGTTAGGTCACCCCGCGCTGGCCGGTGACAACTTGATTCAGAATTACCCACTACGAGTCCTTTCGGGGCAGATTCTGCGAACAGGTCACTTGCCGCTGCTCAACGTGTTCGCAAATTCGGGAACTCCGTTACTTGGCGCAATGAACGCGGGTGCGCTGTACCCGCTGACGGTTATCTTCGCCTTTGTCCCGGGCCCGCTGGCGTGGCTAATAAATCTCTTCGCTGTCTATTTTGTGGCCGGGCTCGGCCTCTACTCACTGGCTCGCTGGTTGGGGTTTGGAACGACCGCGTCGTTTATTGGTGCTCTTTTCTATACCTACAGCGGCGCGATGATGGGCCAGATGGTGCACCTTGGAGTTGTGCAGGGTTACAGCTTTCTGCCATGGCTGATTCTCGTCATGTTGGCGTGGCAACGAACTCTTTCGGTATACCTAAATCCAACGTGGGGCATTTTGCTAAAGGTCAGCGCGAAATGGGTTGTTGCGCTCGCTGGAATTTGGGGGTTGACCTTCTTGACTGGCGAACCCCGCGCAATTGCGGAAGTCGAACTGGTCTTTATCATTCTCCTCGGTTGCGCAATGTTCCTCCGATCGTCGTGGGCATTGCCATCGGCGAAGCACCGGGTTGCCCTGCTAGCGGCGAGCCTGTTTTCTTTCGGTTGGGGAGTAGCGATTGGGCTAGTTCAGATGCTTCCCGGTTGGGATTTCATCGGACTTTCGCAGCGTGCCAATTTGAACTACTGGTTCTTTGGCTCAGGTTCGTTGGTGCTGCGCTGGACTGGTTTGTTGTGGTTTCCCACACTTCTAGGCGGGAACGGAAGCTTTGGGCAACCGGCCTACTACGCGAATTACAACCTTCCCGAAGTCACTAGTTATGTTGGCCTGCTGGCTTTGTTTGCGGCGGCGGTGTTCTTTTCGCGCGTTCACTTAAAAGGCTGGCGTGACGGTGAACGCGACCTGAGTATTTTCGTAATCCTTGCTTTCGTCGGACTCTTCGCAGCGTGGGGAAGCTTTACCCCAGTTGGGCACCTATTTCGACTGATTCCACTCTTTGGATCAACTCGATTGCAGAGCAGAAACATCATTATTGTCGATCTGTCGTTGAGCGTATTTCTGGCTTGGCTGTTAAATGAAATTAAAGAGGGCCGTTGGCGAGTTGAAACTATTTCGCGCAGAGCGAAGTCAGCAATTGTTTCGGTCACGACTCTGGTTGTACTGACGGTTTCAGCTTTGTGGATTGGAAGTACGCGGGCGGCAAATTGGCTCGGGGCAGTGCCTCGTTCAGCACATTTAATTAATCTGCAGTGGCCGGTCTTTATTCTCTTCGGAGCGTTAGCGGTCATATTCGGGGTCCTCTTGTTGCGCAAGCATTTGCCCGGTCGCTTTCGGTGGCTTGTTTCATTCGCGATGGTCGACCTAGTGGTGTTCTTGGCGCTGGGACAAACCAGCGTGTACTTGACGACCGGTATGGTGGCTAACCACTCAATTACCGCCGAACCCTCTCGAGCACAAATAGGCAAGTTAATTGGTCCAGTCACTGGGCGGACCGCAATCCTCGACCGCTTTGGCGCGAATGAGACCGAAGTGGAGCAGGTGGGTCTTCCGAACTTGAACGTCTTCACCGGCTACCCAAGTGTCCAGGGCTACGGGTCGTTGATCAACGAACGCTACTCATTGCTCACCGGCACGCATCCTCGAGCGATGTTCGACGTGTGTGAGTTTAAAAAGGGAACCTTTAAGCAGCTGGATTTGTCTACGGTTATCGTGAATACCGCTTCACTCGCTGATCACAACACGCCTTCGCATCAACCCGAGCCCGTTTGTGGCGAAGCGGTTGCTAGCCCTTCGGCCTACCGCTATTGGGGGCAAGGACTTTTGGTGAACTCACTGACACTCACAATAAAGCCCTCTAGTGGTTCGCTCGGTACTGTGCCGTTCTACGCTCAACTCATCGACTCGAAGTCCCAGCTCATTGGAACGGTGGCGGCAGGGACTAATTCCGGCAGCACCGTTTCCTTTAACTTCTCGCACCAATCAGTACGCTCCTACGGCGTCCTCATTACCTCGCTAAACCCGTTCGTCATCGCCGACGCGAAGGTTCTCGATCTTGGCTCGCACTCATATGACTTAGTAACTCCATTCCAGGACGCCATTACTTCACTGGCCTCGTCATGGTCGATGACCGCCAGCTTCGGCGGTCTGACCGTATTCCACTACCTTGATCCAATTGTGCCTACCAAGTTGGTCGGCAAGGTGAGCGGCTCTCGCTTGGTCTCTACACAGAGTTCGGCTTGGGGCGACGAACTGGATGTTGTTACGGCCACGAAATATGTAACGCTGACCAAGTCAATGGCCTATCTTCCAGGTTGGCGGGCAACGGCGCTAAACCTGTCGACCCACCAAATTCAACAGCTGCCAATATTCCGCCGTGGACTAATACTTTCAACACGCGTGCCAACCGGTAAGTGGCAAGTCCACTGGCACTACCACGCACCGTATATCGAACTCGGCCTCGCTGCAACGGTCGTCAGTGGCGTTCTGTGGCTCTTTGCGGCCATCTTCGTTTTAACCGGGATTCGTTCACGAGGCAGAACTAAGGTGGAGGAATGATTCGTCTCGCAATCAACGGTGGTGCTGGGCGAATGGGTCAGGCAATGGCCCAGGGGCTCGGATCGCTACCGGACATTTCTCTGGTCGCTCTGGTTGATGCCAATGAGCCCCGTGATCTCTTTGGAGCACGTTGGGCGCGGTCGCTAGATGAACTCTCAGACACTGAAATTACGCACGTCGTTGATTTTTCTCTGCCCCAGGCAATTCCGGCACTAAGCATTTGGTGTGCGGCGCATAAGGTCGCTCTGGTGACGGGAACTACCGGCCTAGACGCATCACAGAGCGCTGAGCTCGAGCGGGCGGCAACGGTCACTGGCGTGGTCCAAGCTTCCAACTTTTCTATTGGGGCCGTGCTTTCAGAGCGATTCTCCGCTGTGGCAGCACCGTTCTTCCCACGGGTAGAGATCATCGAGTTACACCATGACAAAAAAGTCGACGCCCCATCAGGAACCTCCCTCACGACTGCCCGAGCAATTGATGGCGCACGGGCGAGCGCCGGACTTGGCAAGCTTGAAGATATGACCGAGAAGTCCTCGCTACCCGGCGCCCGAGGGGCCGAGAGCGATGGAGGAGTTCGTATTCACTCTGTCCGTCTGCCTGGGCTTGTGGCGCATCAAGAGGTCATTTTCGGCGGACCGGGTGAGGGATTGACAATTAGGCACGACTCTTTCGACCGAAGTTCGTTCGTTCAGGGCGTGACACTGGCCCTGCGACACATTGACGCCAATCCAAGGTTCGTCAAGGGCATCGAAACATTTCTCAACTTGTGATGCGAGTTTCACAGTGACTGGTAACTTAGCCTCATGAGTCAGCCTCGCTTTGGTCGTGTTCTAACCGCAATGGTGACTCCCTTCACCCCCCAGGGTGAAATTGACTTTGATGTTGCCGCTACATTGGCGAAATACCTCGTTGAGCACGGTTCAGATGGTTTGGTCGTGGCCGGCTCGACCGGCGAAGGACCGGCATTAACCGACGAGGAAAAGTTGAGTCTATTTACTCACGTGGCCAACAGCGTTTCGGTTCCAGTGATTGCTGGTTCAACCTTTGCCAACACCGAACAATCCATTGCCTTGACCAAGAAATTAAAAGGAACAGCCGTCGCCGGCGTGTTGGCAACGACCCCGGCGTATTCGCGACCCAATCAAAATGGCATTAGAGCGCACCTCGGGGCAATCGCAGAGGCAACAGAATTGCCAATCATGCTGTACGACATTCCATCACGAACTGGTCGAAAGATTGCCGGGGACACGTCGATTGCACTAGCGAATAACTACAAGAATGTGGTGGCGCTCAAGGATGCCTCAGGTGACCTAGTTACCGCGCGCCAGGTGAAACAAGCCCTCGGAAGCGGTTTTGATCTCTACAGTGGCGACGATGGTTTACTGCTTCCGTTCCTGGTCGAAGGAGCGGTGGGCATCGTTTCAGTCGCGTCACACTGGGCCGGCCCAGAGTTTCAAGGGCTCATCGCGGCGTTTGAGCAAGGCGACATGCCCAAAGCGCAGAGTGAGGCCGACAAATTAGTACCGAGCTGCGAATTCGAGGGAAATGAAACCTATCCGAACCCAATGCCATCCAAGGCAATGATGCGAGCCATCGGAATCCCCGTGGGCCAATGTCGTTTGCCGCACGCACCGAGTGACGAGACTCTCGATGCTCAAGCGGCGGCACTGTGGAATCAAGTTCGTAGTTCCCGTGACTGATACCGTCCGCGTAACTTTCCTCGGCGGCCTCGGTGAAATTGGGCGCAATTGCGCAGCGATTGAACAAGATGGTCGAATAGTTGTTGTGGACGCGGGGCTTATGTTCCCTGAACCAAATATGTATGGTGTCGACCTTATTCTGCCGGATTTTCGCTGGCTGATTGAAAGGCGAGACAAGGTTGACGGAATTGTCCTCACCCACGGGCACGAAGATCACACCGGTGCGTTGCGTTACCTCGTGAAAGATGTGAATGTCCCCATTTACGGATCAGCACTCACCGTTGGATTCGCTAAGCACCGTCTCAGCGAAGCCAAAGTTTCGTCTGACCTCACATTCATTGAAGTTGAGGACAATGAGAGACGCCGGATAGGACCTTTTGAAGTCGAATTCATCCCCGTGACGCACTCAGTTCCCAGTGCTCATGCCTTGGCCTTCCACACCAAGGCCGGGGTAATTGTGCACTCTGGTGACTTCAAGCTTGACCTAACGCCGATTGATGGACGACGAACAAACGTCTCGCGACTTGCCCAGCTCGGAGACGAGGGCGTAGCACTCTTGCTCTGTGACTCAACCAACGCCGAAGAGCCCGGTTTCACCGCTTCAGAATCAAGCGTTGGTGCATCGCTCCGACGCCTGTTCCTCGAGCGCGCGAACCGACGCATGGTCGTCGCCTGTTTCTCCTCGCACATTCATCGCGTACAGCAAATTGTTGACATTGCGCTGGAGCAAAATCGCAAGATCTGTCTGATGGGCCGCTCAATGGAAGCCAACGCCAAGTTGGCCCGAAAGTTGAATTTGCTCCATGTTGATAAAGCAGACTTCGTTGATGTCGAGAACATTGATCGCTACGAACCTGGCGAGGTGTGCGTGATCTGTACCGGAGCTCAGGGCGAGCCGATGGCGGCGTTATCGAAGTTATCGCGTGGCGACAATCGTTACCTCAAGGTCGGACCCGAAGACACAATTATTCTTAGTTCGCACCCCATCCCAGGAAACGAGTGGAGCGTTGGAAGAGTCATCGACGACCTCACTCGCACCGGCACCGAAGTTATCCACTCGGGCAAAGAACCGGTCCACGCGTCGGGTCACGCCCGTCAAGGGGAACTGCGCACATTTCATCAATTAATCCGCCCTCGAAACTTCATTCCGGTGCACGGTGAATACCGGCACATGATCCACCACGCAGAATTAGCCGAGTCAATGGGGCTCGACCGCAAGCACATTTTGGTTTGCGAAGATGGGGACCAGGTTGAGATTTCCGAAAAGGGAATTCGTCGCGCGGGAGAAATTCCTGCGGGCTTTCACTACATCGATGGTGGAGCGGGAGACCTCGATGAACGCCCGCTAGAGGAGAGACGGATGCTGGCCGAGTTTGGTGTGCTGATGATTTCCGCCGGCATTGACGGACAGCGAGGCGAGATTGTGCACGCAGTGTCCGTAACCACGCGAGGTTGGTTTGAGGGCCAAGGCGACAAGAGCGTTCAAGAGGTAATTATCCACGAGGTGCGAACAGCACTGTTGGAATCTCTGCGTGAGGGCGAACGGAATGCCGAGGCTTTAAATAGGGTTGCTCAGCGCTGTGCCGGAAGGCTTTTGGGTCAGCGATTCCGACGCCAGCCCGTTCTACTTCCCGCGATCGTGGTGTTCTAGAGCTCTGGAGTTTTGTCTGGTTCGCCGTGGTCCTGGTTGGCTTTTCCTTGACGCCAGAACGCCTTCATAGAAATTTGTTCGAGAGTGATGCCACGGTCGAGCAGGGCTATCTTGACGGCATTGATGTGCTTGAACTCGCCAAAGAGATAGACATGTCCTTCGCCCTCTGGAAACTCTAAAGCAGCCAGTCCTCGCAATAGCCCTTCTGGATCGTTGGCCTCGCGACCTTGGCGCTCAATGAATATTCCGGTTACACCCAGACCCTCATCAAATGAAGTGGTCACGATATCGTCGGCCGTCGGAACCTCTACGACGAATATGGCCTTTCCGGGAATTTCGATTGCTTCAGCCAAATTGTAAAAGGCACCAAGGGCTGAAATGTCTCCGACAAAGAGATACCAGTCAGCGAGCGGCTCAAGCTTCACCTTGCCGCGAGGACCGACTAAGTCCGTTTGGGCACCAACTTGAGCGTCACGCAACCACTCTGAAGCTAAACCGTCGTGGTGAGTAGTAATCCAAAATGTGACCGTACTCGCCTCAGTATCAACGCTCCGTACCGAATAGCGTCGGCGAGCCAATCCACCTTCTGGCTTTGGCACCGAAATCATGACGTCGTTGCCGGGTACGCCGCCAATGGCGGTGTCTGGAACCCTCAGCGTCACTGACGAAAGAGAGGGGGAGAGGGGGCTTACCGTCTGCACCGTAGCGGTCATCGCCAGAACACCAAGGCGCTCGGCAAGAGACAATGTGCTGGAGTCGGGCTGAGTAGTCACACCACAAGATTAGGACTAATGGCCAGATTTCGAACAAAAGTTAGGTAAATTGGATGACCGTGGCAACTTCCCGAGGCAAAAAGGCGCCGGCCAAAAAGAGCGCGCCGAAGAAAAAAAGTACTCGGACCAAGCCCGAGCGCGAAAGCCTGTGGGCGAGGCATCAGCGCGATATCTGGATAGTCATTCTCTTTGTAATTGGAATTTTCGCTCTCCTCGCTCAATTTTCAGTTCTCGGGCCAGTTGGCCAAGGTCTTAGCCGAGCTTTGGCCGATGCCATCGGTATTTCGAAACTCGTAGTCCCACTTATTTTGTTGGTTTTGGGTGTTCTGCTGGTGTGGAACAAGATTGAAATTGATGGCCCCCGCCTGAGTTGGGGCTTGGGCCTTGGCATGATTGGCGTGAGCGGACTGGGCGATCTCTCAGCGGGGCACCCGGCATTTTCCGCATCCCTCACGAGCATCGCAGATGCTGGTGGCTACTTGGGCGTGCTCATTGGAAATTCACTCGTGCAAACCGTAGGCGTAATCGGCGGCTACGTGACCCTCGTGGCAATCATGGTTGTGGCATCCATGGTGCTGACCGGAATAGGTCTTCGGGCCTTGCTGTTTTCAATTGGACGAGGTTTTCGTTTTCTTTGGCGTTCTCTACGCAGCACTCTGGCAGCGAGAGCGAAAGACGAAGAAGACGATGAAGAGTATGAAGACGACGAAGAGGATCCAGCACCTGGCGATGACTACGTAGAAGAAGCCGAGGAAGAGGTAGAGCCAGTCGACACATGGATTGAGGAAGAAGAGGAAGTCGAAGAGGAACCATCCGACGAAAGCTTCGTCTTCGATGCGCCAGATGCGGTTGAGGACGATACGGAGATTGTCACACCACCTCCCGCGCCACGCGCCAAAGTACCCACGCGTCCTGAAGTTTGGGAATTGCCCCCGCTCTCACTGCTCACCAAGACAAAAGAGGCCAAGACTGACCGGTCAGCAATAGACGAAGCCGGCGAGGCGCTGGTAGAGGCTTTGAATGCGCATGGAGTCGAAACCACATTGGTCGGCTACACCGTCGGGCCAGCAGTTACTCGATTTGAACTCGAAATTGGCCCGGGTGTCAAGGTGGCAAAAATTACCTCACTGAATAAAGACATTGCTTACGCGATGGCCTCTCCGGATGTGCGAATCCTCGCTCCGATTCCAGGAAGGTCGGCAATTGGCATTGAGGTGCCCAATAGAAATCGTTCTTTGGTCGCCCTCGGAGACGTCATGGGCTCACCCGAGGCGCTCGCCGCCCACCATCCGCTCGATGTGCCACTAGGTCGAGACATCTCGGGCAAAACCGTGATGGTCAACATGGGTGAGATGCCCCACGTCTTGATTTCTGGAGCAACCGGTGCCGGTAAGAGTTCCTGCATCAACTCACTAATTACCGGCCTAGTTATGCGCGCCACGCCGGACCAGCTTCGCCTTGTTCTCATTGACCCCAAGCGAGTTGAGCTTGGCCAGTACAACGATCTTCCTCACTTACTTTCTCCGGTTGTCGTTGACCCTCGTAAGGCGGCCAACATTTTGAATTGGGCCGTCAAGGAAATGGAGAGTCGATACGACCTCCTGGCCGAACATGGCGCAAGAGATATCACTAGTTACCACCAGATGATTGAGCGAGGAGAAATCGCTCCTAAGCGCACGTCGGCACACGAAGTGGGAGAGATCATTGAGCGGACCACTGGTCTCGACGCCGAAGTACCAGCCCCTGAGGAGGCTGTCGAGCTTCCCTACATCGTGATTGTGGTTGACGAGTTGAATGACTTGATGATGGTGGCGGCCAGGGATGTTGAAGACTCGGTGGTGCGGATTGCGCAGATGGCTCGCGCAGTTGGTATTCACCTCGTGCTCGCCACCCAACGTCCATCCGTTGACGTTATTACCGGCGTCATTAAAGCCAACGTGCCCTCGAGAATGGCATTCGCAGTCTCATCGCTGGCCGACTCTCGAGTCATCCTCGATCAAGCGGGTGCTGAGCGCCTCATTGGTAAGGGAGACATGCTTCTGTTGACGGCTTCATCAAATGTTGCTCGCCGAATTCAATCTCCATGGGTTTCCGAAGAAGAGGTCCGAAAGGTTGTTACGGCCTGGAAGGCTCAAGGCGGAAGGCCCGAGACCATCGTTGCCGCCGACCTGCCCAGCGAAAAGGTAGGGATTGCAGTCAGCGGCGCAATCGCAGATAGTGACGATGAAATCGTTCTCCAAAAAGCTCGTGAATTAGTGCTTTCTACCCAGTCAGGCTCGACCTCAATGTTGCAACGGAAGTTGCGGATTGGATTTGCTCGGGCTGGCCGAATCATGGACCAGCTCGAAGAAGAGGGAATTGTCGCACCCGGTGATGGATCTAAGGCGCGCAAAGTAATGATGACCCTCGAGCAGTACGAAAACGAAAATAGCTAATTCATGGCCCGCAAGCGTCCAGTGCATCACTATTCGCGAGGGCTCTTGCACCGGCTTGCTGGGGCAACTATCGGATTCGTTTTTTCGGCAGTTCTCGTGGCTGGGTTGTCTCTGAGCGAAACGCTGCCCAACGCAGCAATCGTGCTGCGTAGTTTTGGATTCGTAACCCCGACCTCAGCAGGGTTTCCGCAAATGCCGAGCAATATCTCCTATGGAGTCGAGGTTCCGGCATTGCATCTGGGTTACTTTCCAACGGAAAAGCCGGTCCCCATCGCCAGCGTGACCAAAATGATGACGGCCTACGTAGCGTTACAGTCCTTGGGCAACGAGTCGCAGGACGCAAAATGCTACGTGGTGGACTCTCAAGACGTGGCCGCATATCATCACGAGGTTGCAACGGGTCAGTCCACGGCTTTAGTCGTGCTAGGGGAGTCGATTTGTTTTCCCGATTTGATGCGTGGACTTATGATTCACTCGGCGAGTGATTACGCTCTCATTTTCAGCCGAATGTTTGCTAGTTCGGAAAGCGATTTTGTCGCGAAGATGAACCGTGAGGCTAAAACGCTGGGAATGGGCAATACAACGTATGCCGATCCGACGGGCGTGAATCCCGAAAATGCTTCGACTCCACAGGATCAACTACGACTAGCGGCGAAGTTGATGAAATACCAGGTGGTGCGTGATGCGGTCAAACTTCCGGCGGTGACGCTGCCGGTAGCGGGAACTTTGAATTCCTTCACGCCATTTGCGGGACAAAATAACGTAATTGGGCTTAAGTCTGGTCGTACAGACGCCGCCGGTGGGTGTGACGTGATGGCGACCCACATCGTTTACCAGGGCAAGACGCTGCTTGGTCTCGTCGCGGTCTTTGGGGCGCGGGGCGGCGATCTTTTAAAGCCAGCTGGAGATGCGGCCCTCACGCTTTCAAACGCAATCTCTTCGAGAATCAATACCTTGACTCTCCCGACTGGCAAAAAGGTCGGCAAGCTGCAGTGGGAGGGAAGGAGTGTTGCCATTATCGTCGAACACTCTTCGGTCATTTATTCGTGGACCTTTCACAAAAGTAGCGCTCTGCGAGTTGTGATGAAACGAGTCAACTCGCCACTGGCATCACACTCAATAATTGGCCATGTTTACGGCCCAAGCGGTGAACTTGTGGCAACTCTCGTGACCGATTCAGTTCTCGTGGGACCTTCGTTGTGGCAGCGAATACTCTAGATTCATGCTTGCCCGGGTCCCTGCTAGTTCAGCCAATTTAGGGCCGGGCTTTGACGTTTTAGCCGTTGCACTCAGCGCATACGTTGAAGTCGAAATTACGCTTGCGGATAAGTTCTCGATCTCAACTACTGGCTTCGGCGCAGGGCAGTACGACGACGAAAATCATCTAGCAGCTCAAGTGGCAAGGAAGCTTCTTGGCCATTCAAATTTTGCTATTCGAATCGATTCTGACATTCCACTTTCTAGAGGTCTGGGGTCTTCTGCCGCTCTGGCCATCGCCGCAGCTCTAGCTGCCGAGGCTCCTGACCCGTTGGCGGTTGGCAATGAAGTGGATGGACACGCCGAGAACGCTGCGGCCTCACTAGTGGGTGGACTTGTTGCGGTGCAAACAACCGAAGGTCGCACCCTCTTGCGCTCGTTGCCAATCGACCCGACTTGGCGTTTTGTCGCGGCAATTCCCGAAACCGAACTCTCGACGGAACTTGCTCGAGCTGCTCTGCCGACTGATGTCTCCTTCGGTGACGCAGTGGCAAATCTCGCGTCGCTCGCGTTGCTTTTACCGGGACTCGCAGATCGCTCACTGTTCCTCGAATCTTCATTACAAGACAGGCTGCATCAGGATTACCGTTCAAAGTTCCTTCCCTTCAGCGCTGGACTGCTTCGTGCAATGCGTGAAGGTGGGGCGGATGGCACATGTTGGTCGGGTGCCGGTTCGACAATGTTGGGGTTAACGGGTGTCGAAGAAGCGGAATCGGTCGCTCTGGCGGCAAACGAGTTCTTCGCTAGAGAAGGCATCGCTGGCGATGTTCGTATCCTCGAGGTTGACCGAGTTGGCGCGGTGGTTCGTTGAACAAGAGTCGAAAGCAGGCACTATTCGGTGCCGCATTCATCCTGGCTGGCGTTACGTCTATTCAGACCACTTCGGCATTGGTGTATCCCGAGTTCGGACCCTTTTCGGCGGGAGAGGTCTCTGCTTGGCGGTTCCTCTTTGGCACGATGTTTTTATTGGTTATTGCCAGACCAAAGATTCGAACATGGTCGAAGGAGCAATGGCGCTGGGTCGTGATTGTGGGAATCACAACAGCGTTAATGAACCAATTCTTTTATCAGTCAATTTCGCGTATTCCACTGGGTGGAGCGGTGGCGATTGAATACCTTGGGCCATTCGCCGTTGCGGTTTTAGGCCATCGTAAGCCACGGCAACTTCTGTACGTGTTGTGCGCGGGCCTAGGTGTCTTGGCGCTTACAAGACCTGGTTCAGGGTTAAACGCCCTAGGAATCACCTTCGCCTTCTTGGCGGCCTTCATGTATGCCATGTATGTCTTAGTAACCCACAAAATGGGAAATCTCATCCAGGGTGTTGAAGGCTTAGCCATGTCGATGGCGGTGGCCACGGTCGCAACGTCGCCCTTCCTCGTTCAGTCCTGGGGGAGAATGAGTCACAGCGGCTCGTTGTTCTGGAGACTCGTGTTCGTAGCGTTCTTGGCAATTGCAATGGGCTTCAGTTTTGAACTTCAGGGTATTAAACGAGTACGGCCAGCTACCGCTGGAATTCTGTTTGCCCTGGATCCGGCAATGGCTTTTACCGCGGGATTGCTATTTGCGAACCAGCTCGTTTCGGGCTGGGACCTGATTGGGTGTGCTTTTGTCGTGGCCGCAGGCATTGGAGCGACGGTGGACGCCGCCAGAAGTGCGCCAGTCTTGGCTCAGTAGAATAGGACTGTGGCGAAGCCTAAAACTTTCACGATTCGCACGTTCGGTTGCCAGATGAACGAGCATGACTCCGAGCGACTCGCCGGCATGTTTGTGGCCGCCGGAATGACGCCAGTCGAAGATGAGACAGAAGCCGACCTCGTAATTTTTAATACCTGCACTATTCGTGAGAACGCCGATCTGAAGCTCTATTCAGCCTTAGGTCACATCAAAGCGCTAAAGGAAGCAAATCCTGAGATGCAAGTCGCCGTTGGTGGCTGCATGGCCCAGAAGGACCGGGGAAAAATTCAAGAGGTCGCGGGTTGGGTTGATGTGGTCTTTGGCACGCACAACATAAATCAAGCCCCCGAACTTTTGCGCCGCGCCAAGGCCGAAGGGCCATTGATGGAGATATGGGAAGCCCCCGATCCCCAAGCGGCGACGGAAATGGCGCCCGCCCTCTATGCGGTTCGAGAGTTGCCCTACTCGGCCTGGATGACCATTCAGACTGGTTGTGATAACTCCTGCGCTTATTGCATCGTTCCTTCGGTCCGAGGGGGAGAAATATCTCGCCCGCTCGAGGATCTCGTGCAAGAAGCGACGATGCTGGCCGAGTCTGGCGTAACGGAACTGACGGTGTTGGGGCAAAACGTTAACTCCTATGGACGTGACATAACTGGACGTAGCCCGCTGTTCCCTGAACTCCTGCGGTCGTTAGGTGAGATAGATGGGCTCGAGCGGATCCGATTTACCTCACCGCACCCCAAAGACTTGAGCAATGAAACTATTCGGGCCATGGCTGAGACACCGAATGTGTGCAATCAACTGCATCTGCCACTCCAGTCGGGAAGTAATCGAGTTTTGACAGCGATGCGTCGGGGTTATCACGTGGATCGCTACCAACGAATCCTCGAAGAGGCGCGCAACACCATTCCAGACCTTGCCGTGACTACAGACTTGATTGTTGGCTTTCCGGGAGAAACAGAAGAAGAATTTGAAGAGACGCTCCAAGTAGTAGCCGACTGTAATTTCGATCTGGCCTATACCTTTATCTTCTCTCCTCGCGAGGGTACGCGCGCGGCCCTGATGTCTGATGAGTTCATCGATGATGAGGTCGTGGCCGATCGATTTAAGCGGCTCAAGCAAGTTTTAGACCGTAGCGCCCTGCTCCATCACGAAGCAAGAGTTGGCCTCTTCGAAGAGGTTCTGGTCGAAGGACCGTCGCGTCGGAACGACCAGATGATCTCTGGGCGCACGCGGCAGGGAAAGTTAATCCACTTCCCAGTTTCCGATACCCCGATGAAGGCTGGCGCTGTCGCGCTGGTTAGGGTCACACATGGCGCCCCGTACCATTTGCTCGGGGAAGAGGTCTCGTTGGTGCGTGGGCCAAAACACAAGACTCGCATTCCCTTAACCATCTCGTGACCTATTCGAATAAGGCGGTTGCGATAGTTGGCGCGACAGCCTCGGGCAAGTCCGCCGTGGCCCACAAGGCTGCACTGGCGCTTTCTCCGAATGTCGAAATCATCTGTGTTGACGCCATGACGGTCTATCGAGGAATGGACATTGCCACTGCAAAGCCATCCATGCAAGAGCGTTCGGAGGTTCAATACCATCTCTTAGATGTTGTGGATCCGAGTGAAGAGTTCACGCTCGCAGAGTTTCAGGATAAGGCACGTGCGGCAACGAAAGAGATCTGGGGGCGGGGTCACGCAGCCCTCTATGTCGGGGGAACGGGACTGTACGGCCGTGCTGTCATCGATGACTTTGAAATACCTAAGCAGTATCCGCAGATTCGAGAAACCCTTGAGCGTGAGGCTGAATTTAGATTGGCTGAACTCTACGACGAACTGAGATCGAAAGACCCGGTAGCGGCTTCGAAAATGGAGCCGAATAACACTCGTCGAATAGTGAGGGCTCTCGAGGTCGTTCGCGGAAGTGGTCTCCCATTCTCCAGCTTCGGAGACGAAATGACTGCTTATAAGGAAAGTCGAGTATCCCAAGTAGGGCTTCTCAGTGACGCGCTGAGTTCACAAACGGCGATAGCCGAGAGATTTCGACAGTGGCTAGACGAGGGTCTACTCGAAGAGGTGCAACAACTCTTGCGGGCCCCCTTAGGTTTGAGTCGGACTGCGCGTCAGGCGGTTGGCTATAAGGAGCTCTTTGCCCACTTCGAGCAGGGCCTTGAACTAAACGAATGTGTAACCGATGCCTTGAGCGCCAGTCGAAAACTGGCACGAAGACAGCGTGCCTGGTTCCGGCGAGATCCCCGTATTGAGTGGTTTGAAGACCGTGTATTGGCTCAAAGTCGGGTCGAAGAGTTGCTTCATTCTGATGCCAGTATCGTGCGAGAATAAACCCATGGCAGTTCAACTTCAAAAGTGGCATGGCGCTGGGAATGACTTCTTGGTGGACGTCCAGCTGAACGAGGGCTTTGAATGGTCGCCACAGTTGGCGGCTCAAGTTTGCAACCGAACCCACGGAGTTGGTGCTGATGGCCTCTTGGTGGCATCAGTTGGTGACTCTGTATCAATGGTTCTATTCAACGCTGATGGTTCGGTTGCCGAAATGTCCGGCAACGGTATTCGATGCCTCGCTGCCGCGGTGAAACGAGCTACTCAAGGCAAGTGGGAGAGTCTTTTGGTCTCCACAGCTGCTGGAGTTCGCGAGGTCACGCTCAATCTCGTTGGCGACCGGGGAACAGGTTCAGTTGAGATGGGCGAAGTGCGCTTGCAAGAGCCACAAGAGGGAACCTTGGGCGTCGCCAATGTTGGCAATCCTCACGTCGTGGTTCTTGATGATGAGTCCTACACAATGGCCGAACGCGAGGCAATCGCCACAAGGTTGAGCGAGGCACAGGGTGGGGCCAACGTTGAATTTGTAACGGTACTCAGCCCTTCAGAACTCTCAATTCGAGTATTAGAGCGAGGAGCTGGTTGGACTCAAGCCTGTGGGACGGGGTCATGTGCCACTGCAACTGTCGCTCGTGAAGCTGGTCTTTCGGGTGATGTCGTCACGGTGAATAACCCAGGTGGCGCCTTGAAAGTCAGTCTCAATGGCTTTAAAGCCACTCTGCAAGGCCCGGTGCAGTTTGTTGCTGACGTGGAGTGGTACGGAGCTTGACCTACATTCCAACAACGCTTATCGATCGCACTTTTCGCGAGAAAATTGTCTTAGTTGGAGTTTTGTTTCCCGGTAATACCCCAGAGGAGTTGGATTATCAGCTCGATGAACTCGAAGAACTGGTAAGTACCGCCGGGGCCGATGTTAAGGCTCGGGTTATACAAAGACGAGATTCACCAGATCCGGCCACATTTCTGGGTTCGGGAAAGGTTCAAGAACTAAAGGAAATCTGCTTGGCAGTCGACTCGGACACGGTCGTGTTCGAAGACAATCTCTCGCCCGCACAGCAGAGAAACCTTGAGGCGCTGCTGGGTCGAACCGCCATTGACCGCACAGCAGTGATCCTTGACATCTTCGCTCAGAACGCCCGCACCCCTGAAGGTAAAGCCCAAGTCGAACTTGCTCTTTTGGAATATCGATTGCCCCGTCTGCGCCGAGCGAGCGGGTCGCTGTCGCAACAGAGTGGTCGCATCGGAACACGGGGACCAGGTGAAACACAACTAGAGACTGACCGTCGTCGTCTCGTCCATAGGATTCACCATATTCGGCGAGAGTTGAAAGAGGTAGACCGATCGCGGGACATTCAGCGACAGGGACGAGATCGTGGTCGGCATCGTGAAGTCACGCTGGTTGGCTACACCAACGCCGGAAAATCCTCGCTGCTTAATGTCCTGACGGACGCAAATGTGGAGGCCCAAAATCGGCTCTTCGTGACCCTGGACCCTCGCACCCGGCAGAAGCAACTCCCTGGGGGTGAAACAGTGTTAATCACCGACACGGTTGGGTTCATCTCGAACTTGCCCCACGGCCTTATCGAAGCGTTCATGTCGACTCTTAAGTCTGTTCAACTCGCTGATTTACTCGTTCACGTTGTTGACGGGTCGAATCCTCACTGCGAGGAACAAATCGCTGCAGTGAGAGATGTACTCGCCGAAATTGGCGCAACAAATGTTCCTGAACTGTTGGTCTTCAACAAAGCTGATGTACCGGGTTCGCTGTCGAAAGATTTAGCCAAAAAGTACGAGGGAAGTGTCTGGGTCTCGGCGCTGACGGGCGAAAATATTGACGAAGTGGTAGCAACGGTGGGGGACCGACTTCGAACGGGCGACCGTGTGGCGACCTTGTCCTTCCCATTGGACCGGGGCGATTTGGTAGCCGCAGCACACCGAGAGGGCGAAGTACTTGAATCTAAGGTCGAGGGCGACGCGGTCATAATGAACGTAGTCTTGGATGCTGTGGGAATGGCACGATTTCAGGACTGGCGGACCTAATGGCCGGATTCAGCCCCCCTCCTTACCCCTATGAGCGCCTCGAAGTAGTTCGTGAACTCGCTAGGCGGCACGAAGGTGGACCAATCGAGTGCTCAATTGGCACCCCGGTCGACGCACCACCGCAAATGGTTCTGGATGAACTCGCGCAGGCGGCTGGAGTTCGCGGCTATCCACCCTCCTTTGGTACGCCAGTTTTTCGTCAGGCGTGTTCGGACTGGATGCAACGCCGTTTTGGCGTGACTGTCGAGATTGATGAACTGGCCGCGTGCATTGGGACAAAGGAATTTGTGGCGTCCCTAGCGGGCTATCTACACCTGCGTACTCCTGATCGAGACACTGTTTTGTATCCCGCAGTCAGTTATCCGACATACGCGATGGGAGCTACCTTGGCCGGTCTTCGAAGTGTGCCGGTTGCGATGAAAGATGGCCGGCTAGATCTTTCAACGGTAAGTGCTGATGATGTTTCGCGCGCTCTTGTCTTGTGGTCGAACTCGCCCTCTAACCCCACTGGGTATCTAGACGATCTCGAAGCCGTCGCTGAGTGGGGCAGAAAACACGGAGTTCTAATCGCTAGCGATGAATGCTACGCAGAGTTCACTTGGGCTACGAAACCTCAGACAATACTCAGCCAAGGCCTGGAAGGCCTGCTAGCCGTACATTCAATTTCAAAGCGCTCGAACTTGGCTGGGGTGCGGGCGGGTTTTTACGCGGGAGACCCTGAAATTGTTAAGTACTTGCGCCTCGTACGTCAACACGCGGGTCTCATGGTCGCCGGACCGGTGCAGTCTGCCGTTGCGTTGGCCTATCAAGATGACCGTCATGTTGAAGAACAAAGGCATCGTTATCAAAATCGACTTTCAATCTTGAGCGAAGCCCTCACCGGGTATGGGATATCGGCACCAATGCCAGAGGGTTCCTTTTACCTGTGGTGCAGCCGCGAGGGTTCCGACGGATGGGAAATCGCGAGTGAATTGGCGGAGGTCTCTGGCCTAGTGACGAGCCCAGGCGAGTTTTACGGGCCCGACTCCAAGGATTTTGTTCGCATCGCAGTCGTTCAGCCAGATGAGCAGATTCAACTCGCCGCAGACAGGCTCAGTTCTACGCTCTAACGCCGGTACGCTGGAGTCATGAGTGATCTTGAAGAGCGTATTGCCGGCTGGTACCAGCAAATTGCCGACCTGAACCCCTCCAACCTCGAAGCGAGGCGTGACGTGGAGTTGGTTATAACCAAGCTCGATGAGGGCACCCTGCGAGTGGCCGAGATTCAAGCCGACAATTCAGTCAAGGTCAATGAATGGGTGAAGCAAGCCATTCTGATGCTCTTCCGCCTGCGCGAGATGACTGTTACCGAGGCTGGACCCATGGAGTTCCATGACAAGCTCGACTTGAAGCGTGACTATGAACGCCGAGGTGTGCGTGTCGTGCCGGGGGCAACTGCTCGATACGGCTCGTACCTGAGCCCCGGCGTGATCATGATGCCCAGTTACGTGAATATTGGCGCTTGGGTCGGTCCAGGCACCATGGTCGACACCTGGGCCACGGTTGGTTCATGCGCCCAGATTGGTGCCAATGTGCACCTAGCGGGTGGGGTGGGGATTGGTGGAGTTTTAGAACCCGCTAATGCTGTTCCCGTCGTTATTGAAGATGGTGCCTTTATCGGTAGCCGCTGCATGGTGGTTGAAGGTGCGCGAGTCGGAAAGGGCTCGGTGCTGGGAGCGGGAACAATTCTGAATCCATCCATCCCCGTCATTGACGCCGAGACTGGTGAAGAGATCTCGCGCGGCTACGTGCCGGATTACTGTGTGGCGGTTGGTGCTAGTCGCAAGCGAGAGTTCAACGGAGGCGAGTTCTACCTTCCCTGCGTACTGGTGATTCGTCGTATGAGTGAGGGTGAGCGACACGACAAGGTGGCGTTAAACAACATTCTGCGCGACCACGGTGTTGCCACATGAGCCTCCTCGAACAGACGCTCGAGCTCGTGAAAATCGATTCAATTTCGCGAAACGAAAAGGCTCTCGCCGACCTCATCGAAACCCGTCTTCGTGCTCACCCGCATCTTGAAGTCACGAGAATTCAGGACAATGTTGTCGCGCGCACATCGGCCGGACACTCGACCCGGGTCATAGTCGCAGGTCACCTCGATACGGTGCCTGGTGATCCGGCAAGCGCCCAAGTAACGGGCGATGTCCTCGCGGGCCTCGGAGCGGCCGATATGAAGGGGTCACTCGCCGTGATGCTGGAATTGGCCAAGAACGCTGCCACTAAACAGGACATCACCTGGGTTTTTTACGCTAAGGAAGAGATCGCTCGGTCCGAGTCAGGGCTTCACGAGATTCATGGACCTTTTCCAGAACTGTTAGAGGGTGATGTGGCCATTCTGTGTGAGCCCACCGGCGGCTCGGTTGAGGCCGGTTGCCAAGGAAGCATCAGATTCTCAATCGCCCTACGAGGGGAACGCGCTCACGCTTCGCGCCCCTTTACTGGCAGAAATGCAATTCACCGCCTCGGTCAGGTGGTGCAAAGAATTGCTGATTTCGAACCCAGAGTTGCGGTTGTCGACGGCATCGAATATGTCGAACAACTTCAGGTAGTGAGTGTTGATGGAGGAATAGCGGCCAATGTAGTGCCCGATCTCGCCACTCTCGTGGTGAATCATCGAGTCGCTCCCGATAGAACAACGGATGAGGCAATTGACTGGTTTAGGACCTACCTGGGTTCGCTGCTTGAGCCAGAAGATGGATTCCGGGTCGAAGACGCCGCGAGTCCCGCGAAACCGTCGTTGAGTGACAAAAGGCTTCAGGAGTTAGTTGAACTAACCGGGAAGCAACCACGTGCCAAAGTCGGTTGGACTGATGTGGCTACTTTCGTCGAGATGGACATACCGGCAACAAATTTTGGTGCTGGTAATCCATTGCTTGCGCATCATTCCGACGAGCACATTACGAAACAAGAGATCGAAGAATTCTCTCGAGTTTTGAGTAGCTGGCTTTTCTAACTCTTTTAGTAGTTGCGAAGAACCGAGATTACTTTGCCAAAGACTGTTACGTCTTGCGCCTGGAACTCCATTGGTTCCATCGAGTCATTTTCTGACTTCAAGATAATTTGCGATCCCTGAGGGAAGTAGCGCTTTACCGTTGCTTCGTCACCTGGAATTCCCGCTACGACAATCTCACCAGTATTTGCGGTTGCCTGTCGTTGCACAACAAGGAAGTCTCCCGGCAAAATTCCGGCGTTAATCATCGACTCACCACGTACCTGCAACACGAAGCTTTCTCCGCGTCCCGCGAATTGTTCGGGAATCGACATGACTTCATTTGTGGTCTCGTCGGCAATGACGCCAACACCTGCTGCGACATCCCCAACGAATGGGATCTGGCGAATCGATTGAACGTTTGAAGGGGCCTCGGCATCAAGACGGACGGTTAGGGTCCGTGGCTGCTGTGGGTTGCTCACGATGTAACCAGCCTTCTTGAGGATCTCAATGTGGTTGGCAACGGTGGCGGGGGAGGCCAGGCCTACGTGCTCACCAATCTCTCGGATGGTGGGCGGGAAGTTGCGTTCCCTCTGGCAGTTGATGATGAATTCCAGAATTTGACGGCGCTTGGGTGTCAAGATTTCAGCCATGGTGCCCTTTCACGAACAGTTGTTCGTAGGTTATCGCAAATAGCGCTCGATAGCAAACACCTGTTCGCCTTAAGGAAATTCTCAGTTTCGTACGACAAAATCTTGTGGATTTTCGGGGTCGCTGGTAGTTTTTCTTCACGACCAAATTGGTCGAAGTTCGATAGTCGCTGGCGAGAGCCACCGGGGGGTCGACGATTTACACATAGTTAGGGAGAACGATGAATATTCGTTTGAACAAGACCATGGTTGCTTTGGCTTCAAGCGCTTTGTTGCTCGTGAGTGTGCCAGTTGCTGGTATCACCGCTGCGGCAAACGCAACCGCAAAGCCAACGTACACCATTGGTTATCAAGGTCCACTCTCGGGTGGAAACGCTCAGCTCGGTCTGAACATGGAATACGGTGTTCAGCTTGCAATTCAGCAGGCTAACGCATCGGGCAAGTACAAGTTCAAGCTTCGCTTCCAGACTCTTGACGACCAGGGTGACCCATCAGTTGCCCCCGGTGTTGCTCAGGGTGCAGTTGCGAACAGCAACCTTGTTGCTCTAGTTGGTCCTTCATTCTCGGGCGCGACTGCAGCGTCAATGCCCTACTACGGTCCAGCCAACATCGCTATGGTTTCTGCTTCGGCAACTCGTACTTCGTTGACTGACAGCACTCAGAACCCAAACAACAACACTTTCTTCCGCGTTGTTGCTGATGACTCGGTTCAGGGACCTGCTGATGCCAAGTACTTGGTAAAGACTGAGAAGATCACCAAGTTGTACGTGGTCGACGATGGCAGTTCATACGGTCAGGGTGTTGCTTTACAGGTTTCGAGCACGGCTACCGCCCTGCACGCAACTGTGACCACGGCATCTGTTCCTGGCACCACTCAGTGCCAAGCAGGAAACGGTGCAACCTCTGAGTACAGCGCTGCTGCAACCGCAGTTGTAAACAGCCACGCAACTGGTCTGTTCTACGGTGGTTACTACTGTGACCTTGGCCTCTTCTTGGGCGCCTTGAAGACTGCTGGTTACCACGGTGTGATCATGTCAGACGACGGAGCCCTCTCGAGCTCTTTGGTGTCTGGTACGACTCCTCACTCGGCTGCTAACAACGTGCTCATTTCATGTGCTTGCGCAACTTCAACGAATGCTGCGTTCAACACTGCATACGAGAACCTGGCCGGTTTCCCAGCAACCAACGCTACGTACGCCGCTGAGGCATACGATGCCGCGAACGCGATCATCAAGGCCATGAGCCAGTTGACGACGATTACCCGTGGTGGCATTGTTGCGAAGCTGAAGGCTCGCACCTTCACCTCCGTAGGAATCACTAAGACCATTAAGTTCCAGTCCAACGGAAACATCTCTGGCTCGGCGATTTACGTCACCAAGATTGTTAACGGTGTATTGAAGCAGCTTGGCCTCGAATAAGCAATTAGCTTTTCAAAGAAGAAGCGCCGAGGCTCCGCCTCGGCGCTTCTTCTTTTGCTAGCGTGTTTTAAGAAATCAAGGAGGGCGCGTGGGTGGATTTATTCACTACTTTTCAAGCCATTTTCAAACGCTTGGTCAAGAATTTTGGCCGCTACTAGTCGGTGGAATGGCTAACGGTTTCCTTTATGGAATGGTGGCTGTTGGTTATACGTTGGTCTATGGCGTCTTACGCCTTATTAACTTTGCTCACTCTGAAGTGTTCATGAGTGGCGGTTTCGCGAGTTTCTTTGTCATGCAGCACCTCGTCGGTACGAGTTCGCCTAATGGCTTGCTGTCGTTCCTCTATATTTTGGCTGGAATTTTGGTTGGTGGAACAGTTGGCGCACTCGTAGCAATGGGTCTCGAGCGAGTTGCTTACCGTCCTTTGAGGAGACGCAACGCACCGAAGCTGGCCTACTTGATCTCGGCAATTGGAGCCTCTTACTTCTTGTTTAATTTCGCCGGTAAAGAGTTCGGTCGTTACTCAATTTCAATGGCCCAGCCCTACACCAATCACGCGGTCTTTACGGTTTTTGGAGCCGGTGTCCAGATGTATGACATCATCATCTTTATTGCGGGTGCTGTGATGCTATTCGGGTTGGACCGGCTGGTTACGCTGACCAAACTCGGTCGCTCAATTAGAGCGGTGGCCCAAGATGCTGAAACTGCTTCGCTCATGGGTGTAAATATTGACCGAACCATCGCCCTGACGTTCATGATCGGTGGCGCGCTCGGCGGTGCCGCTGGATTCCTATATGGAATGAATGTTGGTGTTGTGTACACAATGGGATTCACTCCGGCACTTAAGGCCTTTACGGCCGCCGTTCTAGGCGGAATTGGAAATCTCCGGGGAGCTGTCTTGGGCGGATTGTTGCTGGGCCTAATGGAATCTTTCTCAGTCGCATTCTTGTCGCCCGCTTATATCGATGTCACCGCTTTCGGTATTTTGGTACTTGTTCTTCTGTTTAGGCCAACCGGAATCATGGGTGAGCGCTTGGGAAGGAGTGCCTAATGAACAGTTTCTTGCGCAATAAAAGAACGAAGTCGTTCGGAATCACGTTTCTCATTGTCACCACAATTTGCTTTATGACAGGACCCTCGGGTTCATCCACTAACCCAGTCGCAGGATTCTCCGGAGCGTTGTTCAATACCGCGCCATTCCTCGGCCTCTTCACTACTCGGCGCTGGGTCGTGTTCTTCCTCTTCGCAATTATTGCTTTTGCTCTTCAGCAAATTTGGAAGTCCTATGGCGCTCGCATACGAAGCGGTTACTCCATCGTCATGGCAAAACCGCGTGAAATCAAGTCGAAGCGCCCCGTCCGCCTAGGGTCGTACGGCGCGCTCTTGGTCCTCGCCATTCTTCTCCCTCATCTCATCACCGATCCATTTTGGCAAGTGGCCATGGTGCAACAAATTGCTGTCTACGTGCTTTTGGCGCTCGGACTCAATGTTGTCGTGGGCTTCGCGGGGCTCTTGGACCTTGGTTTCGTTGCCTTCTACGCCATCGGAGCGTACGCAACTGCATGGGTGGTGGGGTCACTACCAACTCCGCCATTGTTTGGTCACATTCTCAATAATTTCTGGGCAATTCCAATCGCGATTGTCTTAGCTATGGTTTCGGGAATCATTCTTGGCACACCAACTCTGCGGCTCAGGGGGGACTACCTCGCAATTGTCACGTTAGGATTTGGCGAAATAATCACGATTTTCGCCAATAACCTGAATGGCATTACCGGAGGGCCCCAAGGAAGTCACATCATTCCTCACTTCAGCCTTCACCTCGGTCCCCTTAGGTACGTTTGGGGCTCGGGTCCGATTCCGTATTACTACTTGATCTTGGTGTTCTTGGTGCTGTTCTTACTGGGCTTCAGTTTCCTAGAGCAGTCTCGAATTGGAAGAACATGGACGGCAATTCGCGAAGATGAAGTGGCGGCAGAGTCAGTTGGCATCAACCCGCTCAAGTACAAGGTGATGGCGTTCGCTATTGGTGCAGCCTCAGCTGGATTTTCGGGAGTGATGACAGCGAGTCAACAAAACTTCGTATTCCCATCCACCTTCACCTTGTTTTTTTCAATCAACATCCTGGTGCTTGTAATTTTCGGTGGCCTCGGATCTATTCGTGGTGTGGTGTTTGGAGCGATTGTCGTTCAAACCATCACGATGTATCTTCTCCACAGCCCACCATCGGGTTATCAGCCGGCTGACCTTTACATGTACATCGGAGCCATGCTCGTAGTCATGATGATCTTCCGTCCAGCGGGACTACTTCCCGCTACACGACGCAAGCGGGAACTTCAGCAGCGACTCGAGGAGGTCGAATGACGTCTAATGAGCTTCTCTTAAGTGTTGAGGGAGTGACCCTTCGATTCGGCGGGGTGACCTCCCTCAATAATGTCTCTATGAATCAGAAGCGAGGAGAGATTCTTGCAGTGATCGGACCGAACGGCGCGGGCAAGACTTCGTTGTTCAATTCGCTCACCGGTGTGTACCAGCCACAGGAGGGCAAGATCCTGTTGCACCGTATTGACCAGCCGGCAATGTCCGTGATTGGCCAAAAAGCTCACCGAGTAGCCAAAGCAGGCGTGGCGAGAACTTTCCAGGCGTCACGAATGTTCGGCGCGCTGACCGCATACGAAAACGTCAAGATTGGTGCGGAAGACCACAGTGGCCTCGGTTTTGTCGGAGCGATGCTCAAAGGCCCTAGGACACGGCGCGGTGAACGCGAGTCCGATGCCAAGACTGAAGAGCTCCTCGAGTTCGTCGGCTTGACGAAGCAGGCAAATACCATTTCGGCCTCACTGAGCTACGGTGATCGCCGCCGTCTTGAAATTGCTCGTGGGCTTGCGACTAATCCGAATGTTCTTCTTCTCGATGAACCAGCGGCCGGAACGAACCCGTCTGAGAAAGTTCAGCTCACTGAACTCATTCGTAAGGTTCGTGACGACATGGGAGTTTCGATCCTGCTGATTGAACACGACATGAAGTTAGTTATGTCGCTCGCTGAGCGGTTGTACGTATTGAACTTTGGTGCAGTGATTGCTGAAGGCACGCCGGACGAAATTCGTTCAAATCCGAAGGTGGTCGAAGCGTACTTGGGCTCAGCGGCTACTAAGGGGAACAAATAATGCTTAAAGTAGAAAACGCAGTTGTTCGGTATGGCGCAATCGAGGCGTTACACGGGATTTCTTTCGAGGTCAATGAAGGCGAAGTGGTGACCCTTCTGGGCGCCAATGGCGCAGGGAAATCTACGACTTTGCGGATGCTTTCAGGCCTCCATTCGGCTTCGAGTGGTTCCGTGGCCTTCGAAGGCCAAGACATAACGCACTCCAAGCCCCACGACATGGTTTCGCGGGGAATTGGGCTCGTGCCAGAGGGGCGTCGCATTTTCCCGCAGATGACCGTGGAAGAGAACCTGGAAATGGGTGCCTTTGCTCGCTCAGGTTCGTTCCAGGGCGAAATCGAAGAACAGTACGCGAAGTTCCCCATCCTCAAAGAACGGCGAAAGCAACTGGGCGCGAATCTGTCAGGTGGAGAACAACAGATGCTCGCCATTGCTCGCGCCTTAATGGGTAAGCCACGTTTGCTTCTTCTCGATGAACCCTCGATGGGATTGGCCCCGATGATTATTGAACAGATTTTTGAAATCATTGGGCAGATCCGAGCGGCCGGAACGACAGTTTTTGTAGTGGAGCAAAACGCCACTCAAGCTCTTCAGCTTGCCGACCGCGGCTATGTAATGGAAAACGGAAAGATCGTCTTCGGGGATAGCGCGAAGAACCTCTTGGTTGACCCTCGAGTCCGCGCTGTTTACTTAGGAGAAAGCGCCTAAAAGGTCTTCAGCGCGCGACCATTGGGAGTCCTATTGAAAGGACTGCAATGGAGGAATTCGAGCTAGGGCAGTGTTGGCAAGACCTGCAAGATGTCATGGCCAATGGCATTGCCCGTGTACTTCTCTACGGACCCCCGGGAACAGGTAAGACCTATGCCGCGCTGTATTCGGGTGTAGGAGCGGTGCCGTCTGAGCGCCTGGTGTGCACCGAAGATCTAACTTCCGGAGAGATCACCGGGACTTGGCTGCCGACTAGCCAGGGGAAATTTGAATGGCGAGAGGGCCCAGCGATTCGAGCCTGGCGCGGTCTAGATGGGCGAGGATCTCGATTGGTCGTTGACGAGGTTGACCGCGCATCGGGCGACGCGCTGTCTACCCTGCTCGCAGTGACTGACTCAATTGAATCTGCCCGCTGGCGTCATCCGGACACGCTTGACTGGGTGCGACCAGGTCCCGAGTATTCAGTCGTGATGACGTCCAATGTGGAGCATCTCGATGAAATACCCGCTGCGCTCTTGGACCGTTTTCCGGTGGCGATTCGAATCGACCGACCACACCCGAAAGCCCTTCGCCGATTGAGCCCCGATTTACGAGCAAGTGCACTGGCGGGGAGTTTGGGCCCCGAAGAGCGTCGCATTTCTTTGCGCTCCTTCTACACCTTCGATCAACTCAGAGCAACCCTTGGTGCCACGCGCGCGGCGGAACTGGTCTTTGGTCGAGCCAGTGCGGAGGGGGTTCTCGACGCTCTCACAATCTCAGCGGTGGCACCGTGAAATCAAATGTTTTCCCTGAGCTAATCACGGGTCGGCAGGACAAGTGGGAGCAAGGTCGTTGGTTGATTGAAGGTGGTTCGACCAGACGGGGGCAGGCGAGTTGCAATTTACGAGACCGGGTTCTGGAAATTCCCTTGGAGGACTCACCAACGGCGCGAGTGGTGAGAGCCCATGAGCTCATGCATGCTCGCGTCTCGCCCTTCTTCGAATTCCTGCCCGACCCGTTACTTGAAATTGACCCCAAGGCCCTCACGGTGGCAGACGAGTTTCGCATCAATTACCTGTTGGGGCGTATTGGCTTCAACATCGCGTTACTCAGTGACGGAAGCGAAAAGGCCGGAACTCGCCTAGTGGCGGAGTCGGGAGACTGGAATGAAGCGCTCTGCTTCTTGCTGGCAGTACTCGGTACCGGTGCGGAGAGAGAATACTTTCTAGGAATTCGCGCGGGACGCAAGGAGTGGCTCAGCGCCCTTCGTGCGGTGCGCAAGCAAGCTCTGGCACTCGCAGATCCAGTTTCAACGTCGAAGATTAGCGATACTTCAGTTGGTGTTGATGGGGTCCCCGTAGGATACGGGGAGTTCGTGTTGCCTATTGCTCGATTGGTATCGAAAGCAATGAATAGTCGCCCACCCCGAAACAAAGATGAGTCGCGCATCTTTGAGCGTTCGATTCAACCGGGAGCACGAAGGGCACCGAGCGGAAAATTTGCGGACTTGCGATGGACCGACGCACTTACTACTGAGTTTGTTAGTGGCGGTAGAGTTTCTAAAAAGATGCGCCCATCACCAATTGGAACCACGATGCGGTATCCAGCTCGATGGGTGACCGATGAGCAACGCCGCGTGTTTGCGAAGAGGGTTGGACACAACGGTGGGGTGGTTGTGATTGACCAATCAGGATCGATGGATATTGCGGGCGAGGAATTGCAGTCCCTTATTCGCTCGGCCCCCGGAGCACTCGTCATTGGCTACTCCCATAAGCCAGGTGACCTCGGCAATACTCCGAATGCGTGGATCTTGGCTCAAAATGGGCGCGTCGCAATTGAACCTCCCACTGGCAACATTGGCAATGGCGTCGATGGGCCGATATTGGAATTTGCCATCAAGGCCCGAGTTGGCCGAGAGCCGATTATCTGGGTGTGCGACGGACAAGTTACCGATAGTAATGACCACCCAGATCCTGAGCTGACCCGCCAGGTGGCGAAACTTGTGCGAAAACACGGTATTCGTATGGTCTCCAAGCTCTCGGATGTCCAGTCCTCGTTGCGGGGAGGCGGCTCGAATGGTCAAAAACTAGGCGATTTCGGCCGGGTTGGTCGATTTTTGGCTGGAATCTAGGGAATTTGCCATAAAAAAGGTTTTCTTGCAATACGAACAAATGTTCGCTAACATAGCGAACAAGTGTTCGTGAAAGTAGGAAATACCAATGGTTGCTCTAGAAGCCCTCAGTGAAATCCAGGAAGTGCCCTCGCGCCAAAACCACCTGCGGCTGGTCACCTCTTCCTATTCGACCGCGGGTTACCGTGTTGGCGACAATTTGGCCGATCGACGAGCCAAGCGCGCGCGTATCCTTCGACGCCGTCGCCAAGTTGCGGCTTCACTCGTTCTTTCGGTTGTGGGGACGTTTTTGCTGTTGTCCTCAGCTCCGGCTGCTCCATCTGGAACTGCCGTGTTGTCAGCTTCGTCAGCGCTGAGCGCTGGTCAAACCTACGTGGTGCAAGGGGGAGAGTCGCTGAGTTCCATAGCGAAATTGGTGAACCCCGAGCACCCGTCCATCGCCTTTAATGTACTCGAGAAGCAGATTGGCTCCTCGGTTGTTGTTCCCGGAGAGCATCTTCAAATTCCTTAGTTTTTAGGGGCTTGGGTGGCTAGGCTTGAGGGCATGAAGTGCCCATTTTGCGCGACCGACGATGATCGCGTGATTGACTCAAGACTTGCCGAAGACGGCGCTGCCATTAGGCGTCGCCGCGAATGTGGCCACTGTTCCCAGCGCTACACCACCTACGAACGTGTCGAGGAAACGGCACTATTCGTTGTGAAGCGCTCGGGTGACCGTGAGCCGTTCGACCGTGAGAAGCTTCTGCGAGGAGTGCGCGCCGCTGTCAAGAACCGTGGAATAGAAGAGGAAGCGTTGGTTTCTTTGGTTATTTCGGTTGAGGAAACCATGCGGGTTCTCAATAGGGATGTTCAGAGCGAAGAGGTGGGCTTGGCGACGCTCGAGGCTCTACGAGCTCTTGACGAAGTTGCCTTCTTGAGGTTTGCCTCGGTCTATCGAGGGTATGACGATGCCCAGGACTTTGCCCGCGAAATTCGGAATTTAGAGAAGACGACGGCTCCGAAGACTAGGCGCTAGTGGACATTCTCAATCTGAGTCCGAGTACCGTTCTGGCAATCTACGCCCATCCTGACGACGCTGACGTGGCTGCTGGCGGACTAATGGCCGCCTGGGCACGAACCGGCGCGGAGGTCCACTTACTCGTCCTTTGTGATGGATCGAAGGGTGCGCACGATTCTGTTGAAAACGTATCCGTACTTTCAGGACATCGCCTCGGCGAACTCGATCGGGCCGCCCGGGTCATGGGGCTCGCTAGTGCCGTGAACTTGGGATTTGCTGATGGCGAAGTCACCAATACTGAAGAGGTCCGCGAGAAACTCGTTGAAACGATTAGGCGTCTTCGGCCCGAAGTTGTTATCGCCCCTGACCCAACCGCAACCTTTTTTGGTGGGGTGTATGTCAATCACCGAGACCATCGTGAGACCGGTTGGGCGGTCCTGGATTCTTGCGCCCCGGCTTCGGCCATGGCGCTGTATTTTCCACAGTCGGGAGCCGCACACCAGGTTAAGACTCTGTTGTTGAGTGGTTCACTGGAACCCGATGTTGTGGCCAACGTGGCGGCGGCAATCGAGGAGAAGATCGACGCGGTGTTATCTCATCGCTCTCAATTGGGCGATGACAGTTCTGCAATTCGAGAGGTAGTACTCGAGCGAGCAGCGCAGGCCGGCTCAGCGGTAGGGCTCGAATACGGTGAAGCGTTCCGCAGGATCGATCTTGCCGGTTGAATTTCCGTCGGTGCATGAGGCGCCAATTCTCCACATTGACCTAGACGCGTTCTTTGCCTCAGTGGAAGTTCTAGATGACCCCAGTCTTAAGGGCAAGCCGGTGGCGGTTGGGGGAGCCGGAGCTCGAAGTGTCATTGCGTCGGCCAGTTATGAGGCTCGACGATACGGGGTTAAGAGCGCGATGCCTTCCCTTATGGCCCAGAGAATCTGTCCGAATCTTGTAATCCTGCCCGGAAGATTTGATCGCTACGAGCACTACTCGCAAAGGTTTCACGAGATTGTCAATGACCTCACCCCGGACTACGAGCCTCTTGGCCTCGACGAGGTCTTCTGCGACCTACGCAGCCTTGCCCGTTTATCGCCGAACCCGATCGAGTCCGCTTGGGCACTCAAACGGCGGATTAGTGACGAACTAGGGCTCTTAAGTGGAGTCGGGCTGGGTCGGAACAAACTGTGGGCGAAACTCGCCTCTAAGCGGTCTAAGCCCCGGGTTGAGAATGGGCGTCTCGTGGATGGGCCTGGCGTGGTCTTCGTCGATGCTGAGATGGAGGCCGCTTGGCTCCGAGAACTTCCGGTCAGGGCACTGTGGGGCGTCGGGCCAGCAACTGCTGGCAAGCTCGAGAATTTGGGAATTCGGTTCGTGCGAGAGCTTTCTTCTGTCGGTGAGGAGACCCTCGCGGCTCACGTAGGCGCAGCGATGGCGAGAAGTCTCATTGACTACTCCACGGGGGACGACGACCGCCCCGTTGAATCGAATAGAGAAATGAAATCGATTGGCCACGATCAAACCTTCGCCGTTTCAATTGGCGACCTTGAAGGCTTACTCGAAGTTGCCAAATCGCACAGCGCTATCGTCGCTCGAGCCATCCGATCGAAAGATCAAGTTGCTCGAACGGTCACACTCGTCATGAGATTTGACGATCAAACTGGTCTAACGCGAAGCCAGACCCTGCCTTTTGGTGTTGACGACGAAGTAGCTATTGCTGCGATTATGGGCGCCTTGATGGAGTCAGTCACATTGCGAGGACCGGTACGGCTCGTCGGTGTCCATCTCTCGAACTTCCTAGAACGCGATAAAAATGCGGTACAACTGAGCTTCGACATCGACACCGAGACCGTTAAGGGCAAGGCGCAGGTCGCTCAGTTAAGCCAAGAGAGGCAAGTGTCCATGGAGGCGCTGCGTGATGCGGTCGATGAGGTGCGCTCCCGATTTGGCAGGACCAGCGTTGGGACTTTGAGTGAATTGAGCGAGGGTGGTCTCGAGATTGAACGGCAACGAGGATCGCACGCCTTTGGACCAGATACACAGTCCAATTAAAACGGAGGACTTGGCCACTCGAGAAATTTAGGCGTGGACCGAAACTAAGGTGCCAATGGGGGTGTGGGGCCACACAAACTTGGCATCGAGCATGCTCATTTCAACGCAGCCCAAGGACTGAGGCGAGCCATACGAGTACCGAGGGAACTCGTGGAGCGCATCGCCACCATTGAAGTACGAGACCCACTGCACACCGGCGTCTGAGTAGTGCGATCCATCAGGATTGGTGCCGCTCATGGTCTGAGTACGGTACCGGTAGTACACGGGGTAGGTGCCGAGGCCAGTTGGCGCGACGGAGATTCCGGTATTGACTTTGATGTAGTTGCCGCTATCCCAACAGGTTGAGCAGTGGTTGGGCGGGGTCAAAACACCGTTGATGTACAAAGTGAGGAGCTCGTAGTGGGCGCCGCCGTAACCCGATAGAGAGACATCAACATAGTTCCAGGGCCTCGGTGAAAGCCCCGCTGCCCCCGCATTAACTGCAGTTTGCAAGGCGAGCAGGACTGTGCCGTCCATCAAGCCGGTGGGCGATAGGTGATTTACATCTTGGAAGGACATTACGGCTCCGCGCAAGATTGGGTTGTTTACTCCGGAGTTCCATTGCGCCTTGAGGGACTGTGGCAGATTTGGAAATCGCCAAGTAAAGGTTCCAAGGGTGGGCTGAACTAGGTCAGATCCTGGTACGGCGGGAGTGAACTTGACGGGCAAATAATTCAATTCAGCAAGGAGCTGAGCCTCGTAGGTCATTCGTGCGACCGAGTAAATAGTTACGCTCGTCGAAGCAGTGACACTACAAGCACTCGAGCATGAGACTTGGGTCGGCACCTGAACGTTAAAGGAGGTTGCGGCGGGCAAGCTTCCAGTCACGACCGCTTGAACTGCATTCGGCCCGACCTGTACCCAGGACGTTTTGACGGAGGGCTTTATGACCAGAGAGGAAAATGAACTCGCAGTCACAGGGGTTGAAAAAGTCAAACGCACAACAGGAAGATTCACGGCGAGGGAAGGAGCGGTCGCGGTATGGATTGGGCTGATCGCAGCGGCCGCAAAGGTGACGGGGAGCACAGAAGTCGTCAGAGCCAGTATTCCGGTAATCACGAGTGTCAAACGCTTTGGGCGCATACTTCTAGACTAGTGACCTAGTCGGAAAGTAGGAATGACATGACTAAGCAGCACCTCGCCGTTGAAATTCTGGTAGTAGCAGCGTTGGCGTTCCTCGGAATCACCCTTATTGACCTGGCCAGCCACATCGTTATTTGGTTGATGAAGCTGGTGTACTTGGTAATAGTCGCCTACGGAGTCTTCGTTTACCACCAGAAGCGTGGTCAGTCGAAAGCCAAGTAGGCTGGACAATTCTGGCGGCGTGGCCGAGCGGTTAGGCAGGGGCCTGCAAAGCCCTCCACTCCGGTTCGAATCCGGACGCCGCCTCCAGGCCTAGGGGCAACAGTCCCTAGGCAGATGTGACCAGGGGGTGCCAGTGTGGGACGCATGGAAGCAAGCAAAAAATACACCCACGTGCCCGAACTCCTGCTGGGCTTTGACACCGAGACGACCGGTTTAGATGTTGAGGTGGAGCAAGCCATTTCCTATGGCTTTGTTTTCTACCAGCTTGGCAATCCAATATGGAGCACTCAGTTTTTTGTGCGCCCCGAGCGCGAAATCGAAGAAGGCGCCAAGAAGGTTCACGGAATGTCCCTGGATGATCTGGAGGAACGCTCGGGCGGGGGACTACTCAGTGTGAGTGAAGGACTCATTCGCGCACTTTCGATATTGGAGGAATTCCACCATAAAGGTGCGCACATAGTTGGGGCCAATGTCTCGGGATTTGACATCTCGATGCTGCGGTTTAGCTCTCAGAAGTTCCTGGGAGATCAGGCAGATGTGGCAACCAAGTTCCTCAACGAGTTGAGGACTATTGACGTGGTGGCTCATGATGTGAAAATTGAGCCGCGCGAGGTGAATCCTCGACGGAGGGGGCTATCGGCACTCTGTGAGTATTACGGAGTTCAGCCAGGTGGTCACGATGCCCTCGAGGACGCGCGCGCCGCAGTTGAAGTATTTGTGAAACAGGTGGAGCGAAATCTCAATGGTCAGTCGGGATTTGAGTTTGTTTTCAAAGAATTCGAGTTCATAAATAGCTTGGAGCACAAGGTTTCAAACCCTGAATAGGCCAAATCCCAAAAGTGGTAAGGTTGTATTCCCAACGGGCGGTTGGCGCAGTCTGGTAGCGCACTTCCTTGACATGGAAGGGGTCACAGGTTCAAGTCCTGTACCGCCCACCAAGTTTTCCAAGAATCTCTTCCTTCACACTTGATAAGCCCAATCGCACATCTTGTTTGAGATACTCGCAAGTAGGGCACTGAAAAGTTCCGTAAATTCTAAAAAGAACATTTCTGAGTTCAAAACATTTCAAGTGTTCACAATTCCTTGAACTAAGAAAATTGGTCGTGTATGGTCAAAATGATTAACGGTCACAACACAGTGACCGTTTCTAAGGGGAGGAATATGTCAGAAAAATTTGAGGCGTCAGATCAAGAAGACGCCGACGAACTAAGCAGATTTGGATATCCGCAAAAACTAAATCGAGCCTTCGGTGCTTACAGCTCATTTGCGCTGTCGTTTTCGATGATCACAATTACGACAACGGTGTTTACCTTGTTCGCCGCGCCCTTCCAGCAGTTGGGTGGAGTCGGCATCTGGCTATGGATTCCGGTGACCTTGGGAGTGCTACCTTTTACGCTGGTTTACGCGCACCTTGCTGCGCGGCTTCCGGTCACCGGATACGCGTATCAATGGTCTTCGAGACTCGTAAACAAGGATTACGGTGCCTTCGTTGGTTGGGTAACGATGTGTGCATTCTTCATTGGTACCGCAAGCATTGCGTTGTCCATGGGTCAAGTGTTCGCCCCAAACTTCTGGGCTAATCCGACCCAGCAGGACGTGCAGATTGTTGCCGTTGTTGCTCTCTTAGCGACAGTGTTAATCAACTTGGTCGGTGTAAGAGTCGTGGGAATGGTAAATAATTTCGGCGCATCAACTGAAATCGTTGGAACCATTGGTCTTGCACTTGTAGTACTCATCGGGCTCTTTTTCTTCAAGCACAGTGAGGGATTAAAAGTTCTTTGGAACCACACGCCAACCGCCGGAAACCCAATTAACTTGAAATACATCGGCTTGGCTGCGCTTCTTCCAATTTGGACCTTAATGGGCTGGGAAGGGGCTGCTGATCTGGCCGAAGAAACCAAAGATCCCCGTCGAATAGCGCCTATGGCCATGATTCGATCAGTGGTAATTAGCGGAATTGCTGGTTTTTTCGTCTATGCGGTCTTTGCGATGGCAATACCTCACGGAATTCCCAATACCGTTAATCAAACTCAAAACCCAGTGTTTTACGTGATTTCGAGCCAGCTGGGCCACTACGCCGGTGACTTTATTGAAATCGTGGCATTCATTTCAATTTTCTCGGCCCTACTCGCCAATGTGACAGTTGCGACTCGAATGGCGTTCGCTCTTTCGAGAGACAACATGTTGCCTGGTTCCTCGATGTTGGCGAAGGTTACTTCCCGCGACAAAGTGCCTGTTAACAGCATTCTGTTGGTTGGCGCTGTAGCCATCGGTATCAATCTCCTGTCAGAAGGATTCGTGACCAAGGTGATTTCACTGGTGTCGGTGTCTTACTATTCGACCTACATTCTGACGATGATTGCAACGTTGATTGCTGTAAAGCGAAACAATATTCCAGATACTCCCTCTCGGTACTTCAATCTTGGCAAATGGTTAAAGCCAATGGCTTGGGTCGGAATTGTTTGGGCTCTTATTGTGGTGGCTTATGGAACCCTTCCCGTCATTAACCGGGTCGCGGCTGAGTACTTCTTCTTTGCTCTGGTGATTGGAGCAATTTGGTGGTTACTGGTATTGCGCAACCGCCTCAATCGCGGCGAAGCGGGCGTACCTAACTCGTCCCTACCTGGGAAAAAGTAGGCAGAAAGTTTGAGGAAATTCGACCACCCCACGACTGGCATGGCCAACGTGGGGTGGTCGAATGCATCCGAAGCGAAAATTTCCGCGCGCAGTCTTCGTGGTGGATTAAATCAGGCACCACTTGGATTGCCAGTTTGTCTGCTTCCTGAATTAGGACAGATCGGCCAATATTCGTCCAACTGGCAATTCGATTTCCGAGGCTCCCGAACCGGTTTTGCGAACCAAATATGCCTTCGCCGAGGGCCATCGTTCAATTGAGTCTGTGACAACCTCGGTCGGGGTCTCATTCTCGTACCAAATCCCTGCGTGGTCGTCGGTAGCGAAAGCTGGATCGCTCAGAGTGCCGATACCTACCAACTGCTGGAGAAGAGGGCGGCGCTGGGCCTCAGAGTCGTAGTGGACGCCATTAGCGAAGGGGAGGAATCCAAGCGCATTCGTCACCGGCTTAAGTTCTGGGCCATATGAATCAGTAGTACCTCCGGTGTGCCAGCAAATGCTGCCTGCCGAAACGCCGCTTAGGATGACTCCCTTTTCCCAGGCTGCACGCATGCCTTCATCGACGTGATGTAAGCGCCATAACTCGAGAAGGTTGGCGACCGATCCACCGCCTACCCAAACCAAATCGCATGAGGTGAGTCGCTCTTCGGGATTGGCACTTGGTTGTGGGAAGAGTTTTAGTTGAGTGACATCACAGCCCGCAGCGTTAAAGGCCTCATAGAGAAGCGAGTAGTAGCTGTTGTCATCTCCGCTGGCGGTCAAGACCAAGCAAACTCGAGGACGAGTCTTTCCAGTAAGGCTGAGGGCATCAGTGAGCATTGTGCCGATTCGAGCACTTTGTTGAACTGGTCCGGCGACAAAACCGCCCGATGTGGCCAAAATTCTCTTTGTTTTCATAATTCTGTTTTACTCGAAAATTGTCAGCGAACTTGGCGTGTCACATCCTGCTGTCACCATATTTGGGTCGAAGGGAGACAAATGAGCACCGTTTCAGTATCAGTGTTGGTAGGAGAGCCCGGTCGTTACGACAGTGGCATGTACCAAACCCACCTTTTCCTCTTGCACGAAGGTGACGCCATGGCGTGGGAGATGATTGACCTAAATCATCTCGATAAACCCACCGTTCGTTGGCGTCCGGCTGGCCCCGATCTCGCGGGCGAAACTTTGTTGGCCATGATTGGCGTCCACCTACTTCGCGAACCGGCGCCCAAGGAATTGAGCGGCGAAGGCCTCATCTGGGTAGAAAAGGCGAACCCCGCGAAGGTCTCAGAGTTGGCCCAAGTAGCCAAGGAATTTGACAACATCCAGATTCAAGTCTCGGGACCGGAATCGTCCCTTTCGCTCCTGTCGGGGATTTTTGAGGCACGAGGACTCATCTGGGCGCCGTTTGATGAATTGTCACCATTTTTGCGCGACACCGAATAATCGTCGACACTGAGTAATTATTAGTAGCGCTCGATTTATGGCGCTCGGTCTAATCTTGTTATAGGCCGAAAGAGGAGCGAGAACCAATGAATTTCAACCCTGGCGAAATTTACTTCATTCAAGAGTTCGACCCACAAACTGGCCGCCCCACTAAGTACGTCAAGATCGGCCTAGTGCGCGGCTCACGCTCAACCGCTGATCGAATCAAAGAGCACCAAACCGGTAATCCCCGGGCGCTCAAAGAAACGAAACTGATTCAAACTCCTGCGGTTTCTTTTGTCGAGCGCACTTTGCACCAAATGTTTGCGGAAAATCGAATCACTGGCGGTGAGTGGTTCATCTTCACTGAATCCGAGTTGAATTCGTGCCTGGAGATGGCCAAAACTTTGGTCGCTGATGTGAAAAAACAAGAAAGCGTCTTTACCGCCGCAGTTGCATTCAAGCAAAAGCGCTCCAAGAAGGCGACAATTGCTCCTACTAAGCAGGTTTTGGCCCTTCACAAGGAGTATTTCAAGTCAGACTTCATTATGAAAGAACTTGATGGAGTGATCAAGAAGTATGAGGCGAAGCTCGATGAGCGCGCGGCTGCGGGAGATGACGTAGAAGAGGCGCGAAGCCAAAAGCAGGTGACCCGTCCTCGGTTTGATGAGGCCGCTTTTAGATCAGCCATGCCCGGCATATACAAAAAGTTCCTAATTCAGGGTTCAAAAATTAAGAGCCAGTTCAAGATGACGCCGAATCCTCAGTACAGCTTCACGTTGAACGCGGTAGCACCAAAATTAGAGACCTTTATCTCTGGTTTCTACGGCACGATCGACCAGTTGAGCAAGAACCCGAAAGTTCTCGAAGTCGCGAAGGCGAAGTACTCGTACATTAAAGGTGAATATGCCAAAGCCGAGTGGGAAAAGGAAAAGGCCCTTCACCAAATCCAATTGAGTTGTGCCAATAATTCCGGCATTACCGGAGTTTGCACATGGGTTCGCACCGCGGTTGATGAAACGGTCTTCAGCCTGGCCACCTTGAAGGCACAGCGACCCGAGTTGTACGAGAAGTTCCTGAAGTTCTCCACGACGACCATGAGGCGAACCAAGGAAGGTCGCACTCCGGCCGCCAAAAAGGTGCGCTAAATACATAGTTTTCTCATGACTGCTAGAACATAGCAATGGCTAATCTGCTTCCCTATGCATTTTCCAGCAAGTCCATTACTAACCGAGACGAGAGGCTCGTAGTCGAGTTCCTCGTTGAGACCTTGGATGAGTCTTGGTACATCTACCCAGGCTTTCGGATGCGTGAATACCAACGAGACTTTGAGTCAGACATTCTTCTAGTGAGCCCAAATCACGGGGTAGGAATTG